>Ga0315286_10005688_pt1 | contig 12061 bp, 11 predicted proteins | sample YL17G10_0_MG_FD_205038 | JGI IMG/M metagenome (GOLD analysis project Ga0315286, IMG submission 205038) | Sediment microbial communities from Yellowstone Lake, YNP, Wyoming, USA - YL17G10_0 | ecosystem: Environmental > Aquatic > Freshwater > Lake > Sediment | place: USA: Wyoming | collected... | reverse complement strand
CCTCCGGTGTCACTCCCGGCGGTTTTTGGCCGAGGTACGGACCCTGCAAGACAGGAAACACATTCTCCCGGTTCTGTGCGTACATCAGAGAGACCTGTATGACAAGCACAATCATAAGCTTTTTCATCGTGTCTTCCTTCGAGATCATCCTGAACGCATTCTTCATTTTTGGTCTTCCACAGAAAAGCGTCGCGGCGCAATTGCCACGACTTTTCGCCGATCGCCCGAGTACATTAGTTGCACGCGGCGATGACTTCTTTCAGCAGTGTTCCTTCAAAATTGTCGCGAAGCCATCCCGTATCAGTCATATATGGCCAGGCAGTAACGACAACGACCAGATTCTTCTGGGGGACCACGATAATCGATTGGCCGCCATGTCCAGCGGCCTGATAGGCCGCCAGATCCCTCAGTATCCAGAAGTAGTATCCGTATCCCGCCTCCGGAACATGGGTCTTCGTTGTTTCGGCGATCCAGGCGCTGTCGACAATCTGCTGCCCTTGCCACCTCCCGTTCTGGAGAAGCATCTGGCCAAATTTTGCCATATCGCGGGGCTTCAGGTACAAGTTTGAACCTCCAAAATTGATTCCATCATTTGCGGATTCCCATTTCCATTCCGTGATCCCCAAAGGTTTGAACAGGACATCATTCGCGAATTCAGACATGGGTTTCCCGTATGTTCGTTGTATCGCGTACGAAACCAGGGTCGGATTGTCGTCAGAGTAGAAGAACTGCCCGTCCGGAGGGCCGTTCAACGGTGAAGAAAGAATATAGTCGATCACGTTTTCGCTGAAGCGGAACTTGTAATGATGATCTTCGTCGCCATATTGCAGCCCTGTTCTCATCGTCAGGGCATGCTGTAGCGTGATCTGTTTCTTGTCGGCATGGTTCACGAAGTACTCAGGATATATGACGCTGAACGGCTGGCTCAGTGAATCAAGATACTTCCTCTGAAGCGCGATTCCGGTCAGAATAGACGTGAAGGTTTTCGTCACCGATTTGACGTTTTGAATGCGATCGATGTCTTGCGGATCATACAGATACGATTCGGCAACGATTCTCCCATTTCGAACGATCGTGATGCTTCGGAGGAGGCGAAAGCGATCCTCCCGATAGGCGACTCGAAAAACCTGATCGAGTCTCTGCCGGCTCAAGCCTTCACTCTCAGGACTCGAGACTGACCATCCGTCCTGAAGAGAATGCGGAGTGAATCCCTCATAGGAAAGCTTGAACGGCTCATCTTCCATGCATGAAACAAGGAGCAAATTGACACACAGCAACGCTGCTGTGAGAGATCTTCGCGTTTTCATAGTCCCACCCCGATGCCGATTCTCGAGATGATTTCCCTCAGGGGATTCCCTGCATCAGCCTTCAATCTTGAATAGTACAGGGAGGAAAAGAGTACCAGCGTACTGGACCCGGCAACGGGCGTTCGATACTCCGCCGACGCCTTGAGCTGGAAAGTGTTGTTCCACACTCCAAACCGATAGTCCCTGTTCATGATTGTCATGATGTTCGAGAAGGTCCAGTGCTCATTTGAATAGAGACGGTGCTGATCCGGCCGTGCGGAGAATCCGAGCAGGGAGAGATCCAGATGCATGACGAGAGACTGGTTTGATTCTAGCTCAACGAATACGACACTGCTTGCTCCGAGAGAAAGAGAGGTGCCCCAATACGCATGCGCCTCATCCCACGTTTGATATTCCGAGAGCGACGATGTGTATGAAATCTTCGGACCAAGACAATACGTCAGTGTGTTCCTTTCATACATTTTGAAGTTGCATGAATACCCCAGCATGAGCTGCGCGTTCATCGAGCCCGCGTCTTGATCGATTGCTGTACTGAGGCTACCGTACCCAAGCTGAAATTCCAGACAATGGTAGACGTCGTTCATCATTTCCATGGAATAGGTGAGGCTGTGCATGGCACCAGAATGAACTTTCGGAACGAGATTCTCCTCCTTCGCCTGAACGAATCCAAGCGAATAGCCAAGGGTGTGGTTTGTCGAATTCGACAAACCTTGCCCATAGAGACCAACGGCGCTCTGGAACACCAGAACCAGGAGCGAAAGAACTCCTCTCATAGTTCCTCCTCTCGGCGACGATGCATTGCAGTTCACGCTCGTTCGTTCGCCTTCATATGTTGCAGCACTCACATGTGATCAACGGCTTTCCTTGACCCTGTAGACTTATATATTGTCTCACTCCAGGAATGTGTACAGATGCACCAGCACGAACTTTGTCTTTCCCATCGTCGCCAGAATCTTCTCCTTGGTCCAGAAATGCTCCCGATCTCGCGAGAGCTTTGGAAGAGGGGATCGTCCACCCCCCCCCCACGTCTCATAAGGGAGCCGCAGGAGACTACCGGAATCTACGCGGTTTGATTTCGCTTCACCAAGGTGTCCACAAGCATTGCAAGTGCAATCCCGAGCGCATTTGCAAGGAAGTCAAATGGATCAAAGGTGTTCGACATGATCCCAAAGCCATTCGTAGCTTCGAATGATTCGACCACGGCCAAGGCGAGACATGCGCTCACAATGCCGCGGTGCTTCCATTGGATTGGCAACAGGTTCGCGTTGAAGTAGACAGCGAATGACGCAGCAATGTTGCCGAGATACGCGTGAACCAGTTCGTCCAGCGGACCGGAGTAATGCCTTTTGAGCAAAAGTCCTGCCACACCCAGGAAAATGAAAACGATGTCGCGCGTTTTCTTCATGGTCCTCACCTCATCTACTGCAGCCATTGTTGAACCGCCGCTTTGATCAATTCAATGTCATCCTCCTCGGAGGAGCGACGTGTACTGTAATACCTGATGACCTCGCCGATGGATGTGAAGCCTCCCGAGCCCCCGGTGGCGATGTTGAAAATCGTCTGGCGACGGAGCACTTCCTGTGCGAATGTCGTGTCAACAAGTCCCTGCACGCCGCTGACGGCTCTCCAGCGTTCAGGTGGAAGGTAATAAACGAATCCCGTGAAGACCTCGTTGAATCTAAAGGGGGTCTGATACGGCCATATATCAAGGCCGTCCTCTCCAAAGGGCGACCCGGCGAAGTCAAAACCGACATCCTGCTTTCCGGATATCCGCAATGCTGCGTCCCATTTCCCGTTCTGAATTGCCACAAGCTTCAAATCCTTGGAGGCAGAATCGGCTTTCCAGGACAGGAAGTTCACGTAGACGTTTGCCACGCGATCGCCGTAGGCGTCGAAAAGAAAGCGTCCAACGTTGTTCGGCTTCCTCCCCGGAGGGAATTCAAAGCGGTGACCGAAGGCGTGCCGGAAATTCATGATGACCAGCGCCTTCTTCGGAAGATCCCTGGCTTGAGCGAATGTCCCAACCGTGCTGATGATCTGGGCAGCCATAATGCTATCGCGCGCCCCGATCGTCTTCCAGAAGCTCCGGTACTTGGTGGTATCCATGCCTTGCCAATCGAACGGAACATCTGAAGGATACAGATTCAGTTTGAGGTTGGCAGGAAGCCGCTGGTTGATCTGCCACACTCCCCGAATGAAATCTGAGTAATTAGCCTTCTCCCAGAGTGGATAGAATGAACAGTTCCTGTGAAAGTACCGGACCGCGCTCTCAGCAGAGTCTTCAGAAAGTTCTGTGGCATGAAGGAACGCGTTCATGACAGGGTTCAACGTGCTCACGCCAATCTCCATGAACACGTTTCTCACATTCTTGGCGAACCGCTCATCGCTCAGGAGACTGAGGTAGAGATCGTACTGCGTACTGTCCCGGTGGTCGCGTTCACAGATGATGACGATATCGTGCTTGTCAAAAAGGCTGAGGATGTACTCTTTCGCCGGCGTGTTCCGGAGCCGCAGGAAGTCTACGTAGGGCTTCAGGTCAGTGGAGCGAGATTGGCACGAGGCAGGATCGCCGCCTGTGAGGAGAGTACAAAAGAACCCCAGAAAGAGGAGCAATCGGAAGCGTCTCATCGGAGTCTTCCTTTCAGTTCGTGGCGGGAGTTGCCCTCGTCAATTCAAGATATTGAGGAAGGACGTAGTTTTCATCCTTGCCGAAGTTCTTTTCTTTCGCGGCGCTTGCGGAGCCGATCAGCAGGTTCCCGTCCGGTTTGAGGACGAGGATGACCTCGTCATGCTTCGCGAACGGGATGAGATAGGGGATTTGAGTGTCAAACCGATAACAGACTTTTCCATAACCCTTCTGAACTCCGCGGTTGGGGGAAATCCACAAGCCGCCGTCGGTACCGTTTTCGAAGCGCAGCTTCGGAATTCCGCTGGAGCTGAAGCGCAACGTGAGGGAGCAGCTTCCCTTCGGTCCCCTGATTGTGCCTTTCCACTCTCCTTCCCATCTTGTCTGGTCGATCTCAGGCCATTCGGGCCAATTCCGTCCTTTCATGCGATTGAGAAGGCCGAACTCCGGCAGCGCTGCAGCGATCAGCTCGACAAGTACACGATCGGACGATACGTACTGGGCGTTGCTCATGTGCGCGATGACAAGATTCTCAGAGGGAATCATATAGAGATAATTGTGAATTCCCGGTCCTCCTCCGCCATGCATCGCAACGATGTATCCGTAGTCCCGCTGAACGTCCCAGGCGAGAGTCCGGGAGGTAGTGGCAACACCGGGTTCCTGATATGTGCGAAGAAGATCAATGCTCGAATCTGATAGGATCGGCTTCTGATCGGGAAGGCGGTTCTTCAAGTGGAACATTCCAAACCGTGCAAGGTCCCCCGCCGTCGAATACAAACCGCTATATCCCTCCAGATTCAGGAAGAAGGGGAGTGTGCCGTCTTGAACATTTTGTGTGGCGATCATCTCCTTGGGTGGCTGAAATTTGAAGTAGCGTGTGTGAGCGAGTCCGAGGGGCGACACGATCTCCCTCATGATGTATTCCTGCAGCTGCTCACCTGCGGCGTTCTTCACGATATCGTCGAGGAGTCCGTACCCATAGTTTGAGTATTCGTACACTGTCCCCGGGGGATAAACCAAAACGCCCGCCAGTCCCAGGAGGTCATCGTTGGACCGACGCTTCTCCCGTGGAAATGAGTCGCTGCAGATGTAGTAACCGGAGGGAAGGCCAGACACGTGAAGCAAAAGTCGCGCGACCGTCGCGCGGGACGCGTCGCCGTTGTAGGCACTGAGCTTCGACGGTCCGAGGTAATTATTGATGGGGTTATAAAGGTTGAGTTTGCCCTGTTCGGCCAGACGCATGATGGCGGTAGAGACGAACGGCTTCTCGATCGATGCCACGAGAAACATCGTCTCGTTCGTCGCCGGGACTCTTTCCTTCACGTTCGCCCATCCGAATGCCTCTTCCCAGATAACCGTTCCGTCTTTTGCCACAGCGACCTGAAAGGAGGAGATTCTCCTCTCCCTCATGAACTTCTCTATCGTCGATCGCGCCTTCGCAAAAGGATGCACCTTCCCGCGATCGCATGAACAGAACAGACTCAGCGTGATCACAAGAGTGGTGGCAAGATACATACGTGAAGTCATGCGACTGGTCTCTGTACGTCAACAATGGTTGCAGTGTGACAAGGATTGCTCACTGAATCGGGTTCACGCGCCGTCCAGGAATTCCACGCTCATCCTCGTATTGCCCACCGTATGATATTCGACAGCTTCGGCGGCGTTCCTTGCATCAGAATCGCGACCCGGAAAATGCGGCCTGCTACCCACACAAAGAAGAGGGTGCAGAGCAGCACGCCTCCCAAACCCGCATAGAGCTGCCAGGTCGGCACGCCGCCCGGTGTGGAGAGCCGGAGCGTCATCAGCAACGGAGTGAACGGGGGAACGAGGGATATCCACGTCGAGAACGCGCTCAACGGTTCTCTCGCGACAGGAACATAGATGAACATGGGAAAAAGCGCCGGAAGAATGACGGGGAAACTGAGCGCTTGGGCGTCTTTGGCCTCGCTGCATGTCGCGCCCATGGCAGCCGAATATGCCCCAAACATGATAATCGCGAGCAGCATAAACACTATGAACCACGGAAGGGCAATGAACGGAACGTACTCGGAATATCCCATGTACTGGACAGCAAAGGTTCCGCCGACGATGTACACCGCCGCGCTCGTAAGCGCAACGGCGATGCCTCCGACCAGTTTTGCCGCCATGAATTCAAACGGACTGATCGAGCCAAGTAATACTTCTGCGATGCGTTGCGTCTTTTCCTCCATCACGGAGTGGAGCATTCCGGGTACGGTCATCATGATCATCATCAGCATCAACAACATCATGATGATTGGGACGATGAGCGCACTTACACGATCAGCCTCTTTGGCGTCCCGGGCTTTTCCCGTCGCCTCATCGACCGTGACAAGTCCCATCCCTTCCACACCGACCCAATAGAAGAGGTCTTTGACATCTGACTCCTTGATGCCGGCGTCGGCCAGCCGGAGCGAGCGAAGCCGCATGTTGATCGGCCCCGACACCCAGTTTCGCAGATCATCCATGGCCGCATTGCGTGCATAGAATGAAATGCGTGATGCCTGGTCGTCGTTTTTCGGGTGGACGACAGATGCGCCAATCTCAACGAAGGCATAGAGCGAGCCGTTCCGCACACGGTTCGACAATTCAAGTCGCTGAGCTGTCGGGTCGGTTGTATGTGGAGTCACTGACTCGAAGGAATATGCCGGCTTGGTTTTCCTGCCCGTCGTGGTATCAAAGATTTCCTTCGTACTGCGAAACTCGGCGGCCATCACCAGTGCCGGTGTTATTTTCCCCGTATGATCGATGACGGCGACATGCTTGTCTGTCGTGTCCACCCGATCTTTCAGAAGGAGGAACGCTATGAGACTTCCGCCCATCATCAACGGTGCAATGAGCAGGCCAATGATGAAACCCTTGGTCTTGACGGCAGCTTTGTATTCGCGGGCGGCAAACAGGAGTATCTTACGCATGCTCCACCTCCTGTGCCTCGGCTCCGGCAATCCGGATGAAGATATCGTGGAGGGATGGTTTCACAATATCGAAGCTTTCCACTCGTGTTCGCTCGACGATGGTTCGAAGAATCGCATGCGGATCGCCGTTGGGCCCAAGTCGAAGTTCCTGCACCTGCCCGTAGTCCTTGAGTCTCTCCACTCCGGCAAGGTCCCTCAGAACCGCAGCCCCGTCCCGAGTCCTGATCCGTATCGTATCCGTCGCGTACTGGTCCTGAATCGAGGCCAGCGTCCCGTCGAGAACCTTCCTGCCTTTGAAGATCATGAAGATAAAATCACACATCCGCTCGGCCATGCTCATGTCGTGCGTGCTGAAAATGACCGTTGTGCCCTGAGCCTGAAGCTCGAGAATCGCATCCTTGATGACTTCCGTATTGACCGGATCGAGGCCTGTGAACGGCTCATCAAGAAGCACGAGCTCCGGGTGGGAAACGACCGTCGCGATGAACTGAACTTTTTGGCCCATCCCTTTGCTCAGCGTCTCAACCTTCTTGTTCGCCCAGGCAGTGAGATCGAGCCGCTGAAGCCATCGGTCGACATGTGTCGTGATGTCCTTCCCGTTCTTGAGACGCCCCAGGAACAACAGAAGCTCCCGCACTTTCATGCGTCTGTACAGCCCGCGCTCTTCGGGCATGTAGCCAATTCTGTCGCAGAGAAGCGGCGTCAGCGTTTCCCCGAAAATCCGGATTCGGCCGGTATCGGGGTAGAGGATGTTCATGATCATGCGCAGCGTGGTCGTCTTCCCAGAGCCATTCGGTCCAATGAACCCGTAGACGCTTCCGCTGGGGACGGCGAGCGACAGCCCGTCGACGGCTACGTGTTTTCCGAACATCTTGGTGATGTTGTCGAGTTCAATGGTCGCCATACAGAACATTCCTCCGTCAAAGAAGACCTGAATGGTAGAATCCTATGTTGTGAGCTCGCTGATCAGCCGAATCCCCCAATAGACGAGCCAGGTAACCACAACCATGCTCATAGCAAATGTTCGGTGTTTCTTCGCTGCCGCAACGTGCAGTCGTCTTCCCGACATCGCTTCAAAGGCCAACACGCCGGCCATGAACATCATGCAGAGCACAATGACGGGTCCCATGAGATGATAACCGAAGGCACCTATGAGCTCGCCATGCGACATTGCGTGGAACGATCGCGTCAAACCACACGTGAGACAGCTAAGCCCCGTGAGAGCGTGGAACTCACACGAAGGGAACGGAGAATTCTCCGGCACGATCAGAAAGGATGCTATCAAAGCAAGGAGCATTCCCGCTGCCCCGAGGGCTCTGATTGTTCGGGCCGAAGCTTTGACAGTATGTTCCACAGTTATCATGACGCTGCGGGAACCTGAGGAGATTCTGCCGCGGGCGAGTTGGTTTCCGGCCGCGGGAAGACCTGGAATTCGGGACCAAATTGCTCCAGGAACTCAACACTGAACGCACGAAGCGTGTACGAAACCGGCAGCAGCACAACTGCGCCAATATAGGGGAGTGCGAGCAACACGAAACCGATGCAGCACGTCACCAATCCTGCGATGATGACAGCGATCACGACCAACACAATCACGAAGAGGTAGAACAGGGTATACCCGATGAAAGAGAAAAAGTGGGACGTCAACAACGGCATGAACTTCTGAAGAGCTTTTCCCGCCGTGACGCGATCTCTGTACATGATAGGAACCATGAAATCATAGAGCATCAGATCGATGAAGCCCGTGATCAGCATGATGGCGAAAAGGCCCAATGCCATCAGAATTGCAGGCAAGATGAGCGTGGTCATGTCGGCAGTGGTCTCGTAGAGCGCCTGAAGAGACGTAATGCACTGGACGAGGTATGCAATGACGACTGCCAGGACAACGGCGCTGAGGATCAGCATCCAGAGAAACAGTGAATTCCCTTCTTTTCGGTACTCATGCCAAGGGGCGACAACCTGCGAGCGGTCGTGAACCACGTTGTCGAGGAACAGGAATTTCCCCCGCGAGCTCCACCACACGCAGAGGATGATGAAGGCAAACAGGAGGAACGCCGCGAAGGCGATGGCTGTCGCCCATACAGGATTCTCGGCAAGCCATTCCCATGCCCTCTGAGGAAAGAATAAGACCTCCTCCCAATCGACGTGCCCGCGGCTTTTTCCTCCTCCGCCTCCTCCATTTCCGCCACAGTCTGTCAGTTCAGAAAGAAATGCCGTGAATCCAACGACAAACCACTTCTTGATGTCGAACGGGCGAAAGAGGGCTTTGGACATCCGCTCGAATGCGCGTGAGAACGGATCGAAGAGGCGAATTGTCATACAACCTCCTTGTTGTCGGAGTTCTGCGATGCCCCGGTGCCGGACAATACAAAGGTAAACAATGCGATAAGAATTGGCGAGGAGATTCGAAACGCGCTAACAATCTCAGTCCGATTCTTGAGAACGTGAATCACCTCATTGTGATGCCTGTTTTTCCGTGATTCTCGCTTTTGCCACAGCAATTCGCTCGGTGAAGACCGGCCCCAGTTCGGCCGATCGATCAAGTTCCTCTGCCCACGCGATCCATCGTTCGGCAGCATGGGAGCGTTTTGAAGCAATGAGCGATGCAGCGTACGCGATTGCAGTTTCGGTCACGTTTCGCACGATGTTCTTGGTGTATAGTCTTCGGATCGGACTCCGATCGCGATCGCTTACCCACGGGCCTGAGAAGTCGGCCGGGCGAAATCCTTCGAGACTCGTATGCATAGCCAGTGTGTCAGGCGCGTTTACCGCACCCTTCCGCCATTCGTAAAACGCGCCCGCACACCTCAGGTCGTTCCTCAGTCCTCCCAGGAACTCAGGATCCAAGGTCACAGCAAAGCACAGAGGGCGATCGAGCGAGCCGGCAGCTTTCTGTTGCAACCATGTGCGGACGATTTCGTCCGAGAGGGTGACGATGTTCCCTCCCGAGTCTCTGTACACGCTGAACTCATCAAGCTGCTTGTCGTTGAACGGAATGGGCGCTCCTCTGGCATCTCGAACGTAGCGTGCGTGCCATTTGGTCTCAAGTGTTCCTCTGTTCACGATAGCAACATCCTTCCGAAAGCCTTCGATCTCCTGAAGAGCACAAGGGGGATACGTGTCCATATCGCCGTTCGTCAGGAGAAGGGCGTTCTTTGGAAGGGCCTTCAACATCCAGCGGCCGTAGGAGAGAGGGGCCTTTGTCAGGAATCCGGACTCGACAATGTTTCTCAACGCCTTGCCCACCAATGGATATTGCCCCCGATGCATCGCTTCTCCCCAGATAACGAGCCATGGGTGCCCATCGGTTGAGTCGCACGCAACCGCGTCCATAAGGTGAACCCACGTGGTATCCGAGTTTGCCAGCCACCACTCGCCAAGTACCGGATTCGATGCCTCGGCGATCACCGTGTGTGCGAAGCTGCTGCGCGGATTCAGCTCGAGTGCAATGCGCGCGGTTCTTACTGCCTGTTCCTTCTTGCCGAGTCGGCGATACGTCTCAGCGAGCCAGACGCGATTGTCATAGCTCTTCGAATCTTGTTCTACCAGCTGTTCAAAGAGCGGGAGCGCCTGCTCGAGCTCATTCTGATAGTAGAGCGCCTTAGCCCGGTCAAGAGTCACCGGCTGACGCCCAGAACATCCCTGGAGAAGAATCAAGAAGGGGGTAATCAGCATCAATGTGAAGCGAGCATGTCGCATGGTCGTACTCCTTCTATCATTTCACTTTGTATACATAGATGTTGTCTCTTTCGAGGAATGTGTACAGCCGCACCAAAACGAACTCCGTCTTTTCCATAGCTGTGAGGACTTTTTCCTTCGTCCAGAAATGGCCCCGATCACGCTTGGTCTTGTCCGGGTCCTGATCAATAATGGCGAGGAATGCTCCGGGCTTCAAGCTGGGAATGACATTCTTCATCCATTCCACAGGCTTTTCAAAATCATGGAACGCCATCATCATCACGACACAATCGAGTTCCCTTTTAGGGAAGAGGGGATCGTTTACCTCCCCGATCACTGCAGTGACGTTTCGAACACCCTCGCGCTTGCATCGGTCCTCCAAGCTCTTCAACGCCCGTTTGTCGATATCATTGGCGTAGATCTTTCCCTTTTCACCGACTCTCGCAGACAGATGAAATGTAAAGTATCCGTCTCCTGCTCCCGCTTCCCCGACAATCATTCCCAGACCGATGCCGAGTGAGTCCATGATCGCTTCTGGCTGCTGCCAGGAATCGCGATCGGAGCGCTGAGCAAACGCTGTCGCTACGGTGAAGTTGACCAGCAGAATAACAAGATATGCAATCCATGGTCGTGATCGAATCATCGTACCTGCCGCCGGCAGAATTTCTCGTTTCTGTTCAGATTGGTCAAGGAATCTATTGGACCCTCGCCTTGCGCCCGACGTTCTTCTGTACTGCCCCGAGCAACCCATCAACCATCGGAATGCCACCTTCATCTGTGTCGCTGTTATAGAGCATCACCATCGTCACGCCGTAGTCTGGGAGGTGTCCCATGAAAGCCCGGTATCCCGGCGTACTGCCGAGGTGACCCCAGGCGCGTTGACCTCGCATCAGTTGGGGATTGATCTCCATGAGGCCCAGTCCATAATCGACTAACAACGGACCGTCCATTTCCTGCGGCTTGGGATGCACATACGTCATCATTGCTTCGAGAGAGCGGGCCTCCAGTACCTTGCCGGCAAATAGCGCGTGCGCCCAAATTGCGAAGTCCTTCGCCCGGCTGTAGAACATGATGCGGGAGAGGGAGGCAATCCAGTTTCTGGACCTTGAGAACACATCTTCCGGTGTGCCATCGGAATCCGTATCGACCCAGGGATGAGCAATCTCAAAGCGGTCAGGGATCGGCTTTGAGAAGTCGAGCAACATGCCGTCGATTCCGAGAGGATCGAGCAGTCGCTTTTGGATCTCCACCGGCACCGCGGATTTTGTCACTTTCTCGACAATCAGCGTTGCTAACTGAAAACCTGCCTGTGTGTAGTGAAAGCCCTTGCCCGGCGCAAAGTATGGCTTACCGCCAAGTTCCGTGAAGATCTCATCGATAGTCCACCATTTCTCGAAATCGATCGAATCGTACGGTACCCGGAACGGACCGCCAGGATGCGGGACCATATCGTAGAGCCCGCTGGTGTGGTTGAGAAGTTGCCGGATCGTAATTGATCCACTGACGTTTGGGTAAGG
>Ga0315286_10005687_pt1 | contig 12062 bp, 4 predicted proteins | sample YL17G10_0_MG_FD_205038 | JGI IMG/M metagenome (GOLD analysis project Ga0315286, IMG submission 205038) | Sediment microbial communities from Yellowstone Lake, YNP, Wyoming, USA - YL17G10_0 | ecosystem: Environmental > Aquatic > Freshwater > Lake > Sediment | place: USA: Wyoming | collected... | reverse complement strand
TGGCAATGGTGCTTCTGTCCGGGTTCTCGGTGTGCAGCTTTGCGCAGGGTGGAGGTGTGCGGGACGCGGAAGAAGAGAGGAGGGTGTTCGAATCGTATTTTCCGGACAGCAACGCGGGCGGAGAGAAATTGGACCGGTGGTGGAAGAGCAAGGATGACAAACCTATCCAGGCTTTGGAGACGCTCGATATAATCCAGGAGGGCTTTCGCAGGACAAGCGTGAACCGGTCGATGATTGTCGGATGGGTCGGGGGCGGGTATGCGCGTCAGCCAGAGCCTATAGTGCGGGATAGGGCAGTCGGGCTGTTGCATCACGCGAGCTTCTCGCCGGAGGGGTACGTGCGGCACTTCGCCGTTTATTACGGTCTGTCGGTAGTCCAGGAGAAGTCCGCCCAGGTCATTGACAGACTTGCGACGCTGGCGATGAGCAACGAAAGCGTCAACCGGGTAGTCTGGGGCGTGGCGTTTACAAACCAGGCAGACGCGTTTTTGACGCACCTTGAACCATACAAGAACAGCCCACACAGCGAGGTTCGCGAGCAGGCGGAGACCCTTGCGAAGCTGGTTAAGGAACAAGCGAGCCAGCAACAGCAGCAGCAGCAGCAAAAGGTCCGGCAGGAACAAATCCAGCAGGCCGCAGAGCAAGAGACGCTGGTGGCAGATCCCAATGTTGATTATGAGACGGCGTTCGCTGAGCTTTATGAGACGCTGGCGAACACTTATCCCTGCTTTGAGCTAAAGGGGATTGACTGGGAGGCTGTGGGGAAAGAGTACCTTCCGCGGGCCGAAGAGGTCAAGAACGACGAGGAGTTTGGGCTGTTGTGCGCGGAGCTTGTGGCGAGATTGGAGGACAGCCACGCCTACCTGATGGATGGGGCGGTTAAAGTGCCGCAGATAGCAGGGCCGGAATGGGATGCCGGGTTTTCGTGCCTTGAGGACGACCGCGGCAGAGCAGCGGTTTACTACGTTGACAAGGGCGGGCCTGCAGATGAGGCAGGCGTCAAAGTCGGTATGGTGGTGCTCAGGATGGATGGGAACGACGTCAAGGACGTGATACAAAACACTATGGCGCGGATGAAGAAGTATGCCGGGTTTTCGAGCGAGCGGCAGTTGCGTTATGTTGCGCACCATTTCTTTATGCGGCAGATGGAAAAAGGCAAGGTTGTGAAATTCGAGATGCTTGATACGGAGGGAAAGACACACGAATTTGAACTGGCGTCCGCGCTTGGGGCGCGGTATCTGCCGCGGCTGCCGGTTACTAAGGAGGATATTCCGGATTCGGCAGATGTATCGTGGACGATGCTGGATGACAAGATAGGCTATATTTACGTGCGGCGGATTCGAGACGGGCTGGAGGCGTCGCTGGATAAGGCGGTAGGCGAATTGAAGGGTGCGCGCGGGATGATAGTGGATGTTCGGGGGAATACCGGCGGCGGATTTGAGCGCGCGACCTCACACGCAAACTTCTATTCTGACGGCGAGGCGAACGAGCCGAACCGGCCTCGATACACCGGCCCGATGGCGCTGCTGATAGACAGCCGGTGCATAAGCGCCGGGGAGGGATGGGCATCCGGGTTTATCGCTAACAAACGAGCTCGAGTGTTCGGCGAAACGACTGCGGGCGCTTCATCCAGAAAGGATATCTATACGCTGAAGAACCGTCTGTACAGGGTGCAGTTGCCGGTGAAGGCATATGGGGGTTTTCTGGACAGGCCGATAGAAAGGCGGGGGCTTGAGCCGGACGTAGAGGTCAAGCAAAGTGCAGCCGACCTTGCCAAAGGCCGTGACACCGTGTTGGAAGCGGCAAGGCAATACCTGCTCGAACAGAGCAGAGCAGGACCTATTGACCGGTGACTCAGACCGAGCAATTCGGTTCCAACACGTATTGATATGGTCTTTGCCATATCTGGATTGGGAGCCAGTGGAAACGACAACACGGGGAAGAAACGAAACGCCAGAAACAGGAACAGAACCGCCAAAACCCGTCCACAATCGCAAATCACGCCTCGATAGGGAGATACACGCATTTTTCGCTTGACCGCCGACAGTCAATGGTGTATTCTTGATTAGTTAAGAAGCCGAGCGTACCGTTTCAAGAACAAGCATCGATGCGGCGAAATTGTGGCTTGGCGCGTATAAGGATGCTGAGTATGGCAGAGGCGGTATTGACGATCTATGGGCGCGGCGAAAGCCGGCAAGCGGAACTGAATCCGGAAGGCACAATCATCGGCCGGAGTCCGCGATGCGACGTGGTCATCGACAACAAGGACGTCTCGCGGGAACACGCCAGGGTGTTCCAGGACCCGTTCGGCCGGTGGATATTCGAGGACCTCGGCAGCAGCAACGGGATGTTCGTGAACGGCAGGCGTGTTGATGCGTGTGCGGTGCTGCCGGGCGAGGCTGTCGTCATCGGGCCGGCGTCGCTATCGATCAGCGGGCCGTCGGACCACCAGGTTGAAGCGGACGCCTCGGTTCAGGCAGCCAACATAATTGTCGAGGATTTCGAGACGGAGATTTTCTACGGGAGGAGCAAGGCGGCCGTATCCGCCCGGCCATGCCCGGAACGACTCGACGAGATAAGGGAGCGGCTGTCGCAGCTTACCAGCTCGTCGGCGCTGTATCCGGAGGTATGCAGGCGGCTGGCGTGGGCGCCGAAGACGGTTGCAGCGGTGCTGCGAGTGCCCGGCAGGAGCAAGCCCCTGCCCAAGACGTCCGAGGTGCTGGCGTGTCACTTCGGGACAAGCGCGGATGATACGGCGGCGCACGTTGCGGCGGGAACGTATCCATCGCATCTGGCTTTCCGCGTGTCGCACCGGGTGCTGGAGGAGGTTCGCTCGAGCGGCGAGGCGGTGATGGCCAAGAGCATTTATTCTTCCGATGTTGAAGTTACAGTGACGGTTGTCGATGAGCACAGTCCGAGGGCGGTTATCTGTGCGCCTTTGGGCGACGCGGCGGAGACGGTGGATTTGCTCTACTTGGATATTCCGCTCGGCGGGGGTATGAGGGTTTCGCCGGAAGAGACGTTTGCATTTGTGCGGGCGGCGGCGGGCCAGGTCGCTTCGGCGCGCAAGAGTCTAACTCCCATCCATATCAAGGCCGAGAGGAGCACGCTCGACCACGAGCTGTCGCTGGCGCAGCAGATTCAGTCAAGGCTGGCGCCGATTGTTCCGGCGGGCCTGTCCGGCTTCGAGGCGGCTGTTCGGTACAAGCCCGTCATCTGGGTGGGCGGCGATTACTGCGATGTCTGGATACTCCAGGACGGGCGATTGGCGTTTGCGGTGGGCCACATCTCGCGCAGAGGTCTATCGGCGGCGATGGCCATATCGGAGCTGCGGACTCTTTTGCGGACGACTATGTTCTTCTGCGGCGAGTTGGCGGGCGTCGTCAAGCACGTCAGCTCACATTTGGCCGGCAGCAGTCTCGAAGGGGTATCGGCAAGCCTTCTCTTAGGCGTATTCGACAAGTCAGCCGGGGCACTGAGGTACGTCAACGCCGGCCACACGGGAGCGCTTGTCGTGGACCCACAATCCGGCGTTATGCCACTCGGTGAAACGGGCGGGGATATGCTTGGCGGCGGAAAGGCGAATTTCCGGGAGAACCTGCAAGCGATGGGCGGAGGCGCAGCGCTCGTAGTCTTTACCGAGGGCGTGACGAAGGCGAGATCGCCTGAGGGCGATGAGTTCGGCGAGAAGCGGTTGATGCACGTACTGAAAGATGCCTGCGGCCGCTCCGCCGAGAAGATTGCGGATTCGATTGCGAAGGCCGTGAGCGATTTTCGCAAGTCGCTGGCTCAGCGCGATGATAATACGACGTTTGTTTTAGTGAATTCAGTTAGACCCGGATGAACCGAGGCGCGTAGGGTGGGCTTCAGCCCACCTGGCCCCTGATTTGAGGGCGGCGGTATGTGCGACTGTCCTGCTAAGGAATTGGTAGAGCGCTACTTGATCGGGGGCTGTTCGAGCAACGAACGGCAGGATGTTAAAGAACATCTGGACCGGTGCGACGATTGCCGAGAGTTAGTGGAATCAACTCGGTCAAATATGCTCGGCGGGGCACAACCAGGCTCCGAGAAGAGTGAATACAAATTCGGGGGGGACGGTGAAGAAACCGAGGTGATACGTGAGGATGAGCGTCCGACGGAGACTATGCCGGAGGCAACGGTAGTCCCGGACGCACAGAGGAGCTTCACTAAGTCAATAGAATCAATGATTGACGGCTACACGATCACCGAGGCGCTGCCTCGCGGCGGGCAGGCGGTGGTCTATAAGGCGATTCATACCGCGACAAAGACATACGTTGCAATCAAGGTGCTGCTGCCGACCCTTTTGGCTTCGGAGCGGGCGCGGTACTACTTCGAACGCGAGGCGGAGCTGATTGCGAGCCTCGACCATCCGAATATAGTGAGCATACGCGACAGCGGGATTATCCACGGCCAGTACTATTTCGTGATGCAGTATATCGAGGGCGAGCCGCTGAGGAGATATGTGCAGGCGAAGATGCTATCGTTCCGCGAACGGGTGGAGCTGGTCAACAAGATATGCTCGGCGATAACGTACGCTCATCAGCAGGGAGTCATCCACCGGGATTTGAAGTTCGCCAACATCCTCGTGGATAAGCGAGGCGAGCCGCACATACTGGACTTCGGTCTTGCAAAGGCGGTGGGGATGAGCGAGCCGGCGAAGGATGATGCCGTCGTGACGATGACGGGACAGTGGGCGGGGTCATTGACGACGATGTCGCCGGAGCAGGCGTCGGGCCAGCCGCACTTGATTGACGTGCGGACGGATGTCTATTCACTGGGCGTTGTACTTTATACACTTTTGACGGGGCAATACCCTTATGACGTCAGCGGGACGACTTTAGAGGCCCTGCGGACTATTCAGGAGGTCGAGCCGACCCGGCCCCGGCAGGTCATTCCCAAGTTCAACTCGGAAATGGAGGCTATCCTGCTGACTGCGCTGGACAAGGAGCGGGAGAAGCGATACCAGTCGGCGGCTGATTTGAAAAGCGACATTGAAAACTGGCTGGAAGGCCGGCCGATTCGCGTCAAGTCGATAAGCACTATGTACCTGCTGCGCAAGATCATTGCGCGGCATCGTTATACGAGCACCGTGGCGGCGCTTCTGGCGCTGATTGTCCTGGGCTTTGCTTACATCAGCTTCGAGCTGCTTATAAGCTCTGAAAAAGCACTGGATGAATCGCAGGCGCTTGCCAAAGAGTATGCCGCGCAGGCACAAAGCTCCAGGTGGTATTATCAGCAGGCAAGCCCGCTATTCTTCGCGCGTTTTTTGCAGGCATGGCGAGACGGTCGGACCCGAGATGCAGTAAATATGGCGAGGTATTTTGCGGACGACCCGAAAAAACGCGAAGCGGCAGTCTTCCTACTTCAAGACGCCATCGGGCGCAAGGAGGAAGAGCGCTTTCGAGGCGCGTTTTCAGAGGACCAGGCGTGGTTTGCCGATTTTATTATAGCAGAACGTTACTTCAAGAATGGCGATAAAAGAACGGCTTTCGAGTCTTACCAACGAGGCTATGAAGGGATCAAGCATCTCAAACCGGGCAAACAATCTGAATTCGACACGATGATAATCGAGTATATGAAGTCCAGACTCTATGAGTTGGGAGGCCAGAACAAGTCGGCGCGCGGGGAGTCTGCTGCGGAAGATGGGGGCCAAGAGAAATGAGGCGCAATTCGTCGAAGAGAACGGGAAGTGCGGGTCGGCGGGTCGGCTTTACGCTCATAGAGCTGTTGGTTGTGATAGCGGTGGTTGTATTGCTCATTGCGATATTGCTGCCCGCACTTCGCAAGGCCAAGCAGGTCGCCCAGCGGGTGGTGTGCGGAAACCACCTGAGGCAATTAGCGATAGCGTGGAATCTGTACCTCGATGACAACGACGAGCGTTTTTATCGAACCACAAATGCCAATTTGTACTATGGTGGATGGCGAGGCAGCAAGGATGTGGCGCCTCGGGTCTTGAACAACTATTTGAGCCTCGCCGCGGATTTGGCGAGCGAAAATGACGCGAAGGTCTTTCGGTGTCCGGCGGACCGCGGCGGCATGCCCGGCGCTACGCTGCGCCAGAAGGTTTATCAGGTCATAGGGACAAGCTACCAGACAAACATATTCCTTGTCGGTGGGGCATTGAGTTTTCCGCTCTGGTATTCGCCAATGACTGCCGATACGACGGCGCTGGGCGACGCTATTAACCAGCGCATAGTGAATCTCAAACGCGGTAATGTGCACAACGCATCCCAGTTGCTGCTCATCGGGGACTATGGGTGGATCAACCAGTGGAAACCGACGCCGTTCCCTGACCCGGAGTGGAAGCAGATAGCGGAATGGCACGGTCGGCCGGATTACCATTGCATGGCGTTTCTGGACGGGCACGCGAAGTTTCTCGAAATCCGCAAGGGATTCTGGGTGACCGGCGAATACGCAGTGCTGCCATTCGCGGATTTGTACCCGGTGGGGCGAAGAATCCAGGGGGAATAGGCCGAAAAGCGGCATAATCGGCCAAATTCGCTGATTGCAGGTATTTTCTTGGATTCGGCTGCCGAAAATGGTATAATCTTTTGGTTGGTTTTGCGGACAGTGTCGTTTGAGTCGGGTTGTGCTCCGGCGAGGAGCGTGATAAGAGCGGCTGCCTGTGGCAGAAGCAAGAGCGATGGCGGGGATTGCTAAGCCGCCGGTCTTTTTTGAGGTTGTCCGGCTGGACAGAAGGGAACAGGGTGCAGAAATGAGGGTGAAGGTCTATTTGACGCGGTGGGTGGTTTTTGCGGTGGGTGTTCTGTTGCTTCCGTCAACGGGATACGCCGGTCGATTCCCGACCGTGGGAAGTATGATTGTCGGCGGGATTCTGGCAGAGTATGGCGAGCCGAACCTGGATGACGGGCTGCTTGCTTACTGGGCGATGGAGGACGGGTTTGGCGTGATAGCGAGCGACAGGTCGGGCAACGGCAACGACGGCATCTTGAGCAGCCCGACCCTGCCGAGGTGGCAGCCTGCAGGAGGTCATCTTAACGGCGCACTTCTGTTCGACGGGCGAGAGGGGCACGTAGTATGCGGCGGAGACCCTGATTTCGACCTGGTGGAAGGTCTTACGGTTGCGGCCTGGATAAAGGTCAACGCCTTTACGAAGGACTGGCAGGCGATTGTGACCAAGGGCGACAGTGCCTGGCGGCTGCACAGGCACAGCAATACAGCCAACCTTGACTTCGCCTGCACCGGCCTTACAGGCGGCAATGAGACATGGGGCAGCACCGTCTGGGGCAGTACGCCGGTGACCGATGGCGAGTGGCATCACGCAGCCGGGGTCTATGACCGGGGCGATGAGACAGAGCAGGTCAGGCTGTACGTAGATGGGATTGAGGATGGGCCGCAGGCCGTTAGAAACGGCTACGGGTACATTTCAACAAACACCTACAATGTTCTGATCGGGGCAAACGCCGAGCGTCCCGGGCGCGGGTGGAACGGCCTGATCGACGACGTGCGCCTCTACCCGGGCGCGCTAACGGTCTGGGAGATTCAATACTTGGTGAACTACAACCTGCCGCCGGAGATGCAGCCGGTGGCGCACTGGAGACTGGATGAATCAGGGGGCGCCGTTGCAATGGACAGCAGCGGCAACGGTCATAATGCCTTTCTCAATGCCGGCCAGGGTCCAATGTGGGTCCAGGGTAAGGTCGGTCTGGCGCTCGCATTTCACGGCAGCGGCAACTATGTGAACTGCGGGAATGACCCGATATTCAACGTCACCGACAAGATGACGGTTGCGGCGTGGGTCAATATCGGCACGGTCCCGGCGGACTGGACCGGGATAGTCACAAAGGGCGACGATGCGTGGAGGCTTTCCACCGTTGCTCGAACAACCCAGATTCACTTTGCCGTCACGGGCGCGCCGGACTACCGCTCTATCAACGGAAATACCTTATTGACAACCGGCGCATGGCACTATGTTGTGGGGACATACGACGGAACGAATATCCGACTGTATATAGACGGCGTAGAGGACTCGGCAAGTCCGGTGGCCTACGGCGGCAGGATAGCAACAACCGGGCACAATGTCTGGATTGGAGGAAACTCGGACAGGCCGGGACGGGAGTTCGACGGCGTGATAGACGAAGTGGCAATCTGGAACCGGGCTTTGAGCGCCTGGGAAGTAGAGTGGCTTACAAATGACGGGATGGGCGAGCCGGTCGTGCCGCGTACAGGCATCTATGTTGACGACGATGCGAAGGGCGACCCCGGGCCGGGCAATCCTGCAATCAGCGATCCCTACGAAAACGGGAGCTGGGAGCATCCTTTTGACTCGATTCAGGAGGCGATTTATTGGGCCGCGACAGGCGCGGTCATAACCGTTCTGGACGGGAATTACACCGGGCCGGGCAACCGAGGTCTCTCGTTCGAGGGCAAGGCGATAACTCTGCGGAGCCAGAATGGGCCGAAGAGCTGCATCATTGATTGCGAATATGTCAGCCGGGGCTTTTGGTTTTCGTGGGGGGAGGGGCCGGACAGTGTGCTCGAGGGCTTTACGATCAGCAACGGGAACGCTTATGCCGACGAGGGCCTGTACGGCGGGGGAATATACTGCGACATGGGCAGCCCGACAATCAAGGGCTGTATCATCAAGAATAACCAGGCCGAGATAGGCGGCGGCATCTACCTCGATTTCAGCAGTGCAATACTCGAGGATTGCATAATCGTCGAAAACAGGGCAGCCGACGTCGGCGGAGGCCTTATGTGCTGGAAAAGCAGTCCAACCCTGATCGATTGCGCCATCGGCAACAACAGCCCGGACGGCCTGCACGTAGGGTATGGTTCGGCCCGGATTTTGGGCACGATGAAGGTCATTTCGGACAGCATCCGCGGCGATGGCTTTGTTCGGATAGACCCCGATGCCACTCTGCATACGGAAGATGTCCACACCAGCGTGAATGTGGGCGGCATCGGCCGAATCTTCGTGCCGGCGGGCAAGAAGCTGGTCGTCGAGGGCACAGGAATTATTGACCTGACCGATTACGACAGCCCCGGTGCGCGAGGCACGGTGCAGTGCAACGGCCTGCTTGTGGCCACGGACAACGCCTCTGTAACAAGGACAGCGGTCAATGTCACCCGTGCGATATTCGCAGGCAGCTCGATTATCTCCGACAACGTATTCACGACGAATAAGCTGATTCCATACGGCCAGATTGCGATTGAGGATACGGCGACATTCATCAATAACGACGTTTATTCTCAAGGCGACAGGTACGCTGACATAGAGCCGTCGCTATTCGCCGGGACAATTCTGAATAACCGCATATTTGTGACTCAGGCGGGCAAACGCGGAGGCCTTTTTGAGCTTCGAGGCGAGGATGTGTTCTGCAGCGCATCGTGTGAACCGGGGTTGATTCCGGTTTCGATGGTGCCGGACTTCGAACCGAGTACCTGGACACTCGAGCGGCTGGAACTGGTCGCCGGGGCGAAACTGACGCTGACCAACCGGGAGGACTACCAGGCGCCATACGACGTCGCCGGGAGGAATGAAGTGCTCTATGTTAAGCAGCTTGTGCTGGGTCCCAATTCGATACTCAATACCGCCTTTAACCGCCTGTACTACGAATCCCTGATAAGGGATCCAAGCGCGAGAATTACCAACCGGCCTCTGCTGGGTTACTCTCTGGATAGGATCCCATTCGACGACCCCAACGAGTTTTTCAACCGCGTGGGCAACAATAACGTCCTCAAACTCAACGTTCCGAACAGGACACGGATTCATGTGGAGCGTGTGCTGACTTCGCCACTCGACCCGACCGGCCTGATGGTGATGCGTAACCTGGTGGACATTGACCCTGAATCGCCGACATACGGGAAGATGATTCACGCGCGTGCGAAAGGCTTGTTCGCAAGATGCACCGAAGAACAGGTGTTGGTCCGGTTCATGTACCTATTCGAGAGTGCCGATCCTGGCGTCAAGCTGGCGGTCTATTTGTCCGACGTGCCGGAATTGCTGGCTGAGGACGACCCGACCCGTCCGGAGCATTACCTTTACGTGGGTATTCTCGACTCGCCGCCTGCCGGTCGGCCAGGCTCGCCGGGCAGTGAACGCTTCGGGGTCTTCGAAAGAAAAGTGCCGCCGGGGCTTCTGGACCTGACGGACGGGACTTACGTGGAATTAGAGCTGATAGAGCCGGCGGAGCCTTTGATGGGGCCCCTTTCGCCGACAGGAGGAGTGTCTCTCGAAGGCGACGGGGGAGGCGGAGGGATGGTTACGATAGACGATTGGGGTCCCGAGGTGCACTGCGACGGGATTTGCCTGGATATAACGTGGGACGACCTTGTCGATGAAGTTGACTTCTTGACGGTCGTGGGCGCGTGCGGCGTCGCCGCAGAGCTGGATCCGAACGAGGTCGGCAGTGGGGCGTGCCTGGAGGGGGCCTTCAGCGACGACGGCTATGTGGACGCGCTCGACATAGGCGGGTGGGACTGGACGCTGTGCGTCGAGGAGCGAAAGGGGCTTTGCGATGGGATACCGCTGGGCGACGAGGGCGAAGGAGCGAGCCTGGGCGGCGAGGCGATGAAGGAGTCGGGGGGCGCGATGCCGCTTGTGAGCCTTCCGGGCAGCCTGGACGACCTGCTGATAATCGGCAAGAGGAGCTCGAGCAGCCCATCAACCAAGATGAAAGACCGCGTCTATACGTTTGACGGCAACGGGGATTATTCGGCGAACTTCGCGCCATCCTCGGAACGCTCGAATATCCGGATAGTACAGGGGGCGGACGGCCAGCTTTATCAGGTCAACTCCGAAGACGGCGTGGTGCGGCTTGATGCAGCGGATACGAAAATCATTGAGTCGGGCGAGTGCTCATACGCGGATGACCCCCGCTATCATAAGTCCGCTACGGTGTACATCGGGATTCAGGGAGAGGGCGAGGATGCTGTGGGCCGACCGATTCTTGATGCCGCCTTTGACGGGGACTATGTGTATGTCGTGCCCGTTGTGGTCAACCCCGTCGGGAAGGAATCGTATGCAGCAGCGGCAAAGCTGCACCTTCTCGGTTCGGGCAGCCCGCCGTACAGCGTTGTGAAGCTGTACGACGACCCGCCGCCGCCGGGCGACAACCAGTATCGCAACACGCTGCGGGAGATTGAAATCGACGACCTCGGCAACGTCTATGTCATCAACGCGAACAGCCTCAACGAGAGCGACCTGCTGTGGCGATACGAGCCGAATGGGGCGTACGAGCGAGTCGAGCTGGGTCAGCCTGGCAGCGAGAACTATGTCCCAGACCCTGTGGCGCTGTATGTGTCGAGCACGACGGATATGCTGTATCTGGCGTCGGCGCAGTACAATCCCGTGGATTTCAATGACAGTGTAATACATGGTTTTTCAACCGACGGGGCCTTGAGTCTCACGCGGCAGATTACAATCCACAGTATGCACCACGCGACGGGCATAACGGAGGACCCGGTGACAGGTATGCTCTACGTCATCGGTTTCAATATGGATGAGATTCCGGAGTACCCCGACCCGACCCAAGCGCCCTTCTACGAGCCGCGTCTTGCGAAAGTTGCCTACGGCAGCAGCAGCGTGGCTGCACAATCGCTGAGCGGCTCGCACGATTTGGCGATGCCGCTATCCATTTCGTGGACCAGGGCAGTCAAGTGCGGGCGGGCCGATGCAGACGGCAGCGGCGCGATTGACTTTGGAGACCTTGCCGCGGTGGGCGAACGGTGGCTCGACTCGGGTTGCATTCCGCCAAGCTGGTGCTCAGGGACGGACATAGACCTCAGCAGTGCCGTCGGAATGTCCGATGTCGCCATCCTGGCCGACTACTGGCTCGAAACCGCCTGCGCCGATTAGAAACTATCTCAAATCTGTCACCCCTCCGACGAGCTCAGGGCAGGCTCTGAGCGAAGCGAAGGGTCTGGCGTCCGTAAAAATGAAATTCTTCGCTACGCTCAGAATGACATTTGGAGTTTCGAGATGGTCTCTTAATTGGTGGCTGTCCCTAGATTCTAAGCCGAGGACTATGGCTTGCCTTTCCGGAGGAGCGCGAGGCCGCCTAATGCGAGCAGAAAAA
>Ga0315286_10005686_pt1 | contig 12063 bp, 5 predicted proteins | sample YL17G10_0_MG_FD_205038 | JGI IMG/M metagenome (GOLD analysis project Ga0315286, IMG submission 205038) | Sediment microbial communities from Yellowstone Lake, YNP, Wyoming, USA - YL17G10_0 | ecosystem: Environmental > Aquatic > Freshwater > Lake > Sediment | place: USA: Wyoming | collected... | reverse complement strand
CGACTCGAACGCTGCTGTTCCCGATGGCGACTATCCGTTCTTCACCTGCTCACAGGAAACCCTGCGGACGAATACATTCAGCTTCGACACCGAATGCGTGCTGCTGGCTGGAAACAACGCCAACGGCATTTACCCGCTGAAATACTTCAACGGAAAGTTTGATGCCTACCAGCGGACCTATGTCGTGAAGCCGCGTGACACAGAAGTGCTGACCACGAAGTTTCTTTACTACGCACTTCGGCCAAAGCTCTCGGAGTTGCGCAGCTTTTCAACTGGGGCGGCGACGAAGTTCCTGACGCTGACGATTCTCAACGAAACCGAGATTCAAGTTCCCCCGCTGCCGGTGCAACGGCGGATAGCGGGCATCCTGTCGGCCTACGACGAGCTGATGGAGAACAGTCAGCGGCGCATCCGGCTCTTGGAGGCGATGGCCCGCGCCCTCTACCGCGAGTGGTTTGTCCACTTCCGCTTCCCCGGCCACGAAAAGCACCCGCGCGTCGCCTCCCCCCTCGGCGACATCCCCCAAGGCTGGGAGGTGAAGCCGCTCAAAGACGCTTGTCACCTGACGATGGGGCAATCACCCAAGTCCGAGTTCTACAACGAGACGGGTGAAGGCCAGCCGTTTCACCAGGGCGTCACCGACTTCGGCGAACGCTTCCCGACCGACCGTTTGTTCTGCACCGTCGAGGGGCGAATCGCCGAAGCGGGCGAAATCCTGTTCAGTGTCCGCGCACCCGTTGGACGCATGAACATCGCCCACAAGAAAATCATCATCGGTCGCGGCCTCTCCGCGATTCGGCACAAGGAGGGACACCAAGCGTTCCTCTGGGAGCAGTTGCGCAACCGCTTCACCAGGGATGACATGATGGGCAACGGCGCAATCTTCGCAGCCGTGACGAAGGACGACATGCAAGGCATCGAGTTGGTTTGCCCGCCTTCGTCGCTCGTCGCGGCGGTCACGACGCACTTGGATCCGATTCACTCCGAAGTCGCCGCGTTGACCAAACAAATCCAAAACCTCCGCCGGACGCGCGACCTGCTGCTGCCGAAGCTGATCTCAGGAGAAATAGACGTGTCGGAACTGGACATCCAAACAGGACGAGGAGAGGATGAAGATGACTGAGAAGCGAGAAGCCAACGATCTGATAGAGGCACTCTGCGAGATCGAGCTTGGAAAGGCAGAGGATGTGTGGCGGCTCTTCTCTACGCTCCGTCAGCGCTACGTATTTCGAGGACAGACTGAGGCGGAATGGGGACTACGGACAACCTTCGAGAGGGCGGCAGAGGGCATCAAAGGAAAGGATCGGGAGACGTTGGAGCAAACCGTTATAACGGAGTTCCAACGCCGTGTGCATCACTACCTCTCGGATTTGCCCAAAGAGGAGAACCGTTTGGAGTGGCTTGCTCTGATGCAGCATCATGGTTGTCCGACCCGCCTTCTTGACTTTACGAGATCATTTTGGGTTGGCTTGTTCTTTGCCGTTGAAAACGCGCGGTCGGACTGCGCACTTTGGGCGGTCAGTCGTAGGTACGCCGAGTTGGATTCGACAGCGTTACTCCGTGAGGACCTGCATCCCACATATGTTGAGGGGGCAGAAAGTGAGGCTAACGAGATCCTGTCAACTCTCGGGCAAAGACAGTCAGAGGCGGGTATTCTGCTTGTCGAGCCAAGGAGAATGAACGAACGACTGTCGATTCAACAGGGACTATTCTTATTTCCCAAGAACCTACAGGTTTCGTTTGAGGAGAACCTTTGCACATCTTGGGGGTGCAAGAGTCTATCTGAACTGGCAGGGAAGCGCGGCCATATGATGGTTGTCAAAATGGTCGTTCCTGAGGAGCTTTGTTTGCGCATAACGTACCTCCTTTCGACGATGAACATCAGCGCTGCCACGTTGTTCCCCGGCCTGGATGGATTCGGGCGTAGCCAGATGACGAAAATAAAGTCCGCAAAACTCACCCAAAAGGAGTATGACGAGTTTTGGCGGGATCCCAAGTGGGCTCGTCTTGGGCACCGGGTCCTTGCAAGGTTGGACAAAATCGCAGAATCAGAAGGAAGAAACCCCGAGAAACAGCAGTAATCTGAACGTCGTTCTGGACAGGGTTTGAAGACTGTGGATAGAAGCGACTATTCTGAAGACATGTTGGTGGAACAGCCAGCGATTGAGCTGTTCGGGAGACTCGGCTGGACAGCATTGAATTGCTTTTACGAGGTATGCAGCCCACGACATTCAACGCTTGGGCGGGAGACCACCGCCGAGGTTGTGCTGGTCCGGCGTCTGCGAACCGCGCTGGAGTTGCTGAATCCCGACCTGCCTCCGGAGGCACTGGAACTGGCGATTGAGGACCTGACCCACGACCGCAGCGCCATGAGCATGGCGGCGGCGAACCAGGAGGTCTATAGGCTCCTCAAGGACGGCGTGAAGGTCATGATTCCCGATCCGAGCGGAGATGGGGAAACGCCGGAGACGGTGCGAGTCATCGACTGGAATGAGCCGGCGAACAACGACTACTTTCTGGCGTCGCAATTCTGGATTTCAGGGGAGATGTACAAGCGACGGGCCGACCTCATCGGGTTCGTCAACGGACTGCCACTGGTCTTCATAGAGCTGAAGGCGTCGCACAAGCGGTTGGAGAATGCCTACAAGAGGAACCTGCGAGACTACAAGGACACGATCCCCCAGGTCTTCTGGTACAACGCGTTCATCATCCTGTCGAACGGAAGCGAGAGTAAGATCAGCAGTGTCACCGCTTCGTGGGAACACTTCACCGAGTGGAAGAGGATCAACAGCGAAGGCGAGCAAGGCGTAGTGTCTTTGGAGACGATGATACGGGGGACGTGCGATCCGGTCGGGCTTCTCGACCTGGCTGAGAACTTCGCGCTCTATGAGAAGGTCAAGGGCGGTCTCATCAAGCTCGTTGGCAAGAACCATCAGTACCTTGGGACCAACAACGCGATAGAGGCCATAAGACAGATCGACAGTAACAAGGGCAAGCTGGGCGTCTTCTGGCATACGCAAGGCAGCGGCAAGAGCGTATCCATGATCTTCTTTGCCCAGAAGATATTCCGCAAGATACCCGGCAACTGGACCTTTGTGGTTGTGACGGACCGCCAGGAACTGGATGGGCAAATCTACGGGAAGTTCGCCAATACAGGCGTGGTGACGGAGGAGCGGGCACAGGCGACAAGTTCCGCACACCTTCGCCAGCTTCTGAGCGAAGACCACCGATACATATTCACTCTCATCCACAAATTCCGCACAGAGGAGGGCCAGAGACATCCGGTCTTATCAGAACGGGCCGACATCATTGTCATCACCGATGAAGCGCACAGGAGCCAATACGACACACTGGCGCTGAATATGCGGACTGCTCTTCCCAATGCGGCGTTTATCGCGTTTACGGGGACGCCGCTCATCGTGGGCGAAGAGAAGACCCGGCAGGTATTTGGCGAGTACGTGAGCATTTACGACTACAAGCAGTCGGTCGATGATAAGGCCACCGTTCCGCTGTACTACGAGAACCGCATACCCGAGCTTCAGTTGACGAATGAGAACTTGAACGAGGATATGGAGCGGCTCCTTGAGAAAGCCGAGCTTGATGAAGAGCAGGAAAAGAAGCTGGAGCGTGAATTCGCCCGTGAATACCACCTGATTACACGGGATGACCGGCTGGAGAGGGTCGCTGAGGATATCGTCACCCACTTTGCGGGCCGCGAGTACCTGGGCAAGGCAATGGTCGTCTGCGTTGACAAGGCGACCGCCGTCAAGATGTATGACAAGGTCAAGAACTACTGGGGGAAGCATGTTGGAGAGTTGAAGGCGCAACGTGAATCCATTGATGCGGCCGACAAGCCTGAGTTTGAGAAGAAGGTCAGGTATCTGGAAGAGACAGATATGGCTGTAGTGGTCTCGCCGTCTCAAAATGAAATTGCGGACCTGCGGGAAAAAGGCGTCGAGATTGCCCCGCATCGCAAGCGGATGAACGACGAAGACCTTGCCACGAAGTTCAAGGACGCGGACGACCCGTTCCGCATCGTATTTGTCTGCGCCATGTGGATGACGGGGTTTGACGTGCCCTGCTGCTCGACGATTTATCTTGATAAGCCGATGCGCAATCACACATTGATGCAGACCATTGCCAGGGCGAACCGGGTCTTTGGAGATAAGGTCAACGGTTTGATTGTGGATTACGTGGGCGTCTTCCGAAGCTTGCAGAAGGCGTTGGCCATATACGGCGCAGGTACGGGAGGGGGCGAAACCCCGATCAAGGACAAGAGCGAGCTTGTGGAACTGCTCCGTCAAGCGATTCAAGAGACAACCGAGTTTCTGTCTCCGTGCGGCGTTGACGCAGCGCCTATCCTCGGGGCGCAGGGTTTTGATCGCGTCAGACTTCTGGATGATGCGGTGGATGCCATCATTGTGAATGACGAGTCAAAGAGAAGATATCTCCTGTTGGCCGACCACGTAAATCGCCTGTACAAAGCGGTTATGCCCGACCCCGCCGCCAACGAGTTCTACGCCATTTGTGGGCTGTTCAGAGTGATCGACGCGAAGATTCGGTCCTTGGCGCCTGTCCCCGATATTTCGGCCATACAGCAGGCCGTGGAGGGTCTGCTGGATGGGTCTATTGCCTCCGAAGGATATGTTATCCAGCCGGGCGACCGGGTAGTGGACCTCAGCCAGATTGACTTCGAGGCTCTGAAAGAGCGGTTCGCAAAGGCGAGGAAACGAATTGAAGTCGAAAAGCTCAGGGGGAGCGTCAACGCCAAGCTGAGAAAGATGGTCAGGCTGAACAGGACTCGAATGGATTATCTGGACAAGTTCCAGCAGATGATCGACGAGTACAACGCGGGCAGCCTGAACATCGACGAGTTCTTCGGCCGCTTGGTGGATTTCGCCCAGAATCTGAACGAGGAGGAGAAGCGGGGTTTGGGCGAACAGCTTTCGGAAGAGCAACTCGCCGTGTTCGACCTGCTGACAAAGCCCGATATGAAACTGACCGGGAAGGAGCAAGAGGCGGTTAAGAAGGTTGCCAGAGAGCTTCTTTCTAAGCTCCGGAGGGAGAAGATCGTCCTGGATTGGCGGAAGAGGCAGCAATCGCGTGCGGCCGTGAGGCTGTGCATCGAAGAGACGCTCGAGGGACTGCCAGAGGCGTATACACAAGACCTGTATACGCAGAAATGCGACATGGTGTATCAGCATGTTTATGATTCGTACTATGGACCAAGCCAGGATGTCTACGCGGCTTAAGTAGCCCGGAGTATTACATCGCCCCCGGCGGCTGGCCGATCCGGTGAGTGCAGGTGAAGCTATGGGCAAGAGAAAGAGAGAAACGGTCAATTTGTCGCAGCTTGAAGGGCTACAGATTCTTTGGCCGGGCGACGTTCGCGTCCCCCCCGCTCAATGGCGTTCAGGATGCGTGTAACATCACTCATGCCCACACATGCGCAGAGCCTGCCCCCGGCTTCCATCGAAGGCAGGCTCTGAATTCCACGATGCGTTACGGCTTCGGGGCCGGCTCGTAGTTGAACTTCTGGCCTCCGACGGAGGCCTCGTACATCAGGCCTGCTTCTCCCATCGTGAAGACGGCGACGCCATCGGCATACTTGGCGTTGGTGGAGACGCCCGACTTGAGCGCCACGGCCGAGGCCTGGGCCGCGAAGGAGAAATTGCCGGACTTGAAGCGGTCCACGGCGGCCTTGGTCTCGAAGAAGATCAGCTCGGTGTACTTCTGCCCCCCGAGGGCAAAGCCGATGCTGGCCTGCGTCACGGTGCAATAGCCGGCCAGCTTCCCGCCTTCATACAGCTCGCCCCGGCCGTAGGCGCCGCCCACGCCGATGGCGCCCTTGCCGACGGACGGGAAGACCGCGTACCCGGCCGCCGTGTCGAAGAACTTCTGCAGCCCGGCGTCCGCCTTCTTGGCCAGTTGGATCGCGGTTTCGCTGTTGCTGGTCAGTTGGGCCTGTTTGGCCCCCGTCTGGGGCGTGGTCGCGCAGCCGGCCAGCACCAACAGACCGGCGGCCACGAACACGCACGCGAATGCTACGTTTCTCATAAGATTCCCTTCCTTTCTTGTCAGAACTTAAACTTGGCGGATCACAATGACCGCCGCAGATGCGAACCACAGGACTCGTGTGCCGTCCGGCTATGGCGATCGACCCCCCAGGACCTTGCTTGCGGCACATTCTATCCAGACACGAAACCATGTCCATACTCTCACCGTGCGTGTTACTACGCGCGCGGGGCGGCCTCGGTTCGCCCACACGGGGCATTTTCCGGAGATGCCACAGGCGACACATTTGCTCGCTATCATCCAGGCCGGGTGGCACTTGGCATTTCAATGCGCCGCCCCAGCGTCGCCAGGGGCACCGTTCCAGATCCTCCTGATCGTCTCTTCCTGCGAGTACCCTATCGGACAAGCCGGACTCTTGGTGTTGGCGCGGTAGCTGCCCAGGGTCTCATTCGGACAGGAGATCATGCGGCTGACCGGCATTTGCAGGTGGCCGTTGGGGTCGGTTTCCTTGAGCCAGTTGTAGGCGTAGACGAGAAACTTGTTCCGGTATTCTTGGGGCTGGAGGGAGAACCAGGAGATCTCATCCCATCCCCAGACGAAAATCGTCTTGGTGTCCGCGACGTTGGGCGTGCGGCTTCGGCCGAAGTTGTCGAATTCCACGAGATACGGCAGGCTTTGGCAGCTCCAGCCGCTCGGCGAGAGGCAGCCCTTGCTCCGTTTGTAGAGGGAGTCCAGGTGGCCTACCTGAAGCTCGGCCTCATGGGGTTTTTCCGGGATGGCCTTGATGCGCATCGGGAACGAGTTGAAATCCAGGAGGCTCACGCCGCCCACGACCATGCCGCCCGTGGGCACGTGGGCATCGAGCAGCACTATGTGGCGGCGGGCGTGGGTCTTCGCGTACGCGCGGATTTTCGCCACGAGGCGAGACCATTCCTTCAAGTCCCGATCCGCCATGCCGATCAGACCCACTTGACCCAGGTGCAGGGCCTCGCAGCCGAGGTCGATGTAGGAGCCCGCCAGGTAGTAGAACCACAGTTGCGTTTCCGGCCGGGTGACATCGGGCACGCTGGCCCGGCCCCAGTGGTTGACGAGCTTGCCGTCTTTGTTGAGCATCGCGTCATAGGAGAACGTCCGGTCCTCGACGGGCAGGCCGAAGTCCGTGAACACCCAGGCCGGGACTTTCACACGATTGACGTCGGTGCTGATCGTTTCAAAGAGGCACCCCTGGAAGATGACGTCCGGGTCGAAGGCGTGGACCTTGCCGATCAACGCTTTGGCGTCCCTCCAGAAGTCCGGATCGTTCAGGCGGCTTTCTCCGTTCCAGCGGTAGATGGCCCGGCCGATGAACTTGGCCCCGATGTTCCGGATCAGACGCACGTCGTCGTCCCGGTAGAGATACTCTCGATTGCCTTCCGGCTTGCCCGTGACCAGGAAATACGCCATCGTCACGGAACGGTCGAGGTAGCTCTCCAGCACCTCCCGCGAGATGGTCCCGTCGAAATGATACTTGGCAGACGGTCTTTTCTGTTGCGACGGCTCCGATGCGAAGCCAACTGCACAGATGGCGAAGAATGCCAGGATGGCGATTGCGGTTCGCATCATGGGGCGAGAACACGCATCTCCCGCGATCGACGGTTTCCGTACACTCATGCTATCATCTCCATAAAACTGCGACATGCAGGGCGGCACGGACCATTCCTGCCTCCCCTGAAAATACGTCCACCATACTGGCGGTTGGCAGCGGCAAGCGCAGCTTGCCGATGGTTTGCCCATCCGCCATCGGCAAAGCCTTCGGCCTTGCCGCTGCCACCCGCCCATTCTCATCCTCGTCCGGTCGGCCGAAGGCCCATGACCGGCTTCACAGGAATGTCCCCCGAGCATGTGCATCGCCGGATGCTGCCGCATGTCAGGTCATTTGCTGCGGGCGCGGTCGGCGGCCTTCTGGAAGCCTTGGGCGGCCCGGCGGATGATGGCCTCGTCCATGCAGTAGGTCAGGCGGAAGTAGCCGGGCAGGCCGAAACCTCGGCCCGGGACCGCGAGAATCAGCTCGTCCTGCAGCAACTGGCAGAACTGCACGTCGTCGACCGTGTCGCGGGCATCCTGCCCGCGATTCGAGGGCGGGACGCCCTCGACACGAGCGCCGTCCGGGAACCCCAACTTGCCGGGGACCTTGGCGAAGAAATAGAAGGCGCCCTTGGGCATGGGAAACTCGATCCCGGCGTCGCGCAGGATGGCGGCCATCGCGTCGCGGCGTTGCTTGTAGATGCCCACATCCACGGTGGCGCCGAGGGCCGCTTCCACCAGCCGCTGGCCGATCACCGGGGCGTTGACGTACCCGAGAATCCGGTTGCAGAGGATCAGGCCCGCGATGAACTGGTCGGCCTGGGGCATGGAGGGACTGACGGCGATGTAGCCGATGCGCTCGCCGGCCAGAGACAGACTCTTCGAGAACGAGCCAATCGCCACGCTGAACGGGTACAGGGGCAGGATCGGCGGGACCTCGACGCCGTCATAGGCGAGGAACCGGTACGGCTCATCCGAGACCAGGTAGATCGGCCGGTCGCGTTTCGCGCCGGCGCGGGTCAGCAGGGCCGCAAGGGCCTCAAGCTCGCCCCGATTGTATACCACGCCCGTGGGGTTGTTCGGACTGTCAATGAGCACGGCACGGGTCTTGTCCGTGATGGCCGCCTTGATGGCGTCCAGGTCCAGGGCGAACGCCGGCAGCCTGGACGGGACCGGGACGAGCTTGCCGCCGAAATTGCCTACGTAGAACCCGTATTCCACGAAGTAAGGGGATGGGCAGATGACCTCGTCGCCCGGCTCCAGGACCGTGCGGAACGTGACGTTCAGTCCGCCGGCGGCCCCGCAGGTGACGATGACCTGCTGAGACGTGAGCGGCACCTGCTGCTCCTTGGCCAGGTACTCGGCGAGGCGCCGGCGCGTGGTGGTCAGGCCGGCGTTCGGCATGTACCCCAGGGACAGGGGCTGGTCCACCGTGGCGGCCAAGCGTGCGAGCGTGCGGCCCACTTCGGGCACCGGCGGCAAATCCGGATTGCCGAGCGTGAAATCGCAGACCTTGTCGGCCCCATGCTTCTGTTTGAGCTCGATCCCGGCCTCGAACATCCGCCGAATCCAGGAGGCGTTCTGAAGGATGCGACTGACATCGGCGCTAATCACCTGCATCGTACGGCCTTTCCAAGCAGGGAGACGATTTCCGAAACGACGATTATAGGGTTGACGCACACGCCTCGTCAAACAGTGAAGGCCGATGGCGGGCGTCTGGGGAACTCCATGGCGAGCCGCTGCGTCTTTTCACAAGCCCCCTACACGCTCACGCCGCAAATCGACCTGCAGAAATGCACAGGCTGCGGCGCCTGCGAGGCCGCCTGTCCCACCGTACCAGCCAAAGCCATCGTCATTCTCCCCGCACGTACGTGAAGCCGTTGATCGGCGATTCCATTCATCGACCGAACCATCTACCTCAGCCGCAGATGGACGTCGGCACTGACTTTGTCATTCCCGCGAAGCCCGTCATGGACCTTTGGCCCACCAGAAGAGGATGAAGAGGGGCGGATGGACACACTTTCAGAGGAGGCAGGAATCCAGATCTCTCGGCATCCACACGAGGGCACAGAGAAGACCGGGCCGAGTCGATGAAAGAAGTCGTCAGTCAACTGGTCGCCCTGGTTGGGGGTGCAGGCTCGAAGGCTGCTCAATCGGGGGGACGGAAAAAGACCGAGCACCATCTCCATGTGAACCTGGAGCACAAGGCTCCCCCAGGTCGAGAAAGCCGCGGCGAAGCCGCCACGCGCCTTCGGCAAGTCGGATGAGGCGTTCCACAAGATCGCTCATCCGCCGGAGCCCAAACACGCCGCCGCCAAATCGGCGGGCAAGACGATCCCGCTCGACAAAAGCGAGCGCGATCTGGAGAGCTTCAACAACTGATCCATCTGCACGTTCACCCCTGCGAACGTGACAACGCTGTAGTTACAGGCCCCTGATTCCAGGCGGGTCCCTTGACCCGCCCAGACCGTCTTTTGGGGGGTGATGACAGGAGAAATCGTGCTGACCCTCGCCATCGCCGTCTGCGCCACGGCCTGCCGTGCCGGGAATGCGGGACCCCTCGCAAAAAAAATGGGAAAGACGACAGAATTCTCTTGCAGAAAGCGGCCCCATGTGGTAACTTTGCACTGGCGCGGCAGGGATAGCGCTTCACGTGCAGGGAGGCGGAATTCAGTGTGATGAGAAGAGAGCGGAAAGGAGAATTCACCCATGAGAAGTTGCACCATTTTACTGACGATCATTGTGTCGACGTGTCTGACCACGGCGGCTTGGGCACAGAAAACCCTGTCGAGTGCGGAGACCCAGCAGATCTTGCAGCAGTTGACGAGTCAGCCGCGCAACGCGTGGGTCCCCGCCGGCACGATCCAGGCGACCCACCAGGAGTACGGCGCCGCGAAGACCACCGACGCCGCCGTCATCCGCAGCGAGATCGACAAGGCCGTCCAGGAATACCAGAACAACGCCAACAAGAGAGAAAAGACGGCGGCCATGCAAAAGATGGCGCTGGACGCGATCCCGTTCAACGTTCGCTACAAGCTGTCGAACGAGTATTCGATGGGCTCGCGGGTGACCGCCCGCTATGACAATGGGCGGTTCTACTGGGAGATCAACGTCGACTCGCGCCAGGATTCGGTCCAGCCGGATGCGACGCTCGCCGGGAACAGCATGACCAGGCAGTTCAACATGGGCTGGAACAAGCGGCGCATCTTCGCCTGGGACGGACAGAAGTACACGACCTACTCGGCCTCGGGCAACCGTGCGACGGTCGACGCGGCCGGCAAGCTGCAGCGGGCGGTCAACGGGCCGCTGACGGCCGGGCTGATCCCGTGGGGAAACAACCGGTACTCGCTGGCAAGCCTTACCGCCGCCAAGGTCTCCGCGAAACAGAACGCCGCCGGCATGGTCGAGATGACGCTGGCCTACACGGACGGCTGTTCGACGAGCGTGACTCTCGATCCCGCCAAGGCGTACGCCGTGACGAAGGCCACGATGACGTCCGCCGGCGGTGCGGTGGCGATCTATACGTGCTCGGGCTATCGATTGGTCGGCGGCAACTGGGTGCCGTCCACGGTCACCATCGAGCGGCAGAACGACAACCCGGAGAGCCGAGCCGCCACCTCCGAGCAATGGACGTTCACGTCGGTCAGCGCGGCGGCCCCGGCGGCGGGCAGTTTCACTGTCCCTCTGGGAGTCAACGCCCTCGTGGAGTACGCGTCGCCCGTCACCGCCTCAATGGCCGTATACATCCAGTCTGACCTTGCCGATACGGATGAGCTGCTGGCGCAGCATCTTGCCTACGCGGCAGCCAAGGGCGCCCGAACCCAGAACTGCGCCACGGCCGCCCTGGGGCAGGTGGCGTCGGGATTCGGCAAGTCCCCCTCCGGCAGCGCCCTGGCCGGCCTTGTCGGAGCGAACGGCTGCACGACCCTATACGACATGAAGCGGCTCGCCCAGAGCCAGGGCTTGTTCTGCCGGGTCGTGAAGACCGATCTGGCGGCCCTGGCCAGCCTCCAGGGGGCGAAGGCCATTCTGCACATTCCGGGCAGGAATCATCTCGTCGTCCTCGACCGGGTGGATGACCGGTACGTCTGGCTCATCGACCTGTCGAACAAGAAATTCTACTATCGCCAGAGCGTGGATTTCTTCCCGATGGAATGGTCCGAAGGCACGGCCCTGCTGCTGTCCGACCGGCCCATCGCCGCCCAATCCAACGAGCTGGGCGACACCAGGCTCAAGGACACCCTCGGCGGCACCGGCTGGGCCTGCAACGATATGTTCCAGGAGAGTGATTGGGGTTACTGCATCTACGGGCTGCGCGGTTGCGGCGGCTCCTTTACGTACTACTATCAACGATGGGGTTGCGGGCCGGTGACAAGCGGCTCGTGTTATAACGAACTGATGGTGCTGCTCCAGGAGAGCCCGTGCATAGATGATCCTATCTACGACTGCACGATCACGGGCGAATGGTACTACGGCTACTGCGGT
>Ga0315286_10005685_pt1 | contig 12064 bp, 15 predicted proteins | sample YL17G10_0_MG_FD_205038 | JGI IMG/M metagenome (GOLD analysis project Ga0315286, IMG submission 205038) | Sediment microbial communities from Yellowstone Lake, YNP, Wyoming, USA - YL17G10_0 | ecosystem: Environmental > Aquatic > Freshwater > Lake > Sediment | place: USA: Wyoming | collected... | reverse complement strand
GGGATGGGCGGAGCTATCGGCGGCATGTACATGGCGACCGCGGCGGGATTTCTGCTGCAATGGACGGGCAGCTACCATGCTCTGTTCATCGTTGCCGGTTCAGCTTATCTGGCAGCGTTGGTGGTGGTGCATTCCCTGGCTCCGCGCCTGAAACCCGTCAACCTTTAGAGTGCTGAGTTCTGAGTTCTGAATTCTGAATTCTTTGCTCAGATTTCCGTTCAACGCCTCCCTACGCACTCTGCTAGAGATCGATGTCCCGCATGGGCTTTGTGACCGGCTCGTCTTTGCTCTTCTTGAAGGCCTCCTCGAACTTGCGCTCAAGAAGCTGGGACCTTGTCTTTTCGTTTTCTGTGCTCTGCTTGAAGAGCGCCTCCCGCCGCGCTGCGGCTTCCTTGAGGAGAGAAGCGGCATGGTCGAGATCAGGGCCGGTGGCCTGTTTCGGCGGCACTTGATGTGCGATTACTTTCTGCAGCGCCGGGTCTATGGTCAGCTTGGCCCCGCAGCAGGGGCAATCCACCAGGATGTCGGGGCTTTTTTCGCGCGCCATAATCCTCCTCCGTAACGAATCATTCTATGGGACGGCGGAGTCAAAATCCACCTGCGCACAGGCAAGAAAGCGATTGACACCCCCCCGGGTTTGCGAATAAGTTTCCCGCGGCTAATGAGGACTATCCGGTCATTTTAGGCGGAAGAGATGATTTTCAGCACACCCGTTCAGTATGCAATAAGGGCCATGACCTATCTTGGGGAGCAGGAGGCAGGCAAGCTCTCCTCGATCCGGGAGATTTCGCGGGCGGCGGGCATTCCGATGCCGTATCTGGCGAAGATTGTCAATCGGCTGTCGCGGCGCCGGCTGGTTGTTGCGAAACGCGGGCCCACGGGCGGAGTGATGCTGGGTCGGCCTGCGAGCCGCATTACGATCGAGGAGATCGTCAACGCAATGGGGGGGGATCTCCCGGCTAAGAGATGCATCCTGGGGATTTCCGAATGCGGGGATGACGTCCCCTGCCCGCTGCACGAGAGCTGGAAATCTGTGCGAAAAACGCTGACCCGGAAGATGCACGAAGAGACGGTGAAAGACCTCGTGCGCGCCCACCGTGCCAAGCTGAAGTTGCGCGCCGAGCCCTGAAAGACCGGTTCCCCGGATCCTATTCATCTTCACGATGTGAGTGGGCGCGCTTCGCCGAAGCGCGCTGCTCCACTCGGCGAGGCGGACCCACGCAGTAGCGGCAGAGACATCGGACCTGTTACCGCGCATGCCTGACGGGATACCGGATCATCAAGATTGCGCTTGAAAAGCGGTAGTACAACCCGCAATATTTTTGGATTGCAGGCACGCCCGAAAGTTGCCTGTTGTGACCGGAGTGGCGACGTAGCTCAGATGGTTAGAGCGTGGGATTCATAACCCCAAGGTCGTTGGTTCGATTCCAACCGTCGCTACCAATTCCCTCAATAACTTACGAGAATCGGAAGCATTCAAAACCTAGAAAAACGATCAACTGTCCGTTAAATGTCCGTTAACCCTTCCCAAGACGTTCTGGAAACGGTGTCACGTTGGTCGGCTTTGACGGTACACCCGCAAGGTACTGTTCCGTTTTCTGGACTGCCTGCCGGATGTCGGCCTCGTTGACAATATTGTACCGGTCGAAGACTGCCCTCGTCTTGTGACCCGATACCCTCTTCCCTGCCCTCTCCACTCGAAACGGACGACCGAGCTGACCGAACTTTCCGTCGTTGTCGTGCAGCAGGAACTTGGGCTCCTTCTCGAAGCAGGCGTTCCGGATCTGTTGTTTCGTCCACTCGAGCGTTGGATGATCGGCTACGTGCAGGTGGATGACCTTTCGGCTCGCAAGCTCCATGATCACGAAAATGTAAAGAACACGAAACCCAACCGTGTGCTGCACAAAGAAGTCACAGCACCAAATGGCCTTGGCTTGGTTCTTCAAAAAGTTTCTCCAGGTCTGGGAATCTCTCGGTCCCGGACACCTTTTGACCATGTATCTCCGGACCGTCGAGCAGGCGTGGCGAATACCGAACTTCACCTCCAACTCCAGGGCAATGCGATCCTCCCCATACTCCGGATGATCAGAGGATATCCGCCGGATGAAGTCGACGTGTTCACTGGGGATTGCCGGTCCGCCCGACCTGCCCTGGGACTTCCTCCACCAGAAATCCCGAAACTTCCTCTCCCTCCATCGGATCACGGTCTCTGGTCTTACGAGGATCAGCTCGGATGTCCAATCCCTCCAGATCTTTGACAGCAACGACCAGAATAGCCGATCCCTGTTTCTCAGCATCGGTTTCTTCGACTTGCGCTTGTAGACGGTGAGTTGCTGTCTCAGCACGAGGATCTGCAGCCCTGCTACCCGATTGAACCACGCGAAGATGACCAGATTGAGAGACTGCACGACCGCCATCATGAGCAGAATCTTCATGCCGGAAGCATGGAGTCCAGAAACCCACAAATCCAACGAAATCAGTTGGGACGGAGTTTTCGCGGAGCACGGGTTGGCCAAAGATCAAGCTTGATCTGACGGCGGAGGGGAATTTCGTGTTGCATGCCGTCCGCAGTGATTCAGGCGACCATCGTTCCTACCGCGTCGACCGGATGCATTGCTTATACCTCAAGTCGAGCGCCGCATGAAATACGGTCCTGCGCGAGATTACTGGACCGAATTCGCTTTCGAGGGCCACTTAAACCACCGGACGGAAGCCATCTTCCTCGCGGGGTTGCCCGACGTTTCCGAGAGTCGGCCGCATTCCAAGGTCAACAGTCCTACCGGCCGTAATCAACCGGGTTGAGGGCCGAGCGCCCCGCCTGAGGTGGCGTGACTACTCTTCCGGGTCCATGAAATCGCCGGGGAAGCCGGACGGCGATGCGATCATGAAATGGAATCCGTCAAGACCGCCGCACTTGCGGCTGAGCTGTTTCATGATAGACCGGATGCGGGCGGGAGTGTCATTCGGACCGGAGACGTAAAAGGGCTTGCCGTTTTCACCAAACTCAATCTCGCGGGAGCAGCCACCGGGATCGAGATCGCCAAACAGCGTCTTGGCCGAGTAGTAGTCCGGGTCGGGCTGGAAACCCAGATTCGCCGCATAGGCGAGCGCTCCTTCGACCAGCTTCCGCAGGCATTCAGGACGCGCTTGGACAAGATTCTCTCTCCCTCGAAATCCCGCCACGAAATCAGCATAAGCAGCCGTGCTCATCGTGCGGCAGAACGCGCTCTTGATTCCCATGCATCCGGTGTCGACCAGAAACAGGGCGACGGCAATGGACTCACCCGACTTTCGGGTGAGTATCACGGTACCTTGCCTGTTAGTCCGGATGGCATCCGAAATCAGTGCCTCATGGACGGGCCACGTCCCGGCAGAAGGATGAAAGTCGAGAGTCGCCACTCCTCCTCGGGCAGCTGATGTCCGCATGGCTTTGGCCCGCGCACTGGCTTGAGCAGCCTTCCTGGCAAGCTGTTTCTGCCGCTTCTTCTGATTGACGGCCATCACTCTTCCCCTTGGACTTGGCCATGATTCTACTCTCTTTTCGGCGCGGCTCCCAAGTCTCCATATCAACGGTACGTCCTGGCCTGCGGCCGCATGTCCACCCAGGAACGCGGGTCGTCATCCCTTTCCCGCTATCCTGTATACTCTGCGACATGCAGCCGCCGATCCGCCTGCGCGATTACCAGCGCCAGTGTCTGGGCGCCATCTTCGATCGGTACAAGGCGGGCGCGCGACGGCTGCTCATCTGCCTGCCCACCGGCACCGGCAAGACCGTCATCTTCGCTCAGTTCCCTTCGTTTTTCCGCATGAAGCGGCGGATGCTGGTTCTGGCGCATCGCGCCGAGCTGCTCCATCAGGCCCGGGACAAACTGCTTGCCGCCAATCCCGCGCTCAGAGTGGAGATCGAGCAGGCCGGACAAAACGCGTCGGAGGACAGTGACGTCGTTGTGGCCTCGGTTCCGACCCTCGGCCGGCTCGGAGCCCGACGGCTGACGCGCCTCAACCCCGATCAGTTCTCGATCGTCGTCATCGATGAGGCGCATCATGCAACCGCCGATACTTATCGACGGATCGTGGAACACCTGGGCCTGCTCAGTTCCAACACGAAAAAACTCCTCGTAGGCTTTACGGCAACGCCGAAGCGGAGCGATGGGATCGGTCTCGACGCCGTTTTTAACGAAATCGCCTTCTCCCGGACGATTCCTGAAATGATGCGCGCCGGGTACCTGGCCCCGGTGGCGGGCTATCGGGTCGAAACGGATATTGACCTGTCGCGGGTCAGGACGGGCATGGGAGATTTCGTAGTTTCCCAGTTGTCCGATGCGGTCAACATCGAGAGCCGGAATGCCCTGGTGGTCAAATCCTTTCGGGAACTCGTGCCAGAGCGGCGGACGCTGGTATTCTGCGTCGACGTTGCCCACGCGCTCGACCTGGCCGCAGCCTTCAGGCATTACGGGATTATGGCGGCGTCGGTCACAGGCGACATGCCGGCGGATGAAAGGCGCGAAACCCTCGCCGCGTTTTCATCGGGTCGCCTCCAGGTCCTGACCAACTGCATGGTGCTTACCGAAGGATACGACGAACCGGCGGTGGACGGGATCATTCTCGCACGTCCGACAAAATCGGCCTTGCTCTATACCCAGATGATCGGCCGTGGCACCAGGCCGCACCCGGGCAAGGCGGACGTGACCGTGGTGGACGTCGTCGACAATTCGAGTAAACACCGGCTGGTCACCCTGCCGTCGCTCTTCGGCCTGGCGGAGAACTTCAATCTCAAAGGCAGGACGACCAGCGAGGTGGAACGCGCCATTCGATGGGTGGAGATCAACCGGCCATGGGTGAAAACCGATCTGGCAACCGATCTCGACGACCTCCGGCTTCGCTGCACGCGGATCGACCTCCTGGAACTGTGTCTCCCCGACGAGCTCCTGGGGGCGACGCGGTTAGCATGGGCCACAATCGGTAGGAATTGCTATCGCCTTGGGTTAGGCCAAGGCGAATACCTTACGTGCGCGCGGACCGTTCTGGACCGCTGGGAAGTGGTGCTCCGCTCGCCTCACCCTGAAGTGGACGGCAATGTCATTGCCTCGGCACATCAGCTCGAAACCGTGATCGGGGAGGCGGATTATTTTATCAGGCAGACCCGCCCCCGCGCGCTCGGCCTCGCGGATCTACAGGCTCGTTGGCGCCGACAGCCGGCCACCGAAAAGCAACTCGAGCGGCTGAAACGGGCTCATCTGCAGGTTCCGCCCCGCATCAGCAGCGGCCAGGCCAGCCATCTCATTGCGATGTTGTCGCATGGGTCCCCGTGATCCGTTTTCGGTGAGATTGACTTCGAAGAGCAGCCAGCGTGGTGAGTTTCGAAAGTGAGAGAGTGCTCAAAGTTGCCTTGCGGCTGTGCCATCCGATTCCGGTCGATATATACGAAAACAACCGTAAAGGCGGATGAGTGGCCGCCTACTCACACTTCTCGATCGTCTTCTCCCTCGGGAAGGAAACGCCGATCTCCGGGAGTTTCTTTCGTTCCGGACGGTATTGCCGGATTGTTTTCAGGATCTGTGCCTCCGAAATGCCGCCGTCCAGATCGGATGCTCCGGCCTTTTGGGCGATTTCCTCTTACCAAACGAAGTGGTCCGCTCATTTCACCCTTCACGAGATATTCGCCATCCTCAAGTGCTCGCTCGGCCCAATACCGCGAAGCTCCGCTCCCGCCCAGATAAATATATGTTACTACCAAGGCAAGTAATGATAAGGCGGCCCCTGAGGCCGACGAGTTTTGACCGCGCTTATGGATTTCCTCTCGACGGAGGATTGACCACGGAGTGCTCAGGATTTACCCGCCTGAAAGGGATTATCGGCCAAGCCTTAATACCGGGCAAGAAATATGAGAAAGCTGGCTGATTTTTCGCACCTTCTCACCGTTTTGGAGGACGTAAGTGGGCAGGACGCGGTGCTAACCGTTTCCAGCGTAGGAAAGGCTTGGCCGCCTCGACCGGTCGATGGCCTGGAATTCGTAGTACTGGTACTCGCTCATCGCGCGCTCCTTGCAGCCGCCCGGCATGCCATGGCTACCTCCCTCGCGCCCAGCGCCGATAGGCATCGATCCACTCCGCGCCCTTGGGCGGCGGGTCCGGAAGGGGGAGATTGGCAATCGGTACACTCAGTCGAGACCCGCTTCGTTCGCAGATGGCGACGATCTGCTCGTCGTCGGTCATATCGATCCGCTCGACGGTCACCTCCACACCAAGCACCTCGGTCCTGAACGGCACGGCAAGATTCTCCTCGAACATTGTATAAAACCCGGTCGACTGCTCGGACTCATCGTAGGCGTCGACCGTGGCTTCCTCGATGAGCTCGTCGAGCCTGGCGGCCGGTAACTCCTTCCGCTGCGATCCCTTCCTGCTCACCACATGTTTGGTCTTGCGCATCATGGTTTCCCTCATTCACCAGCTCCTTCGCCACTTGTCTCGGTAGCTCGGGGGATCCGGGATCGGCTCGTCTGGCTCAATGAACCGCTCGGCGATGAACGTGCTCGAGTCTCCGTCCTTGATCCTGATGACGCCCCGGAGCCGACCGTCCCTGCCCAAGGTCGCCCGGCCGGAGCCCGACATCTGATGGAACTCCCAAGCCCCCTCCCAGGTGAACGACACGCCGGACTTTGTGGGCCTACAGTTGACGTAGGCAAGCAGCGCGTGCATCCGAAGCCGATCTGCGTACCCCGTCAACGAAATCAGGGCAGGACCCAGAAGATCGAGTCCATCGCTCACCCACTGCGAGGTCTCGACAATCCGCCACCAACCTCGGTATTCGGACGGGATTACTTTTTGCATCGCTCCTCCCGGGATAGGGGCGCGGCAGCCATAGGCTACTCCTGACGGCAACCGCGAGACTATGCGTTCTCCTTGAGAGTCCGCACGAGGATCGCACTCAATGTCAAGTGCGTGTTGCCCCACCAGTGCTCGAGTGCGCGGACTGAGCGTAGCTGTAACGTGGTTGCCAGGTCGCGGAATTCGGGCGTTTCTTCCTCGGGAGCCAGGGGGAAGTCTTCGACCATCGGGACGTCCTCCCCGCTCGCGAGCCTTCGCTCCACGAATTCCGCAGCGGCCCGCTCCGCGTCCTGCATCGTCCGGACGTCCTTGAATTCCCGCATGAAGGCCGCCTCCGCCTCGCGCGGGTCGACCACAGTGACGTCCCGGTCGAGGGTCTCCATCAACTCGTCCGGCCTGCCCTCGTCGGCAGCGAAACACCGGTTGACCAGGCGTAACCTTATTGCGACGACCTCGGGCCCGAGGCGAGGCCCAAAAAACCGCGCTCCCTCGATCGCCCGCGGGATCGAGTTGGTCTGCAGCGTCATTCCATCATTCTTCGGAAAGCGAATCCGGCCGAGGACGATCGGGCGCCTCTCCTTCGGCACATCGTCATAGCTTCCTGCGGGGAACCGAAGCGACGCCGCCTCTGCGTGGAACAGCCACTGCCAGCATCGCTCCGGGGGAACCTCGATCATGCACTTCAGTGCCCGAAGCTTCCCGGTTACGAACGAACGATCGGGGATCGAGTAGTAGAGGCGCACCGGTTGGAACGGCTCATTGGTCATCGTCGCCAGAAGGCATTTGTTCTTCGAGTCCTTTGGGAGCTTCATATCGTTTGTTCGCTTCTTGATGTCAGCTGCAGCAAGTATGCCGAATCATAGGGCATTCTATCTGGCCCCTCAAGTCGAAAGGGCGCGGGATCCGCGATCCCGGCGGAGCCGTGTGCGGAATCACAAAATAGGGCTGCGCCCGCTTCTGATGCGAATCTGTAAGAGCCGTCCGGCAACACATCGAGATTGGATCGACAACGATTCCTCTCGTCGTATGTCCCCCACGACCACGGCGCTGACTTCAATCCGGAGACTCCTGGGAAAAGGAGGTTGCCCTCCCTGCATTTCCGCTCATTTCGAATCTCGACCATCCAGGACGTTGGACCAAGCGTCGCACATCTCATATCCAAGCTGCCGGTAACCACGCCGGTGCCGTTCGAACATCCGCTTGAGCATTGGGACCTCGAGGTCGGCGTAGTCATAAATCGTCACCTGTTGCTTGCCCTCACGCATGCGGTTCAACCTGCCTGCGTATTGTGCCAGGGTTCCCTTCCATGAGATAGGCATCGCCAGCAGCAAAGTATCCAATCGGTCATCATCGAAACCTTCTCCGAGGTATCGACCCGTGGCCAACACCAAGCGAGGACCTTCCTGCCCTAGATTTGAGATGGCGGCCTTTCTCTGCTTTGGGCTCATCCCATTTTGAAGAATGACCAGATTGGGAACCAACGGCGCGAATCGTTGAACCAGGCATTCCAGGTGGGCTCTCCTCTCGGTGAGAACGAGCGGACAGCCACCTTTTTCGAGACAGGACAACGCGTCTGCCACGATCATTTGATTCCGCAATTCGTCACGCATCAAACTCTCGTACACATCGTGAACGGTCAAACTTCTTAATCGGGCCAGGGCATCAGGGAGAATGAATCCAGTCCTTCGCACATAGACTGTGCGATTGATGTGATCAGAGGCCTGAAGTTCATTGACAGTGACTCGGTGTCTGATAGATCCACATCGCATAAAGATAATAGGGTGATGCCCATCCTTTCGCTCGACAGTTGCTGAAACTCTTGCCACATAGCATGCCTTCGCGGCACGCACCACTTGTTCAAAGCTGGTGGCGGAAATGTGGTGGCATTCATCCACGATGATCTGTCCATATTGTTCGATTACAGGGCTTACCGAATGCCGACGGAACAAACTTTGCAGGATGGCGACATCGATAAGTCCTATCTCGCGCTTCTCTCCCGCTCCAATCCGTCCGAGCGCGGCTTCCGGCGGCTTTAGGAGTTGATTCAGACGACTGAGCCACTGATCCATCAATTGACGCGTATGAACAAGCACCAGGGTGTTTGCACCCCGGCGGGCAATCAGCCAGGCGGCAACCACGGTCTTGCCGAAGGCCGTTGGAGCTACTAGCACGCCCGTGTCGTGCTTCAGTATTGCCTCCGCCGCATTTCGCTGTTGTTCGTTGAGCTCCCCATGGAATTGCAGGTTCAGGCTGCTGCCTCGGATGCGCTTGTTATCTATAACCGTGGAAACTCGTAATGCTTCCAGCACTTCGAGCACCTCTCCCATACAACCGCGAGGCAAGGCGATGTGCTCGGGAAAGTCCTCCGCACAGCAGATCATCCTGGGTTTCCCGTAAGTCGATAATCGCATTGCTTGTGCCCGGTAGAATTCCGGACTTGGGAAAGCCGCCATCCGTATGATCCGATTTCTCAGCGATGGGGAAAGTCCTTGTTTAGGAATATTAAGTTGATCCGCCAGAGTCATACGGACACTTTCCGGCAGCGGTCCCGTCACGTTCGACTTGTTCCAATCACCGAAGCGCTTTTGTTCCCACGGCGACTCATCCGTCAAGGCCGCAAAAGACGAACGAACGCCAATTTCTTGTCGAGAACGGGACAGAGACTGCACCAACTGTTCGACTTCCTGGGCTGCCAGCCGTCTCGCCGAGCTCAAATAAGCCCACTGGTCCGGATACGGTTCGAGATTGTCGTCCAAAAAGACCGAGTTATCCCTCTCCCTCGGCCTACGCTGAAGCGGCAAGGCGATCAAGTTTGCAGAACCTCTTTCCGGTATCGTGTCTTGATCGGGGAAGAAACGATCATACGACTTCAGGCCGATTTCCGATCGTCGTTCCATTGTCTCTGTAAGCAGCCGTGAGCCAAGGCTCCGCGCCACCCGTGCGGGAACCTGTTCTGAAAAGAAGATCCAGACATGTGCTCCATTGCCAGCGCGAGATCTTTCGAGGCTTGCCGGCACTCCATGCATGACACGGGTGTGCCTGAAGGCCATAGCATCTTCTTTCCAGGCGGACTTGTCGAAATCTACTGCCAGGAACCAGCAGGTTTCGTCCGGCAGCATGGGATAGACGCCGACCGTAAAGTCTTTACCATCCACCTCGGTAGGTTTTCTTCCCACCAAGTGGCTCCGAATTACAGCGTCAGATAAAGGGATGAACTGACGCTGATCGCAATGGCTACACTTTATTTTCGGTTTCTGACAAATGCCCGAGAGCCACTCATTCTCACAGTCCGGCTGATAGCCACTCTTGCCCGTCGTCCTGCTTTCAAACCGCCCTTCTCCGCCGGAAGACAAAGTACAGAGTTTGTCACCTGGAAGTAATCTGGATCCAACTTTAGTTCCTCGACCATCAGCTGTCGCGCGAAGCGGCCCGAGAGATCAATCTCGCGGTCATAGGTTAGGTAACCTTTGTCTTCGTCGAAGGTGTCGTCCCGATTCGGAGCTGCAAAGAGAAAGAGAGCCCCATTCTTCCATACCTTGAACCTCCCGAATAGGGGTCGCGCACCGGCCTGAATGAGTGAAGGATCGCATTCGTCTACGCAACGTCGACAAGACTTTTGGGCGTTGACCAAGGTAGCCCATTCAAGAGAGAGTTCGGACCACATCATCGATTGCAGCATCATGCCCCCCGTCTGACTGAATAAAACCAGGCCGGCCTCGATATCCTACTGTCGGCAACAGGCACAAATCCCTAAGGTGCCTAGATCACAGGGGCCGGAGACATCGTCATACCATTGCGACTTCATTCCAATCCATTGCCTGTTTGCCACGATGCTGCTCTTGCGGCCTGAATCCACGGCCAATTATGCGAAATCTCAAATCCAACCAGGATCTGAGTGTCTCGACCCCGCGCTTCACCCTAGGGGAATCTCACGCACGGGCAAGATCGACCGACTTGCGCGGTCAGTCAGGCGCCCCTTCTTTCAGCGCCTGGTCAAAGCCAAGACAGAAGTGCTTCAGGTAATCCGCCACTCTTTTTGCGTCCGCATCCCTTTCACCAAGCAGAACCTGTCGGATCATCTGGTCCAGAAGTCTTTGATGATAGTGTTCGTTGGAAAAAAGAACCGTCAGCCGAGCTGCTGTCGGCGCTGAGCAGAGGCAGGCGGCATCTTTGCCCAGGAGCATTGCCCCGGCAATTTCTAGGTCGTAGCCTGCCGCTGCAAGTAGCTCAAGTTCCACCTCGTACAGACGATCCTCGTTGCCTGCGGAGTGATAATTGCTGATGAGTAGAAGGAAGTCGGTAGCGTCCTTGTCGATTCGCTGGCCGCGGTCCATCCATGCGATAAGCTTCAAAACTGCCTGCGCCGGCAGCGATGCTGTCGGGACGATCAGGTCGGTGTCCACCTGTACGTGAACAGCCGACAGTGAAGCTTCGCCAAAACCGGCGACGGTCATGATGACCTCAGATGCCGGCGGCCACCCAATTGTGCAGTCGGGATTTTCGATGCCGCCGAATGGCAGTAGATCCACCGGTATCGCAAAGGCGTTGCCCGGATTCCGAAAGAGAAGTCGGTGCCCGATCTTCGGGTCCTGATCACAGCGACCCGAATTCTTGAAGTGTGCTTTGATTACCTCAAAATTGTCCCATTCCTCGATCAGTACGCCCAAGTCTATGTCCTGTGTGAGACGTCCCGTACGTACTCCGTGCGCGTGCCACAAGATCAGGTCCCGGGCCATCGCTCCGCCGACGAAGTAACTGCGGGTGAGGGCGTGCATTCCCGAGTCGATGAGCCGGAGTACATCAAGCAGCGCCGGGTCGACCGGCCGTTCAGGCGGTACCGAGAGCGTCAGCGAGATATCGGTCATAAACAATCTTCGCAGCTTCCATGTTACGTGCATCCGCGGTCGCCAACAGATCAGCATAGACGATGATCGGATGCACAACGTCGTCTGGGTACGTCGTCGCCGGCGGTTCTTCGTTCCAGAACGCGTCAAGAATCTCGACTGGACCATTTGCATCGGCACGCAGCCTATGCGCAATGATGATGCGGTCGGCCTTGCCGGCGACATAGATTGTGACATTCGCTGGCCTGAGGTAATTCGTCAATTTCGCCGCCGCTGCCTCGCCTCCCCACCACGCCCGATACTGAGTCAGATCGGCTTTCTGCCACCAGTCTCGATCAGGTGCTGCAAATCGCCGTGCATTCAGTTTCCGGCGCAGTATTAGCGGGTAGTTTG
>Ga0315286_10005684_pt1 | contig 12065 bp, 1 predicted proteins | sample YL17G10_0_MG_FD_205038 | JGI IMG/M metagenome (GOLD analysis project Ga0315286, IMG submission 205038) | Sediment microbial communities from Yellowstone Lake, YNP, Wyoming, USA - YL17G10_0 | ecosystem: Environmental > Aquatic > Freshwater > Lake > Sediment | place: USA: Wyoming | collected... | reverse complement strand
TCATTTGTGGAAGTGCTGTCATGCGTGGTGCGTACGGCGACGTCGCGGTTCAGACAACCTGTTTCGTCGTCGGTTCCGGAGGCAGTATCAACAAGAGTGTATGGGCCTGGTGCAGTTGGTGTCACATTCCATCTGAAGTCCGTATCCGTGTGATACCACTTTTGCTGGGCAAGCGATATGGTATTGCCTGAACAAGTTGGATAATCCGTACACATCAAATTTCCTTCAACCATTATGTCGATTACAAGATTACCCATGTTTCCGATACTTGTTTCTTTGCGATCTGATACTCCGCCCAGCACTAATATTCCGTAAGCAATGCTTGGCTGTACAATATCAATTCCGGAAAGTTCCTGATTTTCCAGATTAACATTCGAATCTGCGAAATCTGTTTTCTTTCCCAATCCGTCTGTCGGGTTAACATGGACTTCCCAGTTAGTGCTGGCATTGGCGTTGAACCATACTGTTACCTGGCAGTTCGCGGTAAGCGCGGCATCAGTTCCGGTCGCGGTTTTTCCTGTGCCGGGAGTACTTTTATCTGCAAATGTGCAGGTGGTCTGGATGTAACAATTCTTTTCATTTGAAGTGCAGTTGTTATCCACCGCTGTGTCATTAAAGAACATTCCTTCGACAGTGGTTACATCATTATCGCCATTGTTGTCTAAAATAGCGGCTGAGAAATTAACCGTATCACTTCCGCCCGCGGCAGGTGTTGGCGCATCTGTTGCTGTATAAGAAGAAAGTGTTGGCGGAACATCTGTTACTGAATAACTTTGAGTATTTGTACCAATGGCAGGAGTATTAAAGATATCCTCTACATAAACTTTATAATTATAACTGCCATGTGCTGTCGGCACGGAAACAAGTGCTGCCCCGCCTGTGCATATACCATCTTCACTTGCGGGATTAACAGCCAGATCTGAGCAGACCAGACTTCCGCCAGTACATGTATTCGCGTTGTAATCAAAAGCAGTAGTATCGCTGGTGCAGATATACATATTATAACTACCGCCGACGACTTCAGACTGAGGTAATTTAAATTTAAGCGTATCGCCTGGTTCAATAGTCAAATCAGCTGCATCAGTAACTGTTAATGAGCCAAACGTTGTTATCTGGTTTACATAAAATGGCGACGCGTTCGCATCTGAACCGCCCGCGAGATTTGTTCCTGAAAGGGTTATCAGATCACCGGTATCGCCGGCTTTGGCCATGCCGATTGAGTTCCCGCCAACACCTTTGCTATCCGCGTACACATAAGCGACATTGCTTCTTGCAAGCATGTGAGATGTCGCACCGATTTCCGCATTTACAAGCGCCGTTACAGCGTCCGCGCCGACCTGAGATGCTGAAGTGTCGACTTCGGTATTTCCGCCGGTAATACCATTGTTTGCTGTATCGAATTCATACGTCACTGAATTTATCGTGAGGGTAGCTGTATCAACCGGAACTCCGCTGAAAGTTATCGTACCCAAAGCAAGACCCTGGTCTCCTGCTCCGCCTGCAGGGTAACAGGCTGCGGTTGAAGCAACCTTGTCGCATACAAAAGCGTACCAAGCGTTTGAGTCCGGATCGCCAGATTGAACGGCATAGGCTGCCGATGCCTGCGCGGTGGAATTTGTAGCGGAACTGATTGCCCATTTCTCTGCCGCGGTGCAAGTGAGAAGACCTGAATCCGTGCAACAGGCGGGGGCGTCATCATTGCCAGCTTTCACATATTGGTACTTACAAACAGCCAGATAATACTGATTTCCGTTAACGTCTTTCGCGGTAGTGGTAAATGTGACATTACTGCCGATATTCGTAGGCGCGGAACTGCTTGAACCGCCATCGGATACTGTCGCGGTTATTGCCGGTGACTGGTTGCCGATATCGGTAGATGTGGTAGATGTATCCAGCGCCGCAAAAACGGGCGAATAACCAATTATTGAAATCGCAATAAAAATTGCAAAAATAATATGTGGTTTAATAATTTGTTTAATCAAAAGGTTTATTGAATTAAGAATTATGAATTAAAAATTAAGAATTAATTGGTAATTGGGAATTGGGTCCCTGCCTGCCGGCAGGCAGGATTGGGTAATTGCGAGCGCGAGCGAGTTAGTACGACTGACCGGTTGTACATGTAGTGCCCGCGGTTGTGGTAAATGAGTTCACGCCAGAGTATGAACCGAGCGCCTGTTCATCCGGGATCCTCAATTTCCAGTAAATCGATTCATTTGTTGAAGTATTGTCATGGATTGTCCTGACGGCGATATCTCTATTTAGACATCCCGTAGCGTCGCCTGTGCCTGAAGCTGTATCCACAAGTGCATATGGGCCAGGTGCTGTTGAAGTAGCTGACCAGTTAAAATCAGTATCAGTGTGATACCATTTTTGATTAGCAAAACCTATGTTCTGACCAGTGCATGAAGAAGATCCGCATGCCATATTGTCACCGTCGAGCATAATATCCAGAGCCTGATTACCCATATTCTCCATAGCTGTCGCCTGTTTCGCGGAAACATTACCAACAGCCACACTGCCATAAGCTATGCTGGCCTGCACAACGTTAATGCCGGTAAGCGCAGCATTCGCAAGAGATACATTCGCGTCAGCAAAACTAGTAACACCTGTGCCATCCGTAGCCTGGACTTCCACATCCCAGTTGGCCGCATTTGCGTTAAACCAGATAGTGACCTGACAATTCGCTCCAAGATTTTCATCTGTTCCTGTCGCGGTTTTTCCAGTACCGGGTGTGCTGACCCCGGTAGGTGTGCAGGTTGCCTGTATGTAACAATTGTTCTCGCTGGCGGAACAGGCATGGGTTGTAGCGACTTTATCAAAGAAAACGCCTTTAATATTTGTCACATCGTTATCGCCATTATCATCTTTTAATGATGCGGAGAAGTCGATAGTGTCGCTGTCGCCAGCGGAAAGATTTGGAGTATCAGTTGCTGTATATCCTGTGCTTACAGGAGGCACATCTATAACTGAATAACTTTGGGTAGCTGTTCCTGTGGCAGCCAGATCGTGGCTATCTTCCACATAGACTTTAAAGTTATAACTTCCATGTGCTGTAGGAACACTGACTAAACTTGCCCCGCCTGTACATGTTGCGTCAGCGGCTGTCGGATCAACAGCCGAAGAGTCGCATATTGTCGCCCCTCCTGTGCATGTATTTCCGACATAATCGAAAGCAGTTGTAGCGGTTGTACAAATATGCATTGTCAACGTATCTTGCGAGCCATCCGTGTCAGTATCATCGATCTGCGCATTAGACAGTTTAAATTTAAGAGTGTCGCCAGGGGCAATTGTCCCATCGCTATCATCAGTAACAGTTACTGTTCCGAATGTACCCGCATGATTTACTTTAAAAGGGGAAGCATTCGCATCCGAACCGCCAGCAAGGACTGAACCGGAAAGAGCTATCAGGTTTCCTGTATCTCCGGATTCCGCCATACCAAGTGAATTTCCGCCTGCGCCAGCGCTGTCCGCGTAAACGTAAACTACATTGCTCCTGCTAACCATATGTGAACTTGTTCCGGCTTCAACAGCCACAAGTGCGGCAGCCGCATGAGCGGCGACTTGTGAAGCGGATGTATCAACCTCTGTTCCGCCAGAAACGCCATTACCCGCTGTATCAAATTCATATGTTATGGAGTCGATTGTCAAAGTCGCGCCGTCAACCGGTACGCCGGTAAAAGTTACTGTTCCCAAAGCAAAACCAGTATCTCCCGCTCCGCCTGCAGGATAGCAGGCTGCGGTTGTAGCGACTTTGTCGCACACAAACGCGTACCATGCGTTCGATTGCGGATCGCCGGACTGGGCTGTATAGGTTACAGATGCTGTAGCGGCTATGGCTGTAGCGGTACTGATGGCCCATTTCTCTGCCGCGGTGCAAGTGAGAAGACCTGCATCTGTACAGCAGGATGGAGCGGCATCATTACCAGCCTTCACATATTGGTACTTACAGACAGCCAGATAATAATCGTTTGAATTTACATCAGCCGCCTTAGTGGTAAATGTAACATTACTGCCGACATTTGTCGGCGCCGATGAGTTTGAGCCTCCGTCGGAAACTGTTTCCCTGATAACAGGAGACACATTTGTTACATCTGTTTCTGTCGAGGAAGTGTCCGAAAGCGCGGCTAAAGCCTGCGGTAAAATAATAAGCAATCCGAGAACAACAATTGCCAATCGGACTGAAAATGAGCGGGTGAAGTTGTACATATAGTTAAGAATTAAGAATTATGAATTAAAAATTTTATTGTCAGTTTATTGTCTGAACCGCTGATTTTCTGGATTGTGCGGATTACGCGGATTGATTTTGACCGTGGATTTTCTGGATTGTGCGGATTACGCGGATTGATTTTGACCGTGGATTTTCTGGATTGTGCGGATTACGCGGATTGATTTTAGGATTGGATTAAGTAAGTTAGTTTTACAATCTTATTTAATCAATCCTATACATCCGTTTAATCCCGAGAATCAGCGGTTCAGACAATGTGTTATTAATAAGATTGTCCCCCGGCACAAGTACTGCTCGCGGTTGTCGAGAAAAGATTTTGGCCGGTATACGTACCGCCTTTTTGCGCGTCAGGGATCTTGAGCTTCCAGTAAATTGATTCATTTGTTGAAGTTGAACTGTGGTCTGCCCTTACAGCAATATTGCGGTTAAGACAGCCATGCGCGTCCCCGCAGTCTACACCAGGTGTGCATCCGACATTAGGAGTATTAACAAGCGTGTATGGACCAGGACCAGTCGACGGCGCGCTCCAGTTGAAGTCAGTATTTGTGTGGTACCATTTCTGGTAATCTGCTGTAATCGATGAACCGGAACAAAAACCTGTACTGCATGCCATATTGTCTCCGTTCAGTAGTATATCTAAAGGCTGATTGCCCATGTTTTCCATTGTCGATGTTTGTAGCGCGGAAACATTACCGACTACTATACTACCGTAAGCAATATTCGCCTGTGTTACATTGATTCCGGATAGCGGTGGATTGGTTATTGTGGAACTGAGATCGGCAAATTCGGTATTACCTGTTCCATCTGTAACTTCAGTTTGTACTTTCCATGTCGAACCTGCGTTGGCGTTATACCAGACTGTAACCTGGCAATTGGCCTGAAGTTCCGCGCTGTTACCGTACGCGGTATTTAAAGTACATGAAGAATGAATATAACAATTATTTTCATTGGCAGTGCAATCGTGATTTGTAGCGCCGGAATCAAAGAATACGCCTTTCACATTTGTTACATCGCTGTCACCATTGTTATCTGAAAGTATAACTGAAAAATTAACAACATCGCTTCCTCCCGCGGATAGTTCCGGACTTTCGGAGGCTGTGTATGATTGCCATACTGGCGCGACATCGATGACCGAAAAATTATGGGTGCTTGAATCTGTGCCGATCAAACCGTGCATATCTTTGGTAAATACCTCAAAATTATAAGAACCGTGAGCGGTCGGAACTGTTGTCAAAGAAGTGGGAAGGTCGCAGTAAACACTGCCAGGAGCTGCTAAGGAAGTACTACAGTATTCGGTAGTGCTGCAGGAACCTGTAGCAAAAGTATCGCCGGGAGCGCAGATGTACATCCGTACAGTGTCTTGACCGCCAATTGTATCGGTATCAATAGTGGTGACAGTCACACGAACCGTATCTCCCGGTGCAATCGAGCCGCCACCAGTATCCAGAGCTGAGGTAAACGTATAAGAGGGTTTATGATTCACATTAAACGGCGATTTGTTAACACTGTTTCCGCCAGTCAGATTTGTTCCTGAAAGTGTGATGTCGCTATTGGTATCACCGGATTTAGACATGGCAATTGAGTTACCGCCAGCGCCTTCCGTTGTCGCGTACGCATAAACAATGTTAGACACCGCGACCATCCTTGAACCGATTGTGCCGCCATTACTTGCCGCGGCAAGAGCTGCAGCGGAATTTTTTGCCACATAAACATGCGCAGCAGATGATGAATCCACCTCTACATTTCCGCCAGTAACACCATTGCCAGCTGTATCAAATTCATAAGTCGTTGAGTCGATTGTTATAGTCGCGCCGTCTGCCGGTACACCGTGTAAGTCAGCGGGGTTGAATGTGATTGTGCCTACTGCGAAACCCTGATCACCAAAAGTATTTGCAGGGAAGCATGCGGCTGTGCCCGCGACTTTATCGCACACAAACGCGTACCAATCACTGCTTTCACCATCAGAAGACTGGACTAAATGGTTAACAGAAGCCTGCGCATCTGAATTTGCTTCGACACTTATCGCCCATGCGTTGCCGGGACATGTAGGCGAAGTATTATTACCAGCTGTAATCGCATCGGTTTTGCAGACAGCAAAATAATACTGATTGCTGTTTAAGTCTTTGGCGGTTCCGGTAAATGTAACATTGCTTCCTTCATTCGTTGGCGCGGATGCATCTGAACCTCCGTCGGAAGGAGTTACTGTTATCATCGGCGATGCGTTCAAAACACCGACAGTTGTGGAAATACCAGTGGCTCCGCCTTCACCGCCGTAGCTGTCGAAATGAGGAACGTTGAAACTGAGTACTTGGTTTACACACCTGATATTTGTACAGGCAGGAGTTGTGGAAGCATTACAGACCTGGCCATGAGCCTTAATATCATCAATCGAGCTATAAAATCCACTTGCGTAATAAACTGTATATGTATCGCAACCCGAAACACTCATCTGAACTTTTGAATTAAATCCTGAAACTGTGCCTGAATTATTTGTCATAGTGTCATGCACATGCGCAGGATCCATACTTACAAAACCACTTCCCACTTTTACATAATTATCAAAGTTCTGATTTTCCACGTTTACCGTACTGCCAAGCCACTGGATCGCGCCATTAGGATTGGCAAGTTTCATGTTAGGCACTGCCTTAAGATTACTGACTGTATTGAAATCTGTTGTGCCGTTTGCTGTTGAGAAAGTAGTCGCGATTGGTGTAGGCAGGGCTTCACGCGGGGTGCCTTTTGTGGCAAATGTGGAGGGATCATTTTGGTTATTGTATTCGGTGGAGATCCAACCGGCTGAACGGTTAATTTTTTCTATGCGCATTTCATCAAACGTGCCGTTGAAATAAGCTTGAGGAGAAGCTTCGTTTTGGTCAGTCCAACGACCTATCTGCAGAGCGCTGGCGACATTGGTGCTTATTGTTCCCACACTTGCGTTCGTGGCGCTGTTAGCCAGATTTCCATCCAAATACAAGCTAACTGTTGTTCCATTTCTTACGCCAACAACATGATGCCAGTTTCCATTATTCACCGCACCCGCGCTGGTAGCTGGTTTTGCATAGTTCCCACTATTATCCCTGTAAGTGCAATATAAAATATTATCTGCCTCCAGACTTAAACCATAAACAGCTTGGCCTGATGTACCATAATTAGTCATGACATTTTTCCACACACCTGACGTTGAAGTCTTTAACCATGTGCTAATTGTAAAGTTACCGGCTTCCGGCGATGTGGTTGCACTATCGGCCATTCTGATGTAATCATCAGAACCATCTAAAATCTGGCCATTTCCTATTTTCCCCGTTGTATTTGTGTTTTTATTCTGTGAGGCATTATTGCCGTTTGAAGTGGAATCAAAATGAGTTCCTGATGTCGCTTCATCTGTAACAGTTTCATTAAGGTGCAATACAGCTTTTGTATTACTGTCCCACACATTGTATTTGCCAATCGCAGCATTATCCGCAGGCAGAACTGTAGTTGGTTTGTCATACCATACCCAAATTGAGGTATTGGCTGTATTTGAAATACTTGGCACCTTTACCCAGACTTCTGATGTACCACCCGAATTCCAGTTTACAACTTCAAATGGCAGGAAGGTTGTACCGGCTTCATCGGAAGTGAAAATAATATCTCTTCCATCGGATTCCACTCTGCTATACACATCGCTGTCAAAATTTCCGTCCTTTAATAATACCGGGAAGTTAGTAACAGTTTCACCGACCTTTGTGTAATCGATAGTGATCTGTTGTTTGTAACCGTATCCCTTTGTAGATAGCGCGCAAACACTTGGATTGCCGACGCATTCATAATTCGGTTCAATTGTTCCTATTGAACTGCAGCCATCATTATTAGTGGTGTTATTGTCATCACATTGTTCGCCTGTTCCCACTACGCCATTTACAGTAGATTTGCACATGCCATTAGAATCCGCGGTATACATACTTAGTATCTCAGTCGCGGTTAGCGCTTTATTATAAATTTTGACTTCATCGATAAGTCCCGGGAAATTCGGTCCCCAGCTATGATCACCTAATACAATGGGTGAAGAATTATCAACATTACCTGCCGCGTCTGAATGAGTTTTTTGGCTAGCCAGGACGCCATCTATATATAGCGAAATTGTAGTTCCCTGTCTTACTGCAACCATATGGTGCCATGCGCTATCCGCTATATTGATTACTGAGATTAAAGCATTTCCCCATGTGCTTTGATTAGTTATATAAAAAGATAAGTTATAAGTTGAAGGGGCAACATTATAACTAGACACTTCTATACCCCATCCGGGAGTAGCCTGAAAGTTAGAATTTTTATTGATGATCCCATATTCAGTGCTCGCGGCAAGAGTTCCTGTTTTTTTAATCCAGGTTTCCACAGAAAAATCTTTTATTCCCATATCAAGGGCGTTAGCGTCAGGAATATTTACATAATCATCAGTGCCATCTAAACTGAATGCCGAACCAACTTTGCCGGTGGCTGTTGTAGCGCCATTTGTAAGAGTGCCATTATTTGAATTAAAGGAATCGTTCGCGTTACTCTCTCCTTTCCACCAGCTAACAAGATTATAAGGCGAGAAGGCGCATTGCTGGTTACATGAAGTAATAGAATAAGCATTGCAGCTTGCGGAACAACCAAGTGAACCACCGCCAAAACCAAATGATGAACAGGTCTGGCTGTTTAGCTGGCTTCCATCACATACCTCCGGATAATCCAATGTTCCGCTTCCGCAACTGCAAGCATCACCAGCCCCATCCGAATTGGTATCTGTTTGCAAAGGATTAAATGCAAAAACACAGTTATCACTTACATTAGTCACACCATCACGGTCTTCATCAGATGCCGGCAGGGTTAAAGATTTTGAATTATTGCCTGCAGAGTACAATTTGGTGGCATCAGCAGCAGTAAGGGCGCGGTTGAAAAATGATACTTCATCGACTTTACCGTCTTCCCTGCAACAACCGCGGTTAGAAAGAGACCACCCGACTGCGGTTGGCAAATTTGTACTTGTGTCTGTGCCAGTAGCAAACTGAACGCCGTTTCGGTACGTAGTATAAGTGGACCCTGAACGGGATATTACGTAATGTTGCCATGAACCGACTGAAACAGAGAAGTTACCTAACCCTGAATGTCCGCTAATATTACCGCTTGGGTCGCGATAATCAGTATAGAAACTTCCGTTTATACCGATGTTAAACCTATTGGAATCGCTGTCATCCGCGCGCGTCCAGAATACAGATCTGTCGCCTGAAGTTGTATCTGGATTTAGCCAGAAAGAAATCGAGGAATTACCTGCATCATGCCAGATAAATTTTTGGCCATTGTTAAATAAAAGACCATTGCTCCCTGTAAAATCAAAAGCATTTCCAACCTTACCAGCTACATAACTGGAAGTTCCGACCCATGCTCCATTATCACTTGTGCCAGCCGCATCCACAGCAGTGCTGTCGGCTGTGTAATATTTAAGCATTCCGCTAGGCGCCGCCATGCGGGCAGTTGTGCAGTGGAAAGAGCATCCGTCGCCTTCAATAATATTTCCGTCATCACATACTTCCACGCCGGCGACTACGCCATTTCCGCAACCAGATGAACAGACGCTCGGATTTGCGGAAGTACATGAATAACCGGATTCTATGGTGCATGTTGCTGAGCATCCGTCACCCGCAGTAAGATTGTGGTCATCGCATTCATCACCGGGATCAGTAATCCCGTCTCCGCAAGGTATCTTACAGACAGAGGGTGTCCCGAAACATATGTAACCAGATTCGATTACACATGAAGATGAACATCCGTCGCCACTAGCATTATTTCCATCATCACAAGTTTCAGATACTGATAAAATTCCATTCCCACAATATCCGCTAAATGTTTCCGGCGAGCTTTGGTTTTTGTATTCAGTTGTGATCCAGCCAGCGGAACGGGTGGTTTTTGAAATTCTTGTCTCATCTATTCTGCCGTCGAAGTATTCGCCGTAACTGAGGCTCTTTCCGATATTAATGTAATTGTATGAAGTGTCATATCCCAGGTCAGTTGTCGTATAAACGTTCCCGTTCATGTAGAATTTGGTTCCCGTACCCGGAATAAATTGTGCAACGACATGCTGCCATGTATTAAGAACCGCACTTTGCCCGGTGCTCCAGGACTGATTTCCGTTAAATATATACCAGCCGCTTCCTTCTCTCAAAAGCGCCCAGTCGTAACCTCCGTTATCAGTATTTAGAATGTGGTGTCTTCCTCCGCTTGTGCTGTACGGGTAGGCCCAGGCTTCAAGTGTGTAAGCTGTCGAGCCTGACTGGTCTATACTTATTGAAGTCGAAATCCCGTCATCGGATCCGTCAAAATCAATTCCTCCGTTTATTTTGCAGGAAAGCAGGTCGCCCGATGTCATGGAACCGACTGATGTGCCGTTGTAACCGTATGTCCCGCTATCCGTCATCTGCGGGGCCGTACCCGCCGGGTTCTGTCCCATATGCCAGACAGCTACATAATTTGTGTCCCAGACTTTTGATTTATGGTTAGGAGCTAGCGCATTCGGTGCAATTGCTGAAGGATTGTTGTACCAAACATAAATAGTTGTATCCGTCGCATCAGCGAGGCTAGGAATTTTTACCCATACTTCAGATGTCTTTGCGCCGGTATTCCAGCTAACTATTTCAAATGGCATCTGAGTACTGCCTCCGGAATCCGTACTGAACAGAAGATCTGATCCGTCAGATTTTGAATTATTATAAATAGAAGGACCGAAGTTACTGTCTTTAAGAAGTATCGGGAAATTCGTAAGGTCAGCATCGACTTTATTATTGTATATCGTTATTGCCTGGCTTGATGCGTATCCCGTAACGCTTATCTGGCAAGTCGAATTACATCCGTCTCCGTTATTGGTATTTCCATCATCACATTGCTCTGCTCCAGTTACTTCATTATCTCCGCAAATAAATGGCCAATTTATAGTACCGGCACTTCCGGCGTTTTGCCCTGTTCCTCCAGTTGCTGTCTTTGTGAGGACTGAAGTATTCGTTGTCATAGTCACTGAAATTCTTCCACCTCCACCGCCTCCTCCTGTGCCGTTTCCGTTGCCGCCGTTTGCGGTAAGCGATCCCGTTCCGGTAATAGCCTGTGTGTCTATCCATATAGATCCTCCGGCCCCACCGCCTGTATTACTGTTTGTGGCGGCTGAACCATTTGATGTAACAGAACCATTGACCGTGACAGTTCCCGTTGCTGTGATTTTGACCTGGCCTCCGCCGGAACCGCCTGTTGTCGCGTTTACCTTACCGCCTCCGGAGCCAAGGTCGACAGGCGCGGTGTCAGAACCATATGTACTTCCGCCTGTTCCGCCAGTGCCACTTCCCGCTCCGCCGGCTCCGCCATAACCAGCTCCGCCGGCTCCGCCGGATGTAACATTTCCGCCTTTACCTGTGCCGTTATCAGACGCAAACCCTTTGCCGTTTGCCGTGATTGTTCCTCCGGTTTGTATATCCACGCTTCCCGCGTTGATTGTAATGGCATAGGATTTTGCTGTTGAATTGGCAGCGTGTGTCAATGCGCCTGTGCTTTGGATTGTAAATGTTCCGGTAACATCAATGCTGTTAGTATTCTGGATTTCCAGATAAGAACTGCCTGTACCAATTGTCATATTATTGGTAGCGTTCAGATCAAAACCGCTTGGCACAATATATCTTGCCCCATTCTTTACCGACATGTTGTCATAAGTCTGGGTGGCTGTGGTAACCTGAGTAGTGATGCCAGAATTAGACATGCTGTTATTATCCACAAGCATGTTGCCGTAAGTCTGTGAGACGACTTTGGTGTAGACGGTGCCGGCGCCTCCTTTCATCTGGGCGGA
>Ga0315286_10005683_pt1 | contig 12065 bp, 11 predicted proteins | sample YL17G10_0_MG_FD_205038 | JGI IMG/M metagenome (GOLD analysis project Ga0315286, IMG submission 205038) | Sediment microbial communities from Yellowstone Lake, YNP, Wyoming, USA - YL17G10_0 | ecosystem: Environmental > Aquatic > Freshwater > Lake > Sediment | place: USA: Wyoming | collected... | reverse complement strand
AGCAGTTCTATCCGCTTTCCAAGCTCATTCGGGAGCTTTCAGGCCTTCAGATCCCCTCCAATCGGCCCATCGTGGGGGATAGGGTCTTCAATATCGAATCGGGCATCATTGCCAGCTGGTTCCGCAATTGCGGGAAGGATCGTCCCACCGAACTCTTTCCCTTCCACTGGAATCTGGTGGGTCAGCACGAGGCCGAGATCGTTCTGGGCAAGAACAGTGGGCTCGATTCCATTGCTGCTTGGCTGGAGCGAATCGGGGAGAAGGCCTCCGAGGAGGAAATCGGTAAGATCCTTCCGGAGGTGAAGCTGAAGTCGCTGGAGAAGAAGGGGCTCTTAAATGAGGGGGAGTTCCGGCAAATCGTGCGCAACGTGAAAGAAGGGCGATAGGCAAAGGGGAAAGGAAAGAAGATGGCCAAGTACTTGAGATTTCGGATAGGGGGTGAGACTCGGTATGGGCTTTTGGAGGGGGAAAGAGTTAGAATCTTGAAAGGGACTCCTTTCGAGGGCACGGAGATCACCTCCTCGGAGATTCCCCTTGGTTCCATCCAGATTCAGGCTCCCTGCGAGCCCAATAAGATCGTCTGTGTGGGTTTGAATTACAAGGATCATGCGGCGGAAGTCAATCAGCCCTTGCCGGAAGAACCGCATATCTTTCTCAAGCCTTCCACCGCCGTCATCGGCCCGGGCGATAAAATCCTCTTGCCGCCCATGTCGAAACGAGTCGATTACGAGGGGGAGTTGGCGCTCGTCATGAAAAAGAGGGCCAAGGATATCTCCCTGCAAGAAGCAAGGGGATATATCCTAGGTTATACCTGTTTCAACGATGTGACGGCGCGAGACCTGGTGGCAAAGGACGGCGGCCCACTTCGGGCCAAGATCTTCGATACCTTTGCCGCTCTCGGTCCCTATATAGTTACCGACATCAACCCCGTAGGGTTGGCTATCAAGACCTATCTCAATGGGGTGGTGAAGCAATCCTCCAATACCGCCAATTTGGTTTTCGATCCCTTTCAGCTGGTCGCTTTTATCTCTTCCATCCTGACCCTGCTCCCAGGGGACGTGATCTCTACCGGGACACCTTCGGGCATTAGCCCCATGAAGGCTGGGGATGTGGTGGAGGTAGAGATCGAGAACATCGGGCGCCTGAAGAACATCGTGGCGCTTCCTTAGCATGGAGACAAATGATGCATCATTCCTTTGAAGAGGCCAAAAGGTTACAAGCACTCCCTCCCTATATCTTTGCGGAGATAGACCGGTTCAAGCAGGAAGCCCTGAAGAGGGGGGTGGATTTGATCAATCTGGGCATTGGGGATCCGGATCTGCCTACGCCGAAGCATGTGGTAGAGAAACTGGCAGAGGCAGCGGCCGATCCCCAAAACCACAGGTACCCCTCTTATGAAGGCCTGCTATCCTTTCGGCAAGCGGCGGCCGACTGGTATCTATCCCGGTTTGGAGTCAACTTGAACCCGGAGACGGAGGTGTTGAGCCTCATCGGTTCCAAAGAGGGGATTGGACACATCCCTTTGTCCTTCATCGATCCGGGTGACGTGGTGCTGGTGCCAGACCCGGGATACCCGGTCTACCAGGCAGGAACGGTTCTGGCAGGGGGCATTCCCTATCTCATGCCCCTTACCAAGGCCAATGCATACCTGCCTGATTTCAAGCAGATTCCTTCGGGCATCCTGTCCCGAGCCAGGATGCTCTTCCTCAATTATCCCAATAATCCCACAGCTGCGGTTGCCACACTGGAGTTCTTCCGGGAGGCGGTGGATCTCGCGCAAAGATATCGGCTCATCCTCTGTCACGATGCTGCCTACTCGGAGGTTTGCTTCGATGGGTACCGCCCTTCCAGCATCTTGCAAGTGGAAGGGGCGAACGAGGTGGCGGTGGAATTTCACTCCCTTTCCAAAACCTACAATATGACGGGATGGAGGATCGGTTTCGCGGTGGGGAACGTCAAGATCCTCGCTGGACTCGGAAGGGTCAAGACCAACTTGGATTCGGGGATCTTCCAGGCCGTTCAATATGCGGGGATTGCGGCTCTGTCCGGGCCTCAGGATTCAGTGGAAGAGGCCCGGACCATATTTCAAGGGCGGCGGGATGCTTTGGTGAAGGGCCTGCGCGAGGCGGGATGGAAAATCGATCCGCCGCGGGCGAGCTTCTATGTTTGGATCCCCGTTCCCGAGGAATATACTTCGACCCAGTTCGCAGCCAAGCTATTGAATGAGGCCGGTATTGTGGTCACTCCCGGAAATGGCTTCGGCAGCCATGGGGAGGGTTTTTTCCGGGTAGCCCTCACAGTCCCTCAGGCCCGCATTGAGGAAGCAGTGGAGCGTATGAAAGGGTCCGGCCTCCTGAGGTGAAAATGTCTAACGAGCGCAATTCCCGCAGCTTGGCTGCGGGGAGTTCAACTCCCGGATTGTCCGGATCTGAGGTCAGGAATGGATAAGATTTTGATCGGGGGTCTTAAATTTTATGGCCGCCATGGGGTATCGGAGGAGGAGAGATGCGTGGGCGGTCACTATCAGGTGGATGCGGAGATCTTCTGTGATCTTTCCGCAGCGGCTCGATCCGATGACCTTTCCGATACCATTCACTACGGGGAGGTTTGCCGGCTCCTGCAAAGGGTGGGCAGAGAGACACAGCACCAACTGCTCGAATCCCTGGCCGATGCCATGGCCTCCGCAGTCCTGGAGGCCTTTCCCGCTCAAGGATTGTTGATTCGCCTCCGGAAGCTGAGCCCGCCGATTGATGCTCATCTGGATTCTGTGGGGGTAGAGATCAAAAGAGGCCAGTTTGCCTGAGGTCTATCTCGGCTTGGGATCGAATCAGGGAGATCGTTTGCATCACTGCCGGGAAGCCCTGTTGCGGCTGAAGGAATCAGAGGACATTCGGCTGATCCGGGTCTCCTCCGCTTATGAGACGGAACCGGTAGGAGAGGGGTTCGAAGGCTGGTTCATCAATGCGGTGGCGGAAGCGGAGACCGATCTGGATCCTCTGTCCCTCTTCCGGAAGCTCAAGCGGATCGAAGAGGAAATGGGAAGATCTGGCCAGGCGATCACGCCGAATCGCCCCATCGATCTGGATCTTTTGCTTTACGGAGATTTTCTTCTGGAATTGGGAGCTCTTACCATTCCTCATCCCCGTTTGCATCAAAGGCGTTTCGTGTTGGAACCCTTGTTGGAGTTAGCTCCGGAGTTGGTGCATCCCCGCCTGGGAAAGACGGTGGAAGCTTTATTGGAAGATCTTTCCGACCCTCATCAGGTTCGGAGAGTGCGTGAGCTTTTGTGGGGATCTTTCTGAGCGTAAGGTTTCAGCAAGAAGGAGGACTTGGAGGCTCACCGAACCTTCTTGAGACTCATTGAGGGAAAAGGCCTGCGATCTCCCGCTTGGATCCCAGAGATGGGACTGAGACGGGCAAGTTTGAGGGAGCCTCGCAATCTTCCCCTAATGCCATCAGAGGACAGGAGTTCCTGCCGCGAGATGGGCGGGTTTAGATTGGAGGAAGAGATCCTCATCCGCCCTCCGGGACCGCCCGGGGGGCTATTTTTTTTTGGAGGGAAGAAGCCATGCAGATCATCGAGAACCTGGAGGAGATGGGGGAGGTCTGCCGCAAAGCTCACCAGGAGGGAAGATCGATCGGATTGGTACCCACCATGGGAGCCTTTCATGAGGGGCATCTCTCTCTCGTGCGAGAATCCCGGAAAAGGGATCAGGTGGTGATCGTCAGCCTTTTCGTCAATCCCACTCAGTTCGGGCCTGGCGAAGATTATGGGAGGTATCCGAGAGATAAGGAGGGAGATTCGGCAAAGGCCTCCGCTATAGGAGTGGACTACCTCTTTGTCCCTTCCGCGGATGCCTTATACCCCAAAGGATACTCGACCTTTGTCCTGGTCGAGAGGTTAAGCGACAAACTCTGTGGGGCATCTCGGCCCGGGCACTTTCGGGGGGTGACCACGATCGTCTGTAAGCTCTTCCATATCACGATCCCGAACCGAGCCTATTTTGGGCAAAAGGATGCTCAGCAGGCAATACTCATGGGTCGCATGATCGCTGACTTGAATTGGGATATCGAACTGGTGGTCCTGCCCACAGTGAGAGAAAAAGACGGGCTGGCGATGAGCTCTCGCAATGCCTATCTGAACCCACAGCAGCGAGGAGAGGCGACCATTCTCTTTCGTTCCCTTTGCTGGGCGGAGGAAGAAATCCATCGAGGAGAACGGGACGCGCGGAGGATCCGGGTGGAGATGAGGAGGATGATCTCATCCATGAAGACAGCTGGGATCGATTATGTGGCCATAGTAGATCCTATGTCATTGGAGGAAGTGAGCCGGGTGGAGGGAAATGTCCTCATCGTCCTGGCAGTCCGGTTTGGAGAGGCCAGACTTATCGATAACTTGATGGTCGTGCCTGAGAAGGGATAGGTCCTGCAATGGGGAACAGGTTTCGATTGCGCGGGCAAAGGGAAATGGAGGATTGAGAGACAGATAGGAACGGATACAGCTTGCTGGATGGAAAAAATAATTTCTTTTTTGTTACAGAAAATGACTTGACAAGCCCTCTACACCCTATGTATATTTTGGCTCAAGTGGGATTAAGTGGGATAAAATGGGGAATGGAGGGATAGTTGGTGTTTCGAGGTAGATTCGAACACACTGTCGATGAAAAGGGTCGTCTGAGCATTCCTTCCAAATTCCGAGAGATCCTCTCTGCCAGAGGGGAGAATGAGCTAATCCTCACCGATTTCGATTCTTGCCTTACTGCATATCCTCGGGGCGAATGGAGAGAGTTGGAGGAGAAAATGAAAAAGCTCTCCATGATCCAGAAGGATGTGCGCAACTTCCTCCGTCTCTTCTATTCCAGTGCCACCGAAGCACCTCTGGACCCCCAAGGTCGTATCCTTATTCCCACTCAGATGCGGGAACGAGCGAAATTGGATCGCGAAGTGGTCTTGCTTGGACTTTTGAACAAGATCGAGATTTGGGACAAGAAGTCCTGGCAGGAATTTATCGCCAACTCCGCCGACACCTTTGAGGAGGTAGCTTCGAAGCTTGTGGAACTGGGAATTTGAAGCGGAAGGGAGGATCTTCCCCATTTCCTTTGCCGGCTCTCGGCTCGATGAACCCCCGGGTGCCTTTTCCATGAGCTCCGGGCGACTCGAGATCATCCATCACACCCCAGTTCTATTGGAGGAAGTCCTCTACTGGCTCAGACCCCATTCCGGCGGCAGCTATTTGGATGCGACCGTTGGGCTGGGCGGGCATGCGGAAGAGATCCTGAAACAAAGTAGCCCCGAAGGGCTGCTCTATGGCCTCGATTGGGATGGAGATGCGCTCGATCGAGCCCGATCCGGTCTCCAGGCCTTCGGAAAGAGAGCGATTCTCATCCGTGGGGACTTCAAGGATCTGGAAGAGATCAAAGAGAAGCATCGAATCCCCGAGTTAGACGGTATTCTCTTCGATCTGGGCCTGTCTGCTCTTCAGCTGGAAGTGGGCGCGAGGGGATTTTCCTTCTCCCGCGAAGGACCCCTGGATATGCGGATGGATCAGCATTTGAATCTAAAAGCTGCTGACCTCGTGAAGCGTCTCTCGGAGAGAGAGCTCGCTGATTTACTTTGGCAATTCGGGGAAGAACGGTGGGCCAAACGGATCGCGAGGAAGATCGTGGAATCTCGGGAGAGGGAGGAGATAGCCAGTACTCGACAATTGGCGGAGATCTGTGTGCGGGCAATTCCCGCGAAGTACCGAACTTATCGCATTCATCCCGCTACCCGCACCTTTCAGGCCCTGCGGATTGCGGTAAATCGGGAATTGGAGGGACTGGAAGAGGCTATTCAGGCTGGCGTGGATCTTCTGCGTCCGAAGGGAAGGGTGGCCGTCATCAGCTACCACTCTCTGGAGGATCGTATCGTTAAACGGACCCTCCTCAGCCTGAGCAAAAGGGGAGAGCCTCCTTCGGCCGTTTCGGCTCGCGTCTCTCCAAAGCAGCCTAAGGTCTTGCTCTTGACGAAGAAACCTGTTACCCCAGGAGCGCAGGAGGTCGAGGCAAATCCTCGCTCGCGTAGCGCGAAGCTCAGGGTGGCGGAGGGAATATAACGGTTGGATCAAAAAAAGGGGGGATTTTGGCGATGAGCCAGGGCGCGTCCAGGTTGGAATTCTTTCCCAGGGTCCAAACCGTTTCTACACCCGCCGGCCGCGAGAAGGCCCGGTGGGCGAGGGAATTATGGGCGATCTTATTGACCACTGCCATCATACTGGCGGGAGCTCTTCTGTATGTGTGGCCGCATATTCAAGTGATTCGTATGGGATATCGGGTGGAGCGTCTTAATGCGGAGTTTTCTGCCTTAATTCAAGAAGAGAAACAGCTGACCATAAGGCTCGGCCAACTGAAATCGTTAGGTCGTATCGAGGAGATAGCTCGAGGAAGGCTCAGGATGGTAGATCCGGAGCCTTCGCAGATCATTTTTCTTCCCCCGGAGAGGAAACCGAAGGTCCAAACCTTTTGAGGACTGCGAGCGGGATGCGAAGGGAATCTGCGTGTTCAGCAATCGATTCTAAGGCGATGAGGGTCAGGACGCTGCTCCTTTTTCTCTTCTTGGCCTCCTTTCTGGTCCTCCTTCTCCTCCGGCTTTTCGACCTGCAAATTCGGCAGCACAAGCTGTTGACTGCCGATGCCATTCGGCAGCAGCAACGACAGATTCCCGTGCTCCCGCGAAGAGGCAGCATTTGCGATCGGAACGGAAAGGAGCTAGCCATCTCGCTGCGCTCTTACTCTTTCTTCGCGCATCCCTCCTTTGTGCAGGGTATCGCCAGGACCTCCGCGAAGTTGTCGCCCATTCTGGATCTTTCCTACGATTCGATTTATAGGAAGCTGCAGAGCCGAAAGCGCTTCATTTGGATCAAGCGTAAGGTCGATCCGGAGAGGACGGGGGACTTCCTCGACCTGAAGCTTCCGGGGGTTTTTGCCGTGGAGGAGGCCAAGCGCTACTACCCTAAGCAGGAACTGGCTTCCCATGTCCTGGGCTTCGTCGGGCTCGATGATAAAGGGCTGGAAGGTCTGGAATTTAGTTATGATTCCTATCTGGGCAGGTCACCGGGACCTCCCCTCGGTTATTGTGATGCTCTGGGCAGAGTCGCTTTTCGCGAGGCGGAAGCCGACATGACCTTCGAGAATTGCGACCTGATCCTTACGATCGACGAAGTCATCCAGTACTTTGCGGAGCGAGCCTTGGAGAAGGCGGTGGCCAAGAGTCAGGCGAAGGCGGGAACCATTATCGTCATGGATCCTCAGACGGGTCAGATCCTTGCCATGGCCGATCGTCCCACATTCAATCCCAATCAATACCGGAACCATCCGCCAGCCTTTTGGCGCAATCGCGCCATTACGGACAGCTACGAGCCGGGCTCCACCTTCAAAGTCATCATGGCCGCCGGGGTTTTGGAGGAGGGCCTCCTGCGCCCGGAAGACCGGATTTACTGCGAGATGGGGGGAATCTCCCTCAAGGGATTCTTTATAAAGGACTATAAGAAATATGGCTGGCTCACCTTCTCTCAGGTCCTGGAGAACTCCAGTAATGTCGGGGCCATCAAGGCAGGCACAAGACTGGGGAAGGATCGCTACTTCAATTACATTCGGAGCTTCGGATTCGGGGCGAAGACGGAGATCGAACTCCCGGGGGAGGCACAGGGCATCCTCAGGGAACCGAAGGATTGGTCTGCCATCTCACTGGGGGCAATCTCCATGGGACAGGAGGTCTCGGTGACCCCGATTCAGCTCTTGACGGCCTTCTGCACCATCGCTAACGGGGGAAATCTGATGCGCCCCTATCTGATCAAGGGAATTCGAGGACCCTATGGGGAGATTCTTCGAGAGACTTCGCCTCGGATCGTACACCGGACTATCTCTCCCGCCACCGCTTCCACGCTGACTGATATCTTGGAAAAAGTGGTCGAGGACGGCACTGGGAAAAACGCGGCCATTCCAGGTTACAAGGTGGCAGGTAAGACGGGAACCTCTCAGAAGTTAGAGCGAAGCACGGGCGGGTATTCTCACCATAAAGTAGTCGCTTCCTTTGCGGGCTTCGTGCCTGCTCATGCCCCTCGACTGGCCATCCTGGTGACCATCGATGAACCCAAGGTCGGTTCCTGGGGCGGGGCGCTTGCTGCTCCGGTCTTTGCTGAGGTTGCGGAGGAGGCGCTTCATTATTTGGGAATGCGCCCCTCAGAGGGGAATGCACTTGCAGTAGGCGGGAAGAAAGTTGATGCGGTTGCGGGACTTAATTGAAGGCGTGGATTCTCTTCCTCTGACGGGAGATCTGGAGACCGAGATCGATTCCATCCATTACGATTCTCGCCGGATAAAGCCCGGATCTTTGTTCGTGGCCATCCGGGGATTTCGGCAGGATGGCCACGACTTCATTCCCCAGGCCCTGCAAGCAGGAGCCTCTGCTCTGGTGGTGCAATCTGGGGCCGCTTTTCCCCCACCGCCTTCGGGGATAACCCTGATTCAGGTGCGGAGTTCCCGTCTTGCCCTGGCCCAAATTGCGGCCAATTTCTACCATCATCCTTCTCGAAAACTCCGCCTTATCGGAGTGACAGGGACCAATGGAAAAACGACAACCACCTTTCTCATCGAGTCATTGCTTTCTCGGGCTGGTCATCGGGTAGGGGTAATCGGAACCATCAGTACCCGCTTTGTCGGACAGGAAATCGCGTCGGAGAGAACCACCCCGGAGTCCCTGGATCTACAGAGGGTCCTGTGGGAGATGGAAAATGCAGGAGTCGACATTGTGGTGATGGAGGTCTCCTCTCATTCGCTAGAGCTGGGGAGGGTGGAGAGTTGTGAGTTCGACCTGGCGATCTTCACCAACTTGACCCACGACCACCTGGATTTCCATGGGGACCTGAACCGTTATCTGAGCGCCAAGCTTCGGCTCTTCTCGGACTTGGGGAAGCAAAGCAAGAAGGCGACTCACAAGCTTGCTCTCATCAACATGGACGATCCCTCTGCCCGGAAGGTCTTTCAGGCCACGCAAATCGAGGCCTGGAGTTACGGCCTGAATCAGGAAGCCCAGATCAGGCCCTACAACCTCGAACTTTCTTTGCAGGGGATGCGATTGTGCATTCAGACCCCTCGTAATTCCATCCCCATCGATTCCCGGCTGATCGGGGAGCACAACGTTTACAACATCCTGGCAGCAACCGGAGCAGGGATCTGGGCCGACGTTTCTCCCTTTGAGATTGCAGAAGGAATCAGCAACGTCCGCAATGTTCCGGGGAGATGGGAGAGGATCGAGGCGGGGCAGAGATTCACGGTGGTGGTGGATTACGCGCATACCGGGGATGCCTTGGAGAGGGTGTTAAGAGTAGCAAAGAGGTTATGTGAGGGGAGACTGATTACGGTTTTCGGATGCGGAGGGGATCGGGATCGAGCCAAAAGGCCGATCATGGGTGAGATTGCCTCGCGGTATAGCGATTATTTCATCATCACTTCCGATAACCCCCGCAGCGAGGACCCCGCGGCGATCATTTCCGAGATCGAGCAAGGGGTGAAAAAGGCATATTCAGACAAGGGCAATTATGATAAAATTATTGACCGGGAAGAGGCCATTGGCAAGGCAATAGAGGCGGCCCAGGGGCATGATTTGATTGTCATCGCCGGGAAGGGGCACGAGACGTACCAGATCCTGAGGGAGGGTGCGATTTCCTTTGATGACCGTGAGGTGGCAGTGACTTGCATTCGGAAGAGGCTAAAGGATGGGTAGCCATCTCACCGTAGGGGAAATCCTGAAAGCTACCAGGGGCAGACTCCTACAGGGGACAGCAGAAGAGAGAGTCCGAGCCATCTCCATCGATACTCGAATGCTGAGGGAGGGAGATCTCTTTATTGCCCTCAGAGGGCCCAATTTCGACGGCCATCAATTTGTTTCTGAAGCTCTATTCAAGGGAGCTCAAGGAGCCATCGTCTCTTCCATTCCTCAGGTCCCTGTTGTTCATTCGGGACTCCTCTTGCAGGTAGATAACACCCTTTCCGCCCTGGGAGAGATCGCTTGCCTCTGGCGGAGACTTCATCCCCTTCCCTTGGTGGCCATCACTGGAAGCACAGGCAAGACTACCACCAAGGAATGGGCGACCCTCGTTCTCAGCCAACGCTTTTGCATCCTCTCCTCTCCCGGAACCAATAACAATCTGATCGGCGTGCCCCTGACTCTTCTGCAGCTTACCGAGGATCATCAACTGGCGGTGGTGGAGCTGGGAACGAGTGCCCGGGGGGAGATCCGTCGTCTTAGCCATATTTGCCGACCCGATATAGGAGTGATCACGAACATCGGGGCGGCGCACCTGGAGTTTTTAGGTTCCCTGGACGGGGTGGCAGCCGCCAAGGCTGAAATGTTAGAATTCCTCGGAGGCGACAAGATTTGCATCCTCAATGGGGATGATCCGCACTTGGAAGCCCTGTTGGGCAGAATTCGGGGCAGGTCTTTTATCTATGGGCTCTCTTCGAGATGGGATCTTTGGGCAAGCGGGATCGTTTCGGGGAAGAAGGGGACGGAATTTCAACTGGCTCATGGATCCGAGAGGGCCCAAATCCATCTCCCTTTGTGGGGCCGCCATAATGTCTATAATGCCCTGGCCGCGGCGGCTGTCGGCATGAGCTGCGGCTTGGCCCTGCAGGAGATCGGGGCAGCCTTAGGGAGGGTTTGTCAGCCGTCGATGAGGATGGAAAAGGTCCTCCTGTCCGGGGAGATCGTTGTGTTGAACGATGCGTATAATGCCAATCCCATGTCCATGAAGGCGGCCCTGGATACATTTTTCGAGATGAAAGAGGAAGCCCGAGGCATTCTCGTCCTGGGAGATATGCTGGAACTCGGCCCCCAGGGGGAGCAGCTCCATCGAGAAATGGGAGCATATCTTTCATCGCACCAAGAGCTGGGGGCATTGATCGTGGTGGGGTCTTTGAGTCATGCTCTCGCCGAGGAGTCGAAGAACCGGGGACTTTCTGCCCCCGTTTTCCTTTGTGAGGACCCAAAAGAAGCCTGTTGCGTCTTGAGAGAGAATCTCAAACCGGGGGACTGGGTTCTCCTCAAGGGTTCGCGGGCCATGAAGATGGAGAAGATCTTAGAGGATATCCATTAGCCATGCTCTATCATCTGCTCTTTCCCTTACACAAGTATTTCATCGTCTTCAACGTATTCCGCTACGTCACTTTCCGAACCGGTGGGGCCATCTTCACGTCTTTAGTAATTAGCCTGCTTTTCGGTCCTCCGCTCATCAAGAAGCTCAAGCAATGTCAGATCCAACAGCAGATCCGTCTGGATGGTCCCCAGAGCCATATTCCCAAGGCGGAGACCCCGACTATGGGGGGCATTCTTATCCTCCTGTCCATTGTCCTCTCCACTTTGCTCTGGGCCGATCTGGCGAATCGCCTCGTTTGGCTATGTCTCTTCTCCCTGCTGGCCATAGGGGGGGTTGGCTTTTTCGATGACTTCTTGAAACTTACCCGGAAGAACAGCAAGGGTCTTTCTCCCCGGTATAAGATCCTCTGGCAGATCCTTCTCGGCCTTTCGGTCGGAGCCTTCCTATACCTCTGGCCAACCAGCAACAATATCACCAAGCTGGCCATCCCCTTCTTCAAGATGTGGGTGCCCGATTTGGGATGGTTCTATGTCATCCTGGTGATGATCGTCATCGTATCCACCTCCAATGCGGTGAATCTCGCTGATGGATTGGATGGCCTGGCCATCGGATTGTTCCTGATGGCCTCTGCCACCTTCACTCTCATGGCTTACCTGGCGGGACATGCCACCGTCGCGAAGTACTTGCAGATTCTATTCGTTCGAGGGGCGAGCGAAGTCACCGTCTTTTGCGGAGCCATGGTGGGGGCCAGCATCGGATTCTTGTGGTTCAATGCCTATCCGGCCCAAATCTTCATGGGCGATGTGGGTTCCCTCGCGCTGGGGGCGGCCCTGGGTACCGTGGCCGTGATCATCAAATCCGAACTGCTCTTGATCATCGTGGGAGGGGTCTTCGTCATTGAGGCGATCTCGGTCATCCTTCAGATCTTCTC
>Ga0315286_10005682_pt1 | contig 12065 bp, 7 predicted proteins | sample YL17G10_0_MG_FD_205038 | JGI IMG/M metagenome (GOLD analysis project Ga0315286, IMG submission 205038) | Sediment microbial communities from Yellowstone Lake, YNP, Wyoming, USA - YL17G10_0 | ecosystem: Environmental > Aquatic > Freshwater > Lake > Sediment | place: USA: Wyoming | collected... | reverse complement strand
TCCGGAGAACGCCGTCGGCAAGATCTCCCTGCTCCGGTCCGGCCTGATCCTGATGGGGCCGGGCCGGGGCATGGTCATGATCGGGCCGGGGGGACTCGAGAAAAAAGAGGAGCCCGGCAAGCTCCTTAAAACGATCGATCTCGAAGGCCGCGTCGTTTCGGAATTCGGAGCGCCCTTCGACTTCGGGGAAACGCTCTTGAACCGGATGGGCAACGAGGCGCTCTTCGTTCCCGACGCGGCCGACAATGTTTATTTGGTTTTCCCCTTTCAGAACCGGATCGAGAAATTCTCGCCTGAGACAAAACTTCTTTGGAAGGCAGATCGCCCCCTGAATTACAGCGTGGACCCTCCCAAAGACAAGGGCAAGATGGAACAGCAGGGCGGCCGGATGCTGTCCGTCCGGATGCCCCAGATGAACAGATGCGCCGGCGGACTCGCCGCGGACGGAAAGGGCCGTCTTTGGGTGGCGACCTTGAACCGCCAGCTCAAAAAAGAAGAGCAGGTGTCCATGAACGTGACCGCCATGATGTCCTCCGGCGGCGGCCGGACCATGGGCTTCAAAGCCGAAGGCGACACCGATCTCCGGACGACGGACGCCTATAAGCTCGAGATCTTCGATCCGGACGGCGTTTTTCTCGGGGAGATCCCGGTCGATTCCTTCATCGACGGCGTCTTCATCTTCGGCGACCGCCTTTTCCTGTTGGACAGACTGCGGGGAACCCGGTTCACGGAATACAAGATTATCGGATAGCGGCGCGCTTCAGGCTTCTTAAGCCTTGCCGAGGACCATGGCTAAAAGGGCCATGCGGACATAAAGCCCATACTCCATCTGACGGAAGTAGGCCGCCCTCGGATCCGCGTCGAAATCCATGGTGATCTCATTGACGCGCGGCAGCGGATGGAGGACGATCATCTCCTTCTTGGCGGCCTTCATCACCTCGGGCGAGATGATGAACGCATCCTTGACCTTCTCGTATAAAGCGACGTCCTCGAACCGTTCTTTCTGGACCCGCGTCACATAGAGCACATCGGTTTCCGGGAGGACCGTGTCGAGCGCGGCCTGCTGTGTTTGGGGGATGCCCTTCTCGGCGACCTCGTCCATCACGTCCCGGGGCATACGGAGGATGTCAGGTGAGATATAATTCAGCTTGATGCCGTTGAACTGGGTCAAAAGACGGGCGAGAGAATGAACCGTGCGGCCGAATTTCAGGTCGCCGAGCATGGTCACGGTCAGGTTCTCGAGCCGCCCCAGCTCCTCGCGGATGGTGAAGGTGTCGAGCAAGGCTTGGGTCGGATGTTCGCCCACTCCGTCGCCGGCGTTGATGACGGGCTTACCCGCGTGCTTGGCCGCCAGGGCCGCCGCCCCGACCTCGGGATGGCGCAGGACGATCACGTCGGCGTAGCAGCTGAGCGTTCTGACCGTGTCGGGCAGGCTCTCGCCTTTGGCCACGGACGAGTACTTCACTTCGCTGATGGGAATGACCGCCCCGCCGAGCCGCTGCATGGCCGCGTTGAAGGACGAGGACGTCCGGGTGGACGGCTCATAGAAGAGGTTCGCCAGGATCTTGCCTTTCAGCAGGTCGAACGTGCCGACGCGCTCGACCATGATCCGCATCTCGTGGGCGACGCCGAAGATGTAGTCCAGGTCGGCCCGGCTGAACTGCTTGACCGATAATATGTCCTTGCCGTACCACGGCGCCCGTTGTTGATCGCCGAACGGCAGGAAGGGATTTTTGGATTTGGTGGGCATGTTCACTCCTTATCAGGAAAACTATATCGCCGGACGGCGAGCCCTGTCAACGAAAAAAGGACGGCGGCTTTCAAGAAGTCGCTGGATGAGGTAAAATAGATACGAGAGGAGATATAGATGAGCACTGTGACATATAGATGCGGCGTATGTGACCACCAGCTGACCGTCAAGAAAGGGCAGGCTCCCCCCAGCTGCTGCAAAAAGGAAATGGAGCCCATGCCCTTCTGCACGGCCGTTCCCACGGCCGAGATGGCCCGCAACACCGCGGAGGACGAGCCCTGCCTCGACGGGACGGCGCGCCGCAAAAAATAGTAGCGCGGTCCATTCAATCCGGCTCCCGATGGCCCGAATCTCATCGCCCAGGCCTTCCCCGACGCAGGCGAAAGTTCGAACCGATGAGGCCTACGCCCTCGAGTTGGACGGGCGCGATCCGCTGCGCGGGTTCCGCGACCGGTTCCATGTTCCGGACGCCGCGATTTATCTTCTCGGCAACTCCCTGGGGCTTATGGCCAAGGAGTCGGAAGCGGCGGTCCGGAGGGCGATGGGCGAATGGCGCGGGATGGCCATCGACGGCTGGCTCCACGGCGATCCGCCCTGGTTCTATCTCGCGGAGAGAGTGGGCGCTCTAGCCGCCTCCCTTGTCGGCGCCGCACCCGAAGAGGTCGTGGCGACCGGAACGACGACCGTCAACATCCACTCGCTGATCGCGACGTTCTATCGCCCCGAGGGAAAAAAACGAAAGATCCTGGCCGACGAGCTCGACTTCCCCTCGGACATCTATGCCTTGAAAGGCCAGATCGAACTCAAAGGCTTCGATCCGGGCGAGGATCTGGTTCTCGTCCCCAGCCGGGACGGCCGGACTCTCGATGAGGAGTCGATCGCCGCGATGATGACCGACGAGGTCGCCCTTGTCTTCCTGCCCTCGGTCCTCTATCGAAGCGGCCAGCTCCTGGATATCGCCCGGCTGACCCGGACGGCCCATGACAAAGGCATCCTCATCGGTTTCGACGCCGCCCATTCGGCGGGGACCGTTCCTCACCGCTTCTCCGACTGGGACGTCGATTTCGCCGTCTGGTGCGGCTACAAATATCTCAACGGAGGACCCGGATGCTGCGCCTTTCTCTATGTGAATCGGCGGCATTTCGGCCGCAAACCCTTTCTCGCGGGCTGGTTCGGCTGCGATAAGGACAAGCAGTTCGATATGAGCCTGGAATTTCTGCCCGCGGCGAGCGCCGGGGCCTGGCAGATATCGTCGCCGAGCATCCTTTCGACGGTGCCGCTCGAGACCTCCCTCCGGATCATCGAGGAGGCGGGGATCGAGAGGGTCCGGGATAAATCGCTGGCTTTGACCGCCTATTTCATGGAGCTGGTCGACGCCTGGCTTTCAGCCCCACCCTATGAATTCAGGATCGGCACGCCGCGGGATCCCCGCCGGCGCGGAGGTCATGTCGCGTTGGACCGGGACAGACATGCTTGGGAGGTCAGTCAGGCTCTGAAGGAGCGCGGGGTGATCGTCGACTACCGGCCTCCCGGCACCATCCGCTTGGCGCCGGCGGCGCTTTATAATACATATCTTGAGATCCGGCGGACGGCCGGCCATATCAAAGACATCATCGACCGCCGCGAGCATCTCGCCGTTTCAACGAAAAAAGCGGCCATCACTTAAGTTATCGGGAAGGAAGGCAACCCGATTGACGGGTTTCCTCAAAGAGTGACAGGCCGGGCCTCTTTATTGGGGCTCGGGCGTTTCGGAATCGGGCGCGATTTCTCCTTCTGGAACAGTGCCCTCGGGAGCAGCGTCCTCGGCATCGGCCGGCTTCTCACCCGCCAGTCGCCGGCGCCGCTTTTCTTCTCTCTTCTTCTGGCGATCGAGTTCCTTATTTCGTTTCGCGCTCTTATAAGCCCTATTGCTCTTTACCAATGGTCCTCCTTCCACTTTTCGCCGCCATCATAGACCATGCGCAGCCTCGTCGCAAGTCCGGATCGCGGAGTGTCCAAGAAATGAAAAAGGGGACGGCTCGCGGAGCCGTCCCCTTTGTTGTTTTCGATCCCGGGAAATCGAACCGGAATCCGGAGACGGCCTCTGGCCGTCCCCGAAGGATTTGACCGATTTGATCGGGATCAGAACCGGCGTCCACCGCCGAATCCGCCGCGACCGCCGCTGGGACGACCGCCGCCGAATCCGCCGCCGCTCCGGGGTCTGTCCGTCCTGGGCTTGGCCTCGTTGACGGTCAGGTTGCGGCCCTTCAGGTCTTTGCCGTTTAATTCGGCGAGGGCCTTATCGGCCTCTTCCTTGTTCGGCATCTCAACAAAGCCGAAACCGCGGGATTCACCGGTGTACTTTTCCTTGATGATCGACGCGCTCTGGACCATTCCGAAAGCGGCGAAGGCGTCCTTCAGTTCGGTTTCGGTGACGTCCCTGGAAATGTTGCCTACGTAGATGTTCATACTCGTCTCCTTTGACGTGGGTTCGATCCGGGGAGGCAAATCCCCGGCCGCCCTTAAAAATGTGATCCAAATAAAGGAGAGGAGTATGTGACCGATCAGGGCCCGTGCCCCTTCCTTTATCCGTTCCGTATATGGAATGATCTCGCCCCAACGGGGCACCATATATCATACCCGGATCGGGCCTAAAAAACAAGCGATTTTTTTCAATCGGGCCAGAGGGATCGGCCGGGATCAGGCAGAAAAAGCCCCCTCCGCGCTTCTTCGATCATCCGGGCGACTAACAAATTCCAGCTGATGAAGTCGGGCGCGGCCAGCGGGGCGCCCGTGTCCGCATGGTAATTCTCGTGCATCATGCCGTTCCCGGCCAGATCGTCCAGGCAAAGTCGAGTGACCTTTTCGGCCGTCTCGAGGGCGGCGTCCGGATAACCGTAGCGGATGAACGCGTGCATGATCATCCAGTTCGCGTGCGGCCAGATCGGCCCCTGCCAATTGGAATAGGGCTTGATCACGTTCTCGTTATTGTAGAACGGCTCGTCCGCGGCCAGGGAGCGGATGCCGTGCGGGGACCACAGCTTGCCCGGTTCGAGCACGTAGCGATCGATCATGGCCCTCGCCTGCTTCCCCGATGCCAGCCCCGCCCATAGGGGCACTTGGTTGCTGTAAGTGATGCAGCGGACTCGGGTTTTTTCGATAGAGTCGTAGCTGTAATACGTCGCGTCGGCGGGGTCCCAAAGATGGGCGTTGACCGCTTCGGTGAGCCGGCCCGCCCGCTCGCGGAAAGCGGGCCCATCGCCGCCCCATCCGATCCGCTCCGCGATCAAGGCCATGGCCCGGTAATCGAGGACCATAAAGGCGTTGACGTCGGCCCCGGCGACGCAATTGTGATAGCGCCGGACAAGAGCCGGATTGTTGTCGGCGCCCGACTCCAAGCTGTCCCACCATTTGACGAGTCCCGTCGCGGGATCCGCCATCCGGCGTTCGCGGTAGGTGACGCAGGCCTTCATCTTCTCCCAAACGGGCACGATCCAGCCGAAGTCGCCGATGGCCAACGACGCGTAATAGGCCGCCTGCCCCATGAGAGGCTTGATGTGGTAAAGGCGGGCGTCGCGGCCGGACCAGGGCCGGATCCCGCCCGGCGTGTGGCCGTCCGGCTCGGTGAAGTGGAGGAAGTTGAGGCACCAGTTCTTGAGGTAAATCCCATCGGCCTTATCCGCTGAGATGAGGTGAAGGCCGACGAAAAAAGCGTCCCAGTCCCAGAGTTCCTCGTAGACGCCGTTCGGCACGACGTAATCGTAAAGAAGAGCCCCATTGGCCCGGCGGATGATCCGGCTCTTAAGCGGGCCGATCCGTTCTTGGGCGGCGGCGGAGAGTTGATCGAGGCTCATAGAGGTTTTCCCCGATCCGCTCACCTCTTCTCGTAAGCCGGACGTTTGGGACTGACCGGCGGATTCTTCTCCAGGGCCTTCAGGACCTCTTGGATCGCGCGTTCGAGCTGCGGATCGACGCCCTTGGCCAATTGGGCCGGATCGTCGATGACCTCGATGTCGGGATCTACCCCGTGGCCTTCCTTGAACCATTTTCCGTCCGGATCATACATCCGGAAAGTCGGGACGGTCACAGCCCCGCCGTCGATCAAGCCGGGCGCGCCGCTCATCCCGATCAGCCCTCCCCAGGTCCTCATCCCGACGAGCGGCCCCAGTTTCGCTTTCCGGAAATAGTCCGGGAAAGCGTCGCCGCCGGAACCGCTCCAGCCGTTGATCAGCATGACCTTGGGACCGAAGTTGGCGAACGGAGGCCATTGCCAGGTCATTCCGTCCCGCACCGCCCAGAAGGCCAGCGGCTTGCGGTCGAGCAGTTCGATGAAGCGGTCGGGGATCTGCCCGCCGTTGTTGAAACGCTCGTCGATGATCAAACCGTCCTTCTTGTATTGGGCGGCGAACTGCCGGATCAATTCGGTCTGCCCGTCGATTCCGGTGCTGGGCACATAGACATAGCCGATCTTCCCTTTGGTGGCGTCCTCGACGCGTTTCCGGTTGGATTCGATCCAGGCCAGATGCCTGAGCCGGGTTTCGTCGCCGAGCGTTCTCACAGCGATCTTCCGGGCGCCGTCCCATCCCGGCTTGTCGTTGACGGTCAGCTCAACGGTCCGGTTGGCCTGTCCCGCGAAAGCCGCCCAAGGATCTTCGCGGATATCCAGGGGTTCGCCGTTCACGGCGAGGATGTAGTCGCCTTCCTTGACCTTCAATCCGGGCATGTGGAGGGGCGAACGGACCTCGGAATCCCAAGGAGCGCCGCTGATGATCTTCTTGATCCGATACGCTCCATTGGCGGTCTCCCAATCGACCCCGAGATAGCCGACGTTGCGCGGCGCCGCTTCGTCCGTATCCCCGCCGCCGTTGTAGGTGTGCGAAGCGTTCAACTCCGCGATCAATTCGCCTATCAAATAATTGAGGTCCCACCGGGTGACGCAGACGTCGACAAGCTTCCGGTAGCGCTCTCCGACGGCCTTCCAATCGACCCCGTGCATGTTCGGATCGTAGAAGAAATCCCTCTCCAACCGCCAGACTTCGTTGAAGATCTGCTTCCATTCCGCGCGCGGCTCCACCGTCATTTCCAATTGGGCCGTCGGCATCATCTTCGTCATTTTTTGGCCCGGGGCGACGTCCACGACGGAAAACGCCCCGCTCTTCCCCACCAGCATCTTCTTGCCGTCAGCGCTGACCGTGAACAGGTCCGCGTCCTCGATGATCGTCTTTTCTTCGCGGGCTTCCAGGTCATAGAAGACGACCGGGCGGACGGGGGCGGCCGCTCCCGTGTTCGGCTGCCGATGATAGATCACCTTGCCGGAAACGGCCGCGAGTGCCCCGTAGTTGCCGGGAGCGGCGGGCAGGACGACCAGCCGGTTCTCGAAATTGTCCCAGGTGATCTTGACCTCCTTGATCTTCTCCTTTTCCTTGTCCTTGGCCTCGTCCTTTTTCTGGGCCTTATCGGCTTTCTCATCCTTCTTGGCCGCCGGTTCCTCTTTTTTCGGTTCGTCCTTCTTGACCGCGGATGTATCGTTCTTCGGGGCCAGAGGGGAAGCGATGTCCTCGGTCAGAGCGATCGCGGCGATATTCGTCGTGTTGGTATAAATGAAGGAATTGTCGATGTCTCCGTAGAGGGGATTGAACGTCCGATTCGTCAGGAAATACAGATATTTTCCGTCCGGATCGAAGACGGGATTCGCGTCGCTGTAATAGCCGGAGGTCGCCTGTCGTGAGCGGCTTTCCTTCACGTCATATATAAAAACGGCTGCGCCCCTCGTATCGAGGTCACGGGCGTAGGCCAGCCAGCGGCTGTCGGAGGACCAGCTCGCGGTGAAACCCTGCAAGGCGCCTTGATAAAAGTACAGCCCTTTGTCGACCTTGGCGGTTTTATTGGTCTCCAGGTCGTAAATGAAAATCTCCATCGCCTTATCAATGAAAGCGATCTTCTTGCTGTCGGGGGACCAGAATAACTGATAGCGGTAACCCGGGCCGTAGGCGGTGAGCTTCTTCTCCTCAGCGGGCTTCTCCAGGTCCTTGATCGTCAGTTCGTACTCCCCGGACTTGTCGCTCCAATAGGCGACGAACTTCCCGTCCGGCGACCAGGCCGGATATCGCTCGGCCGCCCCCGAACTCTTGGTCAAGTTGTAGATCGGGCCGTTCTCGGCCGGGACCGAGAAGATCTCCCCCCGAGCTTCGACCACGGCCCGCTTTCCATCGGGGGAGAGCCAGCCTCCTTGGATCATGGAAGCCACCCGCTCGACCTTGGGCATCAGGGTGATCTCGTCCGTCACCAGCTTCACCGGAACCTCGCGATATTTCTCGTCGGCCAGGCTCAGTAGATACAGCCGGCCGCCGTTCTCGAAGACGAGATCCGAGGGACCGAGGGACGGAAAATGGATGTCGAAATCGGCGAACTTGGTGATCTGCTTGTTCGTCTTCGCCGCCAGATCGTACGACCAGATGTTGGCCCGCAGGTCCGGGCCGCGATCCGAGAGATAATAGATCTTGTTGCCGGACCACATCGGAAATTCGTCGTTGGAGACGTTTTTGGAGATGTTCTCGGCCGTGTTCTTCTCAAGATCGAAGATCCAGATGTCCGCCTGCCAGCCGCCGCGATAGCGTTTCCACGTCCGGAAGGCCTGGCTGAGCGGAGTATAGGCGAGTTTTTTTCCGTCGGGCGAAAGCGAGGCCATTTCCCCATAGGGAATGGGGAGCTTATCGGGCAGGCCGCCGGCTTTGCCGACCTTATAAAATTGGCTGAATCGCTGCTTGCCGCTGGCCATGGACGAAGCGTACAGCAGGTTTTTCCCGTCGGGGTACCAATCGATGAGCCTGTCGCCCATGCCGTGGTGGGTGACCCGCGTGGGGATGCCGCCGAGAGCGGGGATGGTATAGACATCGAAGTTGCCGTTATAGATCGCGCTGAAGGCGATCTCCGAGCCGTCGGGAGAGAATTTGGCGAAGAGCTCCTGCCCCGCCGGCGAGCTCAATTTCAGAGCGGTCCCGCCGTCTTTGGGAACGACCCACAGGTCGCCGCCGTAGGTGAAGACGATATGCGTCTTCGAAACGTCCGGATTTTGCATCATCCGCGCGTCGACCTGGGCCCAGGCCATGCCGCCGAGGACCAGAGCCGCGAACACCAGAGCAGAGATCTTCTTCATGATTGACCGCCTTTCCGTTGATTTTTGGCCAAGAATCAGCCTCTTTCTATTATACGCAGCGCGTTCCTTTTAGGTTCGCTATTGACCATGATATATGAAAAATTCTATTTGGGCTTCGTCCCCGCCTTGACGATCTCCACAACGCCGTTCTTTTCCAGGTTCCGGATCAAGTTGGCCACTGCCTCGAGGTCCACATCCAGATAATCGGGCCCCAGGACGTAGGCGAACTTGGATTCCGTGCTGCCGACCTGGAGATTCCCGCATTCGGCCCGGACCGCGTTGTAGATGTCGAGGATGCTCCGGCTCCCGTCGATGAAATAATTCACCGATGTCGACGTGAATCCGGCCATCCGGCCGGGCGGCGCGCCCGCGGCCGGAGTCCCTCCAGCCGGCGGCTTGACGCCGGCCGGCGGCGGGGTCTGCGGTTGGGCCTGGCGAGCGGCCTGGCTCTGCTTTTGGGCCTCCTCGGAGTAGACCTTGTACTTGCGGCGCGGGACCAGTTGGGCGTATTCCCGCTCCTTATCGGTCGGCGCTATGGCCGCCGGTTTCACACCGAGCCCGGAGCACTTGTCGCGGTAGACGGCTTCGAGTCGCTTGGCCGCCGTGTCGCGGTTGGCTTGGAGGCTGGCGGCGAGCATGGCCACGGTCGCTTCCACCTCCGGCGACTTGGCCAGCGTCCGCACGGATTCCACGGCCCCCCTGGCCCGGTTGAAGGCGCCGATCACCTTGGTCTGGGCCGCCTTGTGCTGCTCGTGGATCTTCTTCGGGTCGGTCCCCAGCAGCCGGACGCTCTGGCGGGCGACCTCGGCGATCCACTTCTCGCCGTTCGCGGCCGCCTCCCAGGCCAGGTTGCGCGCTTCAGGCACGCCGGCGTTGGCCAAGTAGTAAAACGCGGCCGCGGCCGTCACGCCGACCCTCTTCAATTCGGTCGGATCGACGTGGATGATCCGGTCCTCGCTGCTGTGATAAAAATTGTCCGGCCAATAGTTGAACTGCATGGTCGGGATGGCGGCGGCCAGGAAGACCGTATGGTCGCTCCCCGAGGTGATGGTCGCCAACGGGCACATCCGGTAATTGAACTGGGCGTTGACTCCCTGACTGGTCCGGATCTCGGCCTGGTCGACGAACTGGAGCAGGTTGGCGATGAGATCGTTCAGGTAGCTGGGCCGGGCGTCCGGCGTCATCTTGATCCGCAGGTAACTGTCCGTCGACTTCGGGTCGGCCCCGGTCATGTCGAAGTTCAGGGCAGCGAGGAGTTTGTCCTGGAGTTCGGGGTGCTTGTTCATGAAGGCCGACGAGCCGGAGATCTCGTTGCCCCAAACGAAACGGATCGTCCGGCGGGGCCGCGGCAGGACGCCGTCGCGGATGAGCCGGGCCAGCGTCCGGCCGATCTCGAGCACCGTGCCGACGCCGGTGCAGTTGTCGTTGGCCCCCGGCTTGCTGATGGTCTCGAAAGAGTGGGCGACATAAAGGAACTCGCCGGCCGCCGGATCGGTCCCCAGGATAGCTGCTGAGACTACGTTCATCTTCCCAGGATACGTTTTGGCCCGGACGTGGGCCCGGACGACGACCTTCGTTCCCCGATCGAGATATCCCCGCAGTTCGTTGAACTGCCGCAGGGACAGGGCGAAGCCGAACCCGCCCTTGTCCGGTTTGGGCGAGACGCTGGCCCAGCCGATCTGATCGAGCGTATAACCGGCCGCGTCGCCGCTGACGCCGGGCGACCCAGTGCCGAGGGCGCCGGCCGCTCCGCGCTGGTTGACGGCCCCGCCGAACACGGCGCTCACCGAGCCGCTGCCAAGGACGATCTTTCCTGTCACGTCCTTGCCTGTGTAATCCGCCTCGCGCCCGGCCCCGACGTAGACCACCTCGGCCTCGACATCCGTGTTCATACTGCCGGAGGCCAGCGACGACGGCACCTGGTTGAGGCTGGCGATCTTTTTCCGGACCGGCTGGACGAGATACAGGTCGCCCTCCTCGGCGTCCCAGACGTCGCGCGTGGGAAAGAACTCGACCAACACATCCGAGAGGCCGGCTTGGGCCGCCTGCTCGCGGAGGTAGGCCGTTTCAAAAAACTCGTTTTGATACTCAGCGGCCTGCCGGTCTCGGGTGGCCGAGAGCATCTGGACGTGAAGGAAGGCCTGTTCTCCGGATAATTCTTGGATGATCGGATCGCGCTGCGACGGCGGCACGAGACAGCGGTCGGGCGGGACCTGGGCCAGGACGAGGCCGGCGACCATGGTCACCGATAAAATGCGAATCAGACGTGAATGCGGCGAAGCGTGACGGATCCGGTCGGTCATGGGGCTCTCTCCATTCATGGACGATTTCGAGACCGCGCCGGACGGGGCTTGAGGAGGGCCGACGAGGCTTCCTTCCGGCCGGAAAGAGTCATCATAGGACCGGACAAGCGACGAAGTCAAGAACGCGCATCGCGCCATCTAAAATCTTACTATGGGGGCATATGTCTTGCCATTTAAAAATCTTACTATGGCTGGACATGCGGAAGGTGATCTTTTTACTCTAACCTTCTTTAGGAAGGAGGTTGGAGAATGGAGCTACGGATGCGTAAGGCTCTCAAGGAAGCGATGTGGAAACGCTATCGAAAAGCGCCCAAGACGATGAAGACTAAGATCCTGGACGAACTGTGCGCCATGACGGGCTATCATCGTCAGTACGCCATCGCCCAACTCAACCAGATGGAGGATTCCGAGCCTCCTCTTCAAAAAACCCATCGAACTCGGAAACGACATTACACCAAGGACGTTCTGGGCGTGATCGAGAAGATCTGGGAGGAGGCCGGTTATCCCTGGTCGATCCGTTTGAAGGGCATCCTGGAGCTGTGGTTGCCCTGGATTCGCCGCCGCTATGCCCTGACCTCGCTCCAAGAGACCAAGATCTTGAGAATCGGCGCTCGAACGATCGACCGTTATCTGGTCTCCAAGAAACGGGACCTGAGGAAGCGGCTGTACGGCCGGACCAAGCCGGGGACCTTGCTCCGTCATCAGATCCCGATCAAGTGCGAGTCCTGGGACGAGGTCGCACCCGGTCACCTGGAGTTGGACACCGTGTCGCACAGCGGGGAGAACGCAAGCGGGACGTTCGCCTATACCCTGAACCTGACCGATATCGCTTCGACCTGGGTCGAAACGCGGTCTGCCCTGGGGAAAGGCGAAGCGG
>Ga0315286_10005681_pt1 | contig 12065 bp, 9 predicted proteins | sample YL17G10_0_MG_FD_205038 | JGI IMG/M metagenome (GOLD analysis project Ga0315286, IMG submission 205038) | Sediment microbial communities from Yellowstone Lake, YNP, Wyoming, USA - YL17G10_0 | ecosystem: Environmental > Aquatic > Freshwater > Lake > Sediment | place: USA: Wyoming | collected... | reverse complement strand
CGTTCGACAACGGCGGGACCTCGGCTTTCAACACCGCCGGTGGCATCGGCCAGAACGAATACGGAATTGACGGCGCGACGGTGACCGGCACGGGCCGCCGCGTCGGCTTCGTCCCGCCGTCGGACGCCATCGCGGAATTCAAGATGGAGACCGCCAACTTCGACGCCTCGGTAGGGCACACCTCCGGCGCCTTCGTCAACGTGTCGACCAAATCGGGCACCAACGATTTCCACGGCTCGCTCTACGACCAGCACTGGCAGCAGCGCTGGAATGCCACGCCGCACTTCACGCGCCTGCTGTGGGAAAACCAGGTAGCGCAGGGGAAGATTTCCAAAGACTCTCAGAAACAGGCGACGGGGCGCTCGAACCAGTTCGGCGGGACCATCGGCGGGCCCGTGCGCATCCCCAAGCTCTACAACGGGCGCGACAAGTTCTTTTTCTTCTTCAGCTACAACGGCATCTACCAGAACAAGGCGGAGACCACCGACTCCATCAACCGCACGGTGCCGAAGATGGCCTGGCGGACGGGCGATTTCTCCGACCTGCTGGCGCTGGACCCGAAATACCAGATCTACGACCCGCGCACGGCGCGCCTTTCGGGCAACAACGTGATCCGCGATCCCTTCCCGGGCAACAAGGGCATCCCGATCCTCAACCCGATGTACAGCTTCTATGCGAAGGTGTATCCGCAGCCGAACAACGTCCCCGGCCTGGTCACGCCGGAAGGGTCGCTGAACTATTACGGTTCGGCGATGCCCAAGAACGAGCGCTTCAACTCGATCTTGCAGCGCACCGACTACGCCTTCAACGAGCGGCACAAGATCTCCGCCAAGTGGTACTGGAACCACCGCCTGGCCGACGAGTACGACTGGACGTACGAAACCATGCGCGGGCTGCACACCAACGGGCTGACGCGCATCAACAAGGGCGGCAGCGGCGATTATGTCTGGAGCATCAGCGGCAGCACCATCCTGAACGTGACGGTGGCCTACCAACGATTCAACGAGGGCGCGGTGCAGCCGGTTCCTCTCAAGTTCAAACCCAGCGACGTGGGCCTGCCGGCCTACCTCGACCAGCGGGCGGGCGACCTGCGCCTGCTGCCACGGATTGATATCTCAAACATCGAATCGGTCAGCGCTGGCTATCCGGCCATCAACATTCGCGGCAGCACCGGCACGCTGCGGGCGGCCCTGACCAAGGTGAGCGGCCGGCACAGCGTGAACCTGGGATGGGACGAGCGGCGCTACTGGACCACCACCGCCGGCCCCGGCTACACTTCGGGCCGCTTCCAGTTCAACAACTCGTACATGAGGTCCTCGAACACCGACAACACGGCGCTGACCACCGGCCTCTCCTGGGCCGCCTTCATGATGGGGATGCCAAACAGCATGAGTATCGACGGCAACGACTCGGCGCTGTGGTCCACGCCCTGGCACAGCTTTTGGGCCCAGGACGACCTGCGCCTGACCAGCCGGCTGCGCCTCAGCTTCGGCCTGCGCTTCGAGTGGGAGCAGGGGATCAGCGAGCGGTTCAACCGCGCCTGGGCGGGCGGCTTCGACTTCAACTACCGCTATCCGTTCTCGGACGCGGTCGAGGCGGCCTACGCCAAGAACCCCCTGGCGGAGCTGCCGGCCAGCCAGTTCAAGGTGCAGGGGGCGGGCTACTTCATGGGCCAGCAGGGGAAAGGGTGGACCGATGGCGCGCGCCACTACCTGCCGCGCGCCGGCGTGGTCTACCAGATTTCGCCCCGCACCGTGATCCGCGCCGGCTACGGCTGGTACGCCGACACCTTCAACCCCAACAACGACCGGCCTTCGCAGGATGGCTTCAGCCAGGGCACCAGCACGGTGATCACCACCGACAGCGGCCTGTCGTATTGCTGCGGCGTAAACAACCAGCCGATCCCGGCGGCCGCCCTCTCGGCCAGCAACACGCCGCTGAGCAACCCGTTCGCGGTGCGCGCCGACGGAACCCGGTTCGACACGCCGTATCGCAACACCCTGGGTGGCGTCTACTTTGCCGGCCGCGGTTACACCTACTACCCGCGCAACTACCTCCCGCCGCGGCAGCAGCGCTGGCGCGTCGGCCTCCAGCGCCAGTTCAGCCACAACTTGGTGCTCGACGTTTCCTATAACGGCGCCTGGAGCCGGATCCCGGCCCCGCCGCGCATCAACTATTTGCCGCAGAAGTACTTCGACACCGGCAACGTACGGAACAACGCGCTGCAACAGGACATGGATGGGAACGTGCCTGCCGGCAATCCGTTCAACACCGCGAACTTCGCCTCGCTCGCGTCTAACACGCTGGTGTGGAACTACCTGCGCACGCAGGGCACGTTTACCGGTACCAACATCAGCAAGGCGACCCTGCTGCGCCTGATCCCGGCAATGCGCGGCACCTTTGCCGGCCTGCGTCCGGGGCAGAAACGGGAAGACGTATACGGCGGCGTCCGCTACCACGACCTCCAGGTGCAGGTCGAAAAGCGCTTCGCCCGCGGCTTCAGCACCACCGGGCTGTACACCTACGCCAATAGCGAGTCGCAGAACTGGTACATGAACGAGTACGACACAACGCCGAGCTGGCAGCTCAACAACAATACCCGGCCGCACCGCTTCGTGTGGAGCGGCATCTATGAATTTCCGTTCGGCAAGGGCCGGCGGTTCGTCAGCAAGGGGCCCATCCAGCACGTGCTCGGCGGCTGGTCGGTGGGCTGGATCTACCAGCGCAACTCCGGGCAGGTGCTCGGCTTCGGCGACCGCTTCTTCTACGGCGACATCACGAAGCTCGCCGACCTGCTCAAGCACGACCAGGTGAATTCGAAAGACATCCACGTCTGGTTCGATCCGTCGATCTCCTACGGACGGTCGGGGACGGCGCAGGCCAGCGACCGGAACCCGATTCCTTCGGGCTTCGTCGGCTTCGAAGGCCGCTCAGCCTTCCAGCCTACCTACCACGCCCGTGTGCTGCCGGCCAACTTCAGCGATTTGCGCGGCATGGGCATAGCCAACTGGGACGTCAACGTGAAGCGCGACTTCCGGATCAAGGAGGGCTTCAAGGCGCGCTTCCAGGTGGACCTGCTGAACGCCACCAACCACACCAACTTCGACAATCCCAACACCGACGTTACCAGCTCGAACTTCGGGCGGATCACCACGCAACGCGGACTGAGCCGCACCATCCAGTTCAACCTCCGCCTGCAGTTTTGAACGGCTTTCTCGCCACCAAGACGCAAAGGCGCCAAGGCACACAGCCTTGGCGCCTTTCTGCTTTAATCTGGGTGTATGAAGAAGCGCAAGAGAAGTGCCAAAACGCATACTGAACGCCCGCGGCCTGAGAAACGGCCGGGCCCGTACGAAAAGGCCATGGCGCTGCGCGGGAAGATCCACCTCTCAATTGACCTGGCGGAATTGCGTGGGCGGGATCGCGATTGACGTTGAGACCAATCCGCAGATTACGCAGATTACGCAGATTAACTGTTACTGGCGAGTCTGCGAAATCTGCGCAATCTGCGGCTCCGGCCCCTTCACCGCTGGCGAAAAGCTTCGATGATGGCGCAGTTGTCGGCCGCGCCCAGACCGGCGGCTTCCAGCCGCTCCAGCAGCTTGCGGTGCAGGCCGGAAAGGGGCAGGCGGGCGCCACAGCGCTCTCCCGCGGCCAGGATCAGGCAGACGTCCTTGAGGTGCTGCGACAGGCGCGCCTCGGGAGTGAAGTCGGCGGCCAGCATCTTCGGCCCCTTGGTCTCCATCACCCGCGAATAGGAGACCCCGGCCTTCAACACCTCCAGCGCCACAGCCGGGTCCACGCCGCAAGCGGCGGCGAAGGCCAGGCCCTCGGCCAGCGCGGCGCGGTTCAGCCCCAGGACCAGGTTCACCACCAGCTTCATGCGCGCGCCGCTTCCGCATGGTCCAAGGTGGAAGGCTTGGGGCGCGAAGCAGGCGAACAGGTCGCGGCAGCGCGCGAAGGCCTCGGCGTCGCCCCCCGCCATGACAATGGCCTGGCTCGCCCGAACCTGCCGGCTGGAGCCGCCCACCGTGGCGTCCAGATACTCGAGGCCTCGCTCCCGCAGCCCTCTCCCGAGCGCTTCCACTTGCTCCGGCTCCCCCGTGGTGGTGTCCACCACGATTGCGCCCGGGCCAAGGTGCGGCCCGGCCTCGGCCAGAACCGCGGCGGCAATCTCGGAATTAGGCAGGCAGAGCACGACGCGGCGGCAGTTCGCGGCCGCCAGCGCCGCTGATGTAACTGCGTCGCCGCCGAGCCGGCAGAGGTTCTCGCGCCGCTCTGTTTCAATGTCAAAGCCCACGACGCGAAAACCCGCGCCGAGAAACCGCTCGGCCAGCGCCGAGCCCAGCAATCCCAGCCCGATCAGTCCGAGGGGGTCCGGCTCGGCGTCCGTGTGCGATGCCTTCATGGGTTGCTCCCTTGGGCGGCCGGTTGGCCGCCCGCATAGTACATTCTTTTTGCCGCGCTGCGGACCAGTATGGTGCGAGCGTGGCTTTGATGTACACTCGGCGGCGCGGGGCCTGCCATGACAACTCTGCGGCTGCTGGACCTCCTGGTGGTGGCCGTTTACATGGCCGCCATGGCCTACCTCGGGCTGCGGTTTTCCAGGCGCCAGACGTCCACGGAAACGTACTTCGTGGCCCGGCGCTCGATTCCCTCCTGGGCCATGGGCATCTCTCTGTTCGCCACGCTGGTCAGCAGCGTCACCTACATCGCCTATCCCGGCTCGGCGTACGCCGGGGACTGGTCGCTGCTGGTGCCCGGCCTGATGATCCTGGTGGTCCTGGCGCTGGTCGGCTCCGTCGTCATTCCCTTCTATCGGCAGGCGGTGGGCATGAGCGCCTACGAGTACTTCGGGAAGCGCTTCGGAAGACCCACCCGGATGTACGCCTCGCTGGCCTTCACCCTCGCTCATTTCTCGAAGATGGGCTTTGTCTACTACCTGCTGGCGCTGACCGTCAACACCATGACCGGCTGGGACATCTCCTGGGTGATCGTGGCGGTGGGCGCGGTGACGGTTTTTTACACGGTCATCGGCGGGCTGGAGGCCGTCATCTGGACCGACGTGTGCCAGGCGCTGATTATGTGGATCGGCATCTTCATTTGCCTCGCCTACCTCTTGCTGCTTCCGCCGGGCGGGCCATCCGCGGTGCTGGCGCTGGCCTGGGACAATTCCAAGTTCAGCATGGGAAGCGCCTCGCTGGACTTCGCCAAGCCAACCCTTCCGGTGCTGTTGCTCTACGGCTTTTTCTGGTACCTGCAGAAGTACGTGGCCGACCAGACGGCGGTGCAGCGCTACTTGGCGGCCCGGTCCGACCGGGAGGCGCGACACGGCATCGCGCTGGGCGCCGTCCTGTGCGTGCTGGTCTGGACAGTGTTCATGCTGATCGGCACCCTCACCTGGTCGTTTTACCGGATGACCGGCGAGAAACTGCCGGCCAGCGTCACCAAGGCGGACCAGGTGTTCCCGCACTTCCTCAGTACGCATATTCCCGCGGGGCTGGCGGGCCTGTTTCTCGCTTCCCTGCTTGCCGCCGCCATGTCCACGCTCTCCGGCGACCTGAACTCGATCGCCGTGGTGGCCGTCGAGGACTTCTACCGCGCGCTGAAGCCGGCTTCGACCGACCGCCAGCGTCTGCGGCTGGGCCGGTGGGTGGTGGGCGTGTTCGGCGCCATCGCCGTCGGCATGGCGCTGTTCCTGGCCCACACCCGGGGAACCGCTCTCTCCATGTGGTTCTCCGTCTCCGCGATTCTTTCCGGCGGTTTGGCCGGGCTGTTCCTGCTGGCCTTCCTTAGCACGCGGGCGAGCCGGCGCGGGGCCTACGCAGGCATCCTGGCCAGCCTCGCCTTCACGGCCTGGGCCACCCTGACGCTGGGCGACAATAGAATCCTCGATCTGGGACGCTGCAACTTCCCGTGGCATGACCTGACCATCGGGGCCATCGGGCACGGCCTGCTGCTGACGGTGGGCTACCTGGCCAGCCTCCTGCTTCCCGAGAAACAAGGAGACCCGCGCGAATTCCGCCGCATGACCCTCTGGGGCTGGCTGGAGGCGAAGAGGTAGCGGCGACCCCGCTTGGCGGGGTCGCCGCTACATGGTTGCGCTCATTTTTCACAGCGGCGGTCGCGAGTCCTTCCGCGGCAATCGCATGCGCACTGGAAATTTGGGTAGCGGAGTGATAGTGTGACGTTTTCATCGAGAAGTTTCCCTGTTTCGAGGAGCGGCGCTGATGGAAGAAGCATTGGGAATGATTGAAACCAGGGGCCTGGTCGGCTCCATCGAGGCGGCCGATGCCATGGTGAAGGGGGCCAATGTGGTGTTGATCGGGCGGGAGTATATCGGGGCCGGGTACGTGACGGTGATGGTGCGCGGCGACGTGGGCGCCGTCAAGGCCGCCACCGACGCGGGCGCGGCCGCCGCCCGGCGGGTGGGCGAGTTGATCAGCGTTCACGTCATCCCGCGGCCCCACCAGGAAGTCGAACGGTATCTGCCCAGCGCCAAGTAGGTGTCAGGTTTCAGGTGTCAGGTGCCGGGCCGGCGCCGGAAGCCTCCCTGACACCTGACACCTGACACCTGATACCTGACACCTCCATGGATCCCGATCTCGCCTCCATCCAGGAAGCGCGTGACCTCGTAGAACGGGCCTACGAGGCTTCGCGGCGGTTCCTCGCCTTTTCGCAGGAACAGGTGGACGCCATCATCGATGCCATGGCGCAGGCGGCCACGGCCGCCGCCGAGGACCTGGCCCGGGAGGCAGTCGAGGAAACCGGCTACGGGGTTTTCGCCGACAAGGTGCAGAAAAACCTGCTGTGCTCGCGCGACCTGCACCAGGCCATCCGCGCCATGAAAACGGTCGGGGTGTTGCGCGAGGACCGCCAGGCGCGGGTTTTGGAAGTGGCGCTGCCGGTGGGCGTGGTCATCGCCCTGACTCCAACCACCAATCCCACCTCCACGGCCATTTACAAGTCGCTGATCGCGCTGAAGGGGTGCAACGCGGTGGTGATCAGCCCGCACCCCAACGCCGTCCGCTGTACCTGCCACACCGCCGACGTGCTGTACCGGGCGGCCCGCGCCGCCGGGGCGCCGGAGCACGTGATCGGCTGCCTCCACCACCCCACGCGCGCGGCCATCAACGAGCTGATGAAGCACCGGCGCACCGGCGTCATCCTGGCCACCGGCGGCTCCGGGCTGGTGCGGGCCGCCTATAGCAGCGGCAAGCCCGCCTTCGGCGTCGGGCCCGGCAATGTGCCCGCCTTCATCGAGAGAAGCGGCGACGTGCGCAAGGCGGTCGCCGACGTTGTGCGCGGAACGACCTTCGACAACGGCACGGTCTGCTCCAGCGAGCAGGCCATCGTGGCCGAGGAGCCGCTGCGCGAACAGGTGCTCGCCGAGCTGCGGGCCCAGGGCGCGTACATCCTGAACGAGGCGGAAATCCGGAAGCTCGGCGGCGTGCTGGTGACGCCGGAATGGACGGTGAACCCGAAGTGCGTGGGCCAATCGGCGGTGGCCGTGGCCGAGACGGCCGGCCTGTCGGTTCCCCCGAATACCCGCGTGCTGATCGCCCCGCTGCGCGGCGTGGGCAAGGAGCACCCGCTCTCGGCCGAGAAGCTGTCGCCGGTGCTGGCGCTCTACTTCGTGAAGGACTTCGAGGAGGGCTGCCAGGTTTGCGAGAGCCTGCTGCGCTTCGGTGGGCTGGGGCACACGGTGGCCATCCATTCGCGCGACGACGGCCGCATCCGCGAGTTCGGGCTGCGCATGCCGGCCTGCCGGGTGATTGTGAATTCACCGGCGCCCCACGGCTCGGTCGGCTACTCCACCGGGCTGCTGCCGGCCATGACGCTGGGCTGCGGCGCTCTGGGCGGCAACAGCACCGGCGACAATATCTCGCCCCTGCACCTGATCAACACCAAGCGAATCGCCTACGAAACACGCCCGGTCGAAGAGCAAGCCACGCGGGCCGGGGCGCCGTTGGCGGCTTCCTCCCTGCCGGCCAGCCAGGCCGGCATTCCGGCGCCGCCGGCTCGAGTTTCCCTCCTGGCGGGCGGCGATGCTCCCGCGAGCTCGGCCCACATCGCGCTGCCCGATCGGCAGACCATCCAGAGCGTGGTGGCGCGCTTCCTGGCGTCAAAAGGCACGAGGCCTGAGGCCGCCCCTGCCGGCGCACGGGCGTCCGGCCCGGCGGCCGAGCGCGCCTCCTCCGGCCCCCTTTCGCCCGCATCCTCGCCAAAGGTGGTAGACTTTGTTTGTGAGAACGATGTGAGGGCCGCGCTGAACGCCAAGGGGAAAATTCACATCGGTCCCCGCACCATCGTCACGCCATCGGCCCGCGACCTGGCCGCGGGTACCGACGTGTTCATCATCGGCCAGGCGAAATGAACTTGGGTCTCGAGGCCGCGGGCCGAGATGCCGGCGTCCCAGGAAGCAAGACTGAAGTCCGACTATGCCGCAGACCGAACTCGACCTGAAGCGCGTGCGATCGGAAATGATCGACTACGTCCACCAGTCGGGGCTGCCCGTCTTTTACAGCACGTGCACGCCTGATCCGGAGAGCGCACTCTTCTGGGATGGGGCTTCGTATCCGGACTGGCGCCAATTCGTGGACGTGGCCAAGGAGTCGGGCGCCCGGCTGCTGGTCTTCGCTTCGGAAGAGCTGACCCAGGCGGCATTGGAAGACGCGTTCGAGAAGCTCGAGGACTGCGAGCTGGACGGCGACGAGCGGCGCGCCTACACCAGGCAATTCGAGGCGCTGCGCAAGCGGGTGGGGCAAACGGCGTGGATTCGCATGGCCTTCGAACACGGCGGCCAGTGGCTGAACTACGCGCTGAGTGCGCCCTGGCACGAGGAATTCGAATCGGTCGTCGAAGACCTGGAACTGCTCCTCCCCTATGAGGACCTGGACGAGGAAGAGGAGGAAGAAGAGGGCGGTTCCGGCCGCGGTTTCTTTTCCCGCAACTGAATTCCGGCTGACGGCCGCCGGCTGCACGAACTCCCGCCGCAGCTTTCTGCCCTCCGCCAACATCCAATCATGTAGGGGAACCTGATCCATGAAATGGGACCAAATCTCCCGGAACTGGGAGCGGATGAAGGTGCTGGCGCAGGAACGATGGGCCAAGCTTGGCGATCGCGACCTGGAGCTGATCGACGGCGACCGGCAGGAGCTTATCCTCATGCTGGCGGAACGCTATAAATGGCCCCGGCAACGCGCCGAGCTCGAAGTGCAGGACTGGCAGGGAAGCGGCGTCCGCCCACCCAGCTTCAACCCCCCGCAAAGCCTCCGCAAAGCCGGATAAGCAGGCGTCCTGGAAGCACCGCAAAGGTGGAACCGACATGTAGCGCCGGGGCTCTTCCCCGGCATGCCCGAATCGGGCATGCCGGGCGCGAGGCCCGGCGCTACGACAATTGGACCGCCGGCGTTGCAGGTCCTTACGCGTCCAGGTGGTCGGAGAAGAAGCGGGCGACGGCGGCCTGCGACGGCGCCACCTGGCGATAAATGCCGTCCATCTCCGCGGGCTGCAGGGGCTTGAAGGCGCGCGCGATGGCCACGTTCTGCTCCAGCATCTCCAGCTTGGGCATACCGATGACCGCCGCGGTGACCGGCAGGGACAGCGTGTAGCGCAGCAGCGACTCAATCCCGGCTTTCCCCGCGCCGGCCCCGACGATCTTGTCCTGGGCCGCTATCTTCATGGCGATGACGCCGAGGTTCTTTTTCTTGGCGGCCGGCAGGGCCAGTTCCTCGAACTGGTTGGCGCGGGAAGCGTTCAGGGCCATCTGCACGCAATCCAGGTCGTGCCGCTCGATGGCCGTCTTCAGCACCGCGCCCTCCTGGTGGCAGCTCATGCCGATGAAGGTGGCCATCTTCTGCTCGCGCGCCTTGTAGAGCGCCTTCAGCCCGCCCTCTTTCTCGATCTTCTCCAGGTCGGCCAGGGGACCGAGGCCGTGCAGGTGGAACAGGTCCAGGTAGTCGATTTGCATGCGCTTGAGGCTCTGCTCCAGCGTCCGCATGACGCCGTCGTAGTCGCGCAGGTCGGCTTTGGTGGCCAGAAAGATGTCCTTGCGCCGCGCGCCCAGCGCCTTGCCGATTCTGATTTCGCTGTCGCCCTTGCCGTAGTCGGTCGAGCTATCGACATAGGTGATGCCCAGATCGAGGGCGCGGTGGAGCGCCTGGATGCCTTCCTCTTCGCTCTTGTAGGCCAGGAAGCGGCTGCCGCCGCCAAAGGCCAGAATGGAAACCTCGCGCTTGGTGCGCCCCAGGACCCGCTTGGGTATGCCGCCTCTGGCCTGGGCGGCGAGCGCCGTCGAGAGGGCCGGAAGCGCGGCGGAAGTCGCGCCTACGCGCCGGATGAAGTTGCGGCGGGAAATGTCGGTCATGGCCTGCTCCTTTCGCGAATGAAGAATAGCACAAAGCCATTTCGGATTGCGGATTGCGGATTGCGGATTTCAAGCTGCTTGCCGCTCGGGAAGGCGGAGGCCTGGTGTTTTTCGCGGCCGGCTACAAGCGCTGGAGCTGGAAGCCGCCGCTCAAGTCAATGCGCGCCCCGGTGCAGAAGTCGAAATCCCCGTTGGCGATGGCGCGGACGGCGCGCGCGATGTCCGCCGGATAGCCCCAGCGCCGCTCCGGCACCAGCCCCTCGGCGATCCTCTTGTCGTAGACCTCCTTCACCTTGGCCACCATGTCGGTGAGGATGATGCCGGGGCGCAACTCCACCACCAGGATGCCGCGGCCGGCAAGATGGTCTACAAGACGGCCGGCGTGGAATGGAAATCCCGCGCCTCCGGCCAGAGCCTGGGTGAAAAGATCTTCGGCGTGCTGAAGCGGAAGCTGACCGGAGAATCGCTGTTCTTCACCTATTTCCGGACCATGGCCGAGGCCGGCGAAGTGGGCTTCGCCGGCTCGTATCCCCGCCGCATCCAGGCCATCAAGCTGGAACCGGGCCGCTCGTTCCTGGCCCAGCGCGATGCCTTCCTGGCGGCTGAGAGCAGCGTGGGATTCGACGTGGCGCTCGTCAAGCGCATCGGCGCCGGGCTGTTCGGCGGCGAGGGATTGTTCCTGGCCACGCTGCAGGGGCTCGGCAAGGCCATCATCCAAACCATGACCCTGGCGAAACTGCGCCGGGAGCTGGGCGTGTTGCGGGGCGGCGGCGAGGAGCACCACGGGCTGCCGAGGCTGGGAAGCATTCTGGGCACCGAAGACTGAGGGCCAAGTTCCAACACAGAGCCACAGACATTCGCTTCGGCATTCAGGCGGATCGGGCCTCACAGGACAAGCAACCATCCCGGCCGGAAGACCTGCACATATGCAGGTTATGCGGGATGCGACTGACTTCCTCGGGTGCGACGCGGTCGGGCCAACCGGCTGAGGGCGTCCAGGTTGGCCTGGACAGCGCGAATAGCCTCAGGCTTCCCGCTGGTGAGAATCTGCTCCAGGAGCTCATGCCAGCGCTGATTGGCACAGGATGGGCGAGTGCTCTGGACTGCCGGCGTTCGCTCCTCGCATTCGGCAAGGAAATCATCGACCAGGTCGCCGAGGCCAGCCTGCTCGGCCAACTCGATGATGGCCTTCCTGGCTGGGGGAGAGATCCGTGTTCCGCGCTCATAAGCCTGAACCGACTGCCAAGAGCGGCCGATCCGATCCCCCAACTGGGCCTGATTCAGACCCAACCGCTCCCTTATTTCTTTCAAACTCGACGACATTTTTCTGCTTGACATCGCTTAAGCTGAGGCTTAAGCTTCGTCTCGTGCCCGCGATCAACCTCGCCCTCGGACACCATCGGATGACCGAAGGGGAACCTTGCTTGTGGCTACGCTGCAACTAGCGGTGCAGGGGTGCCGCCTGAAGGCACAGTTGTAGCGCGTTGGGGACCGGGATGGCAAGGTCAAAGTTCCAGTCGGATGCGGAGAACCGGGGGCGGCCTCAGGTCCCGCCTCCGTGGCCCGCCGGTGCCGGCACGGCCCCGGCAGCAGCGGGCGGGGGTGACGGGGAGTTTCGGTTTTACACGGGCCTGGGCTCGCAGATTGCACAGATTACACAAATGAAAACCAACGGCCAGGCACCTGGAGGAATGCA
>Ga0315286_10005679_pt1 | contig 12069 bp, 14 predicted proteins | sample YL17G10_0_MG_FD_205038 | JGI IMG/M metagenome (GOLD analysis project Ga0315286, IMG submission 205038) | Sediment microbial communities from Yellowstone Lake, YNP, Wyoming, USA - YL17G10_0 | ecosystem: Environmental > Aquatic > Freshwater > Lake > Sediment | place: USA: Wyoming | collected... | reverse complement strand
CTTCCCCCGAGCAGGCCACGATTCCAACCTTCTTCTTCGGCAACTCAGGCACCGGCCGTCCCTCCTTCCTGCTCCCGCAATCCATCGACGGTGGCGGCGATCTCCTCAGCCATGGCATTCGCCAACTGCTGCCCGCCTTCATTCAGCTCTGCGATTCCCTGCGGTTTGAACTGCTTGTAGCGGCGGTAGACGTCCAGAACGGCAATCTCATGCGCAACCTTGCCGCCGCTCTCCTTCACCATCTTGGTGGCACAGGCCAGCTTGCAGCCGTCGATGGTGACCGCCGGGTTGGCGGCCACAGCAGCACGCGCCGCATCATCGCCGAGGACGAGCAGCGACAGCGCCACGAGCTGCGACGCGTCCGGGCGCAGGTCCATGGTGACGGCGTAGGCCGCTTCGCGGCTCACCGTCCCATAGGTCTTCCCGATTCCACTACAGGGCACGATGACGATCGTGCGGTTGTTCTTCATAGCTTCTTTGCCTCCTCTTCCGCCTGGCCCTTCATCAGGCGGAAGTAGGCTTCGGCATCCAACAGCCGGAGGCGATCGACCTCCCAATCCGTGGGCTCGATATCGGCCAACCACCCGGCCCCGTATGGATCCTGGTTGATCGCCTCGGGTGCTGTGCTCATGGCCGGGTTGGTGCCGGCGACCACACCGCCTACAGGCGAGGCCAGGCTGATGTTCACCTTGATGGTCTCGATGACAGCGAACTCGTCCCCAAAGCCGATGGCGGTCCCCGTTGCTTTCACTTCTGCAAAAGCAACGTCGCCGCTACGCTGTTGCAGGAAGTCGGACAGACCCATGCGGACCCGCGTCCCTTCGGGCTTGGCCCACACGCCCTGATCTGAGTAGTACCGATCCGTCGCGACCTTGAAAGTGAATTTGTCAACCATGGTTTCCAGGAAATCAGGCATGCCGTGCCTCCTCAAGGGCCCGAGAGCGTAGCACTCGACAATCCGAATACGATCTACCGCCTGGTCGGCTTGTCACGCCGCGGTGAACGCAAGCTGGCCGAAGTTCCGCAATCACGCCGCCTTCCCCACAAGCGTCGCGCAATCCGGGCATGAGCATGCCGCGGTCCGCCGCCCCTTCCTCCCGCGCCCCCCCGGGATCAGGGTATCCAGCAGCGCTTCCACGCGCGTATCGGCCAACCGGTAGAACACGTATGTGCCTTCGCGGCGCTCAGTCAGGAGCCCTGCTTTGCGCAGCACCATGATCTGCTGGGAGATGTAGGGTTGGCGATAGCCGAGATCCGCTTCGAGATGGCAAACGCAAGCCTCCCTTCCCCGAAGGAGCTCTACGATTTGCAGGCGCACAGGGTGTGCCAACGCTTTCAAGAACTCAGCCGTCAGGATGTGGATCTTCATCGGGCCACCCATTCACGTTAACGAATATTCTAGCCCACCCTGGCTTTCATGCACAGAGATGAATGTAACCTCTTCGGCATGACAGGAGAGCAGGGCTGGTGTAGGGAGGGCAGATGCGCCGGAGGCCACCTCCGGGGAGCACGCGGCCTCTCCCCGTTGCCGCGGTGGTTGCGGACGGCTATGCCATGAGCCTCATGGAATGCCTGCCGGCGTATCGACCCAACAGGCGAAGCTCTGCATCACGCGCCCCCGAAGGTGGCGAAGAGGTTCCAAAGGCGGAGGAGCCGACCAAAGACCCCGTATCCTGGGCGAAGGGAGCCTTCCACCGCCACCCCGCAAGACCCCGGCGATGGGGAGGACACCCTTTGGCTAGATGACCGAGCAGGTACGCAGTCGTGGGAGCCGCAATGCTGGTATTGGCGAGGGCAACGATCCCACTTTGTGTCAGCCTGGCGGACGGGGGGCGATCAGCCCTCCGGCGATTGCGAGTATCCGATCGACCTTGGCCGCGGATCCGGCTAGCTCATGCACCGTGAGCACAGCGGCGGTGGGCCAACGCGCTTGCGCAGCGTGAACGAGACGAGGGCGTACCACCATTAGACCCAGGCGGAAGCGGCCATTGTCCAATGCCCGCATCCCCTGGATCAGTCCCCTCCCGGATTCGAACTCCAGTGGTCCGAGCTCGTCAACCACCAGCAGGTCGCAGTCTGCTGCGGCGGACAGCAGCGAGTTGCACCACGCGATCGTCGCAGCATGGAAGCGCCACCCGGGGGTCGCTGGTCCTTGCGTGGGGTGGTCCTCGCTTGTGCGCTCGGCCAGGCGCCGCATATCGCCTGAGCCCACGTCAAGCGCGTCAATCGCTACCTTCTCGTCACCAGCCCAGACACCCAGGGAAAGAACCCCGGCAGCCCGCCATCCAATGTCCCGCAGTCGGGCTGCGGAGGCCGCGCAGACCTGGGTCTTACCGCTGCCGATCTTGCCCGTTACGATTACGCGCACCGGGGCGGCCGCGATCACAGCATCGCCTCCAAGCGCACAAGAGATACCCCTTCCACGTCGATCACCCGAATGGGTACCCCGTATGTCCGACTCAGCGCCTCAGAGGTGAGGACAGCCTCAGTCCGACCCGAAGCCACCACCCGCCCTTCTCGCATGAGCAGCACCCGGTGGGCAACGCCCTGAACCATGTCCGGTTCGTGAGTGGTAAACACGACGGCCACGCCGGACTCAGACAGTCGGCGTATCACCGCAAGGATACGCCCCTTGTTGCTGAGATCGAGGTGAGCCAGAGGCTCGTCCATCAGCAGCAGCCGTGCCTGCTGAGCCAGCGCCCGCGCCAGCACCACCATCTGCCGCTCGCCCCCACTGAGTTCGAGCATCGATCGGTGTCTGAGAGCCAGCAGTCCGAGTTGATCCAGCGATTCCACGGTCAGCCTGCGGTCAGACTGTGTGGGGAGTTCGAGCATCCCGAGGTGCGGAGCACGGCCCATGAGCACGTATTCCTCGACGCTGTATTCAAAGGCCACATGCTCGAACTGGGGGACCAGGCCTACCACGCGGCTGATCTCGCTGCGGGAGCGGGCGCTGAGTTCTCGCCCCTCCAACCATATCCGGCCTGACTGCGGCTTCAGAATCCCAAGCAGCGCGTGCAGGAGGGTTGTCTTTCCTGCACCGTTCGGGCCAAGGACGGCCAACACCTCGCCGCTTCCAAGGCGAAGGCTCACCCCATCCACGACGGGCCTGCGTTCGCCGTCATAGGCGAAACGCAGGCCCTCCACGCATAGCAGGTCGTTCTCGCTCATGGCCTCAGCCGTACGCCTGTGTGCATCATCAGGAGGGCAAAGCCCAGTGCTCCGAAGAAGGAGGTGAGAACACCCAGGGGTATCTCCCCACCCAGGAGAGCCCGCGCCGCGGTGTCGCACACAAGCACGAAGATCCCTCCCATGAGGATGGCCGCCGGGAGAGCGTGCGTGGCGTCGGCACCGAAGAGGCGGCGCGCCACGTGGGGGATGATCAGTCCCACCCACCCCACGATGCCACCTACGGCTGTCACCGCCGCTACGGCAGCCACGGCACCGAGCAGCACCAGGGATCGCTCCCGTCCCAGGCGCGAGCCCAGCGAGATGGCAGACTCGTCGCTCAAGGTCAGCAAGTTCATCCGCCAGCGCACCGCCCACGCAAGGATCAAGCCCAATCCGACTGGGGGAAGCAGCAAGAGCGTCTCGCGCCAGGTAACGCCCCATAGACCTCCCAACAGCCAGAACGTGATCTCGGGTAGTTCGCTGAGTGGGTCAGCCGCGTACTTCAGTATCCCGACGCCCGCGCCGAAGAGGGCAGACACGGCGATGCCGGCCAGGATGAGTCTCAGCACCCAACCTCCATACCGGAGCCGGCGTGCCAGGAGGAAGGACAAGGAGAGCCCGAGGAGGGCGAACACCGCTGCCGAGAGCTCGATCATCAGTGGCGAGGCTTGCAGCGCCAGGATCGACAGCGCGGCACCAAACGCCGCGCCCTGGGAAACGCCCAACAGCCCCGGCTCGACCAGGGGATTGCGGAATACCATCTGAAAGACTAGGCCGGAGGCCGCCAGGCTTGAACCCATCATCATGGCGACCAGCAGGCGAGGCAGGCGCAGGGACAAGACGAGCCGCCGCGCCAGTTCATCACTGCCCAGGAGGGATGGCGGAGTCCAGTAGGGCGCAGGGTATCGCCCGATGAAGAGTGATATCCCGGCGATGACGAGCAGGCCCGCCAGCAGAAGGATCAGGCCGGCTCGTCTCCCCATCCCCCTCTCCGGCCGGCTTGACCCAAGATCAAGGCTCATAGTCTCCGCTCAGCAGAGGCAAGACCTCGGTCTCGAAGGCCGTTTGGTCCAGGCCGTAGAGTTCCTCATAGAAAGCCCGCATTTCAACCTGGGCGTTGAAGGAGAATGAGCCCTCGGGCAGCAGCCGGTTCGCCAGCCATTCCAGGCCCAGGATCCAGCGAGGGTCAGGCTGATCCCAACTGACGAAATCCCCCGGGAAGGCCAGCAGGTTGCCCTCCCGCACCGCCTTCAGGGCCGCCCAGTTGGCGTCAGCCCGCAAGGCCTCGACGGCGGGGACTGGGTCGCCGCCATAGTAGATGACGAACACATAGTCTGGGTCCCAGGCGGCAATTTGCTCAAGATCGACGACGGTCCAGCCGCTGCCGGCGGCATCGAGCCACACCGGCTCCCCCCCGGCCATCTCGACCAGGACCGTCTGCAGCCACTCCGCAGGGGGCACGTTCACGGCCACCTCCCCGCCTCGATCGGTATACTGCAGCAGGACTACACGGGGACGCTCCTCAGCCGGGATGGTCGCCACGGCCTCCGAAACCTGATCGAGCCGCTCCTGGTAGAAGGCCAGCACTTCCTCTGCCCGCTCCGGATTACCAAAGATCGCTCCCAGAACCCGCACGTCGCGGGAGAATTGCTCCGGCGTTTCCAGGTCCAGGTAGATGGTGGTCAGGCCGAGAGCCTCCAAAGGCGCGCCCAGGCTTTCGGCCAGATAGCTCTTGAGCAGCACCGCGTCAGGGTGGGCCGCGGCAATCGCCTCGGCGGACGCGTCTCGCTCCAGCTGGATCGTGTCGGCGTATGCGGAGTCCACCAGAGGCATCATGGACGCGCCGCGCTGTGTGCGCTGCTCCATAGCAACCACGCGAGCGTCGGCCTCCTCAAAGAAGAAGGCTGCGTGCATAATAAGCTGGGCGGCGCGCCCGGCGATCACTACACGCTCGGGCAACTCGTCAAGGACAATCTCCCGCCCCAGGCTGTCGGCCAGAATGGCCGCCGGCGGCACATCCATCACGACTGTGGCGGCGGGTTCCTGGCCGATCGCCGATCCGTTTTCCGGGGGTTGCGCCGTCGTCGCCGGTGCAATCGCCGCCCGACAGGCCCCCAGGACTAGCAGGAAGACGAGGACCCAGAGCACTTTGTGTTTCATGAACAGCCCTCCCCACAATGAAGTTGCCGTCATGGCAGGAGCCCGAGCTCGGTCTGGGCATCCTCCATCCAAGCCAGTGTGGTTTCCAGTTGCCGGATGCGGAGGTCCCACGACAGACGGTCCAGCTTGCCGGCCTCCGCCGAATCGGCCGCCAGCTGCCTGAAACGGGACAGACCATCCTGCAGAGCCTGTCGCTGGGCGTCAAAGAGCCGGATGGCGGTCGCCCGATCGTGCGCCAGAGCGAATTCGAGGCGCGTGAGAAAGGCCACACGCAGTGCGCGCACACTCATCGGAGTCGGTCGCTCAAGCCATCGGCGGAACCGGGCACGGCCTGGCCGCGTGACCTTGTAGTGCAGCCTTTTCGGACCGGCTGAGGAACTGTGCTCCTCGCCGAGGATGTCCCCCCGCGTTTCAAGGCGCTTGAGAATGCTGTAGAGCTGGTTCTGGGGGATTCGCCACAGCGCACGAAACTCCGTCTGCAGGCGAAGGTGCAGGCCATAGCCGTGGCCGGGTCGCTGGAGGAGCAAACCCAGAACGACGTACTCCGGTTCTAGAGCGCTCGCCCTAAGAGGGCTGTTGTCCATGTCCGGTACCCACTCAGTGAGTATAGCGCGCCTTTCAGGGTCCAGCGAGGATGTTCATCCGCAATTAGCGTGAGAAGCGGCTGCTGCCGGTCGTGACGGCAGGCCTTTACCCAGCAGGTGCTGAGGCGGGCACCGACTTGCGTCCTTTGAGATGCATGGGCCATGGTGGCCGGCACGGCTATTAATTGCCAGGCAAGTACTGGGAGTGCGCATGCTGATAGACGACGGCCAGTTGTCTCCGGAGAAGTCCCGCGTTCTTCGTGGGGGATGACCAGCCCAGAACTGGCTTGGGTGCAAGGAACTCCACCGCAGCGCGCTCATGCATGTCAGGCCGCAATCACCGATAGATCACGTCGGACGCGTCGCACAGTGGCCAACCCGGCCAGCCCGGGCAGGTCGTTCGCCATCTTGATGGGATGCTAGAAGAGCAGGAAGTACCGAGGAACCCGGTCCATGTAGTCCCTGTACGAGTCGCCGTATGCCTCGAGGCAAGCCTTCTCTTCTGCCATCACCTTGGTGTGGGTCGCGATGGCCCCAATCGCAATCAACAGGACCGCGATCCACGATCCAATGGCGATGCTGATGCCCAAGAAGGACACCAGAATCATGAACTGCTGCGGGTGCCGGGAGATGCGGTATAGGCCAGATGTGACGGGCTGATCTAGCGGAGTATGCGCGTAGTTGAAGAGGGCCGCGACGAATCCCATCAAGCCAAGGGAATACAACCCAAGGCCCAGGACGAACACCGGATCACCCTGTTTCAGGGGGGACAGTATCGACAGCACAAGCCAGGAGAAGAACAGCAGCAGCCCAAGCACGCGGCGAACTCCGCGTGGTTTTCTCTGACCCGATCGATCATAGAGCCTGGTCACGACAGGTCGTGGGAAGAGAACCAACAGAATCGCGAACACCAGATAGAAGATCGCTACCAAGAACCATCCGTTCAAGACACCCAGTTCCAGACCCGGGAAGACCTCCATTGGTTGCTCCTTCCAGAGACTGCGGATCCACTGGCCAGAACGCGGCCTCACGGCCTCGAGCCGAGCGGAACCTCCCGCTCATCTCAATCACAGACTCGGTACCCAGGCCGCGTCCCACGCAATCCAACGCCTGCACCGTCCGCGTCCGTCGGAGATCCCAGTGCTCTCCCGGAGCCGCGAAGCGCCCGGGTGGTCTGCCAGGGACGAAGACGCCGATGCGCTTCCGGGGCTCCAGCGAGGTTCTGCGCCGCGCCGGAAGGCTCACACAAGAAGATAGCGCGGGACCCGGCTCATGTAGTCGCCGTACTTGTCCCCGTACGCCGAAGCGCAGATTCCCTCCTCGAGGAGGATCTGCAAGTGGTAGGCCGTGACGAGGATCAGGACAAGCAGCAGATGCAGTCCCGCCCCCATGGCAAGGGCTGTCCCCACAAAGACGGCGACCAGCCCGAGCCACTGGGGATTCCTCGAGTAGCGGTACAGGCCGGCAGTGACCACGTCGTCAGCCGGCGCACGCTTGTAGTCATTCAGCGATACCATGACCACAACATAGCCGATGGCGTAGAATGCCACGCCTACATAGAATACGAAGGTTCCCAGCCGCAGTTCGGTGAACAGAGTCAGCACAACGAATGAGATCGCTGCGATCCGTCCTAGCATTAGGCCGACCCATCGGGGGTGGCCCCGAGGGTACTGCGGCTCGAGGAATAGCTTCTTCCTCTTGCCGACAGGAAACGCCATGACGGAGATGCTAAGCCCAATGAAGTAGGCAACCAGGAGAAGCCAACCGTTCAGGATTCCGAGATGAAGCGGAGGAAAGAAGTCCATACCCCCACCCCCTTTCATGTGCCGCCTGAGTGCGGCGCACCGCAGGTGCGGTGCAGGTGCGGTGCAGGTGAGCAGCCCTGTGTGCCAGCTACCTCGCACCTCGGGCAACGGCTGACCCATTCTCGCGCATCTCAGCAGGCGGGCCACGCTTCGACTTTCTGCACTCCAGCCGGGTCGGGTGCGACGAGTTGTCTGGCGGCCAGCAATCTCGCTGGACCGGGAGCGGAAGCTCAGGATAGTTCAGGTGAAGCGGCTGTCGGGCTTCGCAGATCTGCTCCTGCCCTGTCGGGCTTCAGACCAACCCGCGCGGGCACCCGCAGGTTGGGTGAGATTCTCTTCCCCGAGAACCTCCGGGGTGCAATCCGTGATCAGTTGGTCAAATCAGGCAAGTGGCCTGGCCTCCGGACTTGGGGTTCTGCGTCCGGCAATCTGGCGACAACGCCCGCAACGCTGTCTTGGCTATCAACCGGTAAGATGGCTGGTAGCAGCTTCGATAGGCCGAGGAATGATGAACGGCCGGATATCCTCGAGCTTTGAGCCAGACTGAACATTCCGATACGGAGGCGGGGCCGAATCCAGGCCATCTGCCTTCCTGGCATAACCCGGAAAAGGTATCCCAGGCCAACTTCAACTCTTCAGGCTCCCCCCACTCCTTCCGACCTGCCCACAGGCAGGCTGCGATGAGAGACTCCAGGTCGCCATTCCGGAACTTGAATGGCCGCAGGTTGATTCGCAGGAGCAAACCATCAGGCCGGACGGATTCGCAGAGCTGTTCATCCTGGCGAGCGTCCAGGGGAGCAAATTCCGCCAGCACCCTTTCCCTGAAAGCACCCTCATTCACAATGTTGTGCTCGGGTCCCAACACCCCCTGGTAGAGAAGCTTGTACACATCGCGCGGCTCCATGTTTGGATACCACCGAAGGTGTTGGTCGATGAGACGGATGAGGCTTTCGGGATCGTGCCAGATATTGCTCATAGATACCGTCATGGCAAGCCAGGCGATCTGTCGGCGCGGTGGCCCAGAACGTCATCGGCAATGCGCGGAACACCCTTGGTCAACGCCCTCTGCCTGGCAGCACCGAGCGTAGTAGCCGGTTCGCACATCCCTGCGGACCTCGAAATCAGGCAGCAATTGGCGTCTGGGAGCGCGGCCGCTTTCCAGAACGCCCGCGGCCTTCACCTCAAGGAGTTCTCCTCTCCGGCCGTTCAACCCGACCTCGTGCGGCCTGGTCGGATTGGGGTGGCAAGAATGGCGTTTCGCAAACAGGCTTCGGAGCCGGCCGTCAGGAAACGGGCGCACCAGAAGCGACCACGGAGAGGAGCAGTGAAGCACATACGGCTGGACGAGGCAAGAAGCGCTCCAAGTCCTGCTGTCCGCCCTAAGGCTTCGGAAGCCTTCACCCACCCCCAATGCCGGTGGCCGGGGACGACCGGATCGGGTTGTTCGCCCGCTACCGGAAGGGTGAGTGGAATACGCCTGCAGGATTCATCCGGAAGTTGGTCATCGCGCGATCCTCGGCTTGCTCATTGCGACAAGCCGCACCCCCTCCACCTGTTGAAAGGTGGCCCCCTGACTGATCGTGCGGAGCGCCGCCTCTTCATCGACCACCAGCGCTCCGGAGAGCATCGTGACGCCGCAGCCGAAGAAGACGGGGGAGAGAGGCGTGCTAGGCCCCAGAATCATCACGAAGGCGTTCGGGCGGCACAGGGCGAGCAGGCTTTCCAGACTGTGGTTGATCAGCGCCGTTCCCGTGATGGCGACAACGTCGGCCTGCGGGATGAGGTCAATCGCAGCCGCCGCCGAATGCTCGCCCTCGCTCGGATGCTGCTCAATCACCCACAGTACCTTCGTCAAGGGCCGAAGCTGCGAAGTGAACGGGAAGTGTCCGACAAGCGCCACGGCGCGGCCCCGGCCATGTTCGGCCAGCACATCCCTGGCGTTGCTCTCCAGGACGTGCTCCCGCTTGACCTCGATCATTGAGTTGATGGCCGCCACGCCGATGCTCGCCTCCAGTAGGTTGTCCGAGCGCGCCAGCTCAGCCAACTCGAGCGCCGTCTTGATGTGCAGGCGTCCCACCTCGCGCACCCGCTCGTGGCCGTGGGGTTTCTGCCCCGTCAGCGTTGAGGCCAAGCCGCAATGCCGGCTGCATACCGCCGTCCAGTGCGCACCCACCAGGATCGAGCGCACCGGCGCGTCCGGGCCGAGGGTCAGCAACAATTCATCGAGAATGTTCATCTGGCGATGCCTCAGCAAGTTGAGAACGGTGCGCCGCCTGTTCGACCAGCACCTCCCGCATCAGATCGCAGATATGGACGATTTTGGGATTGGCGATCTGATAGACAACATTCTGCGCGCGGCGCTGGGCGATGACGACGCCCCCATTGCGCAGCACCCCGAGGTGCCGGGAAATCTTCGCCTGCGGGTGGCCAGTGCTTCGAACAATGTCACTGACCCGTTGGGGTCCATCCCGCAAGACGTGGACGATCTCGATCCTGATGGCGCTGGCCACGCACTGGCAAAGGTCAGCCTGGACTTCAAAGATCGAGCGATGGGACATGTCACGCCCCCCAACCCAACACGCGGGCCAATTGGTAGACCATGATCGCGGCGCCGAACGAGATGACCAAGAGCAAGGCCACGCTGAAAGCAGGCCACTTCCACGCGCCGGTTTCCTGTTTGATCACCGCTACCGTCGCCGCGCAGGGGATGAAGGTCATCTGCATCACCAGGAAAGCCAGCGCGGCCGCCGGGGTCAGGGTCCTGGCGACCTGTTCGGCCAGCCCCAGGTTCGCCTCACTCCCATACAGAACTCCCAGCGCCGCAATCGTGTTCTCCTTGGCAACGAAGCTGGAAAGCAATGCGATGATCAGCCGCCAATCCCCCAATCCCAGCCAGCGCCCGGCGGGTTCCAGCCAGCGCCCGAACCTGGCCAGCAGGCTTCCCTCGACCTCGCCGCCCGGCAGGTAGGAGAGCAGCCAGACGGTGGCCGAGGCCAGCAAGATGATCGTGCCAGCCTTCTTGACGAATGCCCAGACGTTGTGCCAGACGTACAGGCCGATGGTCCGGGCGTTTGGGAGGTGGTAGAGCGGCATTTCCATGATGAAAGCTGAACGCGCGCCTCTGAACAGGCACCGATTGATCGCCATGCCGATCAAGAAGAGCAGCACGACATTGCCAGCCACCAACCCCCAGGTGACGAGCGCGGCGCTCTTGCCGAAAAAGGCCGGAGCCAGGAAAGCGATCACCGCCATACGCGCGCTGCACGGCACCAACGGAGCGAGCAGGATGGTCAACAGGCGGGCGCGGCGATCCTCAACAATGCGTGCCCCCATCACGGCCGGCACATTGCAGCCGAAGCCGAGGATCAGCGGCAGAGATGAGCGTCCGTGCAGGCCCATCGCGTGCATGAAGCGATCTATCACATACGCCGCCCGCGCCAGGTAGCCGACATCTTCCAGCAAGCCCAATACGGCAAAGAAGATGACCAGGACGGGCACGAACATCAGCACGGCGCCTGCGCCAGCAATCAGGCCATCCACCAGCAGGCTGGTCAGCCACTCCGGAGCAGGAGCGAGAACCTGATGTACACCTTCCGCTATGGAAGCGATGACCTTTGTGTCCAGCCAGTTCACGACCGGCATGGCCGCCGCATACGTGAGCCAGAAGACCAATCCAAGAATGCCCAAGAGCAACAGCAGCCCCCAGAACGGGTGCGTGGCCAGCCGGTCGATGCGGTCGGTGAGGGTGATCGCCCCGGGGCGTGATCGCGAGAGGGCGGCCCGGACCATGCGCCCGATCCACTCGTAGCGCCCTCGGGCAATATCCACAAAGGCATCCTCGTGCTGCTTGAGGAGAGCCTCGATCTCCGGCCAGATGTCTCCGGCCTCGGCCTGCACCCTTTGGGTGACCTCCCGGTCCCCTTCCAGCAGCTTGAGGGCGACCCAGTCCTCCGGGTAGGGCTTCGGTATCCGGCCGACGAGCAGCGCCTGGATCGCGGCCAGCACCTCTTGATGCTCGGCGCGCATGGTCGGCCGCTGGGGAGCGAAGCTCGTTGGATCGCAGGCCAGCCCCATGGCTCGATGCATCAGCTCGCGCACCCCCTGGTTTCGAGAGGCGACCATCGGCACCACAGCGACGCCCAGCGCTGCCTCCAGGACATGCGGCTCCACCCGCACCCCTTGTTGCTCGGCGACATCCAGCATGTTGAGCCCTACGACCACCGGCCGGGGGAGCGCCAGCAGCTCGGCCAGCAAGTACAGGTTGCGCTCCAGCGCCGCCGCGTTGACAATGACGACCACGACGTCGGGCCGTTCATGGATGATGAAATCCCGCGAGATCCGCTCTTCCT
>Ga0315286_10005678_pt1 | contig 12071 bp, 6 predicted proteins | sample YL17G10_0_MG_FD_205038 | JGI IMG/M metagenome (GOLD analysis project Ga0315286, IMG submission 205038) | Sediment microbial communities from Yellowstone Lake, YNP, Wyoming, USA - YL17G10_0 | ecosystem: Environmental > Aquatic > Freshwater > Lake > Sediment | place: USA: Wyoming | collected... | reverse complement strand
CGCGAGTGTCTTCATGCGGAACATGTTTCCCTCCTGATGTTGTTGATCTGTCCTCACGCCATAATTTGACGCTGATCAGACGGGGTGGGCCATGCCCCGAAATGACGAAAATCGCCGTTACCACTTTGTGGGTAGTCGTTGGGCGTGCTACAACCTCATGGTGCGTCCACTGGTCGTCGGCTACTTCTTCGTCGTAGCGGCGCTCGCCGGTTTGTCCGTGCTGATGTCGCACCGGCTGCAGACCCGGTTTCGTCAGCCGTGGCTCCCGACATACACGCTCTTCGTCGCGTCGTGGGCCGTGTTGGTCCTGCTCTCGGTCGTGCAGTTCATGCTGATCGGGTCCTTCCTTCGCGAGTCCGCGTGGGATCAGCTTCTGGCGGCCACGCGACCGCTCTTCGCCATCGCGCTCGGCGTGACGCTCTACTTATTGGCCACCTTCGTGACGCAGATGACCGGCGGCCGGTTGTCGCGGGCCTACACGATGGCGTACGCCGGGATCTGGGGAACGGCAGGCATCGGGCTGTCCCTGGGCGGCGTGATCGCCTGGGATCCGCCGAAGGCTTTGTCCGTCGCGGCGTCGGTGGCCGCGTTCGTGCTGAGGACGGGATTCCTGTACGGCTGGATCGCGTACGGCCTGCTGACGATCCGGCGCATCGAGGATCCGCTGGAGCGTACTGGTCTCCGCCGCTTCGTACTGCTCCTGCTGAGCGGGATCCTCGCCTTCGATCTGGCGAGGCGCAACGTGACGGCCGTTGCCGGCGTGGACACGCCCGACGTCGTCACGGCGCTGCTGAACGTCGGCGCCAACTTCCCGGCGCTGTTCTGGCTGGGACGATTCCTGCACGCCCGGGCGCTGGCCCGGCCCGCCGAGCCGCTTCCAGCCGACGTCAAGTCAGACCTGGTCTCCCTCGGACTTTCAGCACGCGAGAGTGACGTCGTCGAACTGCTGCTCGCTGGCCTCAGCCATAAGGAAATAGGGGAGCGGCTCTTCATCTCGCCAGAAACCGTCAAGAAGCACACCTACAGCGCCCACCGGAAGCTCGGCGTGCAGAACCGCGTACAACTGAGCTACTTCATCCAGAACCGGGTGGCTCGCCGGGACTGAACGTCATCGCACGGGTCGATCGCGGCGAGCTGTTCGCACCGTGCTGAGATCCGAGCTCGCCCCCCCGCTCGTTAGAGCCTGTCAGAAAACAAAGTTGTCACTGTTTGTTTTCCTACAGGCTCTTATGGCCGGTCCGACCACCTAAGACGTAAACGATATTCATTGACAGGGCCTCACTCGCCTCGCAGCGCCACCAGCGGATTGACGCGGGCCGCGCGCCACGCGGGCCAGGCGCTGGCCGCCAGGGCCGCCGCTGCCAGGGTCAGGCTCACGCCGGCATAAGTGACGGCATCGGTTGGTTCAACCTGATAGAGGAACCGCGTCATCAGCCTGGCACCGGCCAGTGACGCCGCGAGGCCGACCGCGATTCCCGGGCCCACGATCAACGCGCTGTGCCAGAGCACCTGCCGCCGGATGACGCCCTGGTCGGCGCCAAGCGCGAGGCGTATGCCAATCTCGTGGCGGCGCTGGGTGACGTAGAAGGCCAGCACCCCGTAGAGGCCCATCGCGGCCAACCCGAGCGCCATGGCGGAGAAGGCGCCGAGCGTGACGGCGATCACGCGCCGGGAGAGCAACGCCTCGTCCACGATCGTATCCATGGGGACCACCGGTTCGACCGGGATGTCCGGGTGCTTCGCGGCCATCAACCTGCGGAGGGTGCTCGTGACGGCGGCTGCCGTCAGCGGAGTGCGCAGCATGACGTTGATTCGCCCCATCCCGAACTGGTACGGCGACACGTACGCCGTCGCCTGCACGTTTCCCGCCACGCTGTTGAGCCGTGCGCTGCCCACGACGCCGACGACCTCGAAGTCCCTCGGGGCAGTTCCCATGTCCATGCCCATGGCCATCACGTGCTGGCCGATCGGGTTCTCGCCCGGGAAGAATTCGCCGGCCATGTGCTCATCGATGACCATGACCTGCGCGGTGCCGCGGCGGTCAGCCGCCGTCAGGTCGCGACCCGCGACCAGTGGAATTCCCACGGTTTGGAAGTACCCGGGCGCGACGATTCGGGCGAGCACCGGGAACTGCGCCGATAAATCGGTGGCAGAACGCTTCGCCGGCCACATCGGCGGATCGCCCGCCGGATGCCGGATAGGGACGTGGCTCGTCAGCGTCGCCTGGACACCGGCCATCCCTGCCAGATCGTCCCGCAGTTCGGCCTGGAACTTCAGCCGCGCATCGTCGTCTCGAAATGGCTGGTCGATCGATGCGACCAACAGGCCGCCGCTGTTGAATCCCAGATCCGTTGCCGCGAGCCGGCCGAAACTCCTCAGCAGAAGACCCGCGCCAACCAGCAGAACCAGACAGAGCGCGACTTGCCCGACCACCAGCACACTGCGCAGTCGTGCGCCGCCTCTCGAGTCAGTGGCGCGCCCGCCCGGCCCCAGGTTCGCGGCCAGGTGCAAAGACGAGGCACGAAGAGCCGGGGCGAGGCCGCTCAATACGCCGGTGACGAGCGACGCGGCCAGGGCGAACAGCAGGACCGGCCATTCAACGCCGCGTGCCACGACACCCGAATCAGCCAGACCCGTCGCGATGGGCAGCAGCCGCTGCAGCCAGACCGACAGCACGAGGCCGCACAGCCCCGCCGGGACGGCCAGCACCACGCTCTCCGTAATCAACTGCGCGGCGAGCCGCCCGCGCGAAGCCCCGAGCGACGCGCGCACGGCCAGTTCCGATCGCCGGGCGATGCCCCGCGCGACGAGCAACCCGGCCACGTTGGCGCATGCCATGAGCAGCACCATCCCCACTGCGCCCATCAGCATCAGCAGCATGGGCGCCTGCGACCCCATCAGTGCGTCGTGGAGCGGCACCACCCGCATGCCCTTCGTCTTGTTCGTCAGGGGGTACTCGCGCTGGAGGCGCGTCGTGACGACATCCACCTGTCGCTGCACGGCGTCGATGGTTGACCCCGGTGTCAACCGCCCGACGAGCACCCAGTTGTGATACCGGCGCGTCACCGGCCCGTCCTCTTCGCCGCGACGTGCGAGCTCCCACAAGTCCGCCTGTTCGAGGAATCGATACAATGCTGGCATGACGCCGACGACGGTCGACGGCGACGTCATGCAGGAGAGCGACAGCATCTGGCCGATCGCCAGCGTGGCGCTTCCGAACCGGCGACGCGCGAGGCCGTCGCTGACCATGACCACATTCGGGCCGCCGGCACGCCCTTCGTGCGCGGCGAACCACCGTCCTGCGACCGGCTTGACGCCAAGGGTCGCAAACAAGTCGTAGGAGACCTGCATCACGGCCACGTGTTCGGGACCAACGCCTCCGCTAATGCTCGCCTGGTGTGACCCGCCCCGTGACGCGGCCAACGACTCGAAGCCGGGCGTCTGCTCCCGATAGTCGTAGTAGTCCGGGGCCGAGTGCAGCAGCGCCTGTCTGCTGCCGACGGTTCGGAAACCAAGGACGAGCCGATCAGGCGTGTCGTACGGCAGCGGCTTGAGCAGGGCCGCGTGGATGAGCGAAAACATGGCCGTGTTGGCGCCGATCCCGAGCGCGAGTGTCCCCACCACTACGGCGGCGAACGCGGATTGACGGCGCATCGATCGCCAGGCCAGTCGGACGTCTGACAGCAGGGCGGACAGCATCAGGATCCTTTCGTCGTGGGCGCAAGACCCTCTACGATCCATTGGACGGGACGCGCGGCGCCAACGTGCGCCGAGATCCTCCTGCGAGTCCTCGTTTCTTCCTCGCATTTTCCGCGGGCCTCCATTCAGCCGGGAACCTCGTGAATTCTGAGGGCTCGCGCCAGCGCCGGCGCGAACTTTTCGACGAAGCCAGCCGTCGAAGGGAGTGCGTGAAGGGGGACCTGAATGGAAGACGCCCGGAAGAACAGGATGTCGCAGGGGACCGCAAGATCCTGATTGACGCGCTCTTCGACATGCCCAACCCGGCCTACCGGGCCCCGTCTCCCGACACGATCGACCGGATGGTGAACGGCGCCGCGCCGTTCGATGGTGTGACAGCTGCGCTGGTCACCCACAACCACCCGGACCACTTCGATGCGCGCGTGGCGCTTCGATTTCTCGAAGGCCACCGCGCCGCGGTGCTGGTGGCACCCGGTGATGCCGTGGCGGCGATGCGGAGCGTGGCGGCCGACTGGCCGCAGATTGCCTCACGCGTCGTCGCGATCGAGGGGCCAGTGGGTGACCGCGGGATGCGGGACGTGCAGGGCGTCACCGTCACCACCTTCCGGACCCGCCACGGCAGCAGCGACACGCCGCCGAACGTGATGTACCTCGTCGAACTGAACGGATGGCGGCTGTTCCACGAGGGGGATTCCCCGGCCGACGTCGAAGAGTACAAGCGGTTCGGGCTCGGGGGCGATCGCGTCGACCTGGCGCTCGTGCACCAGTGGTTTCCCTTCGAGCCCGTGTGCGCGGCCTTCCTTCAGCAGGTGCTTCGCCCGGATCACATCGCGCTGACCCACCTGCCGATCGACCGCGAAGCCGAGACGCCGGCGAAGCTCGACGCCGTCCTGAAATCCTACAAGGACGTCTTTCTGCTCCTGCCCGGCATGGCACCGAAGACATTCCCTGGCGGTCTGGCGTCGCGGTCGGAACTGCGATTCGAAGATCGCTCGAGCCCAGAGAGCCCCAGCGTCGCACGTTGAGCAACACGCCGCGGTTGTGCCTACATTTGTCCTCGGTCAGCGAAAGCAGCCCCGGGACCAGGCTCCGCGCCGTGCCCGGCGGTGTCCAACTCGGTAGGAGTCGGATGCACCTGCGCGGACCGAACCGTGCTTTCGTGCACTCGAGCGAAGGAGAACCCGATGATCCGATCGACGATTCGTGCCCTCTTGGTCTTGTACCTCGCCTGCATCGCAGGCACGATGCTCGGCGCCGCCCCGCCCCTCCAGGCCCAGAATCCGCCCCAGGCGGCTCCGGCCGTGGTCTACGCCGCGGCCGACGACGTGCCTGAATCCGTGCGGCTCGAGACGTTTCGCATCGTCTGGGAGACGGTTCGCGACCGCTATTTTGACCCGACGTTCGGCGGCATCGACTGGCCAGCCGTTCGCGACCGCTATCGACCGCTCGTGCTGGCGACGACGAAAGGCGGCGCCTTTCATACCCTGTTGCAGAAGATGGTGGCTGAACTGCCGGGCAGCCACCTGCGCGTCTTGGCGCCGGGAGAGCGGGTCGGAGGTCCCGCACCGTCGGGTCCGCCGCCGATGGCGCCAGACGGTGTGGCCGTCCGCGCCGGTGACGAGGGGATTCTGGTGTACGCCGTGCCGAGTAACGGTCTACTTCCGCAGCCGCTTCAGCGCCTCTTTCGCTTCGGCGCTAGTCGGATCCACGCGCAGCCACTCCTGGTAGCTCCAGATCGCGCGCGCCGAGTCGCCTGCCTTTTCGCACGCCGGCCCGAGCGCCGCGTAGGCCGGGGGGTAGGTCGGGAACTGCTTGACGGCCAACTCGGACAACTTGACGGCCTCGGCCGGCCGCCCCTTCTTCGACAACCACGCTCCCAGTCGAATCAGTCCGTCAGGATTGAACGGGTACCCGGTCGGATGATCACGCTTCATCTCGGCATATCGGGCGATGGCCGCGTCAGCATCCGCCCGGACGAGCACTGGGTACAGTTCCCCCACGATGGCCCCGCGAAACAGGCTCGGCCCGGCCGTGGCAAGCCGCGGGATCCAGTCGTTGCTGGATCCGGTGTACGGATTGTCGAACGACGCCCACTCCTTGAGAGCGCTTTCCTTCTGAAGTGTGGCCACGTCCTTGCCTCGAGCCAGCCCCTCTTTGACGACGCGCGCGGTGCCGGCCAGCATGTCCCGAAACTGCCGCAGTTCCTTGACGCTGGTGTCGCGGCCATGCCCCGAGATGATCATCGCGGTGTCCGGTATCACGGCCAGGACCTTGTCGATGACTTCCGGATAGTTCAGCAGGTTGCCGGTGAACGGATCGATCGACGGAAACATCATGCCGTAGGCGATGTCTCCCATGCAGACAATGCCCGCCTTGGTGAAGTAGACGATGACGTCTGTGGCGTCGTGGCTCCCGGGCATCGCGATGATCCGCACCGTCTCGTCGCCGAAGCGGACGGTCATCGAATCGGTGAACGTGATCGACGGCAGCGCGTTGTCGGGGAACTCGTATAGCACGTAGCCGTATGCGCGCAGCGTGGACCTGAGGACTTCCGGTCCGATGATGAGGGGCCCGCCCGCCAGTGCAAGATTGCCGCCTGTGTGATCGATGTGTGCGTGCGTATTGATCAGGATCTTGACGTCGCCGCGGCCGCCGCCCAGCGTCTTGAGCACCCGCTTGAGTTCGTCGCCGGTCTCGATCGAGCCCGAGTCGACCAGGAGAGTCCCTTCCGGACTCACGTAGGCCAGCAGGTTGGTGGGATAGGGCACCGTGGATGTCAGGCGATAGAAACGATCTGCCAGTGTGGTGACCGTGACAGTCGGTGCCGGTTGGGCGAAGGCGGCGCCGGCCTGACACATGAAGAAGAGCGTGGCGGCAAGTCGTAGGCGAGATCTCGTGAGCATTCCGACCACTGGTGCATCCTCCTGCTGTCGAGCGCGCGGCTCGTCATGGCGTCTCGAGCATCCCTGCCCGACTGAACAGGTGTGACGGGCCCGCGGGAGCAGGAGTTCCTCGGTATTCCCTCGATTTCGCCGCGATGCGTATTTCGGTCCGGAAACAGGTTTCGCGCTGGTCTCGAGCAGTCAACCTTCTTGCGCGCCGTCCCGTCTGTGTGGTTGCGGGATCGGGGATCGGTGAACGACACAAGACGGCAGAGAGCATCAATCATGGACACACTCCTCCAGGACCTGCGCTTCGGGTTCCAATCTCTCCGGAAGCGCCCGCTGTTCGCGGTCATCGCCATCGGCTCGCTCGGACTTGGCATTGGCAGCGCCACGACGATGTTCAGCGTGGTGAACACCGTGCTGATCGACAGCGTCCCGTTCAGCCGCGGGAACCGGCTCGTCAACGTCTGGCTTGTCGCCGAGGGCGCGCGCAACGATCCGGGACTGATCGGACGGACCTGGGATCGCCTCCCGTTGTCGCAACAGCAGTACAGGGACTGGCAGGCCGCGAACACGGCGTTCGAGGCCCTCGCTGTTCACAATGGCATCCAAACCACATTGACGACCAGCGACGGCGCCGACCGGATCTGGATGGGAACCGGCAGCGCGTCACTGTTGTCGGTGCTGGACGTGCAGCCCGCGCTCGGACGCTGGTTCCGACCGGAGGAGGAGGGAGCGACCGCCGGAAGCGGTGCCGCGCCGGTGACCGTGATCAGCCACGAGATGTGGCAGGCTCGATGGGGGGGGAATCCAGCCGTGCTGGGTACGACCGTCAACCTGGATGGACGCGACCACACCGTGATTGGCGTCCTGCCGCCTGGATTCCGACTGCGGCATCTGGGGATGCACTGGCTTGGTGCGGATTCGAACGGCAGACGGGACGCGTGGGTGACGATCGGGACGCCGTCCTTCGGACGCGGCAACAACCTCGAAGCAATCGGGCGGCTGGCCCCGAAAGTCGCCGACGATCGAGCGATCGCGGAACTGACCCGAATTCTTGAAAAAGCGAAACCGGGCACGCTCGTGCGACTGGCCAGCCGATCGAGCGACGAGACCGACGGGCTGACCTCCCCGTTGCTGCTGTTGCTGGGGGCGACGGGGTTGCTGCTGGTCATTGGATGCGCCAACGTCGCGGCGCTCTCCATGGGCGAACTGGTCACCAGGCGTCGGGAACTGGCGACGCGGCTGGCGCTCGGCGCCCCCGCCAGGCGCATCGCGCGTCAACTGCTCACGGAGAATCTGGTGCTCGGCTTCTTCGGCAGCCTGCTGGGCATCGGGCTCGCGCTGGCGGGGACACGTCTGATGGTGGTCATCGGCCCGCCGCTGCCCAGACTCGACGCGGTCCGCCTCGATCTGCGCGTTCTGGCGTTTGCGGTCGCTGTCGGGATCACCGCGGTGTTGGCATCCGGCACCCTGCCCGCGCTGGTCAGCGCCCGTCGGTCGCGCGACACGTTGAGGTTCGATCCGATGCGAAGCGCGACACGGCGGCGCAGCCGCCTCGAGCGCCTGGTCGTCGCAACTGAGGTGGCCCTGACTGTCGTACTGCTCATTGTCGGCGGCCTGCTCAGACGCAGTCTCTCGCGTTTGCTGGCCGTCGATCCGGGATTCGATCCGGCGGGCCTCGCCACCGCTCGCGTCGCGTTCGCGGCCCCTCCAGTCGCCGGCAGCGGCGGTGCGCGCCCCTCGCTGGCCGAGATCATCCAGCGCGAGCGCGAGGCCTCCGCGCGCGTGTATACCGAGATTCTCCCGCGGCTGCAGGCGTTGCCGGGTGTGTCGGCCGCGTCCGCCTCCACCCGCCTGCCGTTTCCCGGAGAGACCAACACCAGCACCGTGTCGATTGTGGAACGCGACGGAACCACGCGCGAATTCAGCGCCCAGATCGAGCGCGTGACGACCGGATATCACGAGACGCTGCGCATTCCGTTGCGGGAGGGACGCGTGTTCACGAATGCCGACACGGCGTCGGCGCCGCGCGTTCTGGTCATCAGCGAGAACGTCGCCCGACGGTACTGGCCGGGCCAGTCACCGATTTGCGCTCGAATCCGGGGGTTGAGTCCTGACGAGGCCACCATTGTCGGAGTGGCGGGCAACGTCAAGCGGAACAGCCTCGGCGTCAAGGCGGATCCCGTCATCTGGCTGCCGCTGATGCAGCCGGGCGGTCTGGACTTGAGGCCGGTGGTGCGCACGGCCGGCGACCCGGGGGCCCTCCTGCCGGCAATCAGACGAGTGGTCAAGTCGGTCGACGCCGGAATTCCCGTCACGGAATTGAGCACCGTTCCCGCCCTCATTCGCGCATCCGCGAGCAACGAGCGCTATCGCATGCTTCTGATGACCGTGTTTGGCGCGCTGGGATGCGCCCTTGCCGCCGTCGGCGTGTTTGGTGTGTCCGCGCGCAGCGTGGCGCAACGGTCACGGGAGTTCGGCATCCGTCTGGCGCTTGGGGCCGAACATCGACGACTGATGGGACAGGTTCTCAGCGAAAGCATCGTCCTTGGTGCCGTCGGCATCGCCGTCGGCCTCGCTGCGGCGCTTGCGCTCGGGCGGACCCTGTCCGGGTTCCTCTTCGGTATCGTCAGTTGGGATCCGGTGACCTATGGCGCCGTGATCGTCCTCGTGCTCGGCATGATCGTGGCGGCCAGTCTCGTCCCGGTTCGACGCGTAACGCGGCTGGCTCCAGCCGATGTGCTGAGACACGAATGATCGGCAGGCGCGCTTTGTTCCCCGTTGCTTGCGGCGCGCCTGCCGTGCGCCCGGAACTCCCCCGGATCGTGCGGTGTCCAATCGGACATGATCAACCGCCCTCAGCGGCAACGGACGTCTGTCTCTTCCAGGTTGGGACAGATGACGACGCCACTCGGAATCCGCGAATTCGCCGCAGGGACCCTCGTGACGTTCTCGCTCGCGCTGACATCGTGTGGAGGCGGGGACGAAGCGAGGCCGGCTTTGCCACAACTGGTCGCCGGCGACGCTCACACCGTTGCGCTCGAGAAGGACGGCACGCTCTGGGCGTGGGGATCGAACCAGTACGGTCAGCTCGGAAACGGAACCGACCAGAACAGCAATGTGCCAGTCCAATTGCGGACCGACGCCACGTGGCAATCAGTATCGACGCGCTGGGGGCACACGGTCGCGATCACGAGAGACGGCACCATCTGGGCCTGGGGGCATAATGCCTTCGGCGAACTCGGGAACGGGACGAACACGGACCGTCTTCTGCCAGTTCAGATCGGCACTGATGGCGAGTGGCTGTCGGCCTCAGCAGGCACGCGGCACACCGTCGCGGTCAGGAAGGACGGTACGCTCTGGGCGTGGGGAGCGAATCAGGACGGCCAACTCGGAAATGCCACGCACACGAACAGTCACAGGCCGGTCCGGATCAGCAAGTGAGCTGGTCCTGATCGACTCTGTCTCTTCGTTCGGCGCTGTCCCCCTTCACTCGCCTCTCAGCACGACGGCCGGATCGACGCGCGTGGCGCGCAGGGCCGGCACGAGGCACGCGGTCGCGGCGACGAGGCCGAGCACCACCACGGCGCCGACGTAGGTCGCCGGGTCGAGTGGCGCCGTCTCGAACAGCAGGCTGCGAACCAGCCGCGTCCCCGGGTACGCGGCCGCCACGCCAGCCAGCACCCAGACCGCCACGAGCCAGGCGCCTCGCCGCAACACGAGCCCGAGGATGCCGGCGCGAGTCGCGCCCATCGCTACCCTCACGCCGATCTCGTGCTCCTGCTGGCTCACGTAGTAGGCCAGCGACCCGTAGAGCCCGACCGCCGCGAGCAGCAGCGCGACACCCGCGAAGAGCCCCAGGTACCGGACCATCCTCCGGAAGTCCGTGAACGCCCCGTCCACAATCGTGTCCATCGTCTGCACGTCGGTGACAGAAACGTTGGGATCGCGGCGTCGGACGATCTCGCGGATGGGTCCGGCCAGCGCCAGCGGGTCGCCAGCGGTGCGCACGACGATCCGCGCCGACCGCTGATTGGCCTGCCGCATCGACAGGTACATCGCCGGATCCGCGTCCTCGCGCGGGTTGGCGAGTCGTGCGCTTCCCACCACGCCAACCACCTCGTAGGGGACGTTTCTCGGCGGCCGGCTCAGGGCGTCGTACAGGAGAACGGTACGGCCCACGGGGTCCCGGCCCGGGTAGAGCCTCTTGGCGAGCGATTCGCTCAGAACGGCCACGGCCGGGGCTCCATCTCGATCCGTCTCCGAAATGTCCCGCCCCTTCAGGAGCAGGATGTTCATCGTCGCGAAGTACCCAGGCAACACGTGTCGGAGGTGCGTGTGTTCTCGCTCCAGGTCTGTCGTCGGTGGGCGATCTGGTGTCGAAGTTCTCCAGGTGCTGCCGGGATCGAGGACCGGTAGGTGGGTGGTCGCTCCCGCGGACCGGACGCCCGGCAGGGCGCGAACCTGCTGGAGGACCGAGGTGAAGAACTCCAGCCGACGCCCGCGCTCTCGATAGGCGGGTCCCGACGTCTCGATACGTGCGGCGAGCACGTGCTCGGTCGAGAAGCCCATGTTGACCGCCGACAGCCTCACCAGACTGCGTGCGACCAGGCCAAATCCGACGAGCAGGACGACCGAGACTGCGATCTGGGCGACCACCAGGCCGCTGCGTAATCGCGCGCCACGGCCGTGCGCGCATGCCTGCCGCCCGGTGCCGAGATGCGACAACGGGTTCATCGCGACGCCGCGGACCGCCGGGAGGACGCCCACCAGCAGTCCCGTGGCCACCGAGGTTGCAAGGGCGAATAGCAGCAGCGCGTCCACCACCGGTCGTGTGATGCCGAGTCCGTCCACCGGCAGCAGATGGATCAACAGGCGCTGGAGCACATAGGCGACACCGATGCCCAGGACGCCCGCTGGCAGTGTGAGCACGACGCTCTCGGTGAGCTGTTGACGGACCAGCCGCGATCGCGAGGCGCCCAGCGCGGAACGCATCGCGACCTCTGCGAGTCGTCGCCGTCCTCTGGCCAGCAGCAGTCCGGCGACGTTGGTGCAGGCGATGAGCAGCAGGCAGGCCGTCGTGGCCGCGGGCAGCACGAGGCCCGTTCGCACGTCACCGCTTTGGTACTCCTGCAGGCTGACCAGCCGCAGGCTCTTGCCCTTGTTGCTCGCCGGATACTCCCGTTCGAGCACGGCCGAGATGCCATTGATATCCGCCTGCGTCTCGGCCATCGTGACGCCAGGCTTCAGCCGGCCGACGAGGTGGTAGTTGTGCCGGTCCCGCGCCTCTCCTGGCCGCGCGAGGACACGCCAGACGTCTGCGGTTGTCTGGAGTGCGCTCCCAGGGCGTCCGGCGCCGACGGCTCGGAACTCGGGCGGCGCGACGCTGACGAATCGAAACTCACGCGGCAGGACGCCGACGATGGTGTGGGGCGTGCCGTCCAGGATCAGTGGCCGGCCCAGGACGTCCGGCGTACCCCCGAA
>Ga0315286_10005676_pt1 | contig 12071 bp, 13 predicted proteins | sample YL17G10_0_MG_FD_205038 | JGI IMG/M metagenome (GOLD analysis project Ga0315286, IMG submission 205038) | Sediment microbial communities from Yellowstone Lake, YNP, Wyoming, USA - YL17G10_0 | ecosystem: Environmental > Aquatic > Freshwater > Lake > Sediment | place: USA: Wyoming | collected... | reverse complement strand
CGGTTCACGAGAAATACACCGGCCGCCCGAACGGACTGATCCTCGAGAACGCCCGCAAGATCGCCGGCAGGGGTAAGCAGATGATCTTTCGCGTCCCCCTCATCGGGGGAGTGAACGCGGACGCGGCGAACATCGAGGCGGGTCGGTGCCGAGCTTATGCCCACCCCTTTCACGCGTGGGAATCGCGAACGCCGGCGTCTACTTCGAGACCCTCCCCAGGTTCACCACTTACCGTGGCGGCCCTCCTCCCGGTCGCGGCCTACGTCGCCTTCGGGATAACCACCGGGGCCACCCCCGACGGCCGGCACGCAAAATAGCGCCTGGCGGACGGGATCTCCCCCATGACCGGCATGGATCTCAACGGGCCCACGGCGGTCTTCAAGTCGGTGTGCAGGATCGATCACCGCCGCTGCCCGAACGGCGCCTTCTTCAACGAGAGGACCGAGCAGATGATCTGAACGAGGGGAGAGAACACGTTCTCATACCTTCAAAACCGTGGGGTTGCAGCAGTTGAGCGGTGTTTTTTCGGCGTACCACAGGGTGATATCCCGGGAAACCATTTCGGCGGCACGATCGACCGATTCCCTCGAACACCCTGCGATGTGCGGCGTCAAAGTGACGTTCGAAAGCTTAAGAAGCGGCAAGCCGGGGGGCGTCGGCTCGACCGCGAAGGTCTCAAGACCGGCTCCGCCCAAATGTCCGTTTGTCAAGGCCCGATACAACGCCTCGTAGTCCACCATCGGTCCCCGAGCCGTATTGATGAAGTAAGCGCCCGCCTTCATCCGCTTGAACTGCGGCTCTCCGATAAAGCCGGTTGTCTCCGGGGTGACTCGAGCGTGGAGGCTGACGATGTCCGATTCGGACAGCAGCGTATTTAAGTCATTTACCCGCTCGGCTCCCCTTTGCTCAAATACCGTGTCGTCGACGTACGGGTCATAAGCCAGAACCCGCATGCCGAAAGGTTTGAGAAGATTCGGCATCATGGAACCGATGTTGCCGAACCCGATCAGACCGATGGTCTGTCCGTTCAGCTCCCGCGGAGCCCTGTCGTATAAATAAAGGTCGCCTCGCCAGACCCCGGAAGCCAGGCTCTGATGACCACGGGCGATATTGCGGCACTCGGAGATGATGAGGCCGACGGTGAACTCGGCTACTGCACGGGCGTTGCGTCCCGGTGCGTAGAATACGGGAATGCCGGCCTCAGTTGCCGCCCGCACATTGATGTTGATCGGTTCGGTGCGGGTGCAGCCGATGGCTCGAAGTTTCGTGAGCTGACGCAAAACGTTCTTCGACAAAGGGGGCATGTGGCATATGATCACCTGAGCATCAGAGGCCAGCTCAACGACCTTGGCCGGGGTTCCATGATACTCCCGAATCTCCGAGTCGGAGCTGGAGGCGGCGAAGGGGTAGTCGAACTCGCAAGAGACGAATTCGAGTTTTCCAAGTAAAGGAGAAAGGTGTTTATCCAGGCAGCGCTCCAGGATGGATGCTCTGACAAAATGATCTCCAAAAACGGCAACTTTTACCATCGCTTCGGTCTCCGGCAGTCCTCATGTAGGGGCTGCGCAGCGCGGGACGTCCTCTATTTGTAAGATAAGGTATAAAGAATACTGGGAAGAGGATAGAAAACTCTTCACTGCCTCCGAATATGAGGTCGAATGTGAAAACCGCGCTTGCTAATTTGATTGAAGAGAGATAAAATACAGGTCAAGCAAGCGAGATGAAGGGGAAAGTGCTAATCGACAGGATAGGGCGATGATTCAAAAAGTGGTGAAAAAACGCAACCTAAGCGAATCTTCGTCTATCAGAGAAGATCTGGACTATTGGCTCGGTAAACACCCAGATGAGCGTGTTGCGGCGGTGGACTACCTGAGAAGGCAAATTCATGGAACTACAGCCGGACTTCAGAGATCTGCTCGCGTTGTTCAACGAGCACGAGGTTGACTATATAATAGTCGGCGCCTACGCCCTCGCTTTTTACGGCGCCCCTCGTTATACCGGGGATATGGATATTTTGGTCAATTCTGATGCGGGGAACGCTCGGCGTATCATGGCGGCTCTCATTAAATTCGGTTTCGGAACAGTTGATATCGGGGCGGCGGATTTTGAAAGCCGGGATAAAGTGATTCAGTTGGGCGTCGCTCCGGTGCGGGTCGATCTCATTACCTCGATTACCGGAGTTACATGGGAAGAGGCCTTCCTGGGCAGGGTCGCGGGGAGGTATGGCTCAGTTCCCGTTCATTACATCGGACGCGCGCAGTTCGTTGCGAATAAAAGGGCGCTGGGAAGGCATAAGGATCTTGCCGATCTGGAGGCATTGGGGGAAGATTCCGGAAGTTGAGAGGGGACATCCCGAGATTTGATTCCTCGGTCGAGGATCGTTACCTGCCGTGCATGCCTCAGGGTAAAACCATCGGCTTCCCCACCTCCGCGGCCTTTTCGCTCCCGAAGAGGAGCTCCACGAGCTTCAGCGCGAACTCGATGGCGGTTCCGGGCCCTCGGCTCGTGATGAGGTTGCCGTCCACCACCACACGGGAATCTGCCCGCTCCCTGTTCTCGAGCCTGTCGATGAAGCTCGGGTGGCTGGTTGCCTTCCGGCCGCCGAGCAAACCATGGTGCTGCAAAACGACCGCCGGAGAGGCGCAAATCGCCCCGCACAATCGCCCCTCATCCTGCTGCCTCCTGAGCAGTCCTATGAGCTCCACGGAATCCCTCAGGTGCTCCGCTCCCGGAATACCGCCCGGGAGGGCTATGAGGTCGAAGGCTGTGCCCGCGCAATCCGCAATGAGCGTGTCCGCGACGATCTTCACACCCCTCGAAGCGGTAACCTGAAGCCCGTCCACGGAAGCGACGGTGACGTCCGCTCCCGCGCGCCTAAGCACGTCTATAATGCATACCGCTTCGATCTCCTCACTGCCGTCCGCTATCGGCACGAGCACCTTTTTCGGCATTTTCCCTCTCCTCCCCTTATCGAAAAAACAAACAGTCTTACCATTAACAATAACGCATATCGTATCAGGGAGCAAACTATAACAAAATGCACTCACGTTCAACTATTTGAGGAACATCAGAAATTGAATCAAATGTGTAAAAGAGGTATTTTATTTGCAGATGTCGCACACCTGAAAGGATAGCTTAGGTGTATAAAGATCAACAAGCCTCCGGTACTGAAAGGCGGCACATACCACTCTCTCTCGCGTTGTTCATCGCTTCCGCGGGATCTGTTTTGATGATCGCTATAAGAATCGAATTGACCGGCACTTTCCGCTATGTTTCCTTGGTATGGAATCTTATTTTAGCCTGGATCCCCTATGTTTTGGCCTTGCAAATCAAGCGGTTATCCTCGAGTAGAATTGCAACGACGAACAGAAAATTATCAATGTTGGCTATCGGTGTAGTATGGCTCTTCTTTTACCCGAATGCACCGTATATACTCACCGATTTCATTCATATCATAGAAGACACACACACTTCTGTTTTTCCGCGCTCTCTTATAACAACGAATGCCGTTCTCTGGTATGACATAATACTGAACTCGGCTTTTTCTTTTATCGGCCATTTCATAGGTTTGATTTCGTTGGTCCTTTTGCACCGATTGATCGATGCCGCTTATAAAAAGTATGTCGGTTGGACCGTTGCCTTGGTTGCGATGCTTTTAGGCGGATATGGAATCTATCTAGGGCGATTCGAAAGGCTGAATAGTTGGGATGTTTTTAAGCACCCTTTGTCGACCGCAAGAATTGTATTTGTCAATCTATTTAACGCGAAAGCCATGCTGTTTGCCGGTTGTTTCGGGTTCTTCATATTTTTAACCTACCTGATCGTGTACTCTTTTTATGAAACGGCAAGGACGCGCTGATTCTCAGGTGTGCGGCGCGGGCTCGGTTTTTTGCGTTTGCGGTTCTCCCCGCGTTGTAGATCGTCCTGCTCCTTTGCTCGCGGACTTATGCAGGGCCAGCATGCTTCTGAGAAAATCGCGGCTCAGCGAGAGGGGGACGACCGGTTCCATCCCGTCGAGGATGCACGACTCCATGGCCAGAACCTCGTAGTGGTACGGGGGAATGCCCGGGAAGACGAGCTCCTCCCTTCCGCCGCCGGAGGTTGTGAGGACCGCCGTGCACTCCTTCCGATCGAGGCCCGGCTTCCATGGGTTTTCGATGAAGAGGTATCCCTCGTCGCCGATGATGTGGGCACCCGCGCGGAAAGGGGTCCTGATGCTCGCGGAGATCTGCGCGACCGTACCGCTCTTGAACTTCATCTGGGCGTAAGCGCAGACGTCGACCCCGTCCTTTTTCTCCTTCCTGGCGAACGCGTGCACCTCGACCGGGGCGCCGTCGTCCGCCATCGTGACGGAAAAACTGTTCGGGTAGACGCCGACGTCCCATAAACTCCCGCCGTCGAGGGACGGGTCGACGCGGATGTTGCGGGTGTCCTCCCTGGGGAGGAAATAATCGAAGTAGCTTTCGATGAACCGGACAGTGCCCAAACGCCCGCTCCTTAGGAGCTCGCGGACCTTCAGGGTCTGCGGGTGATGGAGGTACATGAAGGCTTCGAAGAGGACGGCCTTGTTTTTCAAGGCCGCGGCCTCGATCCTGTCGAAATCCCCGAGGGTCGTCACGATCGGCTTTTCGCAGAGTATGTGCTTTTTCGCCTCCGCCGCCTTGACCGTCCACTCGGCGTGTAGGGTGTTCGGGACGGAGATGTAGACCGCGCTGATGTCGGGGTCGTCGAGCAGCGCCTCGTAGCTTCCGTAGGCCTTCGGGATCCCCCTCTCCCTCGCGTAGGCCTTCGCCCTCTCCCCGCTCCTGCTCGCGACACCGACCAGCTCGCTCCTCTTCGAGTCCCCGATCGCCTTGATGACCACGTCGTTGATCATCGCGGTCGAGAGGATGCCCCATCGAACCTTGTCCTTCATTTTCCGCCTCCCCGTCGCGTGTCATGAGATATAATTATGTTCGTTGTACGTTGAAATATCGATGAATTAGAATTAGTGATAAGTTCTCCCTCTAAAGCGATGGGATGGTGCTGAAAGAGCGGCGGGCGATACCTCCCAGGACGGGGGTGGGTTTCGAGGTCCTGCGGGGCCGGTTAATAAAGGTGATCGACAGCAACGGGTCCATCGCAGCCGGGAAGGGGAGCGATCTCCATTCCAATCTCTTCACCTTCATGTCGAAACGGGGGGAGTATGTTCTCTTCGAGGCGCGGATGGACATGATGGTGTCCCTGAGCGCGTCGATCGAATTCGAGATCTGGGGCGTGTGAAAAAAACCTTGGGCCCCGTCACCCCGCGTCCTTTTCGAACTCTATGGCCATCTTCAGTTGTTCAGCGGTGACGACTCCCATTCCGAGCAGGACTTCTCCGAGCTTTTGCCCCGTCGACTTCTGGATCTCGAGCGCGGCGTTGAGATCGTCGATGGTCATCATTCCCGCTTCCATCAGGACCTGTCCGAGCAGCTTTTTCACAACGAGCCTCCTTCCTTACTCCGACATCTCCATGGCCCTGTAGGGGCAGGCCGGTACGCAGAGCCCGCAGGCGACGCATCCGTCCCGGACGAAGCTGACCAGCATCGTCGCCCTGTCCTCGATGACCAGCGCTCCGGTAGGGCAGATGATCGTGCACGCGCCGCAGTGGGTGCACTTGTCGTCGTTCCTCGCGATGACCTTGGAGACGGGCTTCCAGACAACCCCGAGGTCTTTCAGGAAACCGAGCCCGGCGTCCACGTTTTCCTTGAGGCCCGCAAGCTCGATGACCAGGGTCCCCTCTTCGTCCGGGTCGATGCGCGCCCTTGAGATGTTGATCGTGAGATCGTATTTCTTTATAAGGTCCGAGATGACCGGTTTCTCCGTGAGGTGCCGGGGGTAGTGGAGCATGATATTCTTCGTGACTTCCCGCTTCACTGCTGTTTCCCTCCCTTCTGCCTCATGACGAGCGGCTTGAAGGTCTGCCCCGATTCCGGCCCGGGGAAGGAGGCGACCTTTTGGGTGAGAAGGAACTTCCCCTCGAGGATCCAATTCTTGAGGATACCGGCGATCTCGCGGGCCATTGGGTAGCTCGAGATGGAGGCGGTCGGGACCTCCTTCCCGGCGATCGAGACCTTCCCGCTTCTGAGGTCGCGGTAGCTCACCTGCTCGAGGATCTTCCCCTCCCTCTGGGGGTAGGATTTAGAATAGTCGACGACGGGGGCGACGATATCGGCGTCCTTGACCGACACGTGCATGGCCATCTCCTCGTCGAAGACCGGAATCGGGATTCCGATCCCGAGCGCGAGGCTGGGCCCGTACCCGAGCATCGAAACGCCCTTTATGTACCGCGGGTTCATTTCTTTCATATTCCCCATCACCGTGAGGGTGCACGCCCCTTCGACGGGGATCCCTCTCTCGTTTCTTTCCGCGGTCGGGTTGTGCTGGGTCCCCTCCCAGGCGACGTACCCGACACCGCCTCCGAGAAAGATCCGCGTTCCTACCCCGATCGTTCTGAGAAATGGGTCGTTCATGAGCGGGCTGAGCTGTCCCGCGCTCGAGTAGTTGGCGTTCCCCATTTTGGCCTGCAGGACCCCGAGGTAGGTATAGATGACCTTCTTGGAGAGGTTCACGGCCACGTTGTAGTTCTGGTAGGCGTTCCGGGGGTTCACCATGATCGCCTGGTTGAGGTCGCGTATGTTGACGAAGGTGTGGAGCTCCTTGCGGGGGTAGCAGTCGGTTCCGTAGGACACGGCCTTGAGGGCGACATCCTTTCCCGCGACAAGGTCCTCGATGACGTGCCCGCCGCCGTAGGTAAACCTTCCAGGGTATATCTTGTTGGCCGGATCTTCATCGGAGATCTCGGCTGCTCCGATATAGGCGTCGCAGGCCGCGATCCCCCCGTAGGCTGGGACGCTGTTCAGCCATACCTTCTGCATCCTGATCCTGGGCGAGGAATGGCCGAAATTGAGGAAGGCCCCCGAGGAGCACATCGGGCTGAAGGTGCCCGTGGTGACTACGTCTACCTGCCGGGCGGTCTTGCCGAGCCCGTTTTCCTCGACGTAAGGGATGATCTCCTCGGCGGTGAGAACCAGCGCCTTCTGTTTCTTGATCCTCTCGTTGATCTCCTCGATCGTTTTATGCATGACCCTTTCCTGTGAGCGCTTGCAGGTACAATAATACTATCCGGTCCCGGTTTTTCAGAGGAAAAAATATCAGGGCAAACAGCTCCCCCGAACCGCGTCACCTCTTGTATCCGAATCTCCTCAGGAGGTCCTTGCGCGCTTTCGCGTCTTCGTCGTTCTCGATCCCCTTCGGTCCGAAGCCGTCGACCACCCCGAGGATACCCCGCCCCAGCTCGGTCTCCGCCACGACCAGATCGATGGGGTTGGCGGTCGCGCAAAAGACGCTCACCACTTCCCTCGCCTCCCGGATCGAAGGAAGGATGTTGATGGGGAAGCCGTTCCTGATGTAGACGACGAAGGCGTGCCCCGCCCCGATCTCGAGAGCGGCGGCGGCGGCGCGCTCCATGAGCTCATCGCTGTTCCCGTCCTTCCTGACCAGGCACGGCCCCGACGCCTCGTTGAATGCGACACCGAACTGGATGGACCCGGAGCAGTTCACGATCGCCTCGTAGAGATCTTCGACGGTCTTTATGAAGTGGGACTGCCCTATGATGACGTTCGTCCCTTCCGGGACTTCGATCCTGATTGTGTGGAGTTGCATCGCGCCCTCCCTTTTTTGGTTTCGGGCTCTAGTATACCCCAAAGGGCCGGATTGAAAACAAAAAAATCCTTCGAAAAAATCCTGTCCCATGGCGATCGACGCGTATTAGCTTGAGGTTGTCGTATCGCAAGGAGGGAGTGCGATGATCGCGGTGACCGGCGGAGGAACGGGCGGACACATATTTCCGAACATCGCGATAATCGAAGAGCTCGGGAAGAGGGGCCGCTCGGAGGTTTTCTGGATCGGGGAAAAGGGGGGGAAGGAACAGTCGTGGTCGGTGAAGGCCGGCGTCCCCTTTTACGGGATCAGGACCGGCAAGCTTAGGAGGTACTTCTCGCTCAGGAATTTCTCCGATCTTCTTTGGATCGCCATCGGCACACTGCAGTCGTTTTTCATACTCCTGAGAAAGAGGCCGTCCCTCCTCTTCTCCAAGGGAGGGTTCGTGTCTGTTCCTCCCGTCGTCGCGTCGAGGCTTCTGAGGCTCGTGGGGATCCGCATCCCCGTGATCACTCACGAGAGCGACGTGAACCCGGGTCTCGCGACGAGGATCATCGCCCGTTTTGCATCCTGCGTCTGCGTTTCATTCGAAAAGACGAGGTCATACCTCCCCGGGGTTAAAACGGTCGTCACCGGGAACCCTGTGCGGGAAGCGATCCGGCGGGGCGATCGCGAAAAAGGGCTCTCCTTTCTGGGGTTCAGGAGGCGTGAAAGCGGACACCCGGTGGTGCTCGTCGTGGGAGGGAGCCTGGGCGCGCGCGCGTTGAACGGCGCGGTGCGGGAGATGCTTGGGTCGGGCGACATTCCCTTCTGCCTCGTCCACCAGTGCGGGGTCGGTAATTACGATCCTTCATTCCCGGACGGGGAGAAGTACCGTCAGTTCGAGTTCATCGACAGGGAGATGGGTGACGTGCTTGCCGCCGCCGGCCTCGTCGTGTCGCGCGCCGGGGCCGGGGCGCTCTACGAACTCGGCGTCCGGAAAAAAGCCTCGATCCTCGTTCCGCTCCCAAGGTCGAAGAGCAGGGGCGAGCAGATAGAAAACGCGCGCGTGTTCGAGGCGGCCGGGGCCGCTGCGGTGATCGACGACGAACAGTTGAACGGGGAATCGCTTTCCCGAGCGATCGGCCGGCTCCTGCAAAACAAGGCGGGGCTCGAGGAGATGGGGGAGAAGGCAAAAACACTCTGCACCCTCGACGCCGAGAAGCTGATCGTCGACCTTATCGATGAGACGATCGGGGGCGGCTCGAGAGGGTAGGTGCTGCGGACGCCTCACAGGGTGAGGAGCCTCCCCAGCTCTCTTCCCATTACGAGGGCGTTTTCCGCTTCCTGGGGATAGTAATCCTCTATGATGCCGGTGATGGAGAAACCCGCTTTCCGATAGAAGGTGATGGCCTTCGCGTTCGAGGGCCTGACCTCGAGGTAGCAGTAGTCCCCGTTCCGTGTTCTGGCGTCGTCGAAGAGGGTGGCGAGGAGGAAGGTTCCGAGGCCCCTGCTCTGGAGACCGGGCCTTATCGCGATGTTGATCAGGTGTACCACCCGGTCGTACTTCTTCGCGGCGAACAGGAAATCGGTCTGCTTGCTGAGGAAGTGGTAACCCCCGTAGCCGGCGATGGCGCCTTCCTTCTTGAGGGTGATGACGTAGTTGTTGATATCGGCCATGATGAGCCTGAAAAAGTCCTTCGACCATGGGTGCTTGAACACCCCCCTTTCGATGCGGTGAACCTCGTCCAGATCGCTCTCCTTCATCGTTTCGCAGGAACAACCGATCTTCATGCTCACTTGTTGAAATACCCCGCCAGTTTGTCGAGATCCTCGGTTTTTACGATCCGTATCGTGTTTCCCTCTGTTTCGAGGTAGCCTGTGGACGCAAGCCCCTCCAGCTCCCCTTCCACGTCCTTCATCGTGGCGCTGATCTGCAGGGAAATGTTGCGCACCGTCTCCGAATAATTCAGTGTGCGCGCGGGACCGGGCTCCCCGGGCTGCTTCGTCGCCCTGCGGAGGTCGTTGAGGGAGCTGATGACGAGTGACTTGAGATCCCGCTTGGCCAAGTCCCTGATCTGGTTGTCCGCCTTTTCGATGCGAAGGCAGAGCTTCTCGATGATGTTCATGGCGATGTTTGAGTTCTTGCTGATCATGCTGATGAAACCGTTCCGGTTGAAGGCGAGGGTCTCGCAGTTGTCGATGGCGGTCGCCGCGGCGGTCCTCGGAGTCTGACTGATGATCGCCATCTCTCCGAAGAAATCCCCTTTCCCGAGCACCATGAGGATCTTGTCGACTTCGTCGACCTTCTTGGTGATCTTGACTCTTCCCTTCTGTATGATGTACATCGAGTCTCCCGGCTCTCCTTCCTTGAAGATGACCCTGCCGGCTTCGAACATGGTCCCGAATTTTTCAAACAGAGAACTCTTTTCCATGACAATCCCTCGATCGATGGACTCCGCCTCCGTAAGTATAGTATTGAGAATCGGATGAAAGCAATTATTTTGTTGATTTTTCACCGCTTCGACCGTACCATGAGCGAGGGTTTCCCCGCGTTCCCGTGACGATGATACCCGGCGCGTGCAGTCCGGATCGATCTCCTTGCGCCCGCGGTCGGGTCGTGCCGGGGACGGCGCCTCTGATCGGAACCGCTGCGCGGCCGGGGAGAGGAGAGCGGACCCGGGGGGGTTGCCTCGTGGAGCTGATCCGTCTCTCGTTCGCGGACGAGCCCGTGCGGCGGTGCGCCTCCATCCTCTCGGAGCGCGCTCTTCAACCGGATCGCTCTCTCGTCGTCACCCCAACCCAGCGGTTCAAAAGCTACCTTGCGGCAGCACTCCTCGACCGGTCCGGGGGGATGGACCTCCTCGCGCCCGCGCTTCTCACCGCCGAGGAGCTCACCGAGCTGCTCGTTTCTTCCATCGGTCTTCCCATCGCCTCCGAGGTAGAGCGGCTCTCCCTGCTCTACACCGCTTTCACCCGGACGCCGGGCGTCGAATGGGTCTTCCCGCAGGGGTTCCTCTCGAAGTTCTCGCGTTTCGGCGATGCCGCGCGCAGGGTGCTGCGCGCCTTCGATGAGCTCAACAGGGAAGAGATCGACCCCCGAGAAGTGGAAAAGGCCGGGGTGGAGCGGGGCCTGTACCACGAATTCGGGAAACACGCGGCGGTTTACCGGAGTCTCTTCGAAGAGTACGGCCGCGCGCAAACGGAGGCGGGAACCTTCGATCGGAGCTTTCTCCTCGGGCGGATCGGAGGCGCCCAGATCGACGCCGCTCTCGGAAGGTACGAAACGCTCCTTCTCGCCTCGCCGGTATCGCTCACCCGCTTCGAGCAGAGGGTGTGGGAGCGAATGGGCGAAAGGCTCACCGTCGTCTATCAGGACACCCCCGATTATGATTTCTCGAACGTGCTCACCGCCCCGGCTCTGCGAGGGTCCGGTCCGTTCCAAGGGAAGCGGGGCACCGAAGGCGAGGCCGCAGAGGGAGGTGATGAACCGGCGGCGGACCCCCGGGGGCCGGATAGGGAGACCAGGGGCGAAGCCGGGCCCCGGGTGATTCCGGTGGAGGTCCCTTCGGGGATGAGTCAGCTCGCGGCCGTTCTCTCGATCGTCGAGGGGGAGATCTTGGGCGGAACTCCCCAGGAAGGGATCGCCGTGATCAACGCCGATCGCGCTTTCTGCGAGACGCTGAACGACTCGCTTCTCTCCCTCGGGATCGAAACAAACTTCTCCGGCGGATTCGGGCTCGCGAAGAGCGCGCTTTTCGGCCTCCTCGACCTGGCCGGCTCCCTGTTCGAGTCGGGCCTCGACGCAGGGCGTTTCCTCGAGCTCATCGCGAACCCTCTTTTCGATCTGCTGGCCGGCATTCGCGATCCCATGACAGCGTACGGGGAAATCCTCGAATATGCGAAGAGACGCAGGCTCTTCCGCCTGCGGAACGTTTTGGCGATCCCCTCCGCGGGTATCATGAAAAGCGCAGCCTTCACCCTTCTCGAAAAAGCCTACAGGGCGAAGAGCTTTCCCGCCCTCGCCGAGACCCTCGGCGCGCTGTTCGCTCCCCTCAGGGGTGACCCCCGTGTAGGCGGCCTGCTGCGGTTCTCGGAGGGTGTTTCTGCAATCCCCCGATCCCGGGAGAAAGCGGTTTCCCTGATCCTCGAGATCGAAGAGGCGAGGGATGCGATCCTGTCCTCCGCGATCGAGCTCGAGGACTGCGTTCTCCCCGTCGAGGAGAGCCCCTTCGAGATCCTCCTCCAATACCTCCGGAGCGGGGACTTTCCCGCACCGGGGAACACGGGACGTGGCATCCAGATCGTCGGGCTCCTCGAAACCCGGGGTATCCGCTTCGGGACCGTCATCGTGCCCTCCTTCAACGAATCGTTCTTTCCGACCCCTCCCGGCGGCGACCTCCTGCTGG
>Ga0315286_10005675_pt1 | contig 12072 bp, 14 predicted proteins | sample YL17G10_0_MG_FD_205038 | JGI IMG/M metagenome (GOLD analysis project Ga0315286, IMG submission 205038) | Sediment microbial communities from Yellowstone Lake, YNP, Wyoming, USA - YL17G10_0 | ecosystem: Environmental > Aquatic > Freshwater > Lake > Sediment | place: USA: Wyoming | collected... | reverse complement strand
TGTAGCACAAGCGTCATTTGTGACAATAGAAAAGCCAATCGGGAATTCTCCGCCGCCTTATCGCCCTTGTCCGCAAGTCAAGCCCCCGCTTATACTCCCCGATGACAACAACCGCGGAGTTGAGCAGTGGACTACAACGACTCTCTTAAGGTGAAACGACTGCGTCCCGGTGCCCGCCTGCCAGAACGAGCCACAGAAGGCTCCTCTGGGCTGGACATCTTCGCCTGCATCGACGAACCGGGCTACGTCGTGCTTGGCCGGCAGCCTATCCGCGTCGGCACAGGCATCGCCATCGAATTCCCTCAGGGATTCGACGCTCAGGTGCGACCGCGCTCCGGCCTGTCAGCAAAGGGCGTCGGTGTTACCTTCGGCACGATCGACAGCGATTACCGAGGGGAGGTGCTGGTCACGATGTACCTGTTCGGCGATCAGGAGGAGTACCGGATAAACGACGGCGACCGCATAGCTCAGCTCGTGCTGGTGCGACTCGCCGAACTTCCCTTGACCGAGGTACCTGAACTCACTCCTACGACCCGCGGGAGTGGTGGCCACGGCTCCACCGGCCACAGCCACGTCATCAATACCCCCAACCAAGTCTGAACCGACTGACCGACACCGGTCAACCGGATGTTCCCGAAGTTGTGCGTCCTCGGCCCGCCACCAGACCCCCAGGACGGACAACTTTCCTCGGCGGCGGTCTGTGATGTCCCTGCCCGTCCCCACGGGGGAAGAGACACCGGAGCTACCACCTGCGACCATTCTGGATCACGGGCCATGTCCACCTGAATTGGGAAAAACCCTGATCACCCCCGCCGCCGGTACCTATTTCTTCGGCGGTAGGAAAGATGCGCCCGCGGAAAGACCCCCTCGTTGACACAGATTTCCCCCAGCCACCATACTGGAATGGAACTCTGTCTCATGCTCATCGACTTACACGCCCACACAAGACCGATCTCCTGGGACTCCGACCTTACCCCGGACGAACTGGTGCAACTATCAAAGGCTGCCGGCCTCGACGGCGTTTGCCTCACAGAGCATGACTACTTCTGGAAGACCGTCGATGTGCAGGCCTTAGCGGAACGGCACAACTTCCTCGTCCTCCCCGGCATCGAGGTCAACACCGAAGACGGCCATATCCTCGTCTACGGCCTCGACAAGTTCGAATTCGGGATGCACCGCATCAAACAGCTTGCGGCGATGGTCGAAGCGGCAGAAGGCGCCATGATCGCCGCTCACCCCTACCGGCGCTACATGCGCTGGCACCACCTCGAGGCCAAGGATTTCGAGCAGGCGCTGGAGCGAGCGACCACCAACCCCGCCTATCAGCACTGCATAGCGCTCGAGAGACTCCACGGCCGGGGCAACCCCCAGCAGAACCGCTTCTCCGAGATGCTCTGTGAACTCCTGCATTTGCCCGGTACCGGCGGCGGCGACGCCCACAACCCCAACCATATCGGCCGCTGTGCCACCCGTTTCGAACGTGAAATAGCCAACGTCGGCGACCTCATCGCTGAACTCAAAGCGGGGCGATTTCAGGCCGTCGACCTGCTTCCGGCCACCTCCTGACAACGTGGCCGGAAGCGACGGTTCTTTCGCCGGCGCCGGTTTGACACTAATCGGAGGTTGAAGTTAAAGTATCGTCATCTTCGCCATGGCCAAGTCGCCTAGTTGAGTAGTACCCAGGAAGGAGGTAGGGAGCGATGACTGAAAGCTCTCTCGCAGACGAGTTGCGAACGCTTATCGGCAAGGAAGGCGAACCGCTAATCATCGAGGTGGACAAGACCGCAATCCGCATGTTCGCCCGCGCCGTCGGGCACACCGACCTCGTCTTTTACGATGAGGAGTACGCCAAGAGCAAGGGCCACCGCAGCATCATCTGCCCGCCCGGCTTTGTCGGGCACGCCATCCACACGCCACTCCAGCCGACCGGCATCATCGGGTCCTCCGTGACGCGAATGCCGGCGATCAAGGCGCAGTTCAGAGGCGTCCTCAACGGTGGCACAGAGTTCGAGTTCTATGGCGAGGACATCTGCGCCGGCGATATCCTCAAGGGCGTCGGCAAGCTTGCTGAAGTCCGCGAAAGGGCGGGCGCCCTCGGCCAGATGCTGTTCGTCGTCACCGAAACCAACTACACCAACCAGAACGGCAAGCTCGTCGCTACCCAGCGCGGCACCGCCATCATGTACTAGGAGGTGGCAGATATGGCTGAGCAGGTTTACTACGAAGACATCAACGTCGGCGATGAGATCCCGAAGCTGGCAAAGAACTGCAGCACGCAGCAACTGGTCATGTGGGCCGCCGGCTCCGGCGACTTCTACCAGATCCACTACGACAAGGACTTCGCCCTGGCTCTCGGGACCCTTCCCGGGATCATCGTCCACGGCGCCCTCAAGCATGCCTTCCTCGGGCAGATGCTCCACGACTGGGCCGGCGACAAGGGTCGGATCAAAAAGTACGGCTGCCAGTACCGCGGCATGGATGTTCCCAACCAGAACATCACCTGTCGCGGCGTCGTCACCAACAAGACGCAGGAGGGCGGCCTCAACCTCGTCGAGCTGGACATCTGGACCGAGAAGGACGGCGGCGAGAAGACGTCCCCGGGCAAGGCTACGGTAGTCCTGCCATCGCGTTAAGGCCGGCTGGGTCTGCCAGCACCGTCCCGATTCTCAACAAGGGGAGAGTTCTTCCTTGTCTAAAGCTTTAGAAGGCAAAGCAGCGGTAGTTACCGGTGCTGGGCGGGGGATTGGTCGCGTCGTCGCCCTGCACCTAGCAGAGCTCGGTGCCCGCGTCGTCGTCAACGACCCGGGAGTCGACCCCACTGGGACCGGCCACGACAATGCCCCGGCCGCCCAGGTAGTGGAGGAGATCCGCAACCAAGGCAGCGAGGCGGTCGCCAACTTCGACTCCGTCGCCAGCATGGAGGGCGGCGAAAGGATCGTCAAGACGGCGCTCGACGCCTGGGGCCGCATCGACATACTCGTCAACAACGCCGGCATTCTCCGCGACCGCCTTATCGTCAACATGGCCGAAGAGGATTGGGACGCCGTCATCGCTGTCCACCTCAAGGGCACCTTCGCCTGCACGAAGGCGGCAGCGGCCTGGATGCGTCGCCAGGGGTCAGGACGGATAATCAACACCAGTTCCTCCTCTGGCCTTATCGGGAACGCCGGCCAGGCCAACTACGGCGCTGCCAAGTCAGCCATCGCCGGCTTCACTCGCGTCGTCGCGCGCGAATTGGCGGGCTACGGCGTGACCTGCAACGCCATCGCCCCTATGGCCGCCACCAGACTCACCGTCGGCATGGCCGACCAGGCAGCCAAGATCGGCTTCGCCATCCCTGAGCCTGAGGGCATCGCGCCCGCGGTCGCCTACCTCGCCAGCGACAGCGCCGCCGGTATCAACGGCCAGGTATTCTACGTCTTCGGCGGCACAGTATGCCTGGCTCAACCAGCTCTCCCCATGCGTACGATCTTCAAACCCACACGCTGGGAGTTGGACGAGCTCATACAATTGGTGCCCTGGAACCTCATGGGAGGCATCGCCAATCCTGCGCCGCCCGCCGACCACCTGCAGCCCGGCGCTCAGCCAACCGCCGGAGATGCCGGCGAACCAGACCCGTCAGAGTGAGAAAACCAAGGACCGAGACCTATAAAGGATAGAGAAACCGTGGGAGACAGACTGAAGGGAAGAGCGGCCGTCGTCACCGGAGCAGGGAGAGGCATCGGCAGAGCTATCGCGCTCGCCCTTGCCGCTGAAGGCGCCGGCGTCGTCGTGAACGACCCCGGTGTTGCCGTTGACGGAAGTGGCCCTAGCAGGGGCCCCGCCGAGGACGTTGCCCAAGAGATCGTCGCCCAGGGAGGCATGGCCGTCCCCAACTTCGACTCCGTAGCTACCGTCGAAGGCGGTGCCGCCATCATAAAGACCGCTCTCGACAGCTTCGGCCGGGTGGACATCCTGGTCAACACCGCCGGCATCCTCCGCGACCGCACGCTCCTCAAAATGACCGAGGAGGAGTGGGACGCCGTCATCAACGTCCACCTCAAGGGTGCCTACTGCACCTGCAAGCCCGCCGCCTCCCGCATGCGACGCCAGCGCTACGGCCGCATCATCAATTTTACCGCCGGACCGGGCCTCCTCGGCGGCTTCGGTCAGGCCAACTTCGCCGCCGCTAAGGCCGGCGTGGCTGGACTTACCCGCGTCCTCGCCCGCGAGTTGGGACGCAACGGCATAACCTGTAACGCTATCGCGCCGATCGCCCAGACGCGGCTGACCGCCCCCATCGCTGAAGCGGCGGCTGCCACCGGACAACCGTCCCCACTGGGAGACCCCGAACAGGTGGCGATGATGGTGACCTACCTCGCCACCGAAGACGCCTGGAACGTGAACGGCAGGGTGTTCTACGTATCCGGCGGCGCCATCTCCCTGGCCTATGACGAGGACATGGGTCGCTCCATCACTAAGGACGGCGTCTGGACCATCGACGAACTGACGGCAATACTGCCGGGACATCTCCTGACGGGCATGTCCAATCCGGCGCCGTCACCGGAGCCCCACGATCCCTAGAATCGAGGCGTTCTGGGCGGGAAGACACAAGGCCGGCGCACTTTCGCCGGCCTTTCCACTCGCGGGAGCCTGCGAGCCTACTCCTCGCCCTCTTCCGGTACCACCCACTCCCTGCGCAACTCCATAAGAACGAACGACCCGTCGCTGCGCCGCGATTTGCCGCAGGCGACGAATCCCGCCTTGGAGAAGGAACGCTGGGCGCGATAGTTCCAGTCCAGAGTCTTGAGGTAGAGCCGCCTCATGACGGTATTCCTGAAGAGGTAGCCGGCGAGTGTCCTCAGCGCGTCCGTGCCGTAGCCCCGGCCCCAGTAGCCGCGGTCACCGATGGTGATTCCAACCTCCGCCTCCCCTTTGAGACGGTCGATGTTGTAGTACATGACGTTGCCGATATGTCGCCCCTCTCCGTCCTCGACCGCATAGGTGCGGCGGAAAGCGCCCGGGTTTTCCAGTTCATCTTCAAACAGGGCCACATAGTCGGCGAATGCGGTCGCGATCGGCTTCGCGGCGTCATAGCGGGCCAGCTCAGGGTCTTTGCGCCAGGCGTAGTCCGCCGTGGCGTCCTCCCTGCGCTTCTCCCGCAATACGACCATCTCGCCGCGGGCGATCTCCCCCTGAACCACGGCGGTCATCATCTGCCTCTGCTGCCCATCGGAGGGGAAAGCCCCTCCACCATCGTCGCTGCCTTGCGGACTATATCGGCCTCATTGGGATAGCTCAGTAGGCGGCACGCCTCTTCCACCGTGTGCCATTCGACGCGGTCGTATTCATGATCATGGTCAGCCAGACTGCCACCGGTGGCCACGAACAGGAAGTGATGAACCGTCTTGTGGTAGCGAACGCCCTCTTCCTTCCGCACGAACCAGTAGCGGATGCTGCCGATCTTGTCCTGGGCGGCGACCTCCAGACCGGTCTCTTCCCTAACCTCTCGCGACGCTGCCGCCAACAGGTCCTCACCCGACTCCGGCGTCCCCTTGGGCAGCCCCCAGAGGTTCTCCTGCACGCGGCCGCAGATCACCACCTCCGTGCCTTGGGCACCCTGACGGTAGACGACCCCTCCCGCAGAAGTAGCAGCCTTTGTTTGCAGACCGGGACTTATCCTCCGAGCCAACGCCTTCTCTCCCCCAGCGACACCCGTCTACCGGTGGGCAGGTCCAAATCCGAGGGGTTCCTCGTTGAATTCCATCTCCTCCAAAGCGGCGACCGCAGCCTCCCGCAGCCTCTCCTCCGGATGCTCGCTCAGCTCCTCCAGCGCGGTCTTGGCGTCCTCACCACCGATCTCTCCTAGGGCAGCAACCGCGGCCTCCTGGACCTCCACGTCCTCATCTTCCAGCAGCGTGATCAGTTCAGGGACAGCGGCTTCACCACCCATCGACGCGCAGGCGTTGGCCGCTTCGTAGCGCATCTCGGCATCGTCACTCTCCAGCTCGCGGAACAGGATCGGCAGCCAGCGGGGGTCGCAGTGGCGGCCCATGGCGTGCACCGCGCTCAGCCTCATCTGGCGATGACGGCTGCCATATGCTTCCTCTATACTCCGCCGCACCCATCCCAGGCTCCGCGCCCCCGCCGACTCCAGGGCACGGGCGCGTACCTCAACTGTTTCCTCCGGATTCTCGACCACGCCGCGAAGGGCCAGGTCGACCCTCTCCCCATCAGCAGCGCTCAACTGCTGGAACTCCGCCCGCAGCGCAAACGCTCCCAGTGCGAGCGCCGCCTGGGCGCGGACGGCAGGCTCGGGGTCTCCCTCAAGCAGCGCAATAAGGGGCGTGATCAAGTCCCGCCCCTCGTACTCCCAGAGCCCCTGCACGGCGGCGTACCTCACCTCCGCGTCCTCATCTTCGAGGCCGGCAATAAACACGGCGTCGAAGTTCATATCCACGTTGTCCTCCGCCAGATCCAGGAGTTGCCTGATGATCTGCCGGCGGCGCCCCAGATCAATCTGTGGCCAGATGCTGCGGAGGAGCGCCACTTCATCCGCCCCAAGCGCCGACAACTGCGCCAGCCGCGAAAACGCTAGTGGCCGCGTCAAATCCGTCAACTCCTGCAGATACGACTCCAGAACCATACCCTCGTCCCTCAAAACCGACCCTTCTCGATCAGTCTATCCACGGGAAAAAGCCGCTGTCAATGATAGCATCGACCGTGTTCACCGCCGATTGACCCACAACAAGCCGCCGACTAGAGTGAAAACATGACAGTGCGAGCAATACGCATGAACCCGCGCGACAACGTCGCCGTACTTACGGCCGACGTCAACGTCGGCGACCTCATCGAGGCGGACGGCGTCCAGCTTCAAGCAATCGAGCCAGTATCTCGTGGTCGCAAGATTGCTCTGACCGCGATCTCCCCCGGTCAAACCGTGTACCGCTACGGCGAGGAGATCGGCCAGGCCACCGAAGCGATCGCCCCCGGCCAGCACGTGCACACCCATAATATGGGCGGCAAGAAATGAGCGGCGATTTCACGTTCGAAGGATGGCGCCGACCTGACGGACGCATCGGCATCCGCAATCACTGCCTCGTGCTCGCCTCCGTGGTTTGCGCTGCCGGTGTCGTCCGCGAGGTGGGACGCCGCCTTCCCGAAGTCGTCGTCATCGAGCACCCCCACGGCTGCGGTCGCGGCGGGCCGGACATCGGCCTTCAGCTCCGCACCCTGGCCGGCATCGTCGAGAACCCCAACGTCGGCGGCGCTATCATCGTCGGCCTCGGCTGCGAGCCCGTCTCCGTCGGCTTCCTCCAGGCCGTCCTCGCCGACAACAAGAAGCCCCTGCAAGGTATCGTCATCCAGGAGGCCGGCGGCTCCCAAAAGACCGCCGCTAAGGTCGAGGCGATGGCCCGCGAGATGCTCGCTGAGCTGGCGACCATGCCCCGCGAGAAAGCCACGGCAGCCGATCTCACCGTCGCCCTGGAATGCGGCGGCTCCGACACCTTCTCCGGCATGACCGCAAACCCCGCCGTAGGCAAGGCTGTCGACAGGCTGGTCGCAATAGGCGGCACAGCCATCCTCTCCGAGACCACGGAAATGATCGGCGCCCTCGGTCCCCTCCTGCGCCGTGCCGAGAACACCGACATCGCGGCGAGCCTCAAGCAAATGATCGACAACCAGGAAGCTATCACCCACCAGATACTGGGGCCGCTGGCCGACCGCGCCTTGGCCCCCGGTAACGTCGAATCGGGCCTCTCCACAATCGCCGAGAAAAGCCTCGGCTGCATCATGAAGGGCGGTAGCTCTCCTATCCGGGAAGTGCTTCCCTACGGGCAACGGCCGAGTAAGCAGGGGCTGGTCGTGATGGATACCCCCGGCTACGACGCCGAGAGCATAACCGGCATGGCGGCGGCCGGCGCCCAAGCAATAATCTTCACTACCGGCAGAGGCTCACCCGCCGGGTTTCCCATCGCGCCGGTGATCAAAGTGGCCTCCAATACCGAACTCTACGAAGCGATGTCCGACGACATCGACGTCGACGCCGGGCAGGTGCTCAGCGGGAAGACACTGGAAGAGGTCGGTGAGGAGATTCTAGATCTTTTGTTGCGAGTCGCTCGCGGCGAGAAGACGAAAGCCGAGATCAACCGCCAGGACGTCTTCGCCATCGCCCAGACGCACCAGGCCCTCTAGCCACCACGCCATACCGTCATCACCCCTACTGTACCCCATGCAGCTCCCGCTTGGGCTCACGCGCCATCAGTTCGGCCACCCCTCGATGCGGGTCCAGCCCCTCGAAGAGCACCTCGTACATCTTCTCCGTTATCGGCATCTCCACTCCCAGGCGACGCGCCAGATTCCGGGCCGCGACCGTTGTAGTCACGCCCTCAGCTACCTGCCCCAGAGACGCCAATATTTCGTTCAGGGGGCGGCCCTTTGCCATCTCGAAGCCGACGGTGTGGTTGCGGCTGAGAGAGCTATAGCACGTCGACACCAGGTCGCCGACGCCCGCCAGCCCGATGAAGGTCAGCGCCTGCGCCCCTGCCGCCACTCCTAGCCTAGTGATCTCGGCCAGCCCTCGCGTCAGGAAAGCCGCCTTACCATTGTCGCCGTAGCCAAAGCCGTCGCACATGCCGGCGCCGATGGCGATGATGTTCTTGAGGGCGCCTGCCATCTCCACGCCGACCACGTCGCTGCCCGTGTACACCCGGAACGACGGCCCCATCAGCAAGCCGCGCACCGCCTCTGCTGTGGGCAGATCGCCACAAGCAACGATCGCCGCCGCCGGCAGACCTCGCGCGATCTCCCGCGACAGGTTCGGCCCCGAAAGAACACAGACTGCCGTCGACAGCGCCGGCCCTAGCTCCTCCCCGATCACCTCCGACATCCGCTTTCCTGTCTCCGATTCGAGCCCTTTGACAGCGCTCAGTACAATCGAAGCGGGATCGAGATGAGGGCGGAGCCGGCGGAGATTCTCCCGCAGCGACGACGAAGGCACAACCAAGACGACCAACCCCGCTCCGGCGAGAGCGTCCCCTAGATTGTGAGTCACCGTGAGTGCGGGGGGGAACCGAAGGCCCGGCTGCAGCAGCTTATTCTCTCCGTCTCGCTGGAGCCGTGCCGCCTCCTCCTTCTGCCACGACCACAAGTAGGTGGATATCTCCCGCCTCGCCAGCAGAACCGCCAGCGTCGTGCCCCAACTGGTCGTGCCGATCACCGTTACCTTGTCAATGCCCTCCGCCGAAATCACATCCCCTCCTCGGCGCGCTTGGGTTCCTCGATCTGCTCTTTCTGCCCGATCTTGCGTTCGCTACCGGAGAGCAGTCGCCGGATATTGTCATGATGCAGGACGATTATCAGCGCCGCCGTGATCACTGCGAACACCCCGTAGGCGTAGGGATGAACATCAGCGACCGCCAGCGCTAGGAATACCGTCGCCGCCACTGCCGACATGCCCACCGACATCAAAGACATATAGCGAGTTATGACAACTACTGCGACCGCTATGGGTATGAGCGCCAGGCTGGCAAGCGGGTCCATCGCCAGCATTGACCCGTAGGCGGCGGAGACACCGCGGCCGCCCCGAAAGCCCACGTAGACGGGCCAGACATGTCCGGCTACTGCCGCCAGTCCGGCCACCATCTGCACATACGCCTCACCCGATATCGCCCGCGCGATCAGCACTGCCACTGACCCCTTAGCGATATCGACGATGATCACGATCAAGGCAACCCGCAACCCCAACGTCCGCAGGGTATTGGTGCGACAAGGTACTCCCATCCCATCGCTAGCGCTCCCCCCGACTCTTGAATACCAGCTTCAGCGGCGTGCCCGCGAAGCCGAAGACCCGCCGTAGCTGGTTCTCCAGATAGCGGCGGTAGGAGAAATGCAGCAGCGAGGCGTCATTCATAAAGAAGACAAACGTCGGTGGCGCCACCTGCACCTGAGTGCAATACAGCACCTTCAGCTTCTTGCCGTGCACCGACGGCGGCCCCCGTTCCTCGATTGCCCGCTGCACCATCGCATTAAGCTCCCCAGTGCCAACCCTTTTCCGTCGCTCCTCCCCCACCTTCAGCGCCTCCGCCAGCAGCCCGTCGATGCCCGTCCCCTCCTTCGCTGAGATGAAGCGCACCGCAGCCCAAGGAGCGAAGCGCGTCCGAAGGCGCACCACCCTCTCGAACTGCTTGCGGACGTTGGGAGAAGGGTCCATCAAGTCCCACTTGTTCACCACCAGCACCAGCCCAACGTGGGCGTCCGCCACCAGGCCGGCGATGTGCGTGTCCTGAGCTGCCACCCCCTCGGCGGCATCCATCAGAAGAAAGGCAACGTCGGCCTTCTCGACCGCCCGCTCGGCGCGCAAGACCGAGTGCTTCTCGACCCCCCGCTGTACGCGCCCTCTTCGGCGAATGCCGGCGGTATCGAGGATGAGCAGCCTCTGTCCCTGAAACTCGAAGAGGGTGTCGATGCTATCACGGGTAGTGCCCGGCTCGTCACTGACGATGACCCGCTCCTCTCCCAGAATAGCGTTCAGCAGCATGGACTTGCCCACGTTTGGCCGTCCGACAATCGCTATCGACAGGGCCTCCGCCGTCTCCACGGTAGCCGGCGCGGGCGCCAACTCCACGACCATATCCAGCACGTCGGCGACCCCCTGGCCGTGGTAAGCGCTGACAGGGATCGGCTCTCCCAGTCCCAGCTCGTAGAACTCGACCGCCGCTTCCCGCCGCGTCCAGTTCTCCGCCTTGTTCGCCAGCAGCAGCACCGGCTTGGCGGCACGTCGCAGAACGTCGGCCACATCGAGGTCAGCAGCAGTGATCCCCTCCTTCGCGTCGACCACGAAGAGGATGACCTGCGCCTCCTCTATAGCGAGCTCTACCTGCTGCCTAATCAAAGCGCTGTACGGTGCCGACTCACCGACGAGAAGCCCGCCGGTGTCCACGAGGCGGAACTCCTTCTGTTGCCACTCCACGTCACCATACAGACGGTCGCGGGTCGTCCCCGCGATATCTTCTACCAGCGCCTTCCGCCCACCCAACATGCGGTTGAATAGAGCGGACTTGCCCACGTTGGGCCGTCCGACCAGCGCCACTACCGGTTTGCTCGGAGGAGTCAATGTAGCCGTCTCTTCTAGTTGGGAGTCTGTCTTCTCTTGCGCCGTCACGGGCTCGAAACCGTAACGACCACTTCTGGAGGGTCCACCCCCACCAACTCCAGCCCCGCCGGTAGTTCCACCACCGGGGCGAGCCGGTGCGTGCCGGGTGAGAGGTCAGATAAGTCCACGGTGACTGCGATCTCTTCGGCAGTCAGCGTCTGCAGGACCGGCATCTCTCCGGCCACCGTGACGGACACCGTCGACGGCACCACCGTCGCCAACACACCCGCTTCTGCCCCATTGATCTTCACGGCGACAGTGAAAGCGCTCTCTCCCTGTGCCGGGCCCACCCGCACTCGCACTACAACCTCTTCCCCATTCGCAACCCGGGCGCCCTCCGGCAGACGCAAGCGTACGCTCCGCACTACGTCCGACTGCGCACCATCGACTGTCAGGTTCTCCGTGGTCAGAGTGTCGATAGACTGCAGAACCTCCAAGGATCCGGAGACGCTGACGAAAGCGGGCTCGATCTCCACCGCCGTGACCTTGTATCCCGGAGCAGCGTTGCCGCTGATAGAGGGGTTGACGATGTAGACGACGCTGAACTCCTCCTTGACTATCGTGAGGCTCACCTCTGCCGTGTTCGGGTCGAGGTTGACCCCACTGATGTCTCCGCCCTGCGCATCACGAGGCGTGAGAGTGAACTCATGCTTCAAATCCACCTTGATATTGGTCAAGTTGACATCCGCAACAGCAGCATCCACCAGATCGACCAGGCTCGCCGGACCGGAAATGCTAACCTCCTCCGGCGACACTTCAGACTTTGCCAGACTGTAGCCAAGGGGGGCCGCTCCGACCAGCCTCACCTCTACCGGCACAGTCCTCGTCGTTACCGGCTCCAGGTTTACGACGACCTCGCGTGGATCGACTTCGTCAACATCCACGTCACCCCTATTCACAGAGACGCGGACCGACACGCTCGTCTCCCTCTGCTTCAA
>Ga0315286_10005674_pt1 | contig 12073 bp, 8 predicted proteins | sample YL17G10_0_MG_FD_205038 | JGI IMG/M metagenome (GOLD analysis project Ga0315286, IMG submission 205038) | Sediment microbial communities from Yellowstone Lake, YNP, Wyoming, USA - YL17G10_0 | ecosystem: Environmental > Aquatic > Freshwater > Lake > Sediment | place: USA: Wyoming | collected... | reverse complement strand
AAACATAGCAACAAAACCGAAAGGGGGAAAATCCCTCATTGCGGCTTCGCAATTGCTCAAAAAAATGCGACTTGTATGGCATAGTTTTCACCAATCCCGCACCTGTCAAAAAACCGCGCTTGCGAAAAAATATATCTATTTGTCTGATAAAGAGTTAAATGCTGCCGGTGGCGGAAAAATTAAATGAGTGCGCCATAAAAAAAATTCTTATGGCAGTTCCGGTGAAGTCAACCCTTCTTTTATGGCATATTTCGTAAGGTTAGCTACGTTGTCTATCTTAAGTTTATGCATAATTCGTGTCCGATGCCCTTCGACGGTTTTAGGGCTGACATGAAGGACTCTTGCTATCTGCTTGGTTGTCTTGCCTTCGGCGACAAGCTGCAGGACTTCTCTTTCTCTGTCGGAAAGCACTGCGAAGGCGTTATCTCGTTCAAAGGGCTGTAATATATAATCTTCAATTACACCCCCGCTAATTGATGGGCTTATGTATGTTCCGTCTGTCACAACAGTTCGTATGGCGTTGATTAATTCTGCATATTCACAGTCTTTTAATAGATATCCTTTAGCGCCCGCTTTGAACATCTCTTGTATGAACCTCTTACTCGAATGCATTGACAGTGCGATTATTTTAACCTGAGGGTAATCGGCTGTGATTTGGCGTGCCGCTTCAATCCCATTCAATTCCGGCATCTGTATATCCATTACTATGATATCGGGCAATAATTCCCTTGTCAGTTTTATAACTTCCTGACCGTTTTCGGCCTGCCCGGCTATTTCCATATCAGGTTCATTTTTTATAGCCTGGCTCAATCCCTGCCTGAGAACCTTATGGTCATCTGCCAATACGATACGTATGCTCATCCCGTTAGACCTCCTATTAAATTTATACTACTATTATAAAATATATCTGTTTTTTTCATACTTTACCCTATGTATAAAGTCAAACAGGTCTAACGTGCCTCATAGTTATTTTCCGTTCTGCTCCCGAATCGCGGCCCTTCACTTGATCGCAACTAATTCCATTTCGAAGATGAGCGTGGTATTAGGTCCAATATCCCGGCCGGTGCCTCGCGATGAATAAGCCAGCCGGGGAGGAATAAAGAGCTCCCACTTGGAGCCTACGGGCATAAGCTTCAGGGCCTCCCTCAAACCGGGGATGACATTGATGTCGGAAAGCTTGATGATTGCCGGCTGCCCGGTGCCAAAGGTGTTATAGAACTCGGTCCCATCTATAAGGGTGCCCCTGTATTGACACTCCACCGTGTCGGCTTCGGTCGGCTTATTGCCGTCACCGGCCTTGAGAATCTTATACTGTAGCCCGCTGGGTAAAGTCACGACGCCTTTTTTGCTCTTGTTCGCTGCCAGGAATTCATCGCCGGCCTTCTTGTTGTCCTGCGACGCAATCAGCCTGGCTCTGGCCTGGTTCTGTCGAACCTGGCCCGCGTATTGGTTCATGGAGTACAGAATTTCTTCATCTGACAGCAGAAGTTTGTCGCCTGTCATCACGTCCTTCATTCCTTTCAACATAACATTCGCGTCGATATCCATCTCCTGCCGCTTGAAGTTTCTCGCCGTTTCCACCCCGTAGCTGTAGCTCATCCTGTCCTTGACCGTCCTGAGAACAAAACTCGGCCCAGTTTTCGGCGCAAGTGTTTTAGCAGTCGCTTTATCAGACATACTGCCCGATGTGCAACCGCCCGCGACGGCCAGAAGCCCAACTACCAACACGGTCATACCATTAATCCATTTTTTATTCATCGATTCTCCTTTGTGAAATTCAAATCGTTATATCCAGAAACTACAAAAAAAGGGAGGGCGGCGGTTCTCGCCGCCCTCACCAGTAATAAACTGCACTTGCTGAACTATGGCAACGTCTTAAATGTCACCACATTGCTCCAGGCACCATTGCCGGCCGCGTTGCGTGCTGCCACCCGGAAATAGTAGGTCGTGTTGCGTCTCAAGCCGGTCATTGTCCGGGTGGTGAGGGTCGGAGTATTGACTGTGGTCGATAACCTGCCCGTCGTAAAGCCGGCATTCGTTGCCCTCTGGATGACAACGCCGGTCTGGTTCGTCGCATTGTTCGTCCATCTGAGGACAACAGAAGTCCTGGTTATGGTGCCGACCGTCAGACCCGACGGTGCCGCAGGAAGCGGACCAGCAGCCGTCAGAATGTTGGCGGTGTTGGACCACGCAGAATTGCCTCCCTGCGTCCAGGCAGACACTCTGTAGTAGTATCTGGTACGTCCCAAAAGCGAGTTATCTGTGTCCACATACGTTGTCGTGTTAGGTCCAGTTATTGTAAATGTCTTCAGCCCCGCCGTGAACGCTGAATTCGTTGCCCTCTGAACCGTAAAACCAAGCTCGTTGGCGGAATTGTCAACCCAATTCACCTGTATCTCTATTGGTGCGTTTCCGGTCGTCACCCTGAGAGCCAAGCCCGAAGGCGCATTCGCCAGCGGGATTAAGAAAACTATCGGCCGCATCATATCATTCTCTTCATGACCCAGCAGGTGACAGTGCCATACATACTCCCAGCCGTAGTTGGTCATCACGTTGGAGATACCGGCCGGATTCGGCAGGCCTGGCACAAGGGCTGCCTGCACGTAGTTCGCCGTGGAACCCGCCACTGTTGTAACGTCCATGAGCCGGTTGCTCTGGGGTACCTGGAACGGGAGCACCTGCGACACTGGCCTTACCGCCAGAATCAGGTCTGTAAACGGGTTCGTCCGAATGCTTTCCTTCCAGCCCAGTTCGTTGTCGTAGGGCGGTAATATCGTGTTGGTATAATCAACCCGGTTGACCACCTGCAAATTGGCCAGGTGGAAGTGAACGATATGGTTGTCCACGCCGAGGTGCGCCACACGGAAGAGGTAGGTCTGTCCATCCGTCCAGAAGTCGGACGGTGGGTCTATGTACTGCGCGATGCCGGGTACTTGAGGAGCGGGCGCCAATGGGTCGAGAGGAACTGGGGTGGTACCGAGCATAGCATTCATCCGGCCGTACGTTATATCCATACCCTCTGTAATGTTCTTCATCCCGATCGGCAGCGAGCCATTGAGCATACAATCGGCTACAGCGCCTGTGCCGCCGCCGCCCGTCAGGAAGACTTGAGGAGCCGCAGTGTAACCTGAGCCGCCGCTCGTCAGCGTGATTTGGCCGACAGCGCCAAGCGTAATTCCCGATGTGGCTGTAGCGCCTGCGCCGCCGCCGCCGGTTATGGCAACAACGGGATTCGTGGTATAGTTTGAACCCGGGTTCACAACCGCGATAGCGCTGACGCCGCCGCCCGTGATGCTCGCTACGGCCGTAGCACCCGTGCCGCCGCCGCCGGTAATTTTAACTGTCGGAGCGCTCGTATAGCCGGTGCCTGCGACCGTCACTGTAATGGCGCTGACGCCGTTAAGTGTCGCCGTAGCTGCAGCGCCGCTACCGCCGCCGCCGATAAACGTAACGGTCGGAGCCGTAACATAACCGGAGCCGGGCAGCACAGTAACCACCTTTGCCACTGGTTGAGTTGTGCCAGTCAGATTCAGGGACTCAGTCACGTTATTGGCATAAGTATCGCCGTTGGCAGTGCCAAAAGCGGCATTATAAGCCGCTTGAGGCACGATGGGCGGCGCCTGCGTCGCCCCGTAGGCTTCCGGCAAAGCGGTTTGCAGCGAGGCCAGGTCGAAAGTCGCGGTTGGGGTTCCGCACGGGTCAATTCTAATCTGCATTATCGTGCGGATGTTGGGCCCGTAGCCGGCCGAAGTCGTGGGCGCCCCGCCGACCGCCGTCTGGTCCGCATCACCTGTGTAGCAGTCGTTGCGCGTGTCGAACAGCGGCGACGGTGCGGGTGCATCGTTGTATAGAATCAGCGTGGAGCCGGGTGCGCACGAGGAGAAATCAACGATGACATCGGCCCGCTCCGCCGGCAGCAGCATCAGCGACTGGCTGGCGATACCGCCGAAGGTAATGCTTCTTCGATTATAGTCGAAATCCACCGGCTGCGCCGGAATCACGGCGACTTGAGGCAGGAGTCCGCCTTCGTTGCCTATCTGAATCATATTCGGGCCGGCAGTGAGCGGGTCGGGCACGCCGCCGTCTCTTCCGTCACGCGGCCAGCTCGGATAGTCATTCCTCGGGACCGCTGGAACCATATTGACTTCCGTCGGGTTGTTTGGGTCTGCATAATAGAACTGCAGGTTGAGGAACCGGTCATTGCAGGCGTTCAGGATGCGGAACCGGATGGCTGTCGGCGGCAAGGTAACGTATGGGAAAGCGCAGCCGTTGACGATGGCCGTATCCTGGAAGGCTTCCGGTATTATTGTGGGGCTTGGCAGTGTTAAATTTAGCGGAATGAATACCGGGTTTATCCAGGGGCCGTAGTCCCATCTGCCCTTAACGTTAAACCCGTTCGGGTCATAGATGTTCTCGTTCGGTATATACTCGTGGGGGAACCAGAAGTTCCCGCCGCCGGTCCCGACGTAGGTCGCCCAAAGAGGGTCTACCGTGAGGGTGGCGGGAGTGGGTGTTCCCGTGAAGTTCACGTCTGGAGGCGTGTTGGCGTCATTTACGAAGGTCTTGTCCTGGATAACCAGAGGTATTCCATACCTGTAAACGCCGGCTGGAGTATTCTGGTCGGGAAGGACTGCCTTGGGAGTTGTAAAGGCGCCCGACACATTGGTGCCGTCAATCATGTCGTCTTCGACCTGGTCGACCAGCACATAGCCCGCGGCCTCACCGGCATAAACATTAAGGCGGGTTATTCCATAAGCATGGTCGTGATAAAACATCAGTCTGGCGCTCTGCTGGTTGGTGTAGTAGAGCGTTCCCTTCCCGTCGTTGGCATCCGGAACCGGAATTGATTTGCCCGTTCCTATCATATCGGGTACGTTTTGGAAACTGGCACCTTTCTTGTAAGGAGTCGGGTCGCCGGCAGGAGTAATCCACTGGTGCGGCGTTCCATCGCTTATCCACGGGGTGTTGCCGCCATGGAGGTGAATTGCGGCGCGGTTCTGAGTGTAGTTCTGCCCGGCGATGGGTCCCATCCCCGCACCCATAACGGTCATATCTACCGGCAGAGGAAGGTCGCCCGCGGTACCAATTCCAAGCTCGTTGACAAACATGATGCGTACTGGCCTGCCGTTCCCGTTCACGTCAACCGGCTTTGTGGGGTCATAGCTCCTGGCGATAATTAGCGGTCCCAGATACTGGCTGTTGCCGTCTGTGGCTCCGACCGTTCCTGAATTTTTCTGATAATAGCCTCTTAGCGCTGTTCCCACGGCGGGCAGGTCGGAGTTCATTTGCTTTCGATACTGCTTTATCCCAAGCACATAATAGTCCGATCCCGAATAGGTATTCGTGTCCGGATTGGCAACCGGGATATACTGTCCAAGGTTGTTCTGGTTGGCAGCGCTCAGGCCGGGCAGCGAATCCACAAACTTCCTGATGTTCGGGCTGTAGGCGAAATTGGACAAATTATAATCCACTGCAGGATTAAATCCTACCAGTGGCCCCGGCGGAAGTGAAATAGCCTTGGCTCCTACTTTATGATGCGCCGCCTTAGGCGAAAGCGAAAGAGCCTTGGCTCCCGCCTGAGGCACTGCCTCAGTTGCCTTCTGAGGCAGCTCTTCTCCTGTCGCCTCTTGAAGACGCTGTAGAGCTTCTTGTCTTCTCTGGTAAGCTGATTTCTGCTGCTCGCTCTGGCCTATTGATTGCGCATCTGTTGACGGTTCCGCCAGTACCTGTTTGATTCCCCACAAAAGGAAAACCGCCGATACCAGCACACACATAACTGTCAAAAATTTATACTTCTTCATAATTTCTTTCCTTTCAGGCATTTTGAATGCCCCAATTAAATAAGACACTAAATCAAACCGTTAAATTTAATTTGTCCCATATTCACCTCACATCATTTCGTGTTATGATTTAAACTCCGGCACATATGGCCCCTTTTATATTTAATTGCTGAGAAGCGATTCTAAAACATTTCAACCTGTTTATTCGACAGGCAATTTCCTCTATTTGGAGTTCTAAAAACCTTAAACCCCGAATTAAACATGACTCTTGGATTTTTATAGTAAAATATCCCAGTAAAACACAGGGGATTTGCTTGTTGATGTTTGTGCCTGACTGATTTGCTTTCACATCAGGCGGAATTGATGGCTTCTGTTATGTCCCCCTCTGTCATAACGGACCGTATGGCGTTTATCATCTCTCCATATTCGCAGTCTTTTAATAAATATCTTTTTGCGCCGGCCTTAAGCATCTCATTCATAAATCTCTTGTTTGCATGCATTGACAGCGCAATCACTTTTATCTGAGAATGGTTCTTTAAGATTTGACGCGTGGCTTCAATCCCGTTCATCTCCGGCATCGCTATGTCCATTATTACAACGTCAGGCCGTAATTCCTCCGCCAGCTTTACAACTTCATTCCCGTTTTCAGCCTGCCCGACTACTTCCATATTGTCTTCTCTTTGAATCGCCTCGCTTAAAGCCTGCCTAAGGACCTTATGGTCATCTGCCAGAACGATACGGATACTTTTTGCACGGATACTCATTGCTTTTTGCCTTTAATAAAATTTAACGGAACGGTTAATGTTACCGTCGTGCCTTTTCCCTTCTTCGAACGAACATCCATATTTCCGCCGATGTTGGCCAGCCTCTCGCGAAGACTAAACAGTCCAAAACCCCCTGTTGTTATCTTCCTGCTTTTCAATTCATCCGCATCAAAACCGACTCCGTCATCACTGACCATAATATGAACGTCATCATCTGTTCTTTTTATGTCAATCTCGACATTTTTCGCCTGGCTGTGTTTTACAATATTGATTAAAAGTTCTCTGATTGTTCGATATAACAGTATCTGCTCCTGCTCCGTCAAAGGCTTGCCCCGCTGGCCGCAGGTAAAATTATATTTGAATTTTTCTTTCTGTGAATAATACTCAGCCAGCTCTTCCACAGCCGCCTCAAAGCCGAAAGTATAAAGCGTCGGTGAGCTTAAACCAAACGTAAGCGTTCTCGTTCCTTCGACCGCCTGTCTTATAAAGTCCCAGACCTCCCGCAAAGATGTTTTCATCGGCTCCGGTGCATTTGCCGCCAATGCTCCCAGTTCCTTTTGCGACAAAGCAAGCAGTTGTCCGATTGAATCGTGCAGTTGAGAAGCCGCTTCCCGCCGCTCCTTCTCTTCCGTAATAATAAGCTCCGACGATAATGACCTCAGCTTTTCCTGATTATCAATCAGTTGTTGTTCCGCGCTGGTCCGCTCTTTAATCTCATTCTGTAAAACTTCTACGATATGTTGAAGCTGCTCGGTGCGTTCCTTGACGCGGTCTTCAAGCTGCAGATTGACTTTTTGAAGTTCCTTTTCCGCGTTCCTGTATTCGGTAATATCCCGGCCGTAAATATTGACATATCCGCCGTCGGGCAGCGGTGTTATCACGAATGAAACCACCGATTTATTCAATGTTATTTCTTTAAAAATATGCCGGTTCTTCTTTATCGCTTCATCAACCGCCCCTTTCCATTCGGAAGGAATCTCCTGGCCGACCTTCCTTTGCCAAAACTTAAGCAGTTCTGTGCTCGCGTTATTTGCGTAACTTATTTTACCGTCCTTCAATATCCGCAGAATCGGATTAGGACTTTCGGATGGAAATCTTGCAAGATTCCTGATTTCTTCCTCCGCCCCCTTGCGCTCAATGGCATATCGTATAGTCCGCACAAGAAGGTTCGTGTCAATTCTGCCCTTAACCAGATAGTCGGTCGCATGGCTTTGGATGGCCTTAATGCCTAAATTCTCATCGTCAACACCGGTCAGAACAACAACCGGAACTGCCGGCGTTTGCTTGACAATTTCATTCAGGCCGTCAAGGCCTTTGCTGTCCGGCAGGTTGATATCTAATAAAACAGCGTCCGGACTTTCTTTCTTGAGTATTTTGATACCGTCGTTCAGCAAGCCGGCAGACGTAATCTTGAAAGCCGGCTCTGCGCTTTCGTTGAGCATCTCCCGGACAAGCCGTAAATCCGCCGGATTATCTTCTATGATAAGTATATGGATTTCGTTCTTTTTCATTTCTCGCCGTTGGGTGGCAGCTTGACTATCGTCATCCAGAATTCCTGTATCGATTTTGCCACCTTCGTGAATTGCATAAGGTCAACAGGCTTGGTAATATAACAGTTCGCGTGTAGATTATAGGATTTCATTATATCTTCTTCCGACCTCGACGTAGTCAGTATTACAACCGGAATCGCCTTCAAATTGTCGTCGCTCTTTATTTCCTTAAGAACTTCCCTCCCGTCAACCCTGGGCAGGTTAAGGTCAAGCAGGATAAGGTCGGGCCGCATCGCTTTCGAATATTTGCCTTCTTTGCGCAAATAATCCAGTGCCTCCTGCCCGTCAGTAACGACATTAATCTTGTTATAAACCTTTTCCTCTTTTAAAGTTTCAATCGTAAGCCGCACATCCGCCGGATTGTCCTCCACAAGAAGAATTTCTATCGCATTTAGGTTATTTGTGTTCTTCATATTAAGCCTTTCTTCCCTTGGCGGGAATAGTAAAATAAAATGTTGACCCTTTTGACAGTTCCGACTCTACCCATATCCTCCCTCCGTGCGTCTCGACTATCTTCTTGCATATCGACAGCCCTATACCTGTGCCGGGATATTTCTCTCTGCCGTGCAGCCGCTGAAATATCTGGAAGATTTTCTCCTTGAACTTTTCTTCAATGCCTATCCCGTTATCGCGCACACAGAACTGCCATTCGGCACCCTGCTTTTTCACGCTGATATGTATTTGCGGCGGCTGCTCGCCGCGGAACTTCATCGCGTTGCCGATAAGATTCTGGAAAAGCTGGACAATAGAGCTTTCATTTACCGTCAGTGTCGGCAGCTCATCGTATGTAATGACCGCCTTGTTTCTTTCTATTTCCAGATTCATACTGCTGATGACCCTGCCCAGGACCGAATTAAAATCGACCTCGCTCACAACCGCGTCGATTCTGCCTATGCGCGAATAAGCCAGAATGTCGGTTATCAGTTTTTGCATGTGCCTGGCGGACTCAACGATATACTTTATGAAGTCATCCGCGTCTGCGTCCAGCTTGTTTTTATAACGCTTATTTAAAAGTTCCGAATAGCTTGCCATTATCCTCAGCGGCTCCTGCAGGTCGTGCGATGCGACATAAGCGAATTGCTCCAGATTCTCATTGGAACGCCTCAGTTGCACATTGGATTGTGCCAATTCTTCCGTCCGCTGCTTGACCAGCACCTCAAGGTGCAGGCGATATTTTTCAAGTTTGATTTCCGCGGCTTTTTTCTCGGTAATATCGCGTGCCGCGGCAAATACGCCTTGCACCTGACCTGCCTCGTTTTTGTATACAGTGGCATTATACAGCACATCGGTTATACGGCCGGAAATATGGCGAATACTGAGTGGATAATCCTTCACCTGCCCCTCAGACAGCATTTTCTGATACCCTTCTTCTGCTCTTTGTGGTTCCGTGAAGTAATTCGAGAAATCGCTTCCTGTCAGTTCCTCACGCGATAGTCCCGTTACCTGCTCAGTTGCCTTGTTGACGTCTGTGATTTTTCCGTCCTGGCTGATTGTTACCAGAGGGTCAAGGCTGGCTTCCAGCAGACTTCGTGCGTATAGTGACGCCGAGCGCAAGTCCTCTTGCGCCTTTTTACGTTCGGCAATCTCCGCACTTAACTCTTTTGTTCGTTCCTGAACGCGATTTTCAAGTTCATCACGCGACTTGCGGACTGCCTCCTCGGCCTGCTTGCGTTCGGTGATTTCCCTGTTCAATTCATCACGGGATGCCGTAATTACCTTCAAATCCCGCGTCATCTTGTCGAACGTTCTTGAAAGCTGACCTATTTCATCCTTCAAATTTGTCGCGATTTTGTAGTCTAAATTTCCGCTTCCGACTATCTCTGCGCCTTTAGAGAGTATTTTTATAGGTTCAGAAATTGACTGTGCGATGGAAAATGCCATCACGCCGCTTAGAGCAAAAATAATAGCCAGGATTATAATTATCAAATGTCTTAAATTTGTTACATCGGCAAATGCTTCCTTGGTATCAATCTTGGCCACCAATCCCCAGTCCAAAGAAGGAATATACCGCCAGGCTGCTATAACCTTTTTGCCCCGGTAATCAATTAACTGGCCGGCTCCCTTTCTGCCTTGCAAGGCTTCTTGAATAGGGCCGCCAATCTCCCCTCCTATATTTATCCTTTTCATAACCGCGTTTGGCTCATGCCTGAGAGGACTTAAATATTCCACCTGATTGCCGATTTTCTTCCCCACCAGTACCTCTCCGGTTCGCCCCAGCCCGGTTGTATCCTGGATAAGTTTATAAATGGGCGCCATATCCACTTCAAAAGCGATGACCCCGATAAAAGCACCGTTAAAATCAAAGGCCGGAGCGGTAAGCAGTATTTCGAATCTGTTGTCTTTCTCTTTGTCGAAATATACATCCGAAAAGTAAATCCTGTCTTTCCCCTGGCTAAAGCCCTTCTGTTCAGCCTCATTACCATTAGACATATCTTTGGAGTAATGCCAGGGTTTATTTGCATAGACGACCTTGCCTTCCGGGTCAATCAGCATAATATCAGACAGGTCTGAAACTGACTGCATTTGTTGTAATTGCTCATCGAGCATTTTTTTAGCGGTAACAAACTCCGGATTGTTCGGGGCGTCCGCAAGCCGGGTCAGCACTGGAAGGTTTTTCTTAATGTTGTAAAAGCCCTGGGCTATCTCTATGTGCGACTTTATTCCGGAAAAGTATGTTTCTATTCTATCCGCTCTAAAAACAGTAAGGTCCTGCAGCTGCGAAAGGCGATTGGCCTCTAAGGAATTTTTATAATTATGGAAGGTCAAAGTACTGACAAACAATAAAGGAATTACTGCAATTGCCAGAAACATAATGATAAGTTTTATTCTTATAGACATAGCAGCCCTGTCCCTGACAGCACAAACAAAACGGCCGTGTGGCACGCCATAGCTGAATTTACATCTTTTACGTAATAATAAAGAATCGGCGCATCAACGATGTAACCGATTACCGCTGATGCCCCGATTATCCCGATTGCCAACCCGATAATCCTTAATTGCGACCGCAATTTTCCCGAATTAAACATCGTAAAAATCCCTGCAAACGCTATCAGGATAAAATTTATCATCGTAGGTATTGACGGCCGTCCGGGAGTTACGGTCTTTGCTGCAGCCACCGTTTCTTTAATAAATAATTCTTCGACGCCGGTATGTATCCCCAGAATCGCCGAGAAAAATAATATCCCCATAAGAAGAATGATTATTAAACTGGTTATGGAAAGAACTACCTGTGCCTTGTCGAACTCTCCCTCTACGGCCCGTGTTATAAAATAAAGAGTAATTCCGCTCAAGACAAAAGCAATAGCGGTGGTAATCTTCATCGATACCCACCCCGGCAAAATGCTTTTTAATATGCCAATCTCAAATATCCAGCCGATTATTACCGCAACCCCGGCTATACTCACTATTGCCGCCAATACCTTGGCTGCCGCTCTCTTCCTTTCTTGTATCATCTTTCAAACCGCCTGCGCACAGAAGCCCATTAAAACCGGAATGCGGTTAAAGGCTGAAAGCCAATGGCTTAACTGTGAACCTACACTATTATGAACCATATTGGCCTTGAATACTTCCTGCAATTTTTACTATAATCTCCGCATAGTCTTCCATATCTCATTTTAAATCAACCAGATATAGAATTTTAAGGATTTTTACCCATCTTCTCAAATAAGGAAAATCCTCTATTTGCCCTTCGCAAACCCTTATGGCAAAAATGACAGATTTCTTGTATTTATTTAGCATAAATACTAATCAAAAACAAGGAATTCTCTTAATTGATTATAAAAAGACGCTAAAATATAATTATTTGAATGACGGGTAACTATGGATAAGTACGTTTGTATTCACGGTCATTTTTATCAGCCGCCTCGGGAAAACCCCTGGCTGGAAGACGTTGAGCTTCAGGACTCGGCCTACCCATACCACGACTGGAACGCCAAAATCACCGAGGAATGCTACAGGCAAAATGCCGCCTCTCGAATAC
>Ga0315286_10005671_pt1 | contig 12075 bp, 6 predicted proteins | sample YL17G10_0_MG_FD_205038 | JGI IMG/M metagenome (GOLD analysis project Ga0315286, IMG submission 205038) | Sediment microbial communities from Yellowstone Lake, YNP, Wyoming, USA - YL17G10_0 | ecosystem: Environmental > Aquatic > Freshwater > Lake > Sediment | place: USA: Wyoming | collected... | reverse complement strand
GGGGGCGCGGGCGCCCGCCCACGCCGGCCTCGAGCGTGTACTGCCGCACGATGGCGCGCAGGGCCCCGTCGGTCAGCCGCAGGTCGTTCGGGGCGAGCCCGTGCTCGCGCAGCAGGCGCGGCACCAGGAAGCGGCGCGCGATCCTGAGCTTCTCGGCCTCGCCGTAGCCGGGCACCTCGATCAACTCGAGGCGATCCTGCAGCGGCTCCGGCACCAGGTCGGCGTTGTTGGCGCAGAGCAGCAGCACGGCGTGCGACAGGTCGAGCGGCAGCCCGAGGTACTGGTCGGTGAAGCGGGCGCTGCTGGCTGGGTCGAGCAACTCGAGCAGGGTCTCGAACGCGCCGAGCCCGGTCTCCCCGATGAGCCGGTCCACGCCGTCGATCATGATCACGGGGTTGCGCACGCCGGCCTCGCGCAGGGCCCTGACGATCTTGCCCGGCTGGGCGCCCGGCAGCGCGCGCGGAACGCCACGCAGGCCGCCGATCTCGCCCGCGCCGGAGACACCCAACCGCACGAACGGCCGGTGCAGCGCGTGCGCCACGGCGGCGGCGAGCGAGGACTTGCCGGTCCCCGGCGGGCCGACCAGGCACAGCGCGGGTCCGGGCAGATCGGGCTTGAGCCGGCGCACCGCGAGGTACTCGATGATGCGTTCCTTGGCCTTGGCCAGGCCGAGGTGTCCGCGATCGAGGGCCGCTTCGACCTGCTTCAGGTTCACGTCCTCGGGGGCCGAGCGCTCCCACGGCAACGTCCACAACCACTGCAGGTAAGCGCGCACCTGCCCCGCTTCGGGCGAGCCGGGCGGGAGGCGGCGCAGCCGGTCCATCTCACGTTGCGCCTGGCGCGAGACTTCGGCGGGCAGGCCCGTGACCTCGGCCAGTTTGCCCGGCCGCGACCCATCCGGGCTCACGCGTTCGAGCGAGGCGGAGGCGCGCATGCCGCGGGCCGGGCCCTTCGGATTGGCTCGGGAGCGCAGGTTCTTCGGCATGTCTCCTCCGTCGCTGGGCGGCGTGCGCAGGCCTCGCGGGCCGATGCGAAGGCTCCGGGGCCGGTCGGAACGGACCGCCCCATCCCGCTGCGATATGCAAGCCGTCTGCCGGGGCCAAGCCTTGGGATGCCCGATTCGTCAAGTCGGTCTAAGTCGTTGGGGGAGAAACCAGTCAGGCGACTGCCCGGACGACTACGCGACATCCGGTGGTCCCCGCGCCGGGAAGGATGGCACCGGTCCGGCTGGTGGCTGCACAGATAGCGGCCGGCGGGCAGACAAGCGAATACTACATGTTGACAATGCTTGTCGCGCAGGTTGACAATATGCGCCACCATGATTGACAAAGACAGAAACGACAAAGTCACCGAGTTCCTACTGGGGGCGGTCGAGGTGCACCCGAGTGACCTCGTACGGGTTACCACCAAGAAGTTCGGCATCTCGCGGCAGGCGGTCCATCAGGCGCTCAAGAGACTCATCCAGGACGAGTTGATCCAGGCGAGTGGCCGGACGCGGAGCCGACGCTACGCGCTGGGAGCGGTCCGGAAGCGGATCGTGGCGCTGAAGGTGACCGCGGAGCTGGATGAAGACAGGGTCTGGGCCGAACAGCTGCGACCCCAACTGCTGGACCTGCCGCAGAACGTCCTGGCCATCTGCCGGTATGGATTCACCGGGATGCTCAACAACGTCGTAGATCATTCTGGCTCGTCGGAGGCAACGGTTGCGGTCCAGCGAACGCCCCGGAGCATAGACTTGCAGGTGCAGGACAAAGGGGTCGGCATCTTCCACAAGATCAAGATGGAGTGCGGGCTGGCCAGTGAACACGAAGCGATCCTGGAGCTGACCAAGGGCAAACTGACGACCGACCCCGAGCACCACACGGGGGAGGGGATCGTCTTCAGTTCGCGGATGTTCGACGACTTCACCATCGGCTCGGGAACGGTGCTCTTGCGGTGCTCTGCCGACGGGGGGAACTGGTCGTTCGAAACGCGGGAGGCCACAGACGGGACGTCCGTGACCATGCGGATCCGTCCGGAGTCGCCGAGAACGACGCAGGAGGTCTTCGAGCGGTTCGCGAGCGCGAAGGACGGCTTCGGTTTCGACCGGACGCATCTGGTGGTGAGACTCGTCGACCTCGAGGGAAGCGCGCTGGTGTCGCGTTCGCAAGCGAAACGCGTCGTGGCCAGGCTCGAGCGATTCAGAGAAGTGGTTCTGGACTTCGATGGTGTGGAGAGCGTGACCCCGGCATTTGCCGACGAGATCTTCCGGGTGTTCGCGTCCGGGCACCCGCAGGTGCATCTGACGCCGGTCCACGACAACGAGCAGGTCCGACAGATGATCCACCGGGCAGTGAGCGGACGGAAGGAACAGGCGCAACGAGGGGAGTAGGAGCGCGACCTTCCTGAAGCTGCCTCGGGCCCTGCGGGAGCCAACCGAGACCACAGGGGGCGGTCGAAGAGACCCTCCAACCGCCGGCCGTGGTGGCGCGCTAGCGAGGAAGCCCGCCGAGACGCGCAGCAAGCTCCCGATGGATTGCTGCCGAGTCGGGTGCGCCCACCTGGGCCCAGAGCCGGCCGAGCGCCTCGTGGGCCACGAGGGCGAACGGATCCAGGCGCAGCACTTCGCGCCAGGCCGCGATCGCGCTCTGCGTCTCACCGCGACCCTCCTGCGTCACCGCCTCGAGCATGTGCCCCTCCGGTAGGTCCGGATCGAGCGCGATGGATCTTCTGGCTTCCGCGATCGCCCGGTTCAGGTCGCCCTCCGCTGCTGCGATCCGACCGAGGGCCACTCGACGCTCCGCGATATCGGGCTCGAGCGGATCATCCCCATCGAGCATCTCCCCTAGATCCCGCCCAGTGGCGCCATGCTGGGCCATGAATTGCGCCAGGAACTGCCGGGCGGTCCAATCCGCCGGGTCGCGCGCGATCGCCGCTCTCAGGAGTGCGAGGCCGTCTCGATCCGCTCCTCTCCAGAATGCGGTCTCACCGCGGAGCGCCATGGCCCGGGGGGAGCCTGCGCCCACCCACATGGCTCCGTACGAGACGAGCGCCCAAGTGCCGAGCGGGACCAAGAGGAATGTCGCCACCCAGCGGGTGCGGGCCATCGCGAGGTCGAGACCCAGGGCTGCGAACACGCACAGCGGCAATAGCCCACTTAGGCCGTAGAACGACTTCGCGATCGAGTAGGAGGGCAGCTGCAGCGTCACGAAGACGAGGGCTGTGAACGTCACGAATCCCAGGCCCAGGATGGCGGTGTCCCGCAGGTTCGGCCGGCGAAACCACCGAATCAGGAACATTCCGCCCCCGACCAGGATGGCCAGGGTGGGGATCAGCGCCAGCAGGGCTCCCACGGACATGAGATCGGAGCACCAGGGGGGCGCCACCCAGATCGAGGCTGCGCCCGAGCACTGGCCGTCGCCCCAGAGCGTCGAGTAGAACCCGTCCCAGACTCCAGCGAATCCCGAGAACAGGGGGGTGGAGAGACCCCGGCCGAAGCACATGTAGTCATGGAGTGTTCGATAGCTCGAGTCCTGCCACCAGCGATGGCCCGCGTCCGTTTCCCAGTTTTGGATCAGCGGCGTGCCGAACCTTAGCCAGACCCGTCTGTAGTGCCATCCGCAGGTCAGGAGTGCGACCCCGACCGTGACACCGAGTCCCGCCAGCCCGCGAAAGAAGCCCCGTCGCGGGCGACTGATCATCCGGACGGCGAGCACGCCCAGTGTGACGGAGACCACGATGAGGGCGGAAACCTTGGTCAGGAGCGCCAGGCCCATGCAGAGCCCGAGCAACGCATGAAGCCGAAGGGACGGCGGGTCCGCACGGAGGGCATGCAGGGTCACCAGGAGCACTGCGCTCGATAGCGTGACCAACAGGCTCTCGTTCGTCGGGAGCTGATACAGGTAGAGCAGTGCCGGCAGGAACGTCGCGACGACGAATCCGAGGAGTTGCCGCCGCGGATGTCCCGGGAATGCGAGGCGGAGGGAGGCTCCGACCAGGAAGAGGTTGGCCACGCCGTACATGAGTCCCAGCAAACGGAGCACGCTTGCGGCATCGGGTCCGGGAACCGTCAGGCCCGCGATTGCCAGGACCGCCGCCGCGATCACGTAGTAGAGCGGCGGCTGGTACATCTGCCAGCCCTGGTCGGCCAGCGGCAGCGAGTGGTGTTGAAGGATGTACTGGAGGTACTCCAGGTGACTGTTCGCGTCGAATCCGGCCAGGACCCTCAGCCACCGGTCATTGTTGACGAAGAGCGCGGCCCAGGCCGCGGCTGCCACCAGCAGGGCGACCCACGGTGCCCACCGGAGGACCTGTGCCTGGCTTGCCTCCTTCTCCCGTCTCCGAATCCACCAGGAGCCAAGCGCGACGATTGCCCCGGAGAGCAGTGCCAGCAACGCCACCGTCCACCCGCGTGCCACCAATGCGTCCACCGACGAGCGAATCCGCCCGTCCGGGTCGAAGCGCCGATTGCCCGCGGGAGCATCCGCCGGGGCCGCGTTCATCCAGGTCGCTCCAGCCCATGAGACCTCCCAGCGCTTGTCGCTGCCGATCGTCCGGTCGGGCAGGATCAGCCGCAGCCAGAGCGCGGGTGGGCCCGTGCGATTCGAGACGAGGACCTCGACACGGTTGTCGCCGACGCGCAGCAGGTTGGCGACGTCCACCCGCCGATCGCCCTTCCAAGCGGAAGCGTCGGCGCTCCCGAGCGCGGGCTGTCCGTTGACGGTCAGTTGGAACCGGCGGAAGGCCCGCAGTTGGAGGTCTGCCGAGCGTGGTCGGCTCGCGAGCCTGAACGAGCGCCGGAACACCGCGCCCAGTTCGACGGTCGGGTGCATGAACGGACTGACCGGGGATGGGTAGACGATCCAGTCGGCCCCCGCGCGGGCGCTCAGGAAGGGGGTGCTCGGGTCACGGAGCGCCTTCCAACCCATCCAGGTCAACGCCAGTGCGAGCGCTGCAAGGGCCACCAGTGCTGCGAGGGCCGTGGCGTGGCGGGGCGCGGCGGGTCCCGGGAGGAGGCTGGCACCCTCCTGGTATTCGGGAACGGACGTGGCGGAGACCGGCGGAGGCCCGCGTCGCTTGCGGTCCGCCCCGGGGGCAATCCGCGACCCCGGACCAGCGGGAACCCGGGACCTTCCCTTCACCGGCTCGTTTCCATCACGCGTTCATCACCCCTTCGATCGGGGACGCAGCGGAGCGGCAGGTTCAGTGTATCAGAGTGACCCATCCGTGCCCGGAGCCCTCTCCACCAAGAGATCGCATCCAAGCAGACAGCCACTCCCGCGCGGGAGTGGCCGTCTCGAATGCATCCAGTCAGGGCCCGATCAGTTCGCCAGCACCATCCGCCGGGTCTCGCTGAACGCTCCGGCCTGCAGGCGGCAAAAGTAGAGCCCGGCGCCGACGCGCTGCCCGGACTCGCTCTGGCCGTTCCAGGCGGCCTCGTGACGGCCGGCCTCCAGCGTGCCTCTGCCCACGGGGGTGCGTACCAGCCGCCCCGCCACATCGTAGATCCGCAGGCTGACCGTTGCGCGCCGGGGCAGGTCGAAGCGGATCGTGGTCGTGGAGTGGAACGGGTTGGGCGCGTTCTGGTGCAGGCGGAACGCCAGCGTCGGTGCGTCGCCCACGGCGACGGTCGAGGTCGAGTCGAAGAGCCTCGCCGCGAACTCCGGGTGGTCCACGAACGGGTTGCGGTTGTTCTGGATCACGTAGATGGCGCCGTTGCGCAACTGCTCCTTCCGGCTCACCGCATCGTTGTAGTGCCAGGCGAGGTACGCGGTGTTCGCCCAGGGCAGCAGGTCCGCGCCATCGGTGGCGGGGCCGCCCGGCCAGGCTCCATCCTCGGTGTAGTAGCGCGTGGACACGTAGAAGTGGCTGCGGGCCAGATCGCCCTTGAAGGCGTCGATCGGCTCGAACGCGATATCGGTGTAGCCGGCGTCGGAGCACGGTCCGAGCTGGCTCCCGTTCAGCGACGTGATGGTCGGGGTGGAGACGTCGCCGTACGGCCAGTTGCCACGGTATTCGTTCACCTTGATGTCGGTTGGATACAGGATCCACAGGTCGGAGTACATCGGCAGCGCGCCGCCGAACCAGGACTGTGGCCACGAGTGTTCGCGGTTGTAGCCGCTGCCTTCCGTGGCCCCGCTGCTGGGCTGCCCGAAGTAGTACTCATAGGGCGGCGTGCCGCCCGGGATGTCCGAGTAGACGTCCCAGACCATGCGGTTGGGCTTGACGTCGGTGGTCTGGAAGGCGGTCAGCGCGTAATCGTAACTCTGCGAGGAGTGGTTCTTGATGATCTGGTGCAGGGCAGCCCGCAGTGCGGTGCCGCGCAGTCCGATCGCACTGGCGTAATAGCCCGCGGGGATGCTCGTGTCCACGAAGTTGAAGGTCCAGGTCGCGCCGGTGGTGGCGTTCGCGTACAGGTCGGCCACGCCGGTGGCGGAGAAGGTGACCGAGCCCGCGGAGATGCCGGGCACGGTGACCAGCACCTGCTCGGGGTGCGCGGGGTCCAGCGCCGCGGCCGTCGCGGCGTGCGCGCCGACCGAGTAGTGGCCGGGCGTTTCGGCGCTGGCCTGCTCGAGCGGCTCGGAGAAGGTCACGAGCAGGGTCGAGTCACTCTCCTCGAAGAGCGCGACCACGACCGGTGCGGCGTGATCCGCCGACCAGACGACGTCGCCCGCCTCGCGCGGCTCGATCATGAAAGCGCCGCCGTTGTAGAGCACCGGCCCGGTCACGTCGTAGGCCGTGCCGAGGGTCGGGGTGAAGGCGTAGCCCAGCGGGCCCACCCGGCAGGCGCCGCTGCCGTCGTTCACCAGCCACTGCCCGGAGCCGAGGGCGACGTCCGTACAGGCGGCGCTCGCGACCTTGACCAGCATGCCTTCGTACGCCTCCGACGACGCGACCGCGCTTGTGACCACGGCGGCCGCGGGGAGGGTGACCGCGGGGGAGGAGGCGAGCACGAGCCCGCTCGTCATCAGCGTATTGCCGGCCAGGCCCTGCGCGTCGCTCTCCGTCACCAAGCCGCGCACCGTGACCGAGTCGCCGACCGCGGGCGTGGCGTTGCCGCGCACCCACAGGCCGTTCCACGGACCGCTGCCGTCCTGCACGACCAGGTACGAGGGGTAGCGCGCGGTGACGACGCCGTGCGTGATGACGCCGAGGCCGTTGTAGGGCGAGGTCGGAACCCCGCCCTGGATCTGGGAGATGGTCACGGCGTAGTCGAGCGTGTAGCTCTTCAGCTCGGAGAGTTTGGTCACGGGCGCGTCATCACTGGCCTGGACCTTGTAGTAGATGGTCACGCCCTCGGCCTGGCCCGGGACCGGGCTGCCGGTGCGGTAGGTGCTGTCGGCGAGCCACGGCATCGGGATCGAGTTGGAGAGCGAGCCTGCGCTCGTGCCCCAGAGCAGCGTGACCGAGGTGATGGTCGCGGCCGAATCGGTCACGGTGGCCTGGATGTTCGCGCTCGCGCCGGCCAGGGGGATCGCCGGGTCGGTGACCACCTGCTTGATGGACGGTCCCGGCGGCAGCGGGTTCAGGGCGTGCGTGCCGGGACTCGCATCAGTCGCCAGATTGACGGCGGTCGCGGTCCACTCGGCGGCGTTGTAGGTCGTGGATGGCACGTAGATGCTGGGTTTGCGGACGAGGTCCTTGTTCTCGAAGTCGGCCCCGGGGACGACGACATAGTCCACCGTCACCGCACTCGCGTTCACCAGTTTGGCCCCGTCACCGATCTTGCCGTTCCACTGACCGTTGCTGGATGACCACGCGTTGTCCGCGAACGTGACCGGGAAGACCGTGAAGGTCGTCAGGTTGCCCGCAACCAGGGCCTGGCCCGGGGCGATGGAGCCCGAAAGCGGCCAGGTGAAGTAGGCGGGCGTGCTGGTGCTGTTCGAGATCGCGACCAGCGACCAGCCCGCCAGATCCACCGTGTCGGTGCCGGCGTTGGCGATCTCGATGAAGCGATCCATCTGGTAGTGGCTCTCGTTGGGATCGCACAGCTCGGAGATGATGACGGCCGACCGGGCCGACGTGGGCAGGAGCGCCGGGACGACGAGTGCGGCGGCGAGGAGAAGACCGGCCCACTTCTTCATGTGATCCTGCCCGCCTTTCGGGGGTGAGATTCGGGGAGACTCGGCTCGGCGGGGCCAGGACGGCAGGCCCCCGATCGGGACTGTGCTGGATGTTTCGATTCCGTGATTCCAGCCACGATTCTACCACCCGGTCGCGACTGGGACCGAGGCGCAGAACCCAGCACGAAGGCCCGGCGTTGCCGCCGGGCCTTCGCTTGAGGCATTCCCTGCGCGGGACACCCCGCGCCGGAAGGGACTGGACTAACGGTAGATCGTCTTGATCTGGCCCCAGGAGGTCTTGTTGGCCGGGACTTCGAGGCAGATACCGAAGTCGCAGATCGTGCCGGGACCCAGGAAGATGCCATTCTGAAGCTCGCACTCGGCCGGCGTCACGACGACGCAGGCGCCCGGGGCGGCTCTCAGACAGCAGGCGCCGGGGATCAACGGCGCGCAGAGCGGGTTCACCGCCGAGGACGAACTGTGGATCGGCAGGCTGGCGTCGCAGGTGACCGAGGCGAAGTCGGTGCTGTTCTGGTCGGTGTCCGTCATGCCAGCGCCGCCGCGGACGACGGCCTTGGTGTTGCTCGGTGCGGGAGTGGGCGCGGTGCCCTCCCAGCACAGGGTGGCACCGCCGAAGCTCACCAGGTCCACCCAGGTGGTCGAGCAGGTCCCGGAGGTTCCGCTCGTGACCAGGCCGAACTTGCCGGCCGTGGCGCTCACGGCGATGGTCCCGGTCGCATCCGCGGTCACCGGCAGAGCGACGCCGCCGCTAGTGCCGGCCACCAGTTGAATGAGGTAGTACCCGCAGGCGGGAATGGAGATCCCGGCCGGTATCTGGACATACATGTTGGTGGCGCCGCCAAACGAATTGGACGCGGACGAAGCATACAGGAGCGCCCAGCCGCCGATGTTGACCGGCAACCCGGAGCTGTTGAACAACTCGACGTAGTCGTACTTGTAGTAGGCGCCGCTGTTGCCGCCGCCGCCGTAGACCTGGCTGATGCGGACCGCATTCGACGCGAACGCGGAGGAGGCCGCGAAGACGCCGAGCACGAGCAAAGTGATAGCCAACTTGCGCATCTTGAGGATCTCCTTTTGGTGCGTGAACTGTGATGTCGTGTGGACCCTGACCTTCGTCCGTATCCGCCCGGAGGTGGACTCTGGCTGCGGTTCCCACGGAGGACTCGTGCCCGCGTCGGGGGAGGGGCGTCCCCTTTGCTCTTGCTCTCTCAGCAACCGCCGTTCATCTGAACCACAGCGAGCATAAGGAATCGGCACGCCGTATTCAATCGAAAAGCCCCGGAACGGCCAGTTGGCCGCGGTTCGCAACCCCCGAAAGCCGTTGGGTTTCGCAAGACGGCACGGCTCAGCCCGCTGTCCCCTCGTGCTCCGGTCGGGTCTTTCCACCCGAACCCGATTTCGCCCACAGGTGGATGACGTTCGCCAGCAGGAACACGGCGAATGCGCGGGCCAGGACGGTCTGCGGCAGCCACTGCGCCAGCCACGAGGCGGCCGGGCCACCCGCCGCGGCCCCCAACGCGAGCCAGGGCACCAGCCGCAGCGCCACGTTGCCGTGGCGGTGGTGCTCGAACGCGCCCGCCGGGGCGGTGAGCAGGATCACGGCCAGCGAGGTGCCCTGCGCCGTCTGCTGCGACATGCCGAGCACCAGTGCGAAGGCGGGCACGGCAAGGATGCCGCCGCCCACGCCCATGAACCCGGCCAGCATCCCGACCGTGGCGCCCAGCAGCAGGTCGAAGCCGACCGCCAGCGCTACGCCGTGGAACGGCGAGCCCACGGCAGCCGGCGCCTTCCACAGCAGGCGCAGCGCGACGAGCACAAGGAAGAGCGCGAACGCCCGCCGGAGGGCTCGCGTCGAGGTGCGCGCGGCCAGGCGCGCGCCGTAGCGCGCCGTGAACATGCTGGCCCCGCCCACCAGCGCCGCCGTGCCCCAGGCCACGTTGCCGTGCGCGCCGTAGACCAGGAGCGAAGCGAGCGCGGTGGCGCCGATGGCGGCGAGCGAGGTGCCGTGCGCCTGGTGCTGGCTCAGGCAGAGCAGGCCGGTGAGCAGCGGCACGAGCACGATCCCGCCGCCGACACCGAAGAGGCCGCCCGCGAGCCCCGCCGCGACCCCGACCAGCAGGGCGGTGGCGTGTTCGCGGGCGGCCATCGGGGCGCGGGCGCGGTTAGGGCTGGACCGGCTCGAGGCTCGGAGTCTGCGTCCGCTGGACCAGGCGCACCACGTCGGCGAAGCGCGTGGCGTTCGTCGGCGCGCCCAGCACCACCGCGATCAGGTCGCGGCCGCGATCGCGCACCCAGGTGGCGACGCAGTAGCCCGACTCGCTGATGAAGCCGGTCTTGCTGCACGAGAACTCGTAGCGGTTGCTGCGCAGCAGGCGGTTGGTGTTCACGATCTGGTGGGTGCGCGTGATGGTGCGCTTGCGCCCCGGGTACTCGCCGACGAGCACGTAATCAGGCGTGGTCGTGATCTCGCGGATCAGGTAGTGATCCCCCGCGGCCCGCAGCAGACGCGCCACGTCCACCGCGGTCGAGACGTTGCGCTCGTCGAGTCCGGTCGGCTCGGCGAAGCGCGTGTTCGCCAGGCCCATCGCGCCCGCCTTCTCGTTCATGTGCGCCACGAACTCCTCCGGCGACAGCCCCGACTCGCGCGCCAGCACCCGGGTCGCGACGTTGTCGGAGTTCATCAGGCTCATGTGGAGCAGGTCGTAGAGCGCCACGCGCTCCCGGTTCCACAGCCGCGTGTGACCGCCGCCGCGGATCTCCGCGCGCGTCACCTCGGCCATGCGCCTGAGGTCCGGCTTCTGCTCGAGGAAGACCATCGCGCTCATCAGCTTGGTCAGGCTGGCGATGGGCACGGTCTGGAGCGACTGCTTCTCGAACAGCACCTCGTCGGTCGCCGGATCGATGATCACGGCGTTGCGGGCGTAGACGCCGCCCCGCGGCGGGGCCAGCGCGCGGTGCCGCCGGCTCTTCGAGCGGCGCGTGGCGACCGCGTGCTTGGCACCCGCGTGCTCCGCCGTACGCGCGCCGCCGACTCGCTTCGCCGGGGCGTTCTTCGCCACCTGCGCGGCCGCCGTGGCTGCCGGGCGGCTCTTCGTCCTGCGGTGGGTGCGGGTCGCGGCGTCGGCCGTCATGGCCGGCCACGCCACCAGTGCGATGAGGAGCAGTGCTCCCCAGGCGCGCAAGGCGCGCAGCTGCATGGAACCTCCTGATGTCCCGAGGGCGCCGGGCCCCGACCATCCCTGGTATCGGGTCGTGTGACCGCGGCACTTTAGCCGCGATGCCGGGGGAGCGTCAACGAGGAAGCCGGATTCGACCGGCCGCGTCATGGCCGCGGGACCACGTCCTTCACGAGCGTGAGCGGGTCGCCGACGCGCAGCGGCGCGGTCGAGAGGAACGCCTGCCCGTAGCGCACGCCGATCTGCCAGCCCCAGTAGCGCGCGAACGCGATGAACGCGTCGGTCGGAGCCGGCAGCGCCGCCGGGCGCGGCTTGTCCGGGTTCGCGAACTGGCTCACGTGGCACTCCAGCGCCTTGAGCCAGTCCTCGTAGTGATCGCTGACGTCCACGATGAACGTGGCCGGCGTGCCGGGCGGCAGGAAATAGAAGTAGAGGGCCTTCGCCTGGTAGGGCGCGCCCTCAATCGGAGCCTTGCGCAGGTGCGCCAGGTTGTAGGCGTTCGCCACGATCTGCCCGGTCTTGTAGTGGTCGTTGTGTCCCAGGCCGCGCCCGATCGGGAGGTTGTAGTAGGGCGCGAAGACGATCTGCGGGCGATGCTGGCGGATCTTTGCCGCCACCGCGCAGCGGTTCTCGAAGGTGTCCTCGATGCGGTTGTCGCCCAGGTCCAGGTTCTCGCGCACGTCCAACTGGAGGATCCTCGCCGCCGCGTCGCACTCGGCCAGCCGTTCCTCGACCGTGCCCCAGCCCATGTCGCCGGTCGTCATGTCCACGATGCCGGTCGTGTGCCCGAGCGCCTTCATCTTGCGCAGCACCGCCCCGCAGCCGATCTCGCCGTC
>Ga0315286_10005670_pt1 | contig 12076 bp, 12 predicted proteins | sample YL17G10_0_MG_FD_205038 | JGI IMG/M metagenome (GOLD analysis project Ga0315286, IMG submission 205038) | Sediment microbial communities from Yellowstone Lake, YNP, Wyoming, USA - YL17G10_0 | ecosystem: Environmental > Aquatic > Freshwater > Lake > Sediment | place: USA: Wyoming | collected... | reverse complement strand
AGTTCGCCCTTCTTTTCCACGAGTTCTGCATAGCGGTTGACGAGCTTGACGCCGGGCTCCCTCAGGAACTTGTCCAGCGTCAGCGCCTCGGTCTTCGCCACGTGGGCCCATTCGGGGCACATCCGGCGGAACTCGCACCAGTCGCACAGACTGGATGCCTTCGTCGGGAATTCCCTGGAGCTTTCAATCTTTTTTATCGATTCTATGGTCTCCATTCTCAATTTCTCCAGCTCTCCCGGCGTTTTTTCCAGGACCACGTCCTGGTTGAAGGACAGGAAGTGCCAGACGAGCTTTATTTTTTCCACGTTGGGATAGCTGTTCATGACGGCCAGCGCATACAGGGCGAGCTGCCTGTCATCCTGGAGATATTCATTCAGCGGAAGGGAGTTGCTGGTCTTGTAGTCGTGTATCTCATAAACGCCGCCGTCCGCCCATGCCAGCCTGTCTATGTAGCCCTGCAGGACGTACCTTCCGCCGCTGTCAAGGTCTACCTTCACCCTCTGCTCGAGCCCCACGGTCTTCGAGGAATCGAAGGGATGGTGCCTTTCATAGAAGCTCCTTATGTAGCCTTCCCCCATCAGCCTGTAGTTCTCCGGCGTGTAATCCTCCCTGACCACCAGCACGCCGGGGTTCCAGTCCTTCTTCCACAGCTCATTGTAAAAGGCCAGCATCTCATCCAGCGTGTTCAGCTTCTGGAAGCGCAGGTCCCTGTAGAGCTTCTCCAAAGTGGCATGGACCACGGAACCCATGAACGCCTCGATGGTCTGCTCGATCTCTGGCTGCACCTTGTCTATGTACTTCAGCTTGTACTTGAAAGGGCAGTTCCCGAAGCAGGAAATCCTGGAGTGCGAGTAGATCGGCATGATAATAGACTGGATGGAAGGGATAAATAATTTTCAGTTTTCCCACGGAGCCGGGAAACCGTGCAAAGCCATGTCCATACAAAATTTTGGGTAAAACACTTAAATATGGGTGATAAGATAAGGTAATGGAAATACTTGACATCCTCATCTACCTAGGCAGGAAGGGGGCGCTTTCGAGGCACATAACAGTGAGCACCCCAAGGATGGGCGGGGATCTCGGCATCTCCCAGCAGAGCGTCAGCAGGTGGCTGATAACCCTGCAGAAGGAGGACATGATCTCCAGGAAGGAGGGCATAAGGGGCTATCTTCTGCAGATAACGCCGAGGGGAAAGAAATACATGACAGAGAAGAGGAATGAACTGGGTGAAATATTAATGAAGAGCGATAAATTAGTTATACGTGGCACCGTGGTCTCCGGGATGATGGAGGGTGGCTATTACATCGGGCTCGCGGGCTACAGCGAGAAGATCAAGTCCAGGATGGGCTTCAGGCCGTTCCCGGGCACGCTGAACATAAAGCTGGGGGCGCTCGAGGACATGGAATGCAACGAGAGGCTCTGCGCCATGAAAGGGGTCGAGGTCCGGGGATTCAGGAAGGGGAAGAGGATGTTCGGCGCAATAAGATGCTTTTCATGCAGGGTGGAGGGAGCGGAGGGGGCCGTAGTGATACCGGAGCGCAGCCATTACGGGTTCCAGATGCTCGAGATAATCTCCCCCCACAATCTCAGGGAAAGGCTGCACCTTTCGGACGGGGACAGCGTCAGGGTCGAGGTGGAGGCGAAGTAGATGTGCCTAATAAAGATTCGTGAAACCATGAAGGAACCCTTTCAGATGAAAAGCTATGAAATAACCTCAGCTGCAGCCTTGGCTGCGATATCCGCATCGCTCCAGCTCGTGCACATTGGCTGGATGTCACCATGGGGGATGTGGCTGGATCTCGTCGCAATACCATGGCTGATTGCCTATTTCCTGTACGGCGGGAGGTCAGCATTGATCGTTTCCCTCGTCGGCGCCCTGATAATAACATTCCTGGACCCCAGTACATGGCTTGGCGCCCTGATGAAATGGCTCGCGACGCTTCCTATGTGGCTAGCCCCCTTCGTTACGCAGAAGGTATCAAGAATGAAGCTTCCCGACTTCAGGAAGCCTTTGATACTGCTGCCCATACTGGCGGCAGCCATAATGCTCAGGGCTGCGATAACAATACCTGTAAACTACTACTTCGCCATACCCATATGGACAGGGCTCAGCACAGTGGAAGCGATGAGCATCATCCCCTGGTGGGCGATACTCCTGATGAATGCGGCCCAGGGGGTCATTGAGGTGGCAGTCGCATGGCTTCTGGTATTCAGATTCAGACTGGACAGGTTCGCAGCATGGCAATCGAAGTAAAAAATCTCAATTTCAGCTACCCCGGAAGGCCTGTGCTGAGGAGCATAAACCTCGAAATACACAAGCAGGACTTCGTGGGCATAACAGGTTCCACTGGCTCCGGGAAAACAACTCTTGCCTGCTGCTTCAACGGCTTGATACCCCATGCGGTCAGGGGGGATTTCTCGGGCACCGTGAAGGTCTGCGGTCTTGACACGAGGCAGCACAGGATAGCGGAGCTCGCGAAGACCGTCGGCATGGTGTTCCAGGACCCCGACTGGCAGCTTTTCACGCTTTCCGTCAGGGAGGAGATAGCCTTCGGCCTGAAGAACCTGAAAATGGGAGACGTGGAAAAAAGGACCAGGGGAGCCATAAGGATGGTGGGACTGGAGGGCTATGACGAAACAGAGCCCTTCAAGCTCTCGCAGGGGCAGAAGCAGAAGCTGTGCATAGCAAGCGTCCTTGCCATGGAGCCCGAGATAATAGTCCTCGACGAGCCTGTCTCGCAGCTGGACTACAGGAGCATGATGAACGTGTACCATATACTGCGCAGGCTGAACAGGGAGGGGAAGACGATAATAGTGATAGAGCACAACACCGACCTGCTTGCGCAGTTTTCAAGCAAGACCATGCTCATGGACAAGGGGCAGGTCGTGAGGTATGATGAGACCAAGAAGGTCCTCTCAGAGAAGAGGATGCTGGAGAGGCTTGGCGTCAAGGTTCCCGGGTGTTTCAGAAAATGAAGCCGAAGCTCAATCTTTTGTTGATTTTTATGATAACAACAGTGATGCTGCTTTTCACCAGTCCCGTAATAATTGCAACGATGGCAGCTTCTGCCATGCTGCTCCTTTTTGCATTCAGGCTTCACAGGAATTTCATACTCTGGGTAAAGCCGATATTTCTGGTCGTGGTGGTCATAATCCTTTTGCAGACTTTCGCATCCCCCCTCTTTGTTTTCAGCGTGGAGGGCTTTTACTTCGGGATTCTGTATGCGGCAAGGTTCCTCACAATGCTGGCATTCATTTCCATATTCGTGCACACGACCGGCGTGCCCAGGCTCGCGGAGGCCTTCGACTTCCTCCCCAAGGCGATCTCCCAGGTGATTGTCCTCGCGCTGGCGCTTCTGCCAAGTATGACAGAGCTGACCGAGAAAATCCTGAACGCGCAGAAATGCAGGGGGCTGAACTTCCGCTCCCCCAACATATTCAGGACATATTTCCCTGTCCTTGTCCCGCTCTTCGCCAAGACCCTTGAACGCTCGGAAAGGATGGCGCTGGCCATGCAGGCCAGGGGCTATGACGGATGATGAAGACCGGAGGTTGTTAAACCAGGGGAGCCAAAGATAATTATGTCGATAGAAAAGAAGATATTCTGCTACAGGATGCACAGCACAGGCGGGAAGACCATCCTTGCGGTCTGCGACGCCGGGCTTGCCGGGAAGACCATCAAGTCAAAGTATCTGGACTTCCACGTCTCGGAATACTTCTACGGCACGGAGCAGGCATGCGCCAGCGAGATAATCCAGAAGGTCAAGGAGGCCGGAATCGTGAACGTCGTCGGGAAGGATATCGTCCAGCTGCTGGTCGGCAGAAAGCTCGTCGATGAGGGTTGCATCCTCTGGATGGGCGAAACCCCGCATGTGCAGATAGTGCAGGTATAAGCTTCCAGATTTCCCATTTTTAAAACTTTCCAAGAACATCATATGCGGGATTGTCTTGTACGATACCATGTCTGCATATGCAGCCACTTTGGATGGAGTCAGAGGGTTTCTGGGTAAGATGGAGGATTACATATTAACAGACCTTTATATGCGCTCCTGTTCCGCCGCCAATCAAAGTATGTACGAGCCCGAATCTGCAGGGATTCCCGGTTCTCCAGCCAGCCATTTCGAGCATTTTCTAAGGCAGCGGCTTTTAAGCCCATCAAGCAAGTTGCACATCATAGACGAAGTTCCTATTTTTAGAGGCAGGCCTGTCCAGGAAAGGGCCTGGAGAAGGAGATACCCGATGGGCCCGACGGGAATAAACACGTACAGGTCCATCAATGAGGCTTACATGAGAGCCGTAAGGCAGCTCTGCGCAGATGGCGATGACGGAGAATGGGATTCGGCGGCACTGTCGGATATGGTGGCGGTTGACTCATTGATAGCGAGGATTCAGAGGGGCGGGATATGGGTAGCGGATTTGAAATTCATGGGGGACCCTGACAGATACAGGGATTTGGCCAGAATGGGTGACAGCCGCGCAAAAACCGAGACGAGGGGTATGGTCACAAATCCTGAGCAGGAGTCAAGGGTCCTTGCGAGGGTGAGGGAAAAAGGTGCAAAAAATGGAATCGACCCGGATTTCGCAGAGACCTTTTTCAGCAATGACGTGATTCCACTTACAAGGGAGGTGGAAGTGCAGCGAATACTCGAAGTCGCAAACAGAAATCCCCCCTGATTACGCATCTTCCGCAAAGGAGATCCCGCGCTCCTTCCTTATCACGGTTATCTTGTCCGCGGCCTCCTCCATCGCTGTGTCATGGGTGACGACTATGAGCTGCGGCATGACGGTGAGCCTCTTCAGGACGGCTATGAGGTCCTGCCTCCTCTGGCTGTCAAGGTATATGGTCGGCTCGTCAAGGAGCATCGAATCGGCCGAGCCCCCGGCAAGGGTCCTCGCAATCCCCAGCCTCATCGCCAGGGCCGCGGCTATCTTCTCGCCGCCGCTTATCATCTCGGTCTTGCTCTCGCCGCCCTGCCCATAAAGAGTGACGTCATAGTTATCGTCCAGCGAGAGGTCGGAATAATCGAAGTTGAACTCCTTGAAGAATTCCTTCGTGTACATCTCGATGACCGGGATTGACCTCGTCCTGAGGTCCTTCTGCAGCCCCGACTTGTCGAAAAGCTTCCGGATGTCATCCAGCATGGAGACGAACTTCGCCAGCTTCCCGTGCTCTTTCTTCTTCCTCCCGATCTCCTCCGCCTCCTTCGCAAGCCTTTCCCTGGAATTCTCCAGCTCCTGTAGCTTCCCCTGCTGCCGTCCGTAGGCCTCCCTCAGGGCGCCCAGCTCGGACCTGATGGCAACGGTGTTCCCCCTGGCCTTCTCGAATTCTTCCCTGCTCCCCCCGCTCTCTTTCATCCTGATTTGAAGGGAAGCTGCCTTACCTTTCAGTTCATCCAGCAGGGCTTCGCCGTCATGGACGGCCTTCCTTGCCGTTTCGCCCCTGCTTATGACCCCCCTCAGCTCGCTGCGCCTGTTCTCGAGGCCGGCCATCTCCTCCTTTCTCTCCGCGAGGGATTCGATCTCCCCGGAGGCATGCCTCTTCTCCGCCTCGAGCCCCGATGCCTCCTTTTCCGATTCGGCCAGCCTGTGCTCGCGCTCCTTCATGAGCTGCCCCCTGTGCTTCTCCGTCAGCGGCGAGCCGCAGAGCGGGCACCTGTCGCCGGCCTTCTCCAGCCTTTCACCCATCCCGGCCATCTCGGATATCCTGCCCTTCAGCGTCCCTATCTTCTCGTCGAGCGCGCTCATCCTTTTCCGCCCCTCAGAAATTTTCCTCTCCAGCTCCTCCTTCCAGCCGGGCCTGAGCTTCTCCTTCACCGCATCCATGTCCTTCTCTGCGGCGGATATCTCTGCCGCCTGCTTCCTGGCGGACGCAAGCCTTCCAGTCTCCCTATCAAGCATGGCTTTCACGGAATCGTACACGCTGGCTGTCTCCAGATGCTTCTTCTCCGCTTCGCCCAGTTTCTTTTCATGTGCCTCCGCCTTCTCCAGCGACGCGGAGAGCTCGGCCATTTTCTTCTCCGTCTTGCCCGCCCTCGCCCTGACGTCGGAGAGCTGGGCGTCCATTTCCCTGAGCTGCGCATTCACCCGGTCCTCCGCGGCGATGCCCGATTCGAGGCGGATCTTCGCCTCCCTGAACCTGTCGGCCACGGGCCTCATCCTCTCCCATACCTTCTCAAGGACGTCTATCCCCAGCAGCCTGCCTATGAGCTGCTTCCTGTCCGACGGCCTTGCCACGAGCAGCGACGCTATCTCCCCCTGCCTGACATAGACGGCATTGGTGAACAGGTACCTGTCTATGCCAAGTATCTCCTCTATCTCCCTGTCGACTCCGCTGTCCCCCTCCTGCAGCAGCTTCTCCCTGCCGTCCTCGATGACGAACAGCCTGGCGTCGGAGCCGCTCTTCGTCCTGTTCCGCAGTACCTTGTACGTTCTCCCGTGGCTTGTGAAAACGACCTCGACGCTCATGGAGCTCTGGGAGCTCCTTACAAGGTTCTCCAGGTTGCCCTCGTACTCCTTGAACAGCGCGAAGGATATGGCCTCGAGGACGCTCGTCTTCCCTGCGCCGTTCTCGCCAAGGATCACGTTTATCCCCGTCCCGAAACCGACCTTCGTGTCCGCGTGGGACTTGAAGTTCCTCATCCTCACCGAATTTATTATCATTCTCATGCCACCATTGATATTCAATCAATAACCATTCCGGCCCGTTCTTTCCCGAAGCATTATCATAACCATGACATCACACAGACCAGCATCCACCGCTCAGCCGCTCCCGTCCTCTTCGAGTTTCCCGCCCATCTCATCCCTGTAGAAGTCCGCCGCCTCCTTCAGCGCGCGCTCCTCCTCGCCCTGCGACAGCGCCTCGAAGAGCAGGGCCGCCAGCCTGGCCTCCTTCGGGTCTTTGGCGGCCTCTTTTATCATCTCCGGGATGTTGAAGGAGCGGGACAGCGTCTTGGCCGCCTGCTTCTCCGCCGGGGTCGTGTAGGAGACCCTCATGCTGAGGGCAAGGCCGGAAAGCTGCGACATTATCCTCTCGTGCAGCGCCTTCCTTTCATAATCCCCGCTGTCCACGTCGAGGTAAAGGAGCGGCTTTGCGCCCAGCCTGGCAAGCCCGGCCTTCAGGCTTTCTATCTTTTCGTCGATGGAGCGCGCAGCTATCTTTTCCTTGAGTATCTCCCTGCTAAGCTGCAGGTCTACGGCCTGTACGCTTGGCTCGTCGCCGTCGAGGTCCACGATGAAGAAGCCCTTGCCTTTGGCCTTGTAATCGTCATACTCATTGGCGCTCCACATCTCGGTGGAGCCCGGATAAGCAAGGACGCCCTTCCCGAACTTCTGGATTATCCTCGAATGTATGTGGCCCATCGCGTAGTAGTCGAAGCCCTTCGGGATCTCCTCCATCTTCAGCTCGAACTCCTGCGGCAGGAACCTGTCCGTCCCCTGGTGGAGGACGAGCACCGATTTCTTGGAGCCCCTGGCCTTCCTTGACAGGATGGAAAGGGTCTCGATGAGCCTGGCTGAATAGTAGCCCGAGGTGTAGGGGCATCCGCCTATGAAGACCCCCTTGTGCATGAGGAACGGCTCCTCATCCGTTATCAGCCTGACGCCAACGCTGCCGAAGAGCACATGCGGGGGCATTGTCCCCCTCCTCATCAGCACGTCGTGGTTCCCGGTCACGGCATAGACCGGGATGCCCTTCTCGCTCAGCCTGGAGAAGCATTTCTGCGCGACCCATAGCGCCCTGGGCTGCGGCCGGTGGAAGTCGAAGAGGTCGCCGGAGTGGATGACGAAATCCGGCCTCTCCTGGATTATCTTAGCCACCGCTTCCTCGAAGGCCTGGTAGAAGTCCTCCTCCCTCTCCGAGAGCCCGTACTGCCTGAAACCCAGATGCGTGTCAGAAAGGTGAGCGAATCTCATGTCAATCGCCTGTATGCAAAATCACGATAATCGGATATAGTCTGAATTTGGAGAAAGGTTTAATAAGAATATAATGAGCAGATTTCCTGCTTCAGACCCAGAATATTTTTAAACCATAAGGATAAAGAGAATGAGGATATTATGGCAAACCTGAGGAAGCCGAATGCGGACGATGCGACTGGGACCTTCAACAGGTCGAGGAGCGTCGTCCCCATGTCGGGGCTCTGCTCCACCTGCCTTGACGGCTGCACCGGCGGCTGCGAGGCGTGGCTCGCTTCTTTCAGGGGGCGCGAGGTGCTCTATCCCGGCCCGTTCGGCCAGGTGAGCGCTGGCGCCGACAAGAATTATCCCGTTGATTTCTCCCACCTCAACATACAGGGCTATGCGGCCGGTGCGAAGGGCCTGCCCGAAGGCGTGAAGGCCGGCCCCGACACTGCGATATTCCACAGCGTCAGCACGGAGACGGCCTACGGCTGGGACAAGAAGGTGAAGATGAGGCTCCCGGTTTTCACGGGCGCGCTCGGCTCCACCGAGATTGCCAGGAGGAACTGGGAGCACTTTGCGATAGGCGCGGCGATTTCAGGCATAACGCTGGTATGCGGGGAGAACGTGTGCGGCGTGGACCCGCAGCTGAAGCTGGACGGCAGGGGGAAGATAACATCCTCACCGGAGATGGACAGGAGGATAGAGACCTACAGGAAGTTCCACGAGGCCTTCGGCGAGATGCTGGTCCAGATGAACGTGGAGGACACGCGGCTCGGCGTGGCGGAGTATGTCTCTTCGAAGCACAACATGGAGACCATCGAGCTTAAGTGGGGGCAGGGCGCGAAATGCATCGGCGGGGAGATAAAGGTCGGGACGCTTGAGGCGGCGCTGGAGCTCAAGAAGAGGGGCTACATCGTCCTTCCCGACCCGGCGATGCCGCAGGTGCAGAAGGCTTTCAGGGCCGGGGCTTTCAGGGAGTTCGAGAGGCACTCTCGCCTCGGCTTCGTCAGCAGGGAGGCGTTCCTCGAGGAAGTGGACAGGCTCCGCGGGCTCGGATTCAAAAGGATAACGCTCAAGACGGGCGCCTATTCGCAGGCCGAGCTGGCGATGGCCATCAGGTACGGCTCCGATGCGAGGCTGGACCTTCTGACCATAGACGGCGCCCCCGGCGGGACGGGGATGAGCCCCTGGCCCATGATGAACGAGTGGGGCATACCGACGTTCTACCTCGAAGCGCTTGCCTACCGGTTCTCAGAGAAGCTGAGGAAGAAGGGCAGGAGGGTCCCGGACCTGGCGGTGGCCGGCGGGTTCTCGACCGAGGACGGCGTGTTCAAGGCCCTGGCAATGGGAAGCCCGCACGTCAAGGCGGTCTGCATAGGCAGGGCGCTGATGATACCCGGCATGGTAGGCAAGAACATCGGCGAATGGATCAGGCAGAAGAAGCTCCCGGTGACGGTCTCGAAATACGGGAGCACGCCGGAAGGGATATTCGTCCATTACGATGAGCTGAAGGAAAGGTTCGGCAGCGGGATGAAGGACATACCCCTGGGCGCGGTGGGCATCTACTCGCTCTGCCAGAAGATGAGGACGGGGCTGCAGCAGTTCATGGCCGGCAGCAGGAACTTCAGGCTTTCCACGATTTCCAGAAAGGACCTCATGGCGCTGACGAAGGACGCCGCCGAGATTTCGGGCATACCCTACGTGATGGATGCCTACAGGGAAGAAGCCGAAAGCATTCTCAGTGACTGAGATGTCAAGCCGCAGTTGCGCGATTATTCCACGGGGCTTGTTCTATTTGTTCTACTCTTCCCCTCTGCTGAGAAATCAGAATCGTAATCATAAGGAATAGATTTATATATGTGAAAACACATATATTCACATAGAGGTGGGTATTATGGCGAATTTAACCCTGGCAATTCCCCAGAGTCTGCGCAAAAAAATGAAAGAGCACCCGGAAATACGCTGGAGCGAGGTCGTGAGAATGGAGATCCAGAAAAAAATAGAGGATTTGGAATTGATGGATAGATTAACGCAGAGAAGCAGATTGTCTGCCAAGGAAGCGTTAAAAATAAGCGAAAAAATAGACGAGGATGTGGCGAGGAAGCTGGGGTTAAGATGATAATCGTTATTGATACGAACATCCTGATTTCGGCTCTTATAAAGGATTCAATTACAAGAAGGATTATCGTCGGGTCCGGGATGAGCTTCTGCTATCCCGAAATCTCCCTGCATGAGGTGAGAAAATACAAGAAAACGATAATGGAGAAATCTGGACTGGGGCAGAAAGAACTTGACCTGCTGCTCGACAATCTCCTTGAATACGTAGTCCTGATTCCGACGGAGTTAATCAAGGAGCATCTGGACGAGGCGAAATCCGTAATGCTTGAGATAGACCCCAAGGATGCCGTCTTCATCGCGGCTGCGCTAGCATACGGAAATTCTATAATATGGAGCGATGACAAGGATTTCCACAGGCAAAGCAGAATAAAGGTTATCAGAACCTCACAGTTTGCCAGGTTTTTTGAAAAGTTCTAACGCTTTTATTGCATTCCGCAAAAACAGGATCATGAGAAAGACCGGCACCGCGAACCTGCCGCTGCATCCCGGCAAGGCGCCGCGATGGCTGTTCGGGAGGATGGTGAAGCTTGCCGGGGGCATCACCGAGGTCATAGTGGACGAATACGGCAGCCCCGAATTCCTGAAGAGGCTTTCCGACCCTTTCTGGTTCCAGGCGTTCAGCTGCGTGCTGGGATACGACTGGCACTCCTCAGGCACGACGACGGTGACGTGCGGAGCCCTCAAGGAGGCCCTCAAAAAGGAGAACATCGGCATCGGGGTCGCCGGCGGGAAGGGGTCGGCATCGAGGAGGTCTCCGCAGGAAATAGAGGAAATCTCAAACGGCTTCTCTTTGCCGACGAAGAAGATATCGGAGCTCCAGTATTCCAGCAGGATGGCGGCCAAGGTCGACAACACGGCCCTGCAGGACGGCTACCAGCTCTACCACCACGCCTTCATCTTCACCGGGAAGGGGGACTGGGCCGTGATCCAGCAGGGCATGAACGAGGCGGAGAGATACGCGCGCAGGTACCACTGGCTCTCGATCGGGCTGAAGGGATTCGTCGAGGAGCCGCACAGCGCCATATGCTCCCAGCGTTTTGAAGAGGCGGCGCTTGACATGACGGCGAGGCAGAGCGCCGACGCAAGGAAGATATCGGTGGACCTGGCAAACGAAAGCCCTTCGAGGATCGTGAAATTTTTCACAGGGCAGTCAAGCGTGAATGATTTCCTGAAAAAGGAAGATGCAAGGCTTCACCTCCCGCCGGGGCACATGATAAAGGACATGAAAAGGATAAACATCGAGACGCTGCGGAAGGCCTATGAGATCCAGCCGAAGAGCTACGAGGAGCTGCTCGCGATAGGCGGGGTCGGGCCGAAGGTCGTGAGGTCGCTCGCGCTGATATCCGACCTCGTGTACGGCAAGCCTCCGAGCTGGAAGGACCCGGCGAGGTACAGCTTCGCGCACGGCGGCAAGGACGGCATTCCCTACCCGGTGGACAGGGAGACCTATGACAAGTCCATAGAAATCCTGAGGACGGGAATCGGTGAAGCGAAGATAGGGAACAGGGAGAAGCTGGGCGCCATAAGAAGACTGGAGAGCTTCGCTTAGGATCATTCGATTGCTGCGGTGATTTGCGCGTTCCTGTCCTCGGTTATTCTCAGCGGAGGGGCAATCAGGCCCGGCTCGTAGTCGCCCGATAACCTTACGTATCTGTGGGGATAGCCGGTCGTCCTGTAGTCCGTCGGGAAGAGCCCCCCGAGATATGGGCCGCCGTCCGGGTCGTACATAAGGTGAACCGGCAGGTCCCGGATATAGCCATCCCTCATGCCCGTCACCACGGGTTTGCCCTGATGGAAAGCCCCATCGGATTCTGTCGCATAGAAAAGTACATTGAAGAACCAGAATCGCCCGGGGCCGCCTATCTTTCTAAGAAGTACCCTGTCCCCTTCCACAAGCATGGGGTGCACACTTTTCTTGTAAACCCTCCCCTCCAGATTGTTAATGGTGCTATGCCCCCTGTTCTCCTGAAGGACGCCGAAATGTAGCGTCCAGTCTTTGTCGTAGACAAAGGCCGTCCATTCGTTGGGATTCTTTCCCGGGTGTTCAAGCCTCCCGAGGAAT
>Ga0315286_10005669_pt1 | contig 12076 bp, 11 predicted proteins | sample YL17G10_0_MG_FD_205038 | JGI IMG/M metagenome (GOLD analysis project Ga0315286, IMG submission 205038) | Sediment microbial communities from Yellowstone Lake, YNP, Wyoming, USA - YL17G10_0 | ecosystem: Environmental > Aquatic > Freshwater > Lake > Sediment | place: USA: Wyoming | collected... | reverse complement strand
CCTTGCGAGCAACCCCTTGGAATGCAACTGCTTGAGCGACCACCAGACGCTCTCCACGTAGTCGTTCGACATGGTCATGTAGGCGTTCTCGAAATCGATCCAATAGCCGATGCGACGGCTCATGTGTTCCCAATCGAGCTTGTATCTTAGGACACTTTCACGGCATAGGTCGTTGAACTTCCCGATCCCCAAACGCTCGATGTCCTTCTTGGTCGAGAGACCGAGCGACCGCTCGACCTCCAGCTCCACGGGCAGGCCGTGGCAGTCCCAACCTCCGATGTACGGCACGATCTCTCGGCCGTTCATAACATGATATCTGAGGAACGTGTCCTTTACCACGCGCGAGAGCGCGTGCCCTATGTGGGGCTTGTTGTTGGCGGTGGGCGGGCCCTCACAGAACACCAGGGGCTCTCCGCCCTTCATGCGCTCCTTCATCTTCTGAAGGATGCCCTGGTCGTCCCATGAACGGAGGATCTCCTCTTCCAGCTGCGGGAAGGATTTCCCATCGGGTTCACGGTAGAGTTTCCTCATTACAACAGACTCCTCGAGAAGGATTCTATTACAAACTCAGCACTGTAAGCAAGAATCAGCTAATTAGTATTATGAGCTGGACTGCCGAGTTCATCTTGAGAAGTGCAATTACGCGATTGGTAATTAATCTTGCCGTGGCCTTCAGGTCAGCACTTCAAGGACGCCTCCATCCACGATTCGAGGCTTCGTTCGAGCGCCCGTCGGAAGATAGCCCAGTTTGACAGTCTGGCTCACATGATTTCCCCAAGGTTCGACTAAGAAAGATTGAAATAATAGAGCGCGTATAGCGCGGCTCGTGCAACCCATGGCCTGGGGTGGTGCCCAAGCTTAAAGGTGAACATTGATGGAAGAGCCGTTGTGCAACGTGGAGTTCCTGAAGAGCAACTCCACATATGTGGCAAGAGTACAGAGCGATGTCGGTGGTCTGAGAGAGTACCGGAGCGGAAGCCTAGAGGAGATACTCGAACAGGTCATCATCGACCTCCAAGAGGAGTTCGAATCAGCCCGTCCCTGACAGCATACTGAGACCCACCGGGAGCCCAAAGAGCACTTGGATCCGCCCTTGTTCATCCGTGTAGGCTTTTGACACCTCTATAGGGCGCGGACGCCAGAACGGGGGCGATTGAATGGAAGAGAAGGACAAGAAGGAATATGAGGAAGTCATCTCGACTTACTATGGCGATGATCAGGTTGCCGCGTTGGTGACTTTCAAGATCGACACGAAGGGCTCGGACCTGGTCGCGCAGAAGATCGCCAGCTTTCCACACATAGAGGATGTCTTCCTCGTCACGGGGGACACCGACATCATCGCGAAGGCGCGGTTCCCGAACTACGCAGCATTGAAGAAATTCATCGTCGACGATGTCGCCGAGATCGATGGCGTGAAGGAAACGAGAACTTTCATGGTGGTGACGGTTTTCAAAGAGCGAGGCAAGATCCGGCAGGAATCCGAAGAGGAGAAGAAGTAGGGAGGTTTGGAAGAATAACCGTAGCTTTACTCTCCAAAGGTGATAATCATGGTGGACATGGAAACGAGGCTCAGACAGATCATGGAGGTGCTGGACCAGCTAGCTGAGGACAACTCGGTGCCAAGGAACATCCGACGCGGTGCGGCGGATGCGAAGACGCGCCTCTTGAACAAGGCAGAGGCACTGGATATCCGAAGCGCGAGCGCGGTGATGATTCTGGACGAACTAGCCAACGACCCTAATATTCCGCTACATGGTAGAACCCTGATCTGGAACATCATCAGCCAACTCGAGACAGTAAAGTGAATTGCGACAGGCCGACGACATATCCGGCGCCTGTTCTCCGAACCGGATACATTTAAATGCGAACTTCTTCCTTTTGGCCGACGAGCGGCTGTAGTCTAGCGGTTAGGACTGAAGCTTCCCAAGCTTCAAGCCCGGGTTCGAATCCCGGCAGCCGCACTCTCCTACGTGGAAAGAGCACAAGGGGTCAAGCCCAAGAGGAAAGACCAACCCATGTCCTGGAGTCTCGGGACGACTATGAGGACCCGCTAGCCCTTCCCTGCATCTCCATGGTCGGCTCGAACAGACCCATCAGGTTGCCTTCTGAGTCTGTGAAGTAGGCTGAGAATCCCATACCTGGAACGGGCATCTTCTTCTGTGCCACCTTTCCTCCCAGCTTCTCTATCGTCTTGAGAGATGCGTCCATGTCCTCGACGACGATCGTAATGACCGGATGCTCGATGGGGGCCTGTCTCTTCATCAACCCGCCGTTGATCGCTGCGAGCTCCTTTGGCACTCCCTTTTCGTCCACCTCTGTCGTGCGGACAAGAGTGTATTCCATATTAGGCACGGGGTCCATCTTCCATCCGAAGGCGTCCGTGTAGAATCTCTTGGCTCTCTCCAAATCATCAGCTGGTATCTCGAAATGCGCTACTTTTCCAGACATACAATTTACCTCGGCGGCACATCTCTCTCGGCGACATAACCATTGAGCCGCACAGGTTCGAACTCAATTTCCTTCGCGGAATTCCCACCTCTACTGAACTCGGAAAAGGAGGGCTGGCTACTGCCGCGTTCAAATCTCAGAAGCCCTATTTCTCTCGTTTTTGACCGGAAATCATATTATTGAGAGACGGACTTCACATTTGGGGGAAACGGACTTGGATGATCATAAGAAGCGACTGTTGAAACTCATCGTGCCTGCTGTATGTGCTGTGGTCATCGTTGTAGCTCTACTGGCCGTCTATTTCAGTCCCGCCCTCTCATGGAGTTCATCGATCCGCGACCGCGATGGAGATGGCGTTCCAGATTCAAAGGATGCATTCCCCAACGATCCTAAGAGGTCGCTCCCTATCATCTCGCTGTCAATCGCCGCCGAAAACCACAACTGGACGCTCAAGGTAGAAGACATCATTGCGGATCCGGGCAGGACTATCACCGGGATTGCATTCAGCGATATTCAGGTGGAGGCCATTGATTCCACTGGCAATTCGGTTCTGCTGACCTCGTTGTCGACCCTTGCCAAGAACAGATCCGCCAGCGGAGTAACTTATGTGGATACTGGGGATCGAACTTCCATAAACGGAGGCGATGCGTTTGTCCTATCTCTGTCAGAGTATCGTCCCGGATCCCTATTCAATCTATCAAGCACCGTATCGGAGGGCTTCTACGCTTCAATTGATCTTCTTATGGAGGCTCCTTCTGCCACGGGAGGAAAAGTGTGGAGCTCAGAGTCCTTCCGATGGACTTTCACCTCCCTTTCGCCCCCGGTTCAATGGGAGGATGTATCGATTCATATCTCGGATAGCCAAAATGAAGCTTCGTGGTCCCCGATTGTAAGGGACGATGACGCGAACCTCAGCCTTCCGGTCAGTGGTTTCGGACCGATGTCTCTGGCTTGCACTTTGAATTCTGGAGTCCGCAACAACACTGCAGTCTACGACAACATGATAGACTCCGGAGACAACTTCACGATAACTCCTAGTTCTGGTTTCGCACCTGAGAAGGTCTACAGGGTAACAGTGGTTTACGATTTCGGCGGAGAAATCGCGAGTTGCTCCTTCAGCCTATCCGGTCCGGTTGTGCCTACCCCGACTCTGGACATCAGCCTGGCCACCCTACAGAGCGATCTGGTATTCGTACAGTTCTCTTCAGTGAATGGGGTGCTTTCGTGGGATGACATAGCCATCCTCCTTTCAGGAGGCACTGCGACGATTGTGTGGATCGTCAATGCAAGCGAGCTCGATGGCGGTGGACTATCGACTACCGTGTGCGGTGCCAGTGCATTGGATATCATGTGGATTACATGCACTGCAGGGGACTTGACGGGTAACGGGGTTGCGGACGATGGCGACGGGTTTCAACTAACGGCCAATCCTGGATTCCTCGATTATATGGACTATCGTGTCACGGTGATGTACAAACCACACTGGCAGGAGATGGCCTCACTGTCTTTCGCTGGCCAACCCGTCACACCGACCTCCTCACTTACAAAGTCGGCCGTCTCGAACGGGGTCAAGTTCACTTTCGCTCCGTTTTCGGCGGACACGCAATGGGGCGATGTGACCATACTGCTGACCGATGGATCGAACACCGTGGCGTGGTCTCCACAGACGATTGACCTCCTTAACGTGACCACCGCGACCTGGAACTACTTCACGGACACGGCAAACCTAGGCACGTTGAAGGTCAACATCACCGTTGTAGACCTCGCGGGCAACGGCTACGTCAACCAAGGCGACTACTTCGCTCTCAGGCTAGGAAACGGCCAGACTTTCTCAACAGCAACGACCTACACGGTCACCATAATGCATGACCCAACGGCCAGTGAGGTATGCCACATCAGTTTCGTGGGTTGACCCCTCATCCCAGGTTGACTGAGCTTGAGAACTTCGAACATCCCTGGCGCTCCGGACGTACCCAGACGAGAATACCTAACCCGTCACCTGTGAGACGTGCAGGATCGCCACGCCTTTCTCTTTGTCCATCCACCGTTTCGAGCTCACGCCCTTCAACCTCAAGAACCCGATCTCGTTGCTCATCCAGACCTGGCCCTTGAGAAGGTGCCCTCCATACGCGCGATGCTCCTTGTCCGCAACCGTGGCGTGGATGTGCATCCTCGGGTCGCCCTCTGACGCGACAGAGCCTTGGAGCACGGTGAGCTCATAGGGTTCCTTGAACGTCTTCTTGATATACTGGCCTCTGTCGAAGTACCCCAGCTCGAAATCCGTTATCATTCCTATGCCGGTCACGATCAGCAGAGTCGACTTCTCCTCCGCGATGACCTCTTCGATAGATTTGATGATGTCTTCCCCATGACTGAGCCTCATGAGAATGTAGTCCTGAGTGCGTGCGATCTCCATAATCTTCCCCGGAATAGGATTACGAGCGGCGCCTTTACCTTTCGGCCTTCGTAGGACGGCCGGACCGAAAGCAAAATCACCAGCAAGCCCATACTGAGCTTCGCCCAAGGAGGGTCCGATGGAACCTCGAAAAGAAGATCGACTGAAGGCATGGCACGGTGAGAGCTGGCATACACCGAAAGGACGACTGATACGAGACGTAGTCTATTCCATCGACACGGGCCTCATCACCACAGTCGCCTTCCTTGCGGGCGTGTCAGCGCTGGTAGAGAACAATCACAAGGTGGTCCTCGCAGGCCTTGTGCAAATCGGCGCTGGGGCGATCGCGATCTTCTTTGGCGCGTTCATATCCACGAAGGCCCAGAAGGATTTCTTCGAGAGCCAGGTCAAACGCGAACGCCGGGAGATCGAGGAGATGCCTGAGAAGGAGACGCGGGAGATTCGAGAGATTTTCGAGGAATACGGCTTCGACGCCCAGGAGCAGGAGGCCGCGGTCAAGCGAATCACCAGCAAGAAGGATCTCTGGTTGAAATTCATGGTCCAGGAAGAGATAGGGATATCTCCAAGCCACATCGACAACCCGAGCAGCATAGGGACGATCTCGGCCCTGTCTTTCCTCATCGGAGCATTCCCTGCCATACTTCCTTTCATCCTGCTAGGGAACCCGAGCCTCGCGTTGTTGGTCAGTGCCGTGACAATCCTCGGCTTCCTTTTCGCGCTCGGCGTCTGGAAGACCCGGCTCACGAAGCTGCACTGGCTTTTGAGCGGACTCGAGACCCTGGCGATTGGCGGGGTATCGTGCGGGCTGGGATTCCTGTTCGGAAGGCTCGTACAGGCGATGATGGGTTAGGCTCAGGCGCTCTCGAACACTTCCTTGATCCTCGCCATCGCCCAATCGATTTCTTCCTTCGAGATGACCAAGGGAGGGGCGAACCTGACCGTCTTCTCGTGAGTGTCCTTGGCGAGCACGCCCTTCTTCATGAGCCTCTCACAGATCGGCCGGACGGTCTCGCCTGGCCCAAGGCGGAACTCGACGCCGATCAGGAGACCTTTTGCCCTGATCGTCTTGATCTTCTTCGACCTGATGCCCTTCAGTCCCTTCAGGAAGTAGGCTCCCATGTCCCTTGACCTGTCAGCCAGCTTCTCCCCCACCAGGACATCGAGCGAGGCCTCCCCTATCGCGGCGGCTAACGGGTTCCCTCCGAAGGTGCTTCCGTGGCTTCCGGGCGAGAAGACGCTCATGATCTCCCGGCTGGACAACGAAGCGGAGACCGGATAGAGCCCGCCGCCGAGCGCTTTCCCGACACAGAGGATGTCTGGCTTCGCGTTCTCGTGCTGGAAACAGAACATCTTTCCCGTCCTCGCGAAACCCGTCTGTATCTCGTCCAGAATCAGGAGAATACCCTTCTCGGTGCAAATCCTTCTGAGCTCAGCGAGGTAACCTTCATCTGGAATGAAGATGCCCGCCTCCCCCTGGATCGGTTCGACCAAGATGCCGATGGTCTTGGAGTTGATCGCTTTCTTGAAGGCCGGGATGTCATTGTATGGGATGGTCAGGAATCCAGGCGTGAACGGCCCGAAGCCTTTCCTCGAATCCGGGTCGCTCGAGAAACCCACGATGGTGGTGGTCCTACCGTGGAAGTTGTTCGCGCAGACAATTATCTCTCCCTCGTTGTCGGGGACGCCTCTCTTCTGATGCGCGTACCTCCGGGCGAGCTTGATCGACGTCTCGACTGCCTCTGCGCCCGTGTTCATCGGGAGCGCCATCTCCATGCCGCTGACCTTGCAGAGCTTCTTCAGGAACGGTCCCATCCTGTCGTTGGAGAACGCCCTCGATGTCAGGGTCACGCGCTTCATCTGAGCCATCGCGGCCTTGACTATCTTAGGGTGTTGATGACCCTGATTGATGGCCGAGTACGAGCTCAGCATGTCGATGTACTTCTTGCCCTCGACGTCCCAGACCCAGACGCCCTTTGCCTTCGTGATCACGACCGGCAACGGATGATAGTTGTGCGCTCCGTACTTCTGCTCGAGCTCGATATAGTCTTTGGCCTTCATGTTCTCTTGTCTCCCGCAGGTTTGGCGGTAGTGGCGCTGAAAGACCGTCAGGCCTTAAAGCTATTCTCTGCCAACATGAAGCCCGGGGAACCTCGAGGTGGAGCAAGAATCCGCGGTGTTCGATGGACCGCTATCCTGGCAGTGGGATCAGAGGCGCATGTCCTTTGGGACAGACCGGACCACGCCGTAGACGGGCTTTGGGATGTCAAGTATCGGCTCGGCATCTTCGACCACCGGCTTGGGGAAGTTGTACACCTTCCTCGGCACATACTCCCCGGAATAGAGCGCACCGTACCCCCAGAACATCAAACAGACGACGAACACCAGGTAGGCGGCTGATATGACTATCGAGTACTGCCACGCGAAGGCCCAGCTGAATACAATCAGGAGGACCGAGAGGACCGCGCCAAACACGAGGCCGGACACGAGATCCACGATGTTGTCCTTGTTGTCCGTGCCAACGCCTATGTTGGTATAGCTGACATGCCTCGCGATCTCCATGATCTCGCGCCTTATGACGAAGAATATTGCACCGGCGAGGACCAGACCGCCGAGTGTGAGGAACATCCTGATGTACGATTGGGTGAGAAGAATCGCGATGCATACGGCGACAAACGATGCCAGAAGAACCCCCGTGACCTTGGTGCTCTTGAACAGGCGGATGTTCGAGGGCATCACAGCTTTGCCTAGCGTCCTTGAGACCACCGCCCCCGAGAACCTCAGTGGTTTCGGGACCAGCTTTGACAGGCCGCTAGCCACACCGGAGGAGTGCTTGACGAGCACGGGCGTGAGCGAGCTCATGATGAAGCAATACGCGCCAGCGAAAGGATTCAGCGTGGCTCCCATGGTCGCGCCCTGGGCCCTGCTCCCCACGCTCGCATAGAGGATCGACTCGACGCCCCGGCCGCACATGCTCGTCCCGATCGTCGTCGAGGCCTTTGACGAGAACCCCAGGAAGTAGGCGATGGAGGAGATGACGAGGACCTGGTACAGAAGAATGATGGGCACGGCGAGGACCAGCATCCACAGGATGTTCTTGAACATGGCTGGATCTATCATCATGCCGAATGTCGTGAAGAAGATCGCGACGAACGCGTCCTTGAAGGATTCCAGTTTTGACTGGACCCTCATGGTGACTTTACTCTCCGCGAGGATCATTCCGATGAAGAAGGCTCCGATGATCGGTGGGACACTCATGATAGCGGCCATGCCAGCTGTGAGGAACACGATGCCGAGGGCGAACAAGATGAACAGCTCATCGTTCTCGATGTGATTGAAGAAGGAGACGACCTTCGGGACCGCCCACATCGCGATCCACACGAAGAACGCATAGAACGCGGCGATGCTGAGTATCAGCTTGCCGTAATTCAGGACGTTGGGTGCGGATTGGACGACCATCCCGCTCGCGACGGCAAGGATGACCATCGCTATGAAGGTCTCGACAACGACAAGACCTATCAGGAACTCGACCTCTGGGCTCGACATCCTCTTCAAGTCGAACAACACCTTCATCGCGATGCTGGCACTGCTCATCGCGACCACTCCAGCCAGGAAGATCGAATCGATGAGTGGCCATCCGAGATAGGATGCGAACACGAAACCGATGAAGAGGCCAACGCTCGTGTCAATGATCGCGAGTATTATCGCAGGCGTGCGGGTCTTCTTCAGCTTGGAGAAGGAGAATTCGAGGCCGACGAAGAACATCAACATCACAAGGCCGATCTGCGATAGCATCTGAACGAAGGTCGTCTCACCGACGAGCCCGTGGTATTGGACTCCGAACACATTCACATCAATCTTTGGACCTATCAGAATGCCGATGACGACATAGCCCATCATGACCGACTGGTTCAACTTGCCAGCCATCGTCGCGGCTATGAAAGCGAGGAGCATTATCGCCCCCAGCTGGAACATGAGCTCCGCCTCGTTGATCATGTCGATCGCACATCCTGGCAGCTAGAGCTGATGCTCTCTGACGCAGGAAGAATCGCTCTGCATCCCATCAATGCGGGGATGCGTTTTGTGCGTACTTATAATTTGTTCACACTTCGTAAAAGCCAGATGTCCAGGTCCCTAGTAGCTCCTGCTACTAGCCCGCCATTCAACCCGTCCCGAAAACAAGCAGGAGAACGATGTAGAGTATGTAGAGCGAGCCCGACGCTAGCATCACCTTGTACGTGATTCCGCCTTTCCGCCTTATCGAGTAGAACATCCACGCTGACGCCCCCAACGCAATGATGATGCTCGCGACGTTGATCGGCTTGATGCTCCAGTCGGTGAACAACAACCCGATGCTCACTGGGATGCTGCTCTGGAAGACCATCGCACCGGTGATGTTCCCGAAACCCAGCGTGTCCTTTCCCCTCAGATACCACAGGACGCTGTTGAACTTCTCGGGAAGCTCGGTCGCTAAAGGAGCGATGAGGAACGCCAGGATCATTGCTGGGATCCCCACTTGAATCGCGACTGTCTCAACCTCCGAGACGAATATCCTCGCTCCGATTATGATTCCGATGAGGGCGGCACAAACCTGGAGCAGAATCAAGAAGAAACCGAGCCGACCCTTCTCCGCGTCGAACCCGAACACGCGACACAGGTAGAGAGGCGGGCAGGTGTTCGTCTTCTCTGTCCTCTCATCAGACAATGTTCGCCGGAGATAGAATCCGTAGACGAGGAGTAGAATAATGGCTATGAAGTAGTTGAGTGGTCCAGGATTGAACAGCTTCTGGATCCCGAACAGGGAAGCGACAAGTGCCAGAGTGTACATGGCCATGAAGTGCTTCATATCCCGCTCGGCGTGGTCGCGCCTCACGACCAAATGTGGTTCTCGGTTGCCTCGTTTGTGGCGATAATAGATAGCGATTCCCCCGATGAACATCGCCAGTGTGCCCAGCATGAAGGGAGCCCCGAGGATTGCGCCCACTCCGACTTCGGCCCCCTCGAGCTTGCCCCCCAGGAAGATGGCGATAAGGGGTACTATCGTCTCAGGCATCGCGGTTCCCACAGCAGCGAGAACACTTCCCGTTGCGGTCTCCGCGAGCCCCAATCTGACCCCGAGCCATTCGATGCCGTTCGTGAAAATCTCGCAGCTGATGAGTATGACTATGAGGCCGAGGATGAGGACGAGGACTACGGAAATATCAAGCAAAGCGGTGGCACCTTGAACGGCCTATTAGCGAGGTGGATTTAAAACATTCCCAGGTTGTCCGATGCTCCCATGGAGGCGCGCTTCCAGTCGTTGAACACCAAACCACAAATGTTTAAGTACGCACAATTGCTGACTTCGACGAGCATGTTCGGCATACTCAAAGGTCGCGGCCTCAAGACCCCCTGGCATCTGCGAGCGCTCTACATCTCCACGTTTCTCCTCAGGACCGCATTCGGAGCCCTTCTACTACTCATCTCGGACTACGTGACCGGAGATAGCATGAGCACCCTGCTGAAGGTCGCGATTATCGCAGTGCCTTACCCTCTGGCGGAGATGGCCACGGCGAACTACTTCGGGATCATAAGTGACCGTAGGGGTAGGAAGACAATAATCGTCTTCGGAACGGCCTTGGCCGCCATAATCGTCGCTCTCTACACGGTCTCGAACAATGTCTGGTATCTCGCGACGATGCACGGGATACATGGAATAGGGGCCGCTGCAACGGTCGCGCCTGCAATCGCGATGATCGCTGACTATGCGGACAAAGGGGACCGAGGCAGACAGATGGGATGGTTCGATTACTCGACATTCCTCGGTTACATTGTCGGCGCGGTCATGGGCGGCTACCTGATTGATGCGTTGAAGCCACGCCTCGGATTCGCGGTGATCGCGGGCATACTCACGATGTCGGCCGTCATGTTGTTCCTGCTAGTGAAGGAGAAGGAGACAAAGACAAAGGCAGAACATCGCGCTGGCTTTGCCGAGCTCAAGCAGGTTTTCAGAGTCCGTGAGATTAGATTGATGTTCCCCATCTGGCTGATCATCGCGACGCTGCTCGGGATCGCCCTGACTTACCTCCCAATCATAATGCTGAACAACAATGTGAGCGGGTCCACGATTGGTATCATGTTCGGGGTCGCGGGAGTGGCGCTCGGCCTGCTGCAGCCGTTCTGGGGGAAGGTCTCGGACATAGTTGGCAGGATCCCGGTCATGGCCTATGGGGTGTTCAGCATATTCGGCATCGTGATCATGCTTGTCTTCTTCCCGAATTCCGCGTTCACCTTCGTAGATCAGCATTTCCATGCCAAACTTGGCCTGATCCCATTAGCCATCTTGGGCCTGGGTGCAGGAGCGTTCGTCCCCGCCGCCCTCGCGATGATGGCGGATTCGTCCAACTCGGAACGATACGGGGCGACCATGGGGCTCTACTCGTTCGCACTTGGATTTGGTGCGTTCATCGCGGAGTCGCTCGGCCTGATCATAATCCTTGCAACAGGCAGTGGGAACGCGCCTCAGGGACTGCTCTACTTCGCCGCTGGACTGATAGTGCTGGCGGTAGTCTTGATGATGCTCTTCTTCGCGACGTCGCTGGTCCGCGGGCGTTCAGGGAAGAAGAAGGCTGCGACATGATGGATATCGATGGGTCCCACGGGGAAGGTGGAGGCCAGATCCTCAGGACCTCGGTCTCGCTATCGGCCGTGACCGGGCTGCCAGTCAGGATCTTCAACATCCGCTCCAGGAGAAAGAATCCGGGACTTGCTCCGTCACACATGACGGCAATCGAGGCGGTCGCGAAGATGTCAGATGCCGACATCGATGGTCTGTATCCTGGATCTAAAGAGCTGGTGTTCAAGCCGAGAGAGGTGCTGGGGGGCCGGTTCGAGTTCGATGTGGGGACCGCGGGCAGCATATCCCTCGTCCTTCAGGCCTGCCTCATACCTGCAATCCTGTCAAGATCCGCAGTGAATATGACCATCAGAGGCGGGACGGACGTCAACTGGTCTCCGCCCATGGACTACATGAGATTGGTGCACCTGCCAATCTTGAGCATGTTCGGTCCCTCGTTCGAATTGGAGATACGCGCTCGCGGATTCTATCCCGAGGGAGGAGGGGAAGTGAGCATCGAGGTGTCTCCCACAGGTGGCCTGTCAGGCATCGAACTGACTTCTCCCGGAAGGACGCTGCAGATCGAAGGCGTGAGCTATGTCCAGAACCTTCCGAAGGAC
>Ga0315286_10005667_pt1 | contig 12077 bp, 34 predicted proteins | sample YL17G10_0_MG_FD_205038 | JGI IMG/M metagenome (GOLD analysis project Ga0315286, IMG submission 205038) | Sediment microbial communities from Yellowstone Lake, YNP, Wyoming, USA - YL17G10_0 | ecosystem: Environmental > Aquatic > Freshwater > Lake > Sediment | place: USA: Wyoming | collected... | reverse complement strand
GCGGCCCACCGCATTTACTTGCCGATGTTCATGTTGCCTACGATAGGAACGCCCATCGGACCAACCGGGATATAGACGGTGGTATGATTAGGAGAACCCACCATAGCCTTCTGTGCTTCAATAGCTTCGTGCTGGAGGTACTGGTTAGTCAGCTTAGCCTGGATGATTTCCATAGCCTTGGCAATACCTTCTGCCTCAACAATGCGCTTTTCCTTCTTCTTCTTTTCAATTTCAATTTCCGTATTGAATCTCTCAAGATCCTGAGTGGTCTTCATTTTAAGAGCAACAGCCTCAGCTACAGAAGCAGGGTACTGAATATTACCGACGATGACACTCATGATCTGGAAGGGTGAGCCTTCAGCATACTTCACAACTTTCTTCTGAATGTCGGCGGAAATAATGTCGCTCTTGTCCTTAATTTCAAGTCCGTTATACTTCTGGACTTCAGACCTGGAGAATGTACGGACATTTTCCTTCAAGAAATCATTATACGCGCCAGTAAGCAAAGGCGTGTCGCCTTTGTGATCATTAAGGGTTGCATACTTTTCAAAGAACTCTCGAGCCATTTCCTTCCGGATCTTCCACACAACATGTACATGAAACGCTACCTGCATGTTGTCCTTTGAAAGAACGGCAGTATCGCCCACAAAAGGCTCTGGGATAGAATATGGGGTGATGGAGGCGTTATAGACGCGCAGGAGCCATCCTCGACCTGGAGAGGTAGGTCCATCCTGGAGACCGACGAAGGTCGTCTGCCCGAAAATAGCACCACGGGTCAGGTAACCCACATAGCCTGCATCTGTTTTAGGGTTGCTGGTTCCGAAAAGCCAGATCATAAAAACAAAAAGAAATACTGCACCCGTGATTGCTCCCACGAAGGCCGTAGGGAAACTTCTCTGTTCATTTGCCATGCTCGATCTCCTTTTTGTCTGAGGGTTTGAAAAACGATTTTAAGTCTTCAATGCCTTCTCTTATGAATGCTCTCACAGAGAAACGTCTTCGTGGCTGTTGAATAATCGTAATCGGATACATGTTGGGTCCTGTATATAATTTCTCCATATTTTCTTTAAGTTCTCTGAGATTCTCAGCTGTATAGCTCTTGGGAGGCTTGATGATTTTGGACTGGAGTGCGGGATTTCCTTCATGAGGCCATACTGTCCCAGAGAAGCCAGCGGCCCGCGGGCCTGGCGTACTAATGTTGATACCCAGTTCAGCCAGATCTGCAAGGCCGAGGCGCTGACGGACTTCAGCGGGTGTGTAGTAATGTCCGGAAGGGATCGGACGAATTGGTACGCCCGGCTGTCCCATTACCGGAGGCCCTGGCTATTTGTCACCGGTTTTGACGGTTGTTCGGCAAAATACTTTTCAATCTTCGGTGCTACGATGCAGAATAAAATACCCACAATGGCGACCACAATCATGAGCTCAATCAATGTGAATGCTTTCTTATTCATATTCAAGTCCTCGCCCAATAGAGATTCATTAACATCGACATCAAGCAAGCCGACGGGGCCATAACTACAAAGTCTAGTTCAACATTGTAGTATGCAAAGATTGCCCATAGCGCACCACACGTCGCAACGTTGAAGACAAAACCGAACACATTCAGGAAGAAATACTTTTTCCAATCCATAGAATCTCCTCTAATGCAGTTTATTTGGAGTAGGTACGGTCGAATCATCTTCGTCGGGTAAGTCGATGATGTTATACAAGTACGTTCGGAAGTCAAAATCCTTAGAGTCTCTAATCGCTACAAAAACCCTTCCCAATACCTTGGAGATAGGGCCATCGGACTGAACATGATAATCTCGCAATGCAGATTCATCAGCCTCAGTAGCAAGGACTAGAGCGCAGAATTCAAGAAGGTCTTTGTATTTCATTTCTTGGGCCTCGGTGCGTTGGCACATACGGGACATGCTGTGCAGGGCTTACTCATGTCATAGCCTCCCACAGGTTTCTTCTTGGGCTTTTTCTTCGGTTTCTTCATTTCATCCACTCGAAGAAATGCCAAACGTATCCAGAGTCAACAATCGTCTCAATATGTCTATTGAAGCTCTTGCCAAATGGGACATCGTGTCCGGTTCCGTAGACTCTGAATTCTTTCTTGCGAGTTTCTTTGCTATCAGCATCCACTAAAGCCCACATACAGTAGACACCATGCGGGTGTCCCGGCTGCTTAGCAATCTTCAAGATCGCGGGCTCTAACCCTGGAAACTCGATATGGAATACATCGTCCAATGTGAATACATATTTAAAGATCTTATTCATTATTTCTTCACCCTTCTATTTTCGTCCATGTAGTATCAGTCTTCTTGTACTTCTGGCCACGTCCAGTTCCAAGGCCTGCACCATGAATGTTATGACACAGAACGCACATTATTCCCCACGGTCCCTGGGACGTCTTACCGTCAATAAAGACCTTGTGGAGAGGCTGTTCACAAATGTCACAGGTAGTAGGATCAGATCCCATCCAGTGTTTAGTCTTCGCCATGCTTGAACTCCCTTTTAAGTTATAAGTCTATTATACCACATCATTGTACATTATCTTACTCTATCGTCGCCACACCAGATTGCTTTCTTTTTTAATCCCTTCACTTTCTTCTCCAGTATAGCATTCTTTTCACAGTTCTTATTGGCAACTTCGATCCACATTGCTCTGTCAGCTTCGAGTAACTTTAAACGTGCAACTTCTCTTTGTAAAAAAGGTATATGATCTTCGATACAGAATTTCTCTACTTCACGAAGACGCTTCAGCTCCCTCGCGGCAGCCATGATGGCGGGCTTGTGATCGTTCCCAACATCGAAGAAGTATCCTTCCAGAGCCGAACACTCTATCTCGAAGGTCAATGTGTCCCACGCTTTCTTCTCCTCGGCGTTCATTTCCACTCTCCTGCACACCAGTGGCCATCTCGCTCATGTGTTGGATTCCCGCAGGATGGACATTTGGGAGTCTTCTCGTATTGCTTCTTCAGCTTCTTGATGAGTTCACGGTACTGAGGATTCTTATTCCTTTTCTCCATGTCTCCAAGCATCGTGAAGATTTTATGAAGGTCTTCTTCTATGCGGTTCATCATATCACTCCTTCTTTGTTTGGGTCCTAAATAATCTCCACCACCACAATCATAGCATCTAAAAGCCGGAAAAGATAGAACTTCCATGAAATCATAAGCAGCGCCACACCCTCGGCATGAGAGATACTTTTCCTGAAAGACAGCAGGGTCGACGCACCCACACCCAACACCGGGTTTTGTATGATGTTGATGCTGAATCGGGAGATGATCAGCAGGTACTAATTTGGGATCGACTTTCACGGTTCTTCCTGACGGCATCATAGTGCGTACTCTATTCTGTCACGCCATTTCTCATGCTTGACGTGAGTCTCTTTGATACGAGTCTTCTCCTTGAACAGTTCAAAGGCAAAGTCTATGTAGTCATACTTTCCTTCATACTTCTTAAAACGGCGGTCGAACTCTCTTTGGAATAACTTGAAAGGGTCTCTCATGATTTTCTCTCCAACGTTTTCGCGATATACTGAATGTCTTCCTTGAGTCGCTGTCTATGGCACTCCAAGCAGAGCCTCTTGACAGGTCTACCCTGCCTTTCACGGTCAGGGATTGTTGCCTTATTGATCCCACATACTATGCATTTGCTCATCACCCCTCCTTCGCCCTGCGTCGTTCAGAATCAAGAGACAGTTCAGTTATAACCGCCATCAATGCCTCCGGTTTCTTCTCCAACAGATATTTATGGATTGCATCCGCTTTCTCTTGATACTCGGCCACCTTCGCCTCGGATGCGGCGAGGCGGGATTGTAACGCCTCGCACGATTCAACGAGGGTGTCCACGTTGCCCTGTTCCAACTTAATCCTCGCCTGAAGTCCATCCCTGAACGCGATTCCCTTGAGCATGTATTCCTCAAGGTTGGCTACCTGCTGTCGAAGGTCCAGTAGTTCTCTCGCCTCACCTTGCGAGATACGATACTGCACTACCGTTTCCATCGGTGGGAATGACGCAAATCGTTCTATCTCTAGCCAGTTCATCCCTTCCCCTCCTTCAGCGCGGCGAGGGCGGCGTTGAGTAACGGTGTCCTTTCGGCGTACTTCATCTTCTTCGCCGCCTCCACCACCTTCGCGCAGCCCTCCCTAACGGCTTTCTCGAAAGCGCGTATGTCTCTAAAGTACGACCTCTTATTCTCGTTGGGGTACTCGATCATCGTCCACCATGACCTCAACTCCGCCTCTCCCTTTACCATCTTCCTTGCCATCACCCCTCCTTCAGCCACGCGGATACGGCGCGGGCGGCGTGTGTTACTGGCGTAACGTGTGGATTGCCCCAATGGGTATGGTGGGATTCTTTTATCACCCTCGCCATCCCCTCCACATCGCCGATACGGGCGCGGAGAATGGCAACCTTATACTTTGCGTCAGACGCTTCGATGATAAACACTTGATTGTCCTTTTCCAGCACCTCGATACGGGCGCGGAGGGCGGTGTCGCGCTCGGCGCATACTTGGTGCTTACGCTCGGATTCCTCTTTCTGCGCGACCACTATTCTGGCCCATCTCGTTACCCTCTCATTTTCTTTTAGCGCATCGTCGCGCTCTTTTTTAAGTTGTACCACTACGAATTTTGCGTCTCCTACCACATCGGCATTGTGGCGAAGAATCTCCGTCATTGCTTTGTTGGAATCACACATAGGGTGCGTTTCACATGGCCCGGTGGAACTGTGGCACACGCATGGGCTGTCCCACTCATAAAGCGGATCAAGGTGGCATAAACTGCATTGGCATTTAATTGGATGTCCCATTCACCCCTCCTTCGCCTTGCGGCGGAGGTTTTCAATATAGATTTCCCTCTCGCCGGTATCTGACTCCCTGTAAAGATTGACGGCTCTATAGAGTTGTTTCGGTAGCATCTCCACCGCCTCCCGCAGCCGCTTCAACTCCGCTCGAAGTTCTTCGTTGGCAGACGATATGCCCTCGTAGCGTATTTGCTCAAGTTGCCAGCGTTCTTTGTGCAACTCCACCTCTGCGTCCTTCTCGGCGATAATAACATCTGATTTCCTCGTCTGCTCCTTCAACTCCTCTTCTTTTCCAGCACAGAAGGCACAGAAACTGTTCGCTTTATACGCCTTCAACTCTGTGTCCTTCGCGTCGCAAGAGGGGCATAGATTGGCAACAAACTCTTCAATCTTTTTATCCATCACAAGACATGGTTCTAATCTGTCATGAGGAAACCGACAGAAAGAGCACACTGGAAAATAATGTACATCTCTTTTATCTGTCATTTCTCCCACCCAATGAGCTTGCTGATTTCGGGAGTCATTCCGCCAGTATTCTTGAATCGAGCTTCGAAAGCCTTAGACACTAGAGGAATATCACCCCTGAAGTACGGATGACCGGCCGGTGCAAACCTTTGCAGTCGTGCACAGTCAATCTGTGTCAAGTCTCCTATGTCCCTTACCATCTTTCTTTGCTGATCGTCTGTATATGATTCCATCATGACTATCTCCTTGACCCAGGAAACATGGGTGAAATTATTTTGTCAAGCTGTTGTAATCCGGGATTTCCTCGCTCAGCCATATCCAACATGACTTTGGAGCCAAAGTTTCCCATATTCCTTGTAACAATGAGACTGCCGAAAGTGTTTCCTGGAGATTCTCCAGAGTCTTCAGGATCGGGATAATCATGAAGAATCTCTAGAGGTTTTTCAACAGGCTTCTCATCCTTTATGTTCAGGCAGAAAATCAATAGAACAACGATTGCCGTGAAGAATATGAATGCTATCATCCTCTCTCTCCAAACCAGATTGAAGTGTTGAAGACGTCTATGTTGGGTGAATAGCCAAAGTCTCCATCTTTTGGGAGCACTAAGTCAACCATTTCAGTTGTATAGCCCATGTAGCCACCACAGTCATATTCGCGCATCACGAGGACTGTCTTGTTAGGGTCTTGTGTGTAGAGCCATTGTATTAACTGCTCGACGGTAGTCATAATGTTTTACCTCATGACATCGCGGTTTAGGAGACTATTGGAACACCCTATGGAGACTCTAGAGCAGACTCTAGCTAGCTGCTGAGAGACTTTTGTTTGTGTCATTGAACGATGGGGCCCTTACTCGCGCCCTGTGGGCGTTCCATATATGGGGCCCCTTTTATTGGCGTTTATCGCCTATTTATCACCCCTCCTACACAGTGCCCTCATGGTGGCAGTCACTCATCGCAGCACTCACCCATCTCACTCTACAGCCAAGTGTCTCATTGTGACTCAGGACAGCACTTTGACAACAGCAGCATACACCCATGCCAGGCCCGCAACCGTTATGCATGCACTCAGGAAGAATGCAGCCAACACTACTATACCCCAACAGTTGAGTGTTTTGATGTTATACTGTATTGTAGGGAGTGCACAGTACATGTCACAGAAAGTGAGTCTCATTTAGTCAACTCCATCAGCATGAGTTTGAACTCCTTGTATGCATTGTGATATGCCAAGAGCTCACCTCTCCTCACACCCTTGACATACTCGTCATCCGTTGGGTCTTGAGTTGTGATGTCCAGTTTAGCCTGTGTCTCCTTGTCTACCAAAAGAGCACCGTATACCTTGAGTGCATCGAACAGCTTGTCCATTAGAAGCCTCCTATAGTGTATCCATAGATCATCAGTGACAGTACTCCGATAATCCAGCCAATAGCTGCCCACTCGCTGAGTGTCAGCGGCTTACGGACATACTTGAGCTCACTCATAATGCCCATGCCTCCTTGACCGTCAGCTTGCCGAGTGAGTTGCCAAGGATGTCTTGCACATCCACGCACTCATTGACATCGTTGGGAAGCACTATGTACACCAGCTTCTCCTTGTTGATAGTGCCGCTGAGTATGTTACCGTGCTTCTTGATGAGCCGGTTGACCTGTGCCTTGCTCAAGATGCAGACCATGTGACCCTCCATCATTTGATAAGTCTATTGTATCACAAGCAGTAGTGATTGTACACCTATTTGTTGCGTCGTTTGTCTCTCCAGACGGCAAGTGCACCTACACCGAACAGTCCCCAGAGAGCAATGAGGAGTATGAGTGCACCTGTGTCACTGTTCATGTTTGTGTCACCAGCTCATGCTCGAAGCCCAGTTCAGGAAGCTCCGTTTTGTATGCATCAAGGTTGACCTTGAGTTGCCGCATCAAGTGCTCTGCGTCCTTTTGTGAGAGCCTGTGCCGGTGCCACTCCTTGCCGTCACGAATACTGATGATGATGTTCTTGTAGGTACGACCTGGGAACAACACGCAAATTGCACTCAATTCATGCCTCCCTCATTTGCCGTGCGTCTGCCTTCTTTGTAGCCGCGGATGTATGCAGCTTGTTCGACTGTCTTCATTGTTTTGAGGTTAGCCTTTATCACCTTCTCCAAGCGTCTCACTTCCTTCTCGAGCTCAGCTATCTCGTCTTGAAGCTCCTCTATCCATTCTGAATTTTCGAAGAGCATGACTACTCCCTCCCCGTGATGTTCTGCATCTCATTGTCCTTGAGCACGATGGAGCGTCCGTTGTCCATGTCAACAATGTAGACCATGTCGTGCACCCACTTGTTGATGGTGCCCTTGTGACCCTTCATGAGGATGTGATCCGCCGTGATGTAGATGCGGTCACCATCCTGGAATACATCCTTGACGTAGCTCATTTAGCCGGCTACCTCCTGTTGAGCATAAGAAGTTTCGACACAATCCATTGTGCAAAAGAGGACTGCATTCTCGAAGTCCTCTTTGGTGATGTATGAGTTACCGAGATAATCAAGACCCGTACCCGCCAGGAAGCAATAATTGTCTTCGAAGATCATTGCACCGCAGATGGAGCACCGGCCAGCAAAGCCGGTGAACCGAGAGATGTGAGTTGTATTAGCCAATGTTCTCAACCTCCTGAGAGCCGCACTTGGTGCAGCGATGGGGACGTTTGTTGCCGTGTTGGTGCTTGCACTCCATGCACACCCAGTTGTCCATGTGTTCCTCCTAGCTCAAGAGAGCCATGTAAAGTAGAACCGCAGCGATGCTAAGTGTGAGCATTTGCCCCACCTCCATTTGATAAGTCTATTGTATCATCTGGAGCCGGGATTGTACACCATTCAGTGCGGCCATACACGCCATACAAGTAGGGGAGGGCTGTGGAAGCCCCTCCCCGTTGAGTTGTTAGGCGGCTATCTTCACCATCGAGGTGAGGGCATCGAAGGTCGCCTGGGTCTTGTTGCCGACCGTCCCAAACCACTGGGAGCCCAGGAGCTTCTCCTCCGCGGAGGTGCCGTTCTTCTTGGAGCCCTTGATCACCGTGTAGTGATCCAGGTACTCGGTCACCGCGTTGTACGCACCCCATGCCGTCCCCTTCACACCGGGGAGGTCGGTGCCCATACCGGAGTGCGAGAGATTCACGACCTGCTCCTGGATACCCTCCAGCCGGGTGAGCTGACGCTTGGAGCGGTCGTTCTCCTCCGCCACTTCAGCCGCGAACACCTTCTCAACCAGGGCGAGGAGCTGGGTTTCCGTGAACTTGATCTGCTTCAGTTGCTCGAAGATCTCATCCATCGAGTTGAAGTACTTGACCGAACCGTCGAAAGCCTTGCGAGCTTCCGCCATCTTCAGCTCCACATTGGTCGTGTGACGGATGCGGAACTTGTTGCGTGCCTTGCGGATTGCCGCCTGAATCTGATTTGCACACCAGATCCGGAAGTCGATTGCGGCCACCATCACCGGAGACACTCCGTTGTGGGACGTGGACATGAGCAGGTACCGCTCCACCACATCCACCGCAGTGGAGGTTGTGGGGATCTTTGCAAGCATCCAGATCAGCGAGCCGTTGCCCAGGTTTCCGACCGTGGTGTAGCTTGCCTCACCCCGACCGATGATGTCGTCCATGAAGTTGAGAGCCGCGATGTTCTGCACCGGGCGGTAGGACGCACCCACCACACCCAGGGGCCGGCCGTCCGAAGTGCGAACCGGGACGAACTTGCCGGGCACCACAGAGGTCTTGCCGTTGAACGTCACCTTTGCAGGCTCGAGTTTGACTTCCCAGTCCAGGCCACCCTTGGAGAGCGCCTCCTGAGCCGTCATTGCACCCTCCACCTTCGTACCCACTTGATTCCAGATCGGGACAGGTCTTGCCATACTGTGTGTGCCTCCTTGATTTTGATAGTTCTATTATACCCTATTCAGAGGGTATTGTACACCGTTTAGTTCGGCGGCCATCGACGCCTACTTGTCTCTCAACCGAGCCATGACAAGCACGAGCCCCACATCTCCGTACCAAACATCGAAGATTTTCCGAAGCCAGTTCACAGTGTCACCTCCTTTGGAGAGTATCGGATGACACCCTCGTAGTCGAGCTGGTCCTGCTCGAACGGCGTGAGGTAGTTGTCTTCCACAACAAACCAGTCGACCACATACTCCTCGACGTAGTCGTTGGAGCGGTACAGCTTGTCCGCCGCCGTTTTTGCCATGGTGTGGACATGAGCCGGGTTGATGCGACCACCCAGCGGAATGAAGTATTCCATTCCGCCCTTGGACTTCCAGTACTGAGGGCACTCACCCTTGCCGTCCCAGGTGTGCGCACCGTAGTTCTCTCGGTACTGCGTGATGAGCATCAGCTTCAATTCACTACCTCCCCATTTGATAAAACTATTATACCCTATTCAGTCACTATTGTACATCGACAAGTTTATTAGCGTAGGTGGCCGCCGATTATCCTGTCTTATCACATACTGTGATGTACGTCTTGTAGATGAAGTCCATCGCCCTTTTTCGGGACGTCTCGTAGAAGAGTGCTGAATCGTGGAAGCACTCAGCAAAGTGATTGCAGAAGGCCTGACCAAACCGCTGATGCTTGTAGTGACCCGCATCGTACAGCGTGATGAACTTCCTCATGTCCTCGTAGTTGATCATCATTTCTTTGCTCCTTGAGCCAGGGCGTATTGAGCATCTGATACTGCGAACTTGAAAGCCTGACTCACAGCGCCAAGTGCATAAGCACGGTCATATTCCTTGTCGGGAGCGTTTGCTAAAGCCTCCACGCACTCCTTCTCGACATCAATCGCAGCGATCTTCTTGAGGAAGTTCTCATACAGGTCAATCTTGTCGCGCATTGATACAGGCATCTATTCCTCCAGGAAGTTCTTGATCTGTTCGTGCGCCAGACCGGTGAGCTTGAAGGCTGTTTTGACGGCGGCCTTTTGCGCCTCTTCCATCGACTTGAACTTCTTCGTGAGCTTCAGGTTACTCACACGTGCGTAGTAGTAGCCCTCTTCACCCTTGGACACAAGGGCATAATCACAGTAGAGCACGATCAGCCCATCGCCCAGACGGAGGGTTGCACCACCGTAGGTACCGAGAGCCCATTTCAGTTCGGCGGCCATTTACGCCCTCCGCTCGATGACATGACCGTGGAGACCAGTCACATTATCCATAAACTCTTCCACGCCTTCCTCATAAAACATGATGATGGTGTCATCCTCAGCCATTTCTTCATTCAGGTCGATCACCTGAGACTCTTCCACCATCGCCTGGATGATTTCCGCCTGTTCGTGAATTGCCTGGATGAACTGCTTGTAGGTCATTTTGAACCTCCCCATTTGATAAGACTATTATATATTACTGAACAGGGATTGTACACCGTTATTACGGCCTCCAGCGATAGCTGGGACCTTCCCACTTGCGGTTGATCGCCTGGATGCCCTCAAAGGCGAGCTCCTTGTCCATCCGCTTGGAGAGCTTGGTGCGACCCTTCCGGGTGTACTTGAGAGCACGTTCCTTCGACCACTTGAAGACTCTATGCCATGTGGTGCCGTGGTCGGCAGACACATAGACGGTGTCCTTTGAGGCGGGCCGGATCAGTATGCCGTACTCCGACTCGTTCCATGCGATGCCCCTCTCATAGGAGCCCACTTGATTCCGTGTTTCCGCAGAGCCGACCTCAACTACCTTCTTGCCGAGGAGCGCCTTCTTGCCCTTGAGCTTGATGTACTCCGCAGCCACTGGTGTCTTGCTGAGTTTGGGATACATTTAATACTCCCTCACGAGGCGGCCTTCGACGCTTCCACAAGCCGGGTGGAATCGGATCTGACCACGCCTCAGTTTGTTGTGGATGCAGGTGGTGACATTGAACACCTTCCCGCACTTAGCACACTTCCACTCCCACCGGTTCTGCTTCTTGGTGCGAATGTCTGAAGTGTCATAGTTGTGCGTGCGCTTCTCATCACATCCCAGGAAGCCCAGCACTTCCATGAACTCATGACCGTGAGGCGAGCGCTTGGTCCGCCGAGTGCGATACCCAGCTAGCTTGGCGTATGCATCATTCTGAACGGACTGGTAGCTGCGCACATGAGAAGGGTGACCTGTCTTTGTCAGCCAGGCGTGCACCACCTCGTGCGGAACCGTCTGATTCACCATGTCATCCGCATTTTTCGCCACGAAGCAAAGATTCAGGTTGATGACGCCTGACCCTCCCATGTGCATCCCAGCGGCACGCCCACGGAGAGTGAACTCGAGGGTGGGAGAAGGGAGCACCTTATTATAGCGCTGCATCAACTTCGCCCAGCATTGAGCCATCTTCTTTTCCGCAGCCTGCATGAACTCGTAGTTGGTCATTCCCAACCTCCCCATTTGATAAGTAAATTATATCAAACTAAACCGTGATTGTACATCGAAAGCGGGGGTGGCCGCCGACGAAAAAAAGGGACTCAAGCCGGCTGGCACCGGTGAGTCCCCGACGGTCCGTGGGAGTGGACCGTGTAGATTTGAGTAGAGACCACGACCGCCATATCACTGAGTGGCTATATCCACCCACGGTCCTTATGCTCTACAGTAAATTTGGTGACGGTACCACGTTTGACCGTCCGTACAGGCATTAGCGACTGGCATCTATCCAGACAAGGGGAGTGCCAAGTAGCCTGCTCAAATTCGATGCCGTGGGTGGGCCGACCTACCTGAGCGGTGTTCAAATCCCGTCGGACCCGCCGCTCACCATCACCCACAGCTTGTCACCAGTAAAGGCCCTTCGCTTTCACGAGGTACCACCTGCAGTCGGACTAGTGGCTAGCCACTCAATC
>Ga0315286_10005663_pt1 | contig 12079 bp, 11 predicted proteins | sample YL17G10_0_MG_FD_205038 | JGI IMG/M metagenome (GOLD analysis project Ga0315286, IMG submission 205038) | Sediment microbial communities from Yellowstone Lake, YNP, Wyoming, USA - YL17G10_0 | ecosystem: Environmental > Aquatic > Freshwater > Lake > Sediment | place: USA: Wyoming | collected... | reverse complement strand
TGAGAATTGGTCAACAACCCCCCAGTCGGTACCCAGTGCGAGCGGGATACCGTGCATCATGAACTCGCCAATCGGCGGTAGATCGACCTCTTTTCGCACAGCCGAATTCGGGGTGACAATAACGGGGATCTTTGCCGCAGACAAAACTTCGGCATCATCTTTTTCGAGAACAGAGAGATGCGCCAACTGTATCTTTTGCCCGAAAAGATGGAATTCCTTCAACAACTGAGTTGTTGAGCGATGGAAGTTCCTTTTGAGCGATTCCGATCCGCGTTTTGTTTCCCCCAGATGAACCATCAACGGCATCTTGAGATCTTCCGAGATTCGGAGGATGGATTGGAGGCCATACGTCGTCAAATCATCCTCGGAGGGGAGCGTCAGGGCGAACCGCACACTTGAGCTTTGAAGCTTGCGGCTTTGTTCAACCTGATCGCCGTTGTGGAGTCCGATGAATCCTTTCAGCTCAACGCGCTTCATCGCTTCATAAGAAGCGAGGAGCGACTTCTCCAGGTTATCCAGTCCGTAGTCCGCAACACACGTGACTCCCGATTTCAAGGCATTGAAGTAGGCGAGCCGGAACAGGATTTCCAGATCCTCGGGTGCAGCTCCGTTGTTGAGATAGGAGTAGACGGCGGCAATCCGGCGATCTTTGCTCCAGCGGGACATGGGGATTGTGCCGGTAACGTGTCGCAGGAGAAATGACTCGGCATGAAAATGCGGATCGACAAAACCAGGAATCACCAGCTTTCCCGCGGCATCGATCACCTCTGCATTCGGATGCATGTTCTTCAGCGGTTCCGAACGCGGGGCGATATCAACGATACGGTTGTTCCGGATCAGGAGCGCATACCGACCAACCCGATTCTGCTGATCGGCCGTCGCGACAATTCCGTTCTCAATGATTTTTGCCAGTTCGTTAAGCGCCATCGTTCTATCGGCTACGGGTTGGGATCGGCTATCAATTGATTTTTTTCCAGTTTGTCTCGTCTTTCTTGTCCTCGAGCGCTATGCCGACGGCCTTGAGATTATCTCGAATCAGATCCGACAAGGACCAGAGCTTCTGCTTGCGGACTTCACTTCTCATCTTGATAATCAGGTCCATCAGACCCGGCACGAGCGAAGGTTCACTCAACAAGCCCGGCCGCCCCGCTTTTGGGATAATTCCAAGAATACCCCCCCCGAGCTCCTCAAAAATACTCTTGAGAGCTTCGATCGATACACCTGACAACTTGGTATCTGAATTGAGCGCTTGGTTGATCTCTCTCGAGAGGTCGAAGAACACGGCCAGCGCCTGTGGTGTGTTGAAATCATCGTTCAACGCATCCAGTATCCGCTTCTTGTACGCATTCACATCGACAGGGGAAGGGGCCGTTCGATTCTCAGACCGGGCCTTTGCCAGCTCGTTCTCCAGGTTTCTGTACGTATTGATCAGCTTTTCGTACCCCACCCTGGCCCCCGAGAGGGCATCTTCACTGAAATCCAGCGTGCTTCGGTAGTGACTTTGAAGGATAAAGAACCGGACTACAAGAGGATCGAAGCGTTGGAACGCATCCTTCAGTGTAATGAAATTTCCGAGCGACTTGGACATTTTCTGGCCATTGACAGTCACAAGGTTGTTGTGAATCCAGTACTTGGCAAAAGGTTGTCCGGTCGCCGCCTCGCTCTGTGCAATCTCACATTCATGGTGCGGGAACTGGTTGTCCATGCCTCCCCCGTGAATATCAAAGTGCTCGCCAAGATACTTCATGGACATGGCAGAGCACTCAACGTGCCAACCCGGGAATCCAATGCCCCACGGGCTTTGCCAGCGCATGATATGCTCCGGCTCGGCCTTTTTCCACAAGGCGAAATCCTCCGGATTCTTCTTGTCGGACCGCATTTCCACCCTGGTACCTTCGACCAGATCATCGAGCGTCCTGCCCGAGAGTTTGCCGTAGTCTTTGAATTTTCGAACGTCGAAATAGACGGATCCGTTTGCTTCGTACGCATACCCCTTCTTGAGAAGCGCGGTCACGATCTCGATTTGTTCGATGATGTGTCCTGTCGCTCTGGGCGAAATATCAGGCCGTGCAACGCCAAGCGCATCCATGTCCTCAAAGTAGCTCCGGGTGATAGTCTCGGCAATCTGCATCGGGTGGATCTTCTCGATTCGTGACTGTTTGAGCATACGGTCTTCGCCGTCGTCCAGCAAATGGCCGACATCCGTAATATTCTGAATGTACAAGACCCGGTACCCCAAATAGCGAAGATAGCGAACGACAATGTCGAAGGAGACATAACTCTTCGCGTGTCCAATATGCGCGTCGCTGTAGACGGTAGGTCCGCAGACATAGATTCCCACTACACCTTCATGGATCGGCTCGAAATCTTCTTTTGTTCGTGATAGTGTATTATAAAGGGACAGGCCCATTCGGATACTTGTTTGTTCGGAGTGTAAAAGATACGAGAGCCGGCATACGGCCTCTCTCATTCATCGGCTTGCTTCTGTTTCCTACTTCAATCCCATCAACTCCCGCGCCCCCTCGAGACCGGCGTCAGTCACTTCCTCTCCGCTCATCAGCTTTGCAACCTCCTCGATTCGCTCGTCCTCCGACAGTTTGCGGAGGCGGGATGTCGTCCGGCCGTTCGATTGGATTTTTCCAACAACAAAATGTGTATCGGCGAGCCCTGCAATCTGCGGCAGATGTGTGATTGCAACAATCTGATGGAATTGCGAGAGACTCTTAAGGCTTTTTCCCACTGCCTGTGCAATGCGGCCGCTGATGCCGACGTCGATTTCATCGAAGACAAGAGAAGGGAGACGGTCGGATTTTGCCAGAATCGATTTGAGGGCAAGCATGATGCGGGAGACTTCGCCCCCCGATGCTACCTTCACAAGCGGCTTCAAATCCTCGCCGACGTTCGTTGAAAGAAGGAATTCCACAAAATCGATACCGCGAGACGTCGACTCGTAGTACTCCTTTCCGAGCTTGACGCATGCCCGATCTTCTCCACGCACAGCCCCGTTCTTGTCAAGGACTTTGTTCTCGATCAAAATGTCAAATCGGCCGTTTTGGATCCCCAGTTTGACAAGCTCAGCAACAACCGCCTTATTGATCTTGGCGGTCAGTTCATGCCGCTTCGTCGAAAGTCTCTGGGCGGCGGCAGAGCATTTGTGCCTTTCATTCTCAATCTCGGCCGAATATCGGTTAATCTCTCCGTTGAAATTCTCGGCAATCGCAAATTCTCTTCCGAGTTGTTCGCGCAGTTGAAGAATCGTATCCACGGATCCGCCGTATTTCTTCTTCAGCAATGTCAGTTGACCGATACGCTCGCGTATCTGTTCCAGGCGTTCCGGATTGAATTCGATCTTTGCGTTGTAACTCTGGATGAGTTTTGTCAATTCGCCGACGATCACGACGGCAGAATTGCATTCCATCTTTGCGTCCTGGAACGATCCGTCGATTCCGGCGAGGTCCTCAAGTTGATTCCGCGCCTTCACAAGCTGATCGTAGACCGATGCTTCGCCCTCGTAAAGCATTTGGTGAAGCTGGGTAGTCATTTCAAAGAGCTTTTCGGCATTCTCCAGGATGCGAAGCTCAGTTTCGAGCGACTCTTCCTCCCGCGGTTGGGGACTCACTGCATCGATTTCCCTGATTTGAAATTCATACAGATCACGTCGTTCTTTCAACTGCCGTTCTTTTTGTCGCAAGGCATTCCGTTCATCGACCAGCCGGATCAGGACCTCGTAGGACGCGCGGTATTCTTTGGCGATTCCCTCGAGGCCGCCGAAATCGTCGAGCATGTCGATGTGAGTTTCCTTCCGAAGCAAGGATTGATGCTCGTGTTGGCCATGCAGATCCACGAGATAGTTGCCCACTTCTTTCAACTGCACAACCGATACCGGCGTGTCGTTCACGAAGCACCGAGATTGGCCCTTCGAGGAAATCTCCCGTCGAAGAATAATCTCGTCGGAGTTTTCGAGTTCATTGCCGGAAAGAAATGCCTCGACCTTTTTGTTCCCGACGATGCCAAAGACCGCCTCAACAATCGCCTTGTCCGCCCCTTTTCGTACTACCTCCGTGCTCGCTCTGTCGCCAAGAACCAGGTTGAGCGCGTCAATGAGGATAGTCTTCCCTGCGCCTGTTTCGCCTGTAATGATGTTAAGGCCGGAATCAAAAGCGATTTCGGCCGCATCGATAAGAGCGTAGTTCTTTATGGTAAGCGACGTGAGCATCCAAAATGTCGGAATTGGTTAGAATGTAACGAAAATTCTTAAGATTTCCACTGTCCGCCGGGAGAGAGCATCTCATCGGACGAACGTGTTTTCGAAATAAGATGATGGCGGTATCTGCGGACAGCTCTCGAACGCATGAGATGAACATCTCGTCCGAGGCGGGATGATCAGTTCAACTTCGGCACGTCGAAAAACTGAGCCTCTGGCGCATCGCTGATCACCGTGTGAAGGTAGGCATATTGGATAAACTCTGCCAGGCTATCGGACACATCTTGTCCAAAATCGAACGTGAAGGACGCCAGGTACTCGCGACATTCTTGGAAGGAAAGGTGTTGCCGCGCTGACACCTCTTCGGCGATGGAGTCAAGCGACTCGAGTCCTCGATCCCTGGCACTAATGAGACTAACGATCTCCGATCCTTCAAGATCATCTTCGCGGGCCACCCAGAATCCGTGCACGTAGGGGAGTCCCGTCATATCGGACCATTCCTCAACCAAATCGAGCGTGTACAATGCCGGCGATGGCTTCGTCGGCGCAAGATTGACGATTAACGCGGCATCCGTCTTCTGGAGCATCGATTCGAGATTGGGTATCATTGGGACAAATTCAAGTTCCGAACTATGGCCCGGAGCGTTCATGAACCGCTCCGCCAGAATGATCTTCGCGAGGACGATTTCCGAAGTAACACGGACATCCACGGCGACTCTTTGGATATTGCGGACCTCCGGCTTGATGGTAAGCGATATCGTGTTGGTCGGACGGTGCGATGCAACGCAAACATGCGGCACGATGCGGTACAGCCCGCCGTAGCGCGCAAAATCGATGGGAGACAGAAAAGCGCACCGGGTATTATCGGTGCGCTCATTCAGTCGAATTGAATTGACAGCAGGAAGATCAAACGAAAGATCGAAGGGCGATTCGGAGGAATCCAGACCACGCAAGAGCGGTTTCAGGTATGACGCCTCGGACACAGCCAGCCGAACTCTGGCCGGCATTACGCACTCGTTTTCTGGGAAACGGCTTTCGCGGCCAACTTCCGAACGTAATAGAGCTTCGCGCGGCGTACAGTCCCCTCTTTGACACGCTCAATCCTGGCGAGACGAGGCGAATGGAGCGGGAAAATGCGCTCAACCCCCACGCCATCGGAGATCTTGCGAACGGTGAATGTCGCGTTGACTCCGGACCCGCGTCTGGCAATCACCAGACCCTGGAATTCCTGAACACGCTCCTTCTCCCCTTCTCTGACTTTGACGTGGACATTGACGATATCTCCCGGCTTGAATTCGGGGATGTCGGTTCTCAGTTGCATTGCTTCAACAAGTTTCAGCTTATCCATCGTGGTTCTCCATTAGTAAAGTGTTAACACTCGTGTTGTCCATGTCCGAGCATATCGCTTCTGCGGATCTTGGTTCTATCGACTCGTTGTTGTTCTCGCCACAGAGCGATCTGTGTGTGGTTACCCGACATCAGGACATCGGGGACTCTCATTCCCCGAAAATCCGACGGCTTCGTGTACTGGGGACCACCCAACAATCCATCCTGAAAAGAGTCGGTCAGCGCCGACTCTCCGTCGTTGAGGACTCCAGGTAGCAACCGGACAACGGCATCAACCACGACCGCCGCCGCAAGCTCACCTCCGGTTAGGACATAATCTCCGATCGAGATTTCCCGGGTAATGAGTGCTTCCCGTACCCGTTCATCAATACCTTTGTAGTGACCGCACAGCAGGATCACGTTTTTTGACAATGAGAGCTGCGTCGCGATTGACTGATCAAATCTCTCACCATCTGCGGTCATGAACACAATTTCATCGTATGACCGTTCCGCTTTCAGTTTCTCGACGCACTCGAAAATTGGTTCCGGTTTCAGAATCATTCCGGCACCGCCTCCATAGGGCGTATCGTCGATGACCTGGTGCTTGTCGTGAGCATAGTCACGAAGGTCGTGCACCACCAACTCCACGAAGCCTTTTGATTGCGCCCGTTTTAGGATACTCTCCTGGAACGGGCTTTCGAGCAATTTGGGCAATCCCGTAATGACATCGAATCTCATAGCTCCAACAGCCCTTCGACCTCATGGATCACAATTGTTTTCGATTCAAGATCGACTCTGCGGATGAACTGCTTCACGGCCGGAATCGAGATAATCCGAGACCCGCATTCCACTTCCCACAAATCGTTTGCCGGCAGCTTCAGAACATCACGGACAATTCCCACCTCTTTGCCTTCTTCTGTCAACACCTTCATGCCAACGACGTCATCGATAAGGTACGAACCCTCGGAAGGATGGGCCATCTGTTCGCTTGGAACCAGAACCAGCTTGCCGCGGAGTTGCTCGGCCTCTGTACGGGTGCCAACTCCTCCAAGCTTTAGCACGACATTCAGTCCGACGCATCGAACCGCCTCAACCAGGAATTCAACCGGTGCGGCGCCGTCGTTCCCGATCCACACACTGCCCACCGATTCAAACCGCCCGGGAGAATGTGTCAACGAGACTACCTTTACTTCACCCTTCAAACCAACAGGAGAGGAGACTTTACCAATCGCAACGAAATCACTCACGCGGCGGTCTTTCTTCTGACAAAGCTCTTTCTGCGTTTTTCATCAACCCACGATATCAAGGACAGCTTTCTTTCCTTCCTTGGCGCCCACTGCGCGCAGCAGCACACGAAGAGCCGATGCTGTCTTCCCGCTTCTTCCGATGATTTTTCCCACATCGCTTTCCGCCACCTTCAGCCTAAACACCAGCTTCTGCTCTTTTTCCTCTATCTCGATCGTCACATTTTCAGGATGGTCTACAAGATGCTTTGCCACGTACTCCAGGAATTCTTTCATAGTTCCACCTCCTGTTTAAGGTTTGCTTCCGGGATAGACACAGGCCTCTGCTTTCTCCAAACCAGCAACCAACCTTTTCCACAACGTGGGAACCTAAAGCATTACAGCAAAACAAAACTCAATGGACGATCGACGCGATGTCCCTTACGAAGCAGCCTGGCTTGCAGCAGCGGGAGTCTCCGCAGGAGCCGGCTGCGTTGCAGCAGCGGGAGTCTCCACAGGAGCCGGCTGCGTTGCAGCAGCGGGAGTCTCCGCAGGGGCCGGCTGCGTTGCAGCAGCGAGAGTCTCCGCAGGGGCCGGCTGCGTTGCTGCAGTGGCCTTCTTTTTTCGGTCAGCCCGGCGGACTTTCCGATCTGCTTCACGCTTCGGCTTTTCGACCTGCTGCATTTGCCAGCGCTCAATGACGCTTTTCGTCGTGGCTTCATCTTTTCCCTGACGGATCAGCGTCCAGCGAAGCCAGAATCCGTTGCGGCGCAAAATGGATCGAACAGTGTCCGTCGGCTGTGCGCCCTTGCGCAGCCAATGTTCCAGACGCTGTTCCTTCAACGTGACCGCGGCCGGACTTGAGTTTGGATTGTATTGTCCAAGCGCTTCGATATATCCACCGTTGCGCGGCGCACGAATATCGGTCGCCACCAACTTGTAGATTGGATATCCCTTTTTTCCTTCTCTGCGCAATCGAATTTTTACCAACGTGTGTACTCCTCGATTAGATTATGATTAGACTGTTCTTCAACTCTGACAGTGATGCCTCTTCAGTATCCCGCATTATCGTATCGGCATGCGCATTCCCTGCATCGCCCTCTTCATGCCGCCCTTGCTGATCTTTTTCATCATTTTCTGCATTTCTTCAAATTGCTTCAACAACCGATTCACCTCCTGAATAGTGGTACCGCTTCCGACGGAGATCCGCTTCCGCCGGCTCCCGTTCAGGATGGAAGGTCGTTGACGCTCTTCCCTTGTCATCGACTGGATTATGGCCTCAACCCGGATCAGCTCTTTGTCATCGACATTCGCATTGGCCGGCAACTTGTTCATACCGGGTATCATTGACACGACCTGGCTGATGGGACCCATCTTTTTGATTTCGCGCAACTGGTCGAGAAAATCTTCAAACGTAAACTGAGCTTTGCGGAGCTTTTCTTCCAGCTTGACCGCTTTGTCCTGATCAAAGCTCTGCTGGGCCTTTTCGACGAGAGAAACGATGTCCCCCATGCCAAGGATCCGGGAAGCGATCCGCTCCGGATAGAACGGCTCCAGGGCATCCAATTTTTCACCGACGCCAATGAACTTGATCGGCTTCTGAACGATTGAGCGAATCGAAAGAGCCGCGCCGCCGCGACTGTCGCCATCGAGCTTTGTGAGAACAACGCCGTCGAAGTTCAGTCGGTCGTGGAATGCTTTGGCCGTGTTGACAGCATCCTGGCCCGTCATTGCGTCGACGACAAACAGGATTTCGTTTGGCTTGATTGCCTCGCGAATCGCAGCCACTTCATTCATCATTTCTTCGTCGACATGCATCCGGCCAGCCGTATCGACAATCACCGTATCCCGGATATTTTTTCGGGCAAACTCGAGGGAGTCTTGGGCGATCTTTAGAGCGCTCGCCGACCGATCGACGTATACGGGAATGTCGATTTGTTTTCCCAGCGAGGCAAGCTGATCCATGGCTGCGGGTCGATGGACGTCAGCGGCAACCAGCAGCGGGAACCTTCCTTTGCTTTTGAGGAGATGCGCCAACTTGCCGCAGAACGTGGTCTTGCCGGAGCCTTGAAGTCCCGCAACAAGGATGACGGTTGGCGGATTCTGAGAAAACGAAATATCAACCTTGGCCTCGCCGAGCAATTTCACCATCTCATCGTGGATGATTTTCACGACGAGTTGCCCGGGAGAAATGCTGTTCAGAACTTCCAGTCCCATGGCCCGGCGCTGGACATCCTCGATGAACTGCTTCGCGACTCTGTAGTTGACGTCAGCATCCAGAAGGGCGAGACGCACTTCCCGAAGGGAATCTTCCACATTCTGCGGCGTAAGTCTCCCCTGACCGCGGAGTTTCCTGAACGCTGCTTCAAGTTTTTGACTCAGACTCTCAAACATGCACAACATGGCCTTCTAATGACAAGAAAACTTCCGCGTCCTCAATGATGATGCGAGATTGGAACCCGGAAGTTTGTATCGATCCAACCAAAAAATAGCGAAAAAACGCCCCTCAATCAAGGAATTAATTCTGCATTCCGGGACACTGTTACACCCGCCCATCGGCGTTTCCGCACCTATCCCGCACCCCGGAACGACGCGCCGAGGTCCTTATGGAATAAAAAAACCGTTGCCGCATTGCTGAGCAACGGTCGGGTCTTAGTTCTGACGCGTGGCTTAAGGCTATCCCGCCTTTTTCAGCGCTTCCGCGCCGCTCACAATTTCCAACAATTCCTTCGTAATCGAGGCCTGACGGGCCTTGTTGTAGGAAAGAGTCAAATCGGTAATGAGTTCCTTGGCGTTTTCGGTGGCATTATCCATGGCGGACATTCGGGCTCCCTGCTCCGCTGCGTTCGACTCGAGCAGAATCCTCCACATTTGGAAGTTCAGGTGTTTCGGGAGGAGCGCATCAATGATCTCCTTGCTCGAAGGTTCGTAGATATATTCCACGATAGGATGAGCCTTGTGGTCGTCCCTGGCCGACAGATCGGCGTGAGGGATTGGAAGGAGTTGCTCAATCACCACACGCTGCTGAAGAACATTCTTGAATTCATTGTAGACGACCTCGACTTTGTCATACTCCCGGTTCAAATATCCAGTCCCGATCTCGGACATGATGCCGCGAGCCTTTCCGAAGTCGAGTCCATGGAAGACGCCGAGATGACGGGAATAAAATTCATAGTCGCGTTTGTTGAAGTACTCGAATCCCTTTTTTCCGACAGTGATCAGTTTCAGTTGATGATCACCCCGCTGAAGATTTCCATAGGCTGTTTGAATATGCCCGACCGTCGCCTTGATGATATTAGCGTTGAACACGCCGCACAATCCGCGATCAGCCGTGACAACAACGATGAGAACCTTTTTGACTTCTCGTTGGGCAAGCATCGGATGAAGCGATGTGTCAACCTCGTCGATCAAATGCCCGATAAGCTCGCGGATCTTGCGCGCATAGGGTCTGGCTGCCACGATGTTTTCCTGAGCACGTCGAAGTTTCGCGGCGGCGACCATCTTCATCGCCTTCGTGATTTTCTGCGTGTTCTTGACTCCCGCGATACGCCGTCGTATTTCCCGAAGAGTTGCCACTGGCTATTTTGCCGTTGCTTTGAATTTTCCGGCGAAATCTTTTGCGATCATGTGGAGTTTGTCGAGGGTTTCTTTTGAGAGGTCCTTTTCCATCGCAAGCGTTGAGAGCAAATCCTGATATTTCAGGTCGATGAGTTGATGAAGTTCCCTCTCAAAGCGTTGGACGTCGTCCAGGGGAATTTCATCCAGATAACCGTTCGTACCCATAAAGATACTGATCACTTGTTTCTCCACCGTCATCGGAACATACTGTCCCTGTTTGAGCAGCTCGACAAGTCGCGAGCCGCGTCGGAGCGCCTGCTGCGTTGATTTGTCAAGATCAGATCCAAATTTTGCAAATGCCTCAAGCTCGCGATACTGAGCGAGTTCCAGGCGCAAGCGTCCCGCAACTTTTCTGATTGCTTTGATCTGGGCGCTGCCGCCCACACGAGAAACGGAGATACCGACGTTGATGGCCGGGCGAACGCCTGAATTGAACAAATTCGGCTCCAGGTACATTTGTCCATCAGTGATGGAAATGACGTTCGTGGGAATATAGGCGGATACGTCTCCAGCCTGCGTTTCGATAATCGGGAGAGCCGTCAAACTGCCTCCGCCCAGCTCATCGTTGAGCTTTGATGCGCGTTCCAGAAGACGTGAATGAAGGTAAAATACGTCGCCGGGATAGGCCTCACGACCGGGAGGACGCCGAAGCAGCAGCGACATCTGACGATAGGCCTGCGCCTGTTTTGAAAGATCGTCATAGATAACAAGAGCGTGACGACCGGAATCACGGAAGTACTCTCCGAGCGTGGCGCCGGCGTATGGAGCGATGAACTGCATCGGCGCCGAATCACTCGCCGACGCCTGGATCACAGTGGTATACTCCATGGCACCTTGCTCTTCCAACTTCGCAACGACTTGAGCAACCGTCGAGCCTTTTTGTCCTATGGCGACGTAGATGCAATAGACCGGTTTGATGTCCTCTTGTTTTGCTTTCTCCGTATGCGTGTACTTCTGATTGATAATTGCGTCGATAGCAACGGCAGTTTTGCCGGTCTGACGATCGCCGATAATAAGCTCACGCTGCCCACGCCCAATGGGGATCATTCCATCGATCGCCTTGATGCCAGTCTGAAGCGGCTCCTTCACGGGTCGCCGGGCAATAACACCCAGTGCCTTGCGTTCCAACGGCATGAACTTGGCCGTCTTGATCGGCCCGCGGCCGTCGATCGGTTCTCCCAGCGGATTGATAACGCGGCCGAGCATGGCTTCACTTACCGGCATCGATGCGACGCGACCTGTCCGCTTGACCGTGTCTCCTTCTTTGATATGCGAACTTTCTCCGAAGATAACACAGCCGACATTATCTTCTTCGAGATTCAGCGCCATCCCAAACACATTGTCGGGGAACTCGATCAACTCGCCATACATCGCTTTTGCGAGTCCATAGATGCGTGCGATACCGTCGCCAATCTGCAGCACTGTTCCGACATCATAGATATCGACTTCCTTCTCAAATCCCGAGAGCTGCTTGCGCAGAATCGCCGATACTTCGTCTGGTCTCACTTCTGGCATGAATAGTCCTTTAGCAAAAAGTTGTACAGCATACTGTCATTGTGATTTGGTAACTGATGTTACGCAAGGGTATGGTTTAGATCGTTTCTATGTCGCTCCTACGGAGCTTGAATACAGGTGGATCATTCGTTCTACAAATATTTCGTCCCTGCCTGACGGCAGGCAGGCCTCCGGGACTGTAAACCCATGAACT
>Ga0315286_10005660_pt1 | contig 12083 bp, 13 predicted proteins | sample YL17G10_0_MG_FD_205038 | JGI IMG/M metagenome (GOLD analysis project Ga0315286, IMG submission 205038) | Sediment microbial communities from Yellowstone Lake, YNP, Wyoming, USA - YL17G10_0 | ecosystem: Environmental > Aquatic > Freshwater > Lake > Sediment | place: USA: Wyoming | collected... | reverse complement strand
CGCCAAGGCGGCCGCCTCGTCATCGCCGAACCCGGGGCGGTTTGGACCGGCGTTCCGGTACCGGCTCAGAAACCCCAGCACCAACGCCGGATCGATCTTCGGTGCGCCCTGCGAAAGGTGACTCAGCACACGCCGCACGGCGCCGAGTTGCTCCGCTTCGTCGTAGATGACGAAGTTCCGTTTGTAGCCCAGGCGCTCGATGTGCTGCCGCAGGATGCGCACGCCCAGCGAATGAAAGGTGCAGATCGTCGGCCGCTCCGGCTTGGGCTCGCCGTCCCTGGATCGGGCTCGCGGCAGCATCCCCGCCACGCGCTCCTGCATCTCGCGAGCGGCCTTGTTCGTGAACGTGACGGCCAGGATCTGGCCCGGCGGAATCCCCTGCGCGATCATCTGCGCGATCCGGCAGGTGATGACCCGCGTCTTGCCCGTGCCCGCCCCCGCCAGAATGAGGATCGGGCCGCGGACCGTCTCCACAGCGAGGCGTTGTTGCGGGTTCAGCGAACTGCGATCGAACATGCGCGCGCGGAGTGTAGTCCGCACCGGGTTCTTGGCAAGCGCGACCGTCCGGTGGCTCAACTGCGGAACTCGACGCCCACCGACAAGTTCCGCCCCCAGACTCCCAATGCCGGGGGGCGACCCGTTCGGGAATCTCGCCGGCCCCTGGCTCTCCCCCCTGGCATCGGTGACGCCACACCCGCGCCTGCCCCCCCCTCAATCCTTAGCGACCGCCGCAGGCACCTCACAGTTGAGTGTCCACGCTTCAGCGTGCCCAGCAGGCTAAAGCCTGGACACCGAACGGCGGAGCCCAGCGTCCCCTCATCCGGTCGCTAAGGATTGAGGTGCCCCCAGGTCCGTTCACATTCGGGCTTCTCGTTCCGGGTTTCCATGGTATGAATTGGATCATGAAAGCCCCGGTTTCATCTCTCCGGCGGCCCGGCGAACGCCCGCCTGCCTTCACGCTGATCGAATTGCTCGTCGTCATCGCCATCATCGCCATCCTGGCGGGCCTGCTGTTGCCCGCCCTGGCCAAGGCAAAGGCGAAGGCCCAGAAGGCGCTGTGCGCGAGCAACGGCAAGCAGTGGGGCGTCGCCCTCGCCATGTACGCGGGCGATTTCGCCGATTCCTTCCCCGACAACCGTGACGGGATGGACCTGAGTTGGGTGGGCACGAACATGATGGCGTTCTGGCGCCTGTACCTGCTGCCCTCCGAGCGCCCGACCGCCAAAGGGGAAAAGAAGGCCCCGAACCACGTGCTGTTCTGCCCCACGGACGAATGGCATCGCCAGGCGGACACCTGGCGGCTCGACCTGCCCGCCAACAGCGTCGCCCCCATCCTGACGGGCTATTTCTACCTTCCCGGCCGCATCAAGAACGGCGTGTGGAACTACGAGTCGGAAGGCTTGGGCGAATGGCATTACCGCAAGAAGCTGGGCGGCGAGTACACCCGCGCCCCTGTCCTCATCGATCGCCTCCAAGGACTCGGCCCGCGAACCACCAACGTGTTGGACCGCCGACTGCGCTGGGTCACCGCCGACGCCGGGCGGAGCTGGCGCACACCCAACCATCCTGGAGACACTGGCGCGCCCACCGGCGGCAACTTCCTCTTCGAAGACGGCCATGTCGCTTGGAACCAGAGCCGGGCGGTGTCCCTGGGCTCCTACACCGGCGAGTGGATGTGTTTCTACAAGATCCCCGTCGATCGGTGACGCCGCGGCCGAATGATGCCATCGTCATGGAAGTTCATCTGACGCCCAATCTGAGTGTGACCACGGTGCACCCGCTATCCCGAAACGGACATCCGGTGCTCGTCGTAGGCAACGGGATCAAATTGACCGATGGCTGGCCGGATGCCTTCGGCCCCGCGGACATCATCGAGATGTTCGACCGCACCGCACCCGCGGCCTACTGGGCCTATTTCTACGGGAAACACCTCTCGGGGGAGGAGCGGGAACTCGTTGCCGAATACCTCCACCAGTGGCGCGAAGGTCCGCAGTTGGACGCGTGACGTGAGCCACTAGGCTTCCAGCACCGCGTCGAACATGGCGACGACGTTCGCCGGCGGGACATCGGCCAGGATGTTGTGTACCTGCTGAAAGACGTAGCCGCCCCCGGGCCGCCAGAGGCCGATCAAACGGCGGACGTGCTCGCGGATTTGCGCCGGCGTGCCTTTCGAGAGCATCTCGCGCGTGTCGCAACCGCCTCCCCAGAACGTGAGTTGCGCGCCGAAATCGCGCTTGAGTCCGGCGGGGTCCATGCCCCGGCAGGTGATCTGCACGGGGTTGATGGCCTCGAGCCCGGCTTCGATCAACCCCGGGAGCAGCTCGCGCACCCCGCCGCAGCAATGGAGTTGGATGTTCAGGTGCGGCGCGCGTTCTTTGACCCGCTGCCACATGAGGTGCTCGCGCGGCTGGAAGAACTCCCGATACATCCTGGGCGACACCTGCGGTCCCCCCTGCATCCCCAGGTCGTCGCCAAAAACGATGATGTCGATAAACGGCCCCACCGCCGCGAGAAACCGATCCAGGTTGGCCAGGTGGATTTGGATCACCCGATCGAGGAACTCATGGGCACGCCGTGGATTCGCCGCGAGGAGCAGGAGGAAGTTGTCGTTGCGATAGAAGAACTGCCCCATCTCCAGCAGGTTGCCGCCGAACAAACCCAGGATGGCCCGGTCGGTCTGCTGTCGCAGCCGGCGCGCGCCTTCGGTGAGCAACTGCGGACCGTCCGGCCCCGCCGCGACGGGGCCCGGGGGCGACTTGACGCCCGTCCACATCCCCTCGTCGAACAGCTCCTGAATCCGATCCAGGTCGTCGGCCTCGGCGAACGGGTAGTACGCCTGTTCAAAGTAGAGGACGCCTTCGGGCATCCGGGCGATCACCCGCCCGGTCGGCGACCGGATGGCCCATTCCCCGTCCACCTTCTCCGGCCGGCACCAGGCCGGCATGAGACAAGGTGTGCCGTCCGGCAGCGTCCACTCGGCCCACCACCGGTCTTCGAGCGCGAAGGCCCGGCCCAGTTCAATGCAGTCCACGCCAAACCGCTGCAGCACATCCTCATCGACGATGGCCAACTGCTGGACGGGGTCATAGACGCGGATCGGACGCTTCGGGAAACCGAGATGATCGCGAAGTCTGGCGTAAGCGATGGCGGCAATGCCGGACGACCGATGGCCGGAAAGATCCACCGGGATGCGATCCGGCTCCCGATGGCTCAGGGCGGTCAGGATTCGTTCACGCGAGGTCATGGTTGGCGGACAGCGGCTCCGGGTGCCGGTTCAGTCAGTCGGGACATGAGTGTCGGGCTGAGGATGACTCCTCCCGCGGTTCGTGGCAAGGCTTTCGGCGTCCAGGCTCTCGGCGTCCAGGCTTGGAGATTGGACTTTCCAAGCACCTCCCGCCGTGCTATGCGCTGGGGGCGTGAAAGAGATTTCTCCTTTCCCAAAGTGGCTCCTCGCCCTGGTCATCGCTTTGCTTCCTGACGGCCGTGAGCTGGGCGCGGCGGAAGCCCCCCCGGTCGGCACCGTGGCCACCAACACCGTGGCCACCGCCAATGGGACGACCAACCAGGAGTCCGCTCTGGTCGAGCTCTTCAAGAAGAAGGAGGACATCACCAACACTTTGGGCATGGTGATGGTTTGGGTGCCGGACGGCTATCGCGTGGGCCGGTGCGAGGTCACGCAGGAGCAGTACGAGCAGTTGACGGGCCTCAATCCCAGCCGCTCCGTCGGGTCGCAACAACCCGTCGAGCGGGTGAGCTGGAATGAAGCCGTCGATTTCTGCCAAAGGCTGACCGAGAAGGAACGGCAGGAAGGCAAGCTGCCCAAGGGTTACGAATATGCCCTGCCCACCGAGAAGCAGTGGGAGTACTACGTGGACAGCGCCTCCGTGAAGGATGCCATCGTAAGCGTCGTGGGGGATCGCCGGCAACCGATGGCCGTGGGTCTTCTGCCGGCCAACGATTACGGCCTGCACGACGTGCGCGGCAATGTCTGGGAATGGTGTTCCGCCCCGGTGGCCCGCGGGGCCGGATACATGAGCCATGAAGACTACCTCGAACTCGCGTTCCGCTTCGTGGGGACCCCGGAGTTGAAGTTCGAAGACATCGGGTTCCGATGCATCCTCTCCGGCGGTGAACCCGCCGGGCCTGCCGCCCTGTAGCCCTGATCGCCTACGGCGGGCAGCATTTCGCCGGGTTCTGCGTGGGCGCCGCGAGTGCGTCAACCCTCCCGGGCCGCCGCTCAGATGAAGTACATCCGATCCCGGTCGGTCCCCTCGTCCAGCAGTTGTTGGAAACTGATGCTCGAGGCGGTCTGTTCCAGGGCCCGCTGCAACCGGGTCCAGGCTTGGCGCAACTCCGCGGGGCACCGGGCATCGTTCAGAGCCGGCGTCTCCAGGAGCTCTCCATGCACCGCGCGTAGGAGGTCGTTCATGGTGATCTCGGCGGGCGGGCGGCCCAGACGGTAGCCCCCGTCCTTGCCACGCACGCTTCGGACGATCTGCTTCGCCTTGAGCTCGATCAGGATCTGGACCAGGTAATTGGGCGGAATCCCCTGGGCGCTGGCGAGTTCCTCCACCCGTCGGGGACCTCCATCGGGGTAGTGACGGGCCAACGCCAGGACGGCGCGCGCGGCATAGTCACTCTTCACCGAGAACTTCACGCGCCCACGTTAGGCATCGACCTGGACGAATGCAATCCCGGGCCCCCGAACACCAGCAGTTGGCCGTTCAGGCCCGGGGTCGTTTGAAGACCAGTCGGAGGGACTCCCGGCAGTCCGAAGGGGAACCCGTGGCACAGTGGGTGAAATTGACCATTTCCCAGCCCTGCTCGCCCAGGGTGTTGCTGTACGTGGCGATGTTACCGCCGCTCTTCCAGTGGACGATCTCCTCGCCATTCTCGAACGCCGCGTACCAGTCCTCCAGGTGGCTGATGCACTCGATGAATTTGTACTCCCACTTCTGCATGGCGGCTCCTTTCGCCGCGAGGCGCCGCCGTTAACGCCGGGGCGCGGCGCGACCGGGTTGCGTTACGGTTTCTTCTCTTCCTTCTTCTCCTCTTTCGGCTCCGTGCCAGGCAGGTCCACCGGCTTGCGGGAGTTGAGTTCCTTCAGCACGGCCTCGGTCAGGTCATTCTCCCCGCTCGTGTAGAGCAGGAGCGCCGTGTCGAGGACCACGGAGAAGCCACTCGCCTTGGCCTGGACGGCGACCACTTCCTTGACCTCGTCGAGGATCCGCTCCTGGGTCCGGCGCTGCAGATCCGTCAGGGTGGTGTATGAAGTGCGGTCAAATTGGTCGATGCTCTGTTTGATCTCGTTGATCTCGCGCAGCTTCTTCTCGGCGGACACTTTGCGCTTGTCGCGTTCCTCGGCGGCGAGCGCCTGATCGTTGACGGCGGCGACCAGCTTGGTGTATTCCTCGGTCGCCTTCTGGCCATCCTCCAACAGACCTCGCTTGGTCTTGTCGAAGTCCGCCTTCCGTTCCTGGATCTGGGCGTTGGCCTGTTTCATCTTCCAGTAACCCTCACCCACTTTCTGGAGGTTGATCACCGCGATTTTGGTTTCGGCCCGGGCCGGCACCGCGATGCACGTGGCGCTCAGTAGGGCGAGGAGCGTGGCCAGGAGCCGGTTCGGGATCAGGTTGCTGTCTTTCATAATACGATTGGGTTAGATGGGCCGGGAATAGCCCACACTGAATTGGAAATGCGGTTTGCTGCTGGTACCGTCGGGGACATGGATGGGGAAGCCGTAGTCCAGCCGCAACGGCCCCATCTGCGGAATGTTCAACCGGAGACCGACCCCGACGTCATCCGCGTAGTCCCGGGCGTTGAAATCCCAGGAATCGCTGTTCACCACGCCGATGTCGTAGAACACCGCAAAGCGAAGCCGCTCGATGATGGGGATGCTGTACTCGAGGGAACCCATCCACATGGTGTTGCCGCCGATGGGATTGTCCAGGTCGTCCTTCGGGCCCACATCGCGGAACTTGTAGCCGCGCAGGGTGTAGGCCCCTCCGAGGTAGAATCGGGTCCAGATAAACGTGAAGTCGGAGCTGCCATACTCCTCCACCACCCCCGCCCGGCCGACCGCCTCCAGGACGTGGCCCTCGAACAAGCCTCGAAAATACCAAGCCGATTCCAGCTCGAGTTTGTAGAATTCCGCTTCCCCACCGAGAATCCCCCCGGCGACTGTGGTGCGGATTTCGGTGCGTTGCCCCTTGGTTGGCAGCAGGCCGCCGCCCCGTCGGTCGTAGGCGAGCGAGAAACCCGCCTGGGACACCAGCCAGTTGCCCGCCTGCTGCGCCAGTTGCGGCGAGATCTCCGGCGGGACGATGATCGCCGTGCGCCCGTGGCCCGGGCCTTCGGTCACGACCATGTTGGTCGTCGTCGATCCTTCGGTGAAATGGATGCCGATGTCTTGGAGGGTGTAACTGGTTCCGGCCTGGAGGGCCTGCCGCCAGATGGCCTTGGTGAGCCCGATCCGCCCGCCCGCCTCGGTCTGGTTGTAAACGTCGCTGAGGTATCCCAGATCCCGGAAGAAGAGGTCGAAGGACAGCGCCAGGCGCTGGTTGAGGAACCAAGGTTCGATGAACCGCAGTTCGTAATTCTGTTGCTGCGTTCCTACGGTCGCCTGCAGCCGCAGCTTCTGGCCACCTCCCGTGAACCAGGGCGGGTTGAACAGATCGAAATTGCCCTGGGTCATGCCGACGTACCCGAACAGCGACTCGATGGAGCTGAACCCCGCCCCGAAATAGAAACTGCCCGAGGAGCCTTCTTCGACGCCCACGATCAGGTTCTTCCGGTTGGGCACATCGGTGGGATCGACCTCGGTATCGACCTTGGAAAGGAACTGCAACCCCTGCAGACGCTCCTTGCTCAACTTCACCCGTACCATGTCGAACACCTCGCCCGGCGCGACCGCCAGCTCGCGCCGGATGACCTTGTCGCGCGTCCGGGTGTTACCCTTGATCTCGATCTTCTCGATGTAGGACTTTTCCCCTTCCTCGATCTCGAAGACGAGGTCCATCGTGCCTTGTTCGACGTTCGGGCTCTTGATCGCCAGCAGTCGGATGCGGCTGACATCGTCTTTGCCGATGTAGCCGTAGGCGCCGTAGAAATCCTGGATGGCCTCGACATCCTGATCCAGACCCTTGGGGGTGAAAATGGCTCCTTCCAGCATCTTGGGCCGGACCGGCCGACCCAGCACCACCAACCCCCGCCGGATCTGCTCGGCGGAGAAGATCTTGTTGCCCTTAAACTCGACCTTGCCCACCTTGTACTGCCGTCCCTCGTGGATGACGAACCGGATGATCATGCGGGTGGGGCTGATCTCGTCGAACCGGACCTCCTTGATGTCAAAATCGATGTAGCCCGCGTCCTGGTAGAACTCGAGGAGCTTCTGTTTGTCCTCTTCAAACTGCTCGTCCTTCAGTTTCCCGCTCCCGGTCAGCCAGGAGAACATCCAGTGGCGTCGGGTCTTGAGGGTGCGCCGCAGCTTGGCCTGCGAAAACGCCTGCGCGCCCACGAACTCGACCTCCACCACCCGGACCTTCACGCCTTCCGTGATCTGGAAGGTGACCCGTCCCCGGCCCGTACTCTCGGTGACCGTCTCCTTCGGCTCCACTTTGGCCTTCTGGAAGCCGGCCTTCTGATACATCTTCTGCATCTCCTGCGCCGAAGCGAACAGCTTGTAGGCATCCATCGGCTCGCCCACCTTGGCCGTCACCTTCTTCATCAGCTTCTTCTGGCTGTATTTCTTGTTCCCTTCGAAGAAGATCTCAGTGAGGACGGGCTTGCCCTGCAGCCGGTAGCTGAGCTTCAGCCCCGTGGCCGTGCGTTCCGCCGCGACCTTGACGTCCCGGAAATATCCCGTCGCCATCAAGGACAGAATGTCCTGGTCGGTGGCGGTGAGACTGTAGGGATCCCCTTCCTTGAGGCGGATGTTGGCGCGGATGAGGTCGTCGCTGACGGCGGGGGGGCCAACGTGACGGATTTCGACTTTTTCGACCCGGAGGACTGCCGGAGCGGGTGCCAACTGTGCCCGGAGAGGCGTGCAGGAGAGCAGCAGGCAGAGCAGCCCGCATCGGCAGATGGGCACGTTCATCGATGGCCGGTCACTCGGGCACGTCTTCGGCGCCGACTTTCGCGGCGCTTTCAAACCGCGTGTATCCCTTCAGGAACGTCAACGGCACTTCACCGGTCGGGCCGTTACGCTGCTTGGCGATCAGGAGGTTCACCGCCACCGCGTCGGGTTCGGCTCCGCCGCCACCCTCGTCCTCATCGCCGCTGCTTGGTTTGTATAGTAGAGCCACCAGATCGGCATCCTGTTCAATCGCGCCCGACTCCCGCAGATCGGAGAGGCGCGGCTTGCGGTTGCGCTCCTTCTCCACCTCGCGATTGAGCTGGCTCAGGACGATCACCGGAACCTTCAGTTCCTTGGCCAACGCCTTGATGCCGTTGGAAATATCCGCGATTTCCTGCTGCCGGTTCTCGGCTCGCCGCGCAGTAGAATGGAGCAATTGCAGGTAGTCAATGACAAAGAGCTTGATCCCGTGCTGCTGCGCCATCCGCCGCGCCTTGGCCCGCAATTGCAGAATGGACAGGCTCGGGCTGTCCTCAACGAACAGCGGCGCCCCCGCGAGCTTGCCCGCCGCACCGGTCAGCTTCGGAAAGTCCCGCTCCGCCAGGAAGCCGTCCCGGATGTTCCGCAGATTCACCCGCGACCGCGAGCAAAGCATGCGCAACACGAGCGATTCCGCCGTCATTTCCAGACTGAAAACACCCACCGGCTGCCGCTGCTCCACCGCCACGTGCTCGGCGATGTTCATCGCCAGCGACGTCTTGCCCATGCTCGGTCGCGCGGCAATCACCACCATCTGGCCCTCCAGGAGTCCGCCGGTCATCTTGTCCAGGTCCGTGAAACCGGTCCCCAACCCCATCAACATCCCTTGCCGCTGGTGGAACTCTTCGATCGTCCCGATCGCCCGCTTGACCAGGTCCTTGATCGTCCGCGACTCCATCTCGACCCGGTCTTCGCTGATCCGCAGGACGTCGCGCTCGACCTCGTCGAGCAAGGCCTCCACCTCGCCCTCCTGTTCATACACGCGCGAGACGACCGAGGTGCAGGTCTGAATCATCCGCCGGAGCAGGTGCTTTTCCCGGACGATGTCGGCGTAGTAGGTGAAGTTCGCCGCCGACGGCACGGCGTCCGGCAGCGAAGCCAGATACGCCAGGCCTCCGACCGCCTCGAGCTGGTTCAGGTCCCGAAGCCGCTGCTGGACGGTGACGAGATCGATCGCCTCCTTCCGATCGTACATCCCCACCAACAGCTCGTAAACCGCCTTGTGCCGCAGATCGTAGAAGACGTCCGAGTTGCCCTTGAACTTCTCGATGCTGTCGCCCAACGTCTCCCGCGGCGACAGCAACACGCACCCCAGCACGCCCTGTTCGGCTTCCAGCGAATGGGGCGGCAGGCGGTCCACCCGCCCCGGGTCGGCCAACGACACCTTTTGCCGACGCGTGTGCTTCAGATCGGCGGACACCGCCGCCGTCTCGTCTTTCAGGGAATCGATCATGGCTCTAGGAGACTCCAACCACCGGCCGCGTCAAACCCAACTTCGCAGGACATATCCCCCGGCCATTCGCAGGTTATTGACCGGCACGGCAGCTCGCTCTCCCGCAAAACAAAACAGGCAAGCCGCGAGGACTTGCCTGCTTCTCAACGCTGACTGCGCGCCGCGGAGGGTTACCCCGCCGGAGCGGCTTTGTCCCGCAGCGGCCGGCGAGGCGGATGTTCCCGCCGCTCCCGGGGGCCGAATTTGCCCTCGCCGTCAACCTTCCCTTTGACCCCGTCCTTGCTCTTGCCGTCGGTCGCGGTCGCCTCGGTGGGCGGGGGCAACGGGTTCGCGCTCTCGATGCGGACCTTCAAGGTGGCGTTGACGTCGGCGTGGAGACGGAGCTCGATCTCGTGCTCGCCCAACTGGTGGAGCGGCCGATCGAGGCGGATCTTCCGCTTGTCGAGCGACACGTCGAACTGGTGCTTGAGCTCGTCCGCGATGCTGCCCGCCGTGATGGAGCCGAACATCTTGCCGTCCTCGCCGGTCTTGACCTTCAGGAGCAGCACCATCTTGGACAGGCTCTTGGACAGGTCGGTCATGGAGTTGAGATCGTGCGCCTCGCGCTCGGCGCGGCGTTGCCGCAGCACCTCCAGCCGACGCTTGTTCGCGGCGGTGACGGGGATCGCCAGGCCCTGGGGGTACAAATAATTCCGGGCATAGCCGGCCGCCACTTTCACGTGATCGGATTCGGCGCCAAGGTCCAGAATGTTGTGAGTGAGGATGACTTCGGTCTTTGCCATACGAAAAGTTTAGTCAGGAGTTTGTCGAAAACACTCCGCTTCAGAACGGCACGTCGTCTTCCGACGGGGGTTCTTCTCCCGGCGCTTCCGGGGCGGCCTCGGGTGCCGGGGCCGGAGCGGGCCGCGTTCGCGGGGCTTCCGTCGCCCCACCGTCCCGAGCCTGGGCCGGTCCCACGAACCGGAAGTTCTCGAGATCGACGCGCAGCTTGCTTTGCTTCTGGCTGGTCTGCTTATCCTCCCAGGTGTGGAGGCGGAGCCGGCCTTCGATGAGTACCGGACTGCCCTTCTTGAGATACTGGGCGATGGTCTCGGCCTGCCGGCCGTAGGCGTCGATGTCCACGAAGGTGACCTCTTCCTTCTGTTCACCGCTCTCCGTCCGCCAGGTCCGGTTGACCGCCAGGCCGAGGCGCGCCAGGGCGGTGCCCTTGGGCGTGTAGCGCAACTCGGGATCCCGGGTCAGGTTTCCCATCAAAATGACCTTGTTGAAGCTGGCCATAGACCCTCCCTTACTTGGCGGGCACCGTCTCCGGCTGCGGGGGCGCCACCGTGAACAGCACCCGGAAAACCTCCTCACTCAGCGCGAAACGGCTGCGCAACTGGGGAATCGCCTTCCCCTCAACCGTGAAGATCACGTTCACATAGAAGCCCGCGGTCGCCTTCTTCGAGGCCGCCCGGGCGAAGGTGCGCTTGTCCATTTTCTGCACCGTTTCGACGTGGCCTCCGACGGCGGTGATCTCGGCCGTGATCTTGTCGATCATCTCCTTGATCCCCTCCTCGCGCCCCGTCGTATTCAAAATGAACAAGCCTTCGTATTTTTTCATTCCTCAGCCTCGCTGTTTGAATCTTCGACCCAACCGTTGTACCGGTCCATCGCCCGTTTCAACCCGTCGTCCAGCCAGCATTCCACCTGGTCGCAAGCCCGGTCCAAAACTTTGTCCAGCAACCCCGCTTCGTCCTCGGCGAACCGGCTCAGCACGTGATCCGTGATTTCCCGCCGCCCGTCCGCCGTCCGTCCGATCCCGACACGCAACCGCGCGTATTGGCGCGTGCCCAGACTGGCCTCGACCGATTCGAGGCCGTGATGGCCCCCGCTGCTGCCTTCGCCTCTCAACCGCAACCTTCCCAGCGCCAGGTCCGCATCGTCCACAACCACCAGCAACCGGTCGGCCGCCACCTGGTAATAGTCCCGCAATCCTGCCACCGTCTGCCCGCTCAGATTCATGAAGGTCTGCGGCTGACCAAGCAGCACCGCCCCGGCATCCCGCCTGACCTTGGCCCGCCGCGACTGAAATCGCCGATCCAGCTCCCACACCGCCTGCCATCGCCCGGCGAGCCGCTCCACCACCATAAACCCCGCGTTGTGCCGGGTCCGCGCGTATTCCCTCCCCGGATTCCCCAAGCCCACGATGAGGAACAACTTCTCCATCCCCGGGCGGACGCCCGCGCCCTGCAGGGGGCTGGCCTGTCCGCCGCACTACTTCTTCTTCTCGGCGCCCTTCTCGGCCGGTTTCGCCGCACCTTTGTCGGCCGGCTTGGCCGCGCCCTTCTCGCCGGGTTTCGCGGCCCCTGCCGCCGGGGCTGCCGGGGCTGCGGCTCCCGCTTTGTCGGCCGGTTTCGCCACACCCTTCTCGCCCGGCTTGGCCACCCCCGCCGCCGGAGCCTCGCCTTCACCCTCTTCCTTCCTCTCCTTGAGCATCTCAGCTTCGGTCAGCGGCGCGCTTGCGCCTTCCAGCAC
>Ga0315286_10005659_pt1 | contig 12084 bp, 10 predicted proteins | sample YL17G10_0_MG_FD_205038 | JGI IMG/M metagenome (GOLD analysis project Ga0315286, IMG submission 205038) | Sediment microbial communities from Yellowstone Lake, YNP, Wyoming, USA - YL17G10_0 | ecosystem: Environmental > Aquatic > Freshwater > Lake > Sediment | place: USA: Wyoming | collected... | reverse complement strand
AACTCGTTGGAGCTGGCCTTCGACTCCGGGCCGAACTCGACGGTCCAATGCAGCAGCCGGCCGCCGATCAGGTGCCAGGCGAAGAAGCTGACGGTGACCTTCTCGCCCGCGCGGTCCACCTTGGGGGCGGCGATGGTCTCGGCGAGCTTCTCGCGCTTCTCGGCCCCGGGCGTGCCGGCTTTGGGCATGTTGAAGGTGATCCCCAGGAAGTCCGCGGCGACCTTGCAGAGCTTCCAGCCGTCCTGGTTGGCGCAGGAGGTCAGGTGGACATAGAGCTGGGCGGCGGCCAGGAAATCCTCGTCCTTCCACTTGGAGGTGTCCTCCGCGGCCAGGAGCTTTCCGAACTCCTCGGCCTTGAAGGGATAGTGGACCTGGCCGGTCCGGTCCACGCAGAGGTAGGCCCGCCTGGGGACGGCGAGCCCCTGGGCCTGGAGCACGCACCAGAACCTATGCTGGTTCAGGGGGTTGGCGATGGCCGTCTCCCCGCCGAGATGCGGGTTCTTCGAGACCAGCGGCCCGATGGACACGAACTTGTCCTTGCGCGCGGCCTCTTCCGCGAGCTTGGCCAGCTCCTCATCGGTGAGCGGCTTCTTGCCGGCCTCGGCCGGCGCGGGCGGGGGCGCGGGCCTGGCCTCCTCGCCCGCCCGGACCGCACGCACGGCCACCGGCACGCCGGTGCCCACCACGGCGACGGCAATCACGATCCCCGCGACCAGTTTCACCTTGATCCAGAACATGGCTTTCAGGACTCCTTCCGTCAATGCGGCGGCCTGGGCCGAGACCAGCCCGGCGGCCGCCGCCTTCCCCGCCGCGGCCAGCGCCGCGGCCTTGGCCGTCGAAGCTGCGAATGAGCCCGGCAGCGCCGCCAGGGCGCGCTCGGGCAGCAGGCCGACCAGCAGCGTCGTGGAGCACACCGCCCCGCGAGAGCCCAACCGCTCCCGGAGCATTTCGCGGGCGCGGGCCAGGCGCGCGGAGAGCGTGCCGGTCCGGACGCCCAAGAGCGCGGCGGCCTCCTCCTGGGTGCGCCCCTCCAGGTGGTGGAGGATGAGCGGCACCCGGTAGAGCTCGGGCAGCCCGTCGAGCGCCCGGTCCAGCTCCGGCCGGAGCCCGGCCCAGAGGTCCTCGCCGGAGCGGCTGCGCTCGATCATCTCGCCGGCCTCCTGCTCGCGCGCCCTGCGGACCGCCGCCGCCTCCCGCGCGCGGAGCGCGACGTGCCGGGCCACCCGGTGCAGCCAGCCGGCCAGCGAACCCTCGCCGCGGAGCGACCGGGCCTTGCGGGCCAGCACCAGGAAGACGGCCTGGGCGGCGTCCTCGGCGTCGGCGCCCGCCCCCAGGAGGCGAGTGCAGGCGCCCAGGACCAGCGGGCCGTGGCGGCCGACGATTTCCTCGAAGGCCGCCTCGCGGCCCGAAGCGGCGAACTCGGCGAGCAGCTCTCCGTCCCTGCGGATGGCGTTGGCCATGCCGGCGGTTGCTCCTTGGGTTTCTGCTTGTGCCGCTATTATCTCCGGCGCGGCGCAAAAGCGATGCACGAAAAACCGGAAAAGCGCACCCGGCGCCGCGCGCCCGCTTGATTTCCCCTTGAACTTCCCCGGTTCCGGCGGTAGACTTCCCCGGAGTTCCCGGAGGGCCGGCCGCTTGCAGCTCCATATCAGCCATCACGGCGACGTGACCGTCATCGACATCGAGAGCCAGCCTCGCAGCGAGGACCTGGACACCCTGGTCAAGCGCGTCCTGAACTTCTGCCGCGGCGGCCACCGCAAGTTCATCCTCAACCTCCGGGGCCTGGAGCGGCTGTCCTCCACCGACATCGCCGCCCTGGTCAACATCAACGACACCTGCAAGGAACACGCCGCCAAACTGATCCTCTGCCAGCTCCAGCCCAAGATCAACTACGTGCTGGAGATCACCAACCTGCGCTCCTTCTTCGAGGTGGCCGACAGCTTCAGCTCGGCGGTGGCGCTGCTGGGCGGGGCCTCCGCCGCCCAGGTGGCCGTCGAGCGGGCCAGCCCGGTGGCCGCCCGCGAGGCCGAGCGCCGCGCCGCGCAGCTGGCCGAGAAGTTCACCGAGGGCGTGGCCAAGAGCCGCCTGCACCTGCGCATCCTGCAGTTGCTCGAGTCCAAGCGCCTGGAGATCATCAGCCCGGCGGCCCTCAACCAGGCCACCGGCGAGAGCGAGGAGAAGGTCCTGGCGGTCATCAAGGACCTGGTCGGGCTGGCCATCCTGCGGGAGGTCGGCGCCCGGACCTGGAACTACAACCCCAGCCCGGAGCGCGGCAAGGAGATCCGGCTGTTCCTGGACCTCTGGAACTCGCCGCGCTACCACAGCACCATCCTGGCCAAGCTCCTGAAGCGCGAGGGCGCCGCGGGCTGAATCCCGCGCGTCCGGCAACAGTCAGTCAGCAGGAAAGGCGGGAGAACATGAACGGCTCCGTGAGCGGCGGCACCAGTCTCGGCATCGCGGTACTGCTCGGCGCGCTGGCGGTGGCCGGCTGCGCGGCGCTGGCCGGCCTGGCCGCCGGCGGCTCGGCCCAGGCCGGGGAGATCACCCTGTCGGCCAAGGACCTCTACGGCGGCTTGGAGGCCCGCAAGGTGGCCCTCGACAAGCAGGGCGCCAAGCTGCTGCTCGACGAGCGGGTCCTCAAGTTCGGCAAGGAGAAGGAAGGCCGGGTGGTCACCGACCCCATCGACCTGGGCCCCGCCGAGGGCCTGGTCGGGTCCGGCGGCACGGTGCAGTCCGTGGACCTGGAGGTCCAGGCCGAGGTCCCCGCGGGCGCCTCCGTCGAGGTGGAAACCCGCGCGAGCGCCAACGGCCTGGAGGCCGCCGGCTGGTCCGACTGGAAGAAGCTCCTGGGCCTCAAGGGCACCGTGGACAAGCCCGCCGGCCGCTACTTCCAGGTGAAGCTGACCCTCAAGGGCACGGCCGCCGACAAGCTCCCGGCGGTGACCGCGCTGGTCCTCAAGCCGGCGGTCGCCGCCGCGCCCGCCTGGGCCGGCAAGCTGGAGGTCGCCGAGTCCAAGATCCAGAAGATCGTGCGCTCCACGATCGACTTCCAGTACGAGCGGCCCGACCAGGAGAAGCTGGCCAAGTTCCGCAAGGACAACAACCTCGACGAGGTGGTCGCCGGCAAGCTGGACGAGCAGCTCCGCAACAAGAAGCTCACCGACATCGACGACTCCATGAAGGGCGGCGAGGACTTCGTCAAGCTGGTTCGCCTGATGGACTGGGTCGGCCACTGCCACAACGACCGCACCATCCACAAGGAGAGCGAGGGCGGCTTCTACCAGTGGAACATCGAGAAGGTCTTCGAGCTCAAGGAGGTCGAGGAGGGCGGCAAGAAGGTCAAGCAGCCGACCATCTACGGCCACTGCATGAGCTTCTCGGAGGTGCTGGTCACCGCGGCGACGGCCATGGGCTACGTCGGCTCGCACCACCTGTGCATGGTCGGCTTCCGCGAGGCCAGCCACGAGGTCACCGACATCTGGGTGCCCTCGCTGGGCAAGTGGGTCTACTTCGACCCCTCGCTCTCCAACTACTACTACGACAAGGAAACCAAGGTCCCGATGAACCTGATCGAGATCCACAAGCTGGTCGCCGACAAGTTCCTCAAGGAAGGCGAGACCATGCACTGGTGGATCGAACGGGGCAGCCAGGAAACCCGCGCCCGAGTCAAGGAGGTCGGCGGCACCAAGCACATCGGCTGCCGGCTGGGCCGGTGGAAGTACGGCGACCCCATGCCCGAGAACTACGAGTGGGGCTGGGCCCACGGGTACCTGGCCGCCGGCTTCGTGCAGATGACCCCGCGCAACGACTTCCACTCCCACCCGGACAAGACTCCCAAGAGCTTCGGCAACGGCCCCGGCTACGGCGGCTTCCCCTTCTGGGTCGACGACAAGACCCCGCCGGAAAGGGGCGTCAACAACTGGTACACGCGGCTGCGCGACTTCTACTGGACGCTGGACCAGGCGGGCCTGAAGCTGGTCAAGGCCGGCGAGGGCACGCTCTCGGTCGAGCTCGGCCAGACCATGCCCTTCTTCAAGAAGTACGTCGTCAAGGTTGACGGCGCCGAGGTCAAGGACGAGGTCAAGAGCCCCTTCGTCTGGACGCTGAAGCCCGGCGAGAACAAACTGGAGGTCGCCCCCGTTGACGAGTTCGGCAAGGTCGGGCTGGCCAGCACCGTGACGGTGAAATACACCAAGTAAACAGCGGTTGTCGGTCGTCGGCAGGGGCGGCTCGCGAGCCGCCCCTGCTTTTTTCCGAACTTATCTCATGGCCTTCTTTGTTGTTCTTGGTGTCTTGGTGTCTTGGTGGTTAGAGCGCCCTTTCGTCAGCGCGCCATAGAGCTCCGGCCGGCGCAGGCGCCGGAACTCCTCCCAGAGGTAGCCCTCGGGGCGGCGCTGGCGGAAGTCGAGGTCCACGGTCGCGGCGGCGACGCCCGGCTCGCGGCCGACCTCGGCGAGGATGGTGCCCACCGGGTCGGCGACGAAGCTGCGCGCCTGCCAGGAACCGTACTCGAAGGGCGGCGGCGGACAGAAGCTGGCCGAGACGAACCAGCAGACGTTCTCCGCGGCGCGCGCCAGGCAGAGCGCCTCGAAGGCCCGCTCGGAAGGCGCGTTCATGATCCGGGTGGGATGCAAGAGCACCTCCGCGCCGCCGAGGGCCAGCGCCCGGGCCTGCTCAGGAAAGTACAGGTCGTAGCAGACCAGGACGCCGACCTTGCCGAAGTCGAGCTCGAAGACCGGGAGAGACTCGCCCGGCCGCCAGCCGCGCGCGGCCTCCGAGGGCGGCAGGTGGACCTTGGCGTACCGGCCGGCCTGGCGCCCCCGGCGGTCGAGGATGAAGGTGACGTTCTGGTCCTCGAAGGGCAGGCAGAGGACGAGGTAACAGCTCCGCTTGGCGCCGGCCTTGCCGAGCACGTCGAGGAAGCGCGGGGTGTGTCGGCAGAGTTCCTCGCGGGGGAGCTGTTTCTCATCCTTGATGGACGCGACCGAGAAGGTTTCCGGGAAGCAGATCGCGTCCGCGCCGGTCGGGGCGCGCTCGACGAGCTCGGCCGCCTGGCGCAGGTTCTCCTCGACGGTCATGGGTTCCTCGCCGGGCCGGCGGCGGAGCGGCTGGGCGGCGGCCAGGGTCACGTGGCGGGGCATGGCGGATCCCTCCGGCGGACGCGCGCATTATAGCGCGGCGGAGGCCGCGGCGGCAACCTGCGCCTGCACCTTGACGCCCGCAGTCGGCCGGGGTAGGCTTGCACCATGAGTTCGCGCGAAGAGCAGGCCGACGAGCTCCGCGAGATGCTCATGCGCCGGGCCATGGCGGGCCGGCCCTGGGTCAGGGCCTGGTTCATTGACAGCGGTGACGGGACCGACCCGCCCGAGAGCTTCCTCCAGCGGTTTGCCGACCTGCCCGGGCGCGTCCGCAAGGTCTCCGAGGCGAGGATCGGCGAGCACAACAGCGTCTGGGACCCAGATACGGGCGAGGAAGGCTACACACTTGAGGCCACCGTCGTCCGGTGGATTGACGATCGGACCGCTGAGGCCAGCTACTCCGCCTGGCACATGAGCGAGTCGGCCGGGGGCAGCCAGGGAATTGCGCGCCTGAGTGGGGGCGGGTGGTCCTTTTGAGGAATACGAGATTTGGGTTTCATAGTCACCGGGGAGGAGCCTGCATGAAAGTCGTGGCCTTCAACGGCAGCCCCCGCAGGGAGGGCAACACCTTCCATCTCATCAACCACGTCTTCAAGGCGCTGGCCAAGGAGGGCGTCGAGACTGAGCTCGTCGGGGTCGGCGGGAATCTGCTCCACGGCTGCAAGGCCTGCTACCGCTGCGGCCAGACCAAGAACGCCCGCTGCGTCCAGGAGGACGACATCGCCAACTCGTGCATTGAGAAGATGCGCGCCGCCGACGGCATCATCCTGGGCTCGCCGACCTACTTCGCGGACGTGACCCCGGAGCTGAAGGCGCTCATTGACCGCGCGGGGTTCGTGGGCCGGGCCAACGGCGGCCTGTTTCGGCGCAAGGTCGGCGCGGCGGTGGTGGCCGTGCGCCGCGGCGGCGAGATCCACGCCTTCGACACCATCAACCACTTCTTCCTGATCAGCGAGATGATCGTGCCCGGCTCGATCTACTGGAACATGGGCTTCGGGCGCAACCCCGGCGAGGTCGAGGCCGACGAGGAGGGCGTCCGCACCATGACCGCCCTCGGCGAGAACCTGGCCTGGGTGCTCAAGAAGCTGAAGTAAGTGCCCCCTTCCGGAGAACGAAAGAGAGCAAGGGTCGCCCCTTTCTCTCTCCGTTCTTGGTGATCTTGGTGATCTTGGTGTCTTGGTGGTTCAGGCGCTCAGGTGCTTGGCGAAGAGCGCCGAGAAGCGCCTGACCCAGCCGCCCAGGAACCAGAGCAGCAGGCCCGGCAGCGCCAGGCTGGCCGCGGCCACCAGTGTCGAGACGCCCAGCACCGCGTAGCCCAAGGCCCCCGCGGCCTTGGCGGCCGAGAGCCCCCCGAAGACCCCGCCGGCCGCCGCCAGCGCCGCGGCGACCAGGAGCACCACTGCGGCGATCCGCGCCAGCAGGCAGAGGACCCGGGCCGAGCCGAGCATCTTCTTCACCTCGGCGTCGGCGCGGTCGCTCTTCTTCACCGCCGGGAGAATGTCCGAGGGCGGCAGGATCACCGGCCTGTCGATGACGTCAACCACGTCGATGCCGCGCTCGGCCAGCCGGGAGATGGCCTTGACCTTGGCCGCCTCCGTCTTGGCCTTGGAGGCCACCGCCTTCTTCTCCTCGGCTTCGCGCCGCCGCTTGTCCTCGACCAGCTGCCTGGCCTTCTCGTAGCAGGGCGGGCAGACCTGCTTGCCCCCGGCCGACTTGGCCGCCTCCGCCGAAAGCTTCCGCCCACAGCTCGCGCAGTTCAACAGCTCGATCATGGTCCTCCCCCTAGCAGCCCGGCTCGTCCAACTGGACTGGCCCCATCTGCCAGTATACACCGGTCCGGGGCGGAGGGCCTATGACAAAATGGCGCTCGTCCCGAGGCCAACCGGTCTCAGCCCTTCAGCTTGGCGCGCAGGAAGCGCACCGCCCTGCCGATGTCCGCGGCGGGGTCGGCGCCCACCTCGCGCTCGATGGTCAGGAATCCCCGATAGCCGACCGTCTCCAGGGCGGCCAGATACCGGTCCCAGTCCACCTGGCCCTCGCCGAGCGGCACCTCGGCGAAGAGCCGGCCCATGCGTTTTTCGAGCTGCTCGAAGCCGCCGTCGGCGAAGGCGCCGTAGACCTCGGCGGCGGCGCACGGCCGCAGCTTGCGACCGTCCTTGGCATGGGTGTGGACGATGTAGGCCCCCAGCGTGGCCACCGCGGCCACCGGGTCGTCGCCGGTGACCATGACCAGGTTGGCGGGGTCGAGGTTGACGCCCACGCCCGGCGAGCCGGCCGCGTCGAGCAGCGCCCGGAGCACGGCGGCCGGCTCCGGGCCGGTCTCGATGGCCAAGGTCACGCCCTTCCCGGCGGCGTGGGCGCCCAGCTCGCGGCAGGCGGCCAGGATCGCCCGGAAGGCCGGAGCCTCCGGGTCCTCGGGGATGATGCCCACGTGGGTGGTGACCACCCGGGTGCCCAGGTCGGCGGCCAGGTCCACGATGCGCTTGGAGCGCTCGACCTTGGCCGGGTTCTCGGCGGCGCGCTCGAAGCCGTGCCCGCCCAGGTCGCCGCAGAGCGCGGAGATCTCCAGGCCCAGCGACTCGCAGAACTTGCGGAACTCCGCGCGCCCGGCGCTGGCCAGGCCCTCCGGAGTGATCTCCCCGCGGACCGCGTAGACCTGCACGCCGTCGGCGCCGAGTTCCTTGGCCTTGCTCACCCCCTCGCGCGGCGGCAGGCGGAAGGAGTCGGCCAGCACCCCGATCTTGAACCGGCTCATGAGCGGCCCCTCCTCTCGATGCGGGTATTCTACCCACCACCGCCAAGATGCCAAGCGCGGCGGGAACTGGCGAGCAGAACGGCGCGGTGCCGCGTTGTCGGGCTCCCAGCCGCCTTGACGGGCGCCCCGGGCATATCTAGAATCTCCGCGGCGTTGAACCGAACGGGAGGGAGCCGCGCGGTGCTGACCGGGGCAGTGATCGGTTGCGGGCCGGCCGGCCGGACCCATCTGGCCGCCTGGCGGCGGGTCAAGACCGCCCGCATCGAGTGCGTGCTGGACACCGACCCGGCGCGGGCCGCGCAGGCCGCGCGGGACTTCGGCGTCCGGCGGCAGTTCTCCGACTTCGACCGGATGGTGGTTCAGGCCCGCCTGGACTTCGTGGACCTGGCCTGCGGCGTCGACGCCCAGCCGCCCATGGCCGCCCAGGCCCTGGCCGCCGGCTGGCATGTCCTCTGCGAGACGCCCCTGGCCCCCACGCTGGAGCAGGCCGCCGAACTGGTCGAGCTCGCCGAGGCCAAGCGGCGGCGGCTGGCGGTCGCCTACGCCGAGCGCTGGCGCGCGGCCTTCCGGGAGCTCAAGCGCCAGCTCGACGGCGGCGCGGTGGGCCCGGCGCACTACGCGCGGATCGCCGACCGCCGGCCGCTGGCGCGGGTCCGTCCCGCCGACCCGGCGCGCCCGGCGCGGCACGCCGCGCGGCACCTGCTGGTCCTGGAGGGCCTGACCGGCTGCTTCGACCTGGTCCGCTGGCTCTTCGGGGAGATCGCCTCGGTCTGGGGCGCCACCGGCCGCCATAACCCCGCGGTGCGGGGCGAGGACTTCGCGCTGGCCGTGCTGCGCGCCGGCGCCGTGCCCACCAGCGTGATCCTGGACGTGAACTGGAGCGCGCCGCTGCCCGGCCGGCAAATCCGGCCCGCGACGCTCCCCGCGGTCCGGATCGAGGGCCCCGCCGGGGCGCTGGAGCTCGACCCGCAGGCCAACGCGCTGCTCTGCCGCGGCCACGCGGGCGGCCCCGTCGAGCAGCCCTTGCCGCCGGTGCCCGACCTGCGCCTGGAGCCCTATCTGGAGCTCCTCGGCCACTTCGCCGAGTGCCTGGAGAGCGGCAAGCCCATGGAGAACGAGGGCGCCGCGGCCCTGGAGCCGCTGGCGGCGGCCCTGGCCGTTTACGAGTCGGCCAAGAGCGGCGGACTGGTGCTGCTGAAGAAGCCCTAAGGCGCAGCCGGCGGCGCAGCCGGCGGCTCGGGCTCCGGCGCGGGTTCCGGCTGGGCGGACATCTGCGCCAGAATGTCGGCGATGGATTTGGGCGCCTTGGGCGCGGCCGGCGGGGGAGCCCCGTCAGGAACGGTTGGCTCCGTTCCGGGGGCCGGAACCGCTTCCGGTTGCGGTCCCCCTGGAGTCTCGCCCCCCGCCGCCGGCTCCGGCTCCCCGGCCTCGGGCCTGGCCGGGAGGGGCACCGCCGCCGGCTCCGGCTCGGTCCACTGCCGGACGATCACCGACTGCGGGCCCGCCGGCGCGGCCGGCGCGCTCCGGCCCGCGGCCGCGAAGCGCTGGACGGCCTCCTCGGCGCGCCTGACGGCCTCCTCCAGTCGCGCGACCGCCCTGCGGCCCTCCTGGTCGCCGGCGAATTCGTGCTCGTCGTCGAGCTCCTCCTCTTCGGCGCTGGGGGCGAAGCCGGTGAAGGCGCCCTTGCGGGCGGAGGGCGACCCGGCGGTGGGGAGCTTGGCCTGCTCCTCGGCGGAGGGCGCGAACTCCGAGTCCGGCCGGTCGCCGCGCGGCTGGATGTAGATCTCGCTCAAGAGCTCGGGCTGGTAGACGGTGACGATGCGGCGGCGGACGGCCTCCAGGAGCGCCACGAACATGCCCGCGGCGTCAGCCTTGTCGGCGGCGTTGGCCAGCAAGCTCCGGAAGCCGATCTGCTGGGCGTTGGCCAGGGCCAGCTTGAGCTCCTCGATGCGCTCCTCCACGGAGACGTCGTCGTAGACGATGGTGCGGGGCAGGTCGTCGAGGGTGGCCTTCAAGAGCCGCTCGAAGGCAGCCATCAGGTCGTAGAGGCCCACCTCGCTCAGTTCCTCGGCGGGGTCGGCCAGCGGCCGCTCGCCGAGGTCCACGCCCTGGCCGAAGCGCGCGCGGCCGGCCAGCAGGGCGCGGCGCTCGGCCCAGCCGCCCAGCTCGTCGGCAGCCTCCCGGAAGCGGCGGTACTCGAGCAACTGGCGGACCAGATCCGTGCGCGGGTCCTCTTCCTCGAGCTCCAGGGCCTCGCGCTCCTCGGGCGGGAGCATCTGCCGGCTCTTGATCTCCATGAGCGTCGCGGCCAGCAGGATGAAGTCCGCGGCGGCGTTGATGTCCAGTTGCGGCAGGGCCTCGATGGTGCGGAGATAGCGCTCCAGGATCCGGGCGATGGGGATGTCGTAGATATCAACCTCCTCCTCCTTGATGAGGTGGAGGAGCAGGTCCAAGGGCCCCCGGTAGACCTCGACCTGGACTTCGGGCTCGCGGGGCGCGGGGAGCATGGCGGCGGTTTCGGCGCTCATCGCAGGCGCATCTTAGCCGCCGCGGCATCCGGCTTCAACATCGGCTCAGAAGCCCCAGTAGCCCACGGCGTGCTTGACTTCCTTCATGGTCGCGGCGGCCACCTTGCGGGCGCGCTCGGTGCCCTCGCGGAGGATGTGCTCCAGCCCGCCCTGGTCGGCCAGGAGCTCGGCGCGCTTCCGGCGGATGGGCTCCAGCAAGGCGTTGAGCATCGCGGCCAGGTCGCGCTTGCAGTCGGTGCAGCCCCACTCGGCGGCGCGGCACTTGGCGGCGACCTCGTCGGCGCGCTCCGGCGCGAAGGCCCGGTAGTAGTCGTGGACGTTGCACTCCTCGGGGTGGCCGGGGTCCGAGCGGCGGATGCGCTTGGGGTCGGTGTACATGGTGGCGACCTTCTGCTCGACCTCGCCGGCTGGGTCGGCCAGGAAGATGCAGTTGCCGTAGGACTTGGACATCTTCCGGCGGTCGAGACCGAGCAGCCGGGGCACGGCGGTGAGCTTGGCCTGGGGCTCGGGGAAAATCTCGCGCCCGGGCGGGCAGAAGGTGGCGTTGAAGCGCCGGACCATCTCGCGGGTCAGTTCCAGGTGGGGGATCTGGTCCTCGCCGACCGGCACGAAGTTGGCCTTGTACATGATGATGTCCGCGGCCTGCAGCACCGGGTAGCCCAGGAAGGCGTAGTTGCGGACGTCCTTGCCGCCCTTCTCCAGCTCGACGAGCTGCTCCTTGTAGGTCGGGCAGCGCTCCAGCCAGCCCAGCGGCGTGACGCAGGAGAGGATCACGTGCAGCTCGGCGTGCTCGGGGACGTGGGACTGCACGAAGATGGTGGCCTGGTCGGGGTCCACGCCGCAGGCCAGCCAGTCGGCGACGTTGCTGAGCGTCGCGGAGCGGATCACCTCGGGACGGCCGTACTCGCTCATCAGCGCGTGGTGGTCGGCCACGAAGTAGAAGCAGTCGTACTCGGCCTGGAGCGCCACCCAGTTGCGGAGCGCCCCGATGACGTGTCCGAGGTGCAGCTCGCCGGTGGGCCTCATGCCCGAGAGGATGCGTCCTTGGGTGGTCATGCTCTGACTCCCAGAGTGCTGCGCAGGAGCATTGCCTGCCTCAAATGAGCCCGAAGGCCCTCAAAACCGTCCGAACCAGGAAACTGAACGGCATGGAGATTACCGGCACCCAGTTGTCCACGACGATCAACACCATCAGCGGCAGCCAGCCCAGGGCCTGGACCCGGCCCCAGGCTTCCTGCAGCGAGCGCGGCAGCAGCGAAGCCAGAACGTGCGAACCGTCCAGCGGCGGTATCGGCAGCAGGTTGAAGACTGCCAGCGAGACGTTCATGATCAGGCATGCGGCCGCGAACTTCATGTTGATCGTCGCGTGGCCGTCGCCCAGGAGCTTGGACCCGTAGAAGAAGGCGACGAAAAGGGCCGCCAGGGCCAGGTTGGTGAGCGGTCCGGCCGCCGCGCTGATCAGCGACCCCCAGCGCAGATTCCGATAGAGAAATGGGTTCACCGGCACCGGCTTGGCCCCGCCGAAGGGCACGCCGATGCTCAGGTAAAAGATTATGGGCATGATGATCGAGAAGACCGGATCGATGTGTTTGAGCGGGTTCAAGGTCAGCCGGCCGGCCTTCCAGGCGGTCGGGTCGCCCAGCAGGTATGAGGAATACCCGTG
>Ga0315286_10005658_pt1 | contig 12086 bp, 8 predicted proteins | sample YL17G10_0_MG_FD_205038 | JGI IMG/M metagenome (GOLD analysis project Ga0315286, IMG submission 205038) | Sediment microbial communities from Yellowstone Lake, YNP, Wyoming, USA - YL17G10_0 | ecosystem: Environmental > Aquatic > Freshwater > Lake > Sediment | place: USA: Wyoming | collected... | reverse complement strand
AGGCCCTTCGTCGACCCGAAAAGGATGGGGATCGCCGGGGCGAGCTACGGCGGCTACGCCGTGAACTGGATCCTGACCCGGACGGACCGTTTCGCGGCGGCCGTGACCCACGACGGTAACTTCAACCTCGACACGATGCCCTACGCCACGGAAGAACTCTGGTTCCCGGAGTGGGACCTCGGCGGCGTTCCGTGGGGGGCGACGTTCAAGGCCCACTCGGCCCGCTGCTCGCCGCACAACGACGCCGAGAAGATCGTGACGCCGACCTTCGTCGTGTCGAACGAGCTGGACTACCGCGTGCCGTACGACCAGGGCTTCCAGCTCTTCACGCTCCTCCGGCGCCGCGGCGTCCCGAGCGAAGCGCTCGTCTTCCCCGACGAGGGGCACTGGGTGCTCAAGCCGTGGAACTCGAAGCGCTGGCACGAGTCGGTCTTCGGCTGGCTGAAGAAGTACCTCGGGCCGTAGACTTCCCCCGATGCAGGGCACATCCGGACGCCGGACAGGGTGGGGCTCCTTGCGGCGCTGCGCGATCCTCTTCCCGGTCGCCACCTGCGCGACGTCCGCCTTTGCGGCCGTCCTGTCCGGTCCCGGGGCGTCGGACCGGATCCCGGCCGGACGGGTGGAGGTCGTCGCGCTCGAGCCGGCGGGGGCGGGAGTGGAGGAGCGCGAGCTGGTCCTCTCCCTCGACGGGGGGAAGACCTTCCCCCTCCGGCTGACGGGGGATCTCGACCCGGGCGACCGCGAGACCTCGTGGCGCGTCCCGGCGCTTCCGACGGAGCATGCCGTCCTCGCGCTCCGCGAAGGGGGCGACGGATTCGAAGAGGAGATCGTCGCCGTCAGCGCCGAGTTCGTCATCGTCCCGGGTCCGGGCGTTCCGGCAGAGGAGCTGCGGTTCCGGGACGGCGAGTGGAAGACGCGCGAGGCGGATGCCGGTCACTCCGACCTGCCCTCGCCCGCATTCGGAACCGCGGGATCGGGGCGCTGGACGCCTCTCGAGGATTCCCGTGCCGCTTTCGAAGAGCCGGTTCGCTCGCTGCCGGCCGACCCGGAGGCGCTCGCCGTACCGGGGCGCGGTCCGAAACTCGAGGCTTCTCCGGGCGCTTCCGCAACCCGATCCCGCGTTTCCCTCTTCCTCCCGCTTCGCGAGTAAGGCGCGAGCCCCTCGTCTGCCCGATTGCGCCAGAAGAGGGGAGGCACCGCCTCCGGAAGGGATTTCGTCCGATGAGGGTCAGCTTCTTCAGAGCGTCAACCGCTCTTTTCCTGGTCGTCGTCGCCGCGCCGCTCGGGGCGCAGGCGCCGCCGTCGCCGACCGCCACGGCCGAGGTCGTCGTCTCGGCCACGAAGCTCCCCGAGGACGCTGTCGACATCGCCGGATCGACGGCGGTCGTCACGGGAGAGGAGCTTCGCCGCCGGAACGTCCGGACGGTGGCCGAGGCGATCCACGACGTCACCGGGGTCGACACCGGCAACGGCTCGGACAACGGCTCTCACGCGGCGAACATCGGCGTCTGGGGGGTGAAGGAGTTCGACGCCCTCCTGATCACGGTGGACGGCGTCCCGGTGGGGGGACCGTTCAACCCGTCGCTCGCCCAGATCCCGATCGACGACGTCGACCGGATCGAGATCGTAAAGGGGCCGCAGGGGACGCTCTACGGCGTCTCGGCGTTCGCCGGCATGATCCAGGTCTTCACAAGGGCCAGCGAGACGCCCCGCGGCTCGTTCCGCGCGGGCGGGGGGTCGTTCTCCGAATGGAACGCGGACCTCAACTGGGGAATGAGCCCGTCGCCCGGCCTGAATCTCCGCGTTTTCGGCTCGCTCGCGCGCGAAGGAGGCTGGCAGGACCGGACCACCTTCTCCGACAGCCGCCTGACGCTCTCGGGCGACTACACCGTTGGCAAGACGACGTATCGCCTCGGGGTGACGACGGCGCTCGCCTACAACTACTTCGGATCGCCGGTGCCCTACGACGCCGGAAAGCCGATTCCCGGCTTCGTCGTCGCCGACAACTACGCGGTCGTCGGCGCGCGGCTCGACCACCGCTTCACGACGATCAGCGGCGGCTTCGTGACGCCGCTCGGCGCGGGGTGGAAGCTCGAGGACACGCTGGGCCTGACGCGAGACGACCAGATCCAGATCCGGTCGTTCATCACGGCGACGGACGGCGTCACCGCCTCGGCCACCGGCACGTCGCTCACGCCCGTCGAATCGACGGCCTTCAACGACCTTCGCGCCGTCGGGACGTTTCACGCGGCCGGGATGCACAACCTCGTCGGCGGCATCGGCCTGACCTGGGGGCGGACGACCGCCAGCGGGACCGGGTTCGATTTCGACCTCGTCGTGTCGCCCGTTCCGGTGGTCCCGTCCCTCGATCAGATTCCCGTCGGCGACAACCGCTCGTTCCAGGACCGCCGGACCTTCTGGGGTTTCTACGTCAACGACGAGTGGACGCCCGTGTCGTGGCTGACGATCACTGCCGGGGCGCGCTATGACCTGACCAGTGAGGCGCTGCAGGCAACGCAGCAGGAGGTCGGAACGCCGGCTCCCGACGTGACGACCGACTCGCAGAGCGGCGGGGCCTGGTCCGGGGGCGTCTCGGCTCTCTTCCGGCTCCTCTCGAAGCCGGCGGGCCCGCTCGACACGGCGAACCTTTACGGGTCGTGGAAGAGCAACTTCAAGCCGGCCGCCCCGAACCTGACGGAGGCCGAGTCGGCCCGCATCCTCGAGCCGGAGCGGACGTATTCGGGAGAGATCGGATTGAAGACGCGGTGGCTGAAGCAGCAGCTTTCGCTCGACCTGTCGCTCTTCGACATGACCTTCAAGAACATGGTCGTTGCGGTTTTCGGCCCGGACGGGCAGCCTGCTCTGACGAACGCCGGCGAGGAGAGCTTCAAGGGCGTGGAAGTCGACGCGGCCTGGCAACCGGCCGCGATGCCGGGCCTCAGCGTCGGCGGCGGGTACGCCCACCACGACGCGACGTACGTCCAGTTCAGCTTCCTGACGCCCGAGGGGGAGCTGCGCGTCGTGGACGGCAAGCGGATCGAGCTGGTGCCCCGCGACCTCTGGACCATCCGGCTCGGGTACGGGCCCGCGAAGGGGCCCGGCGCGTGGATGAACATGAGACACCAGAACCAGCGCCCCCTGAACCGCCGGAACACCTTCTACACCCCGAGCTTCTTCATGATGGACGCCGGAGTGTCGTGGGACTTCCCCCGCTTCCGCGTGGCCGTCATGGGGCGGAACCTGACGGACAGCCGTCCGCCCGTCACCGAGAGCGAGATCGGGGACAGCCAGTACTACATCGCCGCGCCGCGCCGGTTTCTCGCGGAGGTGACGTTCAGGTTCTAGGGACGAACCGGGTCCGGGGGGGACCGTGCTCCGCGTGCTAGCATCGCGGGCTCCGCCCGTCTGGCGGGAGTGGCGGAATGGCAGACGCGCCGGACTTAGGATCCGGTGGGGAAACCCGTGAGGGTCCGACTCCCTCCTCCCGCACCATTCCGCTGCGCGAAAGTACGAAGGAAGCCGCTTCATGATCACCTCCTTTGTGGACGAGTCTCCGACGAAGAAGTCCCTGACGGTCGAGATTTCCGTCGAGGAAGTCCGCCGCGTGACGGACCGGACCGCCCGGACCCTCGCGAAGAAGGTCAACCTCCCCGGATTCCGCCCTGGCAAGGTGCCCGTGGAGCTGATCAAGAAGCGGTTCGCGGACGCCCTGAAGGACGAAGTCGTCGACCAGCTCGTCCAGGAGTCGGTCGTCACCGCCCTGAAGGAGAAGAAGCTCGTCCCGCTCGGCTCGCCGAAGGTCGACGACCTGAAGTTCGACTTCGAGGGGCCGCTCTCCTTCAAGGTCGATCTCGAGGTGCGGCCGCCGGTCGCCCCGAAGGACTACCGCGGGCTCAAGGTGCCGTCCGGCTCCGCCGCCCCGACCGCCGAAGAGATCGAGGCGGTCCTGACCCGGCTCCGTGAGGGGCACGCGCACTACGACCCGGTGGAGGGGCGCCCGGCTGCGGACGGCGACTTCGCGCTCGTCGACATCAAGGGGACGTTCCCCGCGGGCGACGGGAAGGACTTCGAGGCGGAGAAGTCGCTCGTCGAGATCGCCGGGGAGCGGACGCTGCCGGAGCTTTCGGCGCACCTCCGCAGCGCCCTGCCCGGGACGAATATCAGCTTCCAGAAGGACTTCCCGGCCGACGCGCCCGATCCGGCCTTCGCCGGGAAGACGGTCCTCTACAACGTCCACCTCGCGGCGCTGAAGAGCCGCGTCCTGCCTCCGCTCGACGACGACTTCGCCCGGACGGCGCTGACTCCCCGCGACGGCGAGCCCCCTGAAGGCGCGGGCCTCGCCCTCCTTCGCGAGAAGGTCGCCGAGTCGCTGACGAAGGACAAGGAGACGGCCCTTCGCGAGACCCGGCGCCGCGCCCTTTTGGACGGCCTCCTCGCGCTGAACGACGTCGCGGCCCCCGAGTCGATGACCGAGGCCGAGATCGATTCGGCGCTCCGCGAGTACGCCCGCCATCTGACCCACCAGGGGGTGAATCTCAAGGAGGCCGGAATCGACTGGAACGCCCTCCGCGGTGAGGCGCGGGAGGGGGCCGTCCGGCGGGTGAAGGAATACCTCCTCCTCGATGCCATCGGCGATGCCGAGGGGATGGCCGTCACCGACACCGAGGTGGACGCCGACGTGAAGCGACGCGCGACGGCCGCCGGGATGTCGTTCGCGGAGCTGAAGGCGGCCCTCGTCAAGGCGGGTCGCCTCGAAGGGCTGCGCGAGGAGATCCGGATCGAGCGGGTCCTCGACTTCCTTCTCGCCGAAGCGGCCGTCGCCGGCTGACGCGTAAGATCGCGCCCGATGGAGGAGACACGCCCATGTCGATGCTGATCCCGATGGTCATCGAACAGACGAACCGGGGGGAGCGCGCTTACGACATCTACTCGCGTCTCCTGAAGGACAACGTCATCTTCCTCGGCTCGGGGATCAACGACGACGTCTCGAACGTCGTCATCGCGCAGATGCTCTTCCTCGAGGCCGAGAACCCCGAGAAGGACATCACCCTCTACATCAACTCTCCGGGCGGGTCCGTCTCGGCCGGGCTCGCGATCTACGACACCATGCAGTACGTCAAGCCCGACGTGGCGACCTACTGCATCGGGCAGGCCGCCTCGATGGCCGCGGTCCTTCTGGCCGGCGGCGGGAAGGGAAAGCGCGCCGCGCTGCCGAACGCCCGCATCCTGATCCACCAGCCACACGGCGGCGCCGAGGGGCAGGTCTCGGACATCGAGATCCAGGCCAAGGAGATGCTCCGGACGAAGAAGCGGCTGAACGAGATCCTCGCCTTTCACACCGGCCAGCCTTTCGCGACGATCGAGAAGGACACCGACCGCGACAACATCTTCGAGCCCGACGGCGCGAAGGAGTACGGCCTCATCGACCTCGTCATCCGGCGCCGCGACGAGAAGACGGTCTCCTAACGGCGGTCGCAGGCGTCGGATCCGGGTCGCGAAGGCCCGTCCTGCCGGACTCGTGGCGCCCTCCGCGCCGTGAATCGTTGCAGGGTCTCGGTTTGTCACTCCCTTCCCGGAGAGGTTAAGATCTCGGTTGGAGCCTTAAGTGGAGGCGGAAACGGTCATCCCATGACGAAGAAAACGGGTCCCGGCGACGTGCTTCGCTGCAGCTTCTGCAACAAGTCCCAGCGGGACGTGAAGAAGCTGATCGCGGGGCCGACGGTCTACATCTGCGACGAGTGCGTAGACATCTGCCTCGACATCATCGCGGAGGACCGGGTCCTCGACCAGAAGCCCGCCGAGACCAAGCTTCCGAAGCCGCGGGATATCAAGGAGTTTCTCGACGAGTACGTGGTAGGCCAGGAGACGGCGAAGCGGAAGCTCGCCGTGGCGGTCTACAACCACTACAAGCGGATCGACTACTTCGACAAGCACCGCAAGCTCGACGTCGAGCTCCAGAAGTCGAACATCCTCCTGATCGGGCCGACGGGAACGGGGAAGACGCTCCTCGCCCAGACGCTCGCCCGGATGCTCTCGGTCCCGTTCACGATCGCCGACGCCACGACGCTCACCGAGGCGGGCTACGTCGGCGAGGACGTCGAGAACATCATCCTGAAGCTCTACCAGGCCGCCGGGCAGGACAAGGAGAAGACCGAGCGCGGCATCGTCTACATCGACGAGGTCGACAAGATCGCCCGGAAGGGCGAGAACCCCTCGATCACCCGGGACGTCTCGGGCGAGGGGGTCCAGCAGGCGCTCCTGAAGATCCTCGAGGGGACGGTGACGAACGTGCCGCCGCAGGGCGGCCGGAAGCACCCCCACCAGGAGTTCATCCAGATCGATACGACGAACATCCTCTTCATCTGCGGCGGGGCGTACGTCGGCCTCGAGGACCTGATCAGCCGCCGGCTGACCGAAAAGCAGATGGGCTTCGGCGCCAAGATCGCCACGAAGAAGGAGAAGCGCGCCGGCGTGCTGCTCGAGAAAGTCCACCCTGAGGACCTCATCAAGTTCGGCATGATCCCGGAGTTCGTGGGGCGTGTCCCGGTCGTCGCCTCGCTGCACGACCTCGACAAGGCGTCCCTCGTCGCCATCCTGAAGGAGCCGAAGAACTCCCTCATCAAGCAGTACCAGACCCTGCTCGAGTTCGAGAGCGTCGCGCTTCGCTTCACCGACGACGCGCTCGAGCAGATCGCCGAGGAGGCGATGGCAAGGAACGTCGGCGCCCGCGGGCTGAAGATCATCCTCGAGGAGATCATGCTCGACGTGATGTACCGGGTGCCGTCCGAGGAGGAGATCGAGGAGTGCGTCATCACCCGGGACGTCGTCCTCCGCCGCGCCGCGCCGATCCTCTCGCTCCGGAAGGTCGGCTGAGGCCTGAAGGCCCCGGCCCGGCCCCCGGTTTTGAGAATTCCCTTCCCGTGGCGCGTGTTCGCGCCTTCGAGGTGACCCGATGACGAACCCCGACCCCGTCGATCCCGCCGCCCCGCCCCGCGCCCTGCTGCCGCTCGTGCCGCTCCGCGACATGGTGGTCTTCCCGCGCATGATGGCTCCCTTCGTCGTGGGACGGGCCTCCTCCATCGCGGCGCTCGAAGAGGCGCTCGCCGCGCCCGAGAAGAAGATCTTTCTCGCGGCGCAGAAGGACCCGAAGGTGGACGAGCCCCAGGCCGGCGACATTCACGAGATGGGGGTGGTCGCCGTCGTCGTCCAGTCGCTCAAGCTGCCCAACGGCCACATCAAGGTGATGGTCGAAGGCGTCTCGCGGGGCCTCATCCGGAGCGTGGCCCCCGCCGCCGGGCACCTCGCGGTCGCCGTGGAGGTCGTCGAGCCGCGCGTCGCCCCGTCCGGCGACGTGGCGCCCTACCTGCAGAAGGTGCTCGCCATCTTCGAACAGTACGCCAAGCTCTCCCACCACCTCGCCTTCGAGGGGCTCGTCTCGTCGCTGAAGATGGACGACGCCGACGCCTTCGCGGACATCCTGGCCGGCCACCTGCCGACCTCGATCGCGACGCCCGACAAGCAGACGCTCCTCGAGACGGTGGGCCCGCTCGAGCGGCTCCAGAAGCTGCAGGACCTGCTGGAGATCGAGATCGAGAAGATCAACATCGACCGCCGGATCAACAGCAAGGTCAAGAAGCAGATGGAGCGGGCGCAGAAGGAGTACTACCTCAACGAGAAGATCAAGGCGATCCACCAGGAGCTGGGGAAGAAGGACGACAAGACCGACGAGATCGAGGAGCTCCGCGGGAAGATCGAGAAGGCGGGGATGCCGAAAGATACGAAGGAGAAGGCCCTCGCCGAGCTGAAGCGGCTCGAGGCGATGCCGAACGTCTCGGCCGAGGCGACCGTCTCGCGCAACTACATCGACTGGCTCGTCTCGGTGCCGTGGAAGAAGGCCTCTCGCGAGATGCGGGACCTGAAGCGGGCCGAGAAGATCCTGAACGACGACCACTTCGGCCTCGAGAAGGTCAAGGAGCGGATCCTGGAGTTCCTCGCGGTGCGACAGCTGGTCACGGAGACGAAGGGGTCGATCCTCTGCTTCGCCGGCCCCCCGGGCGTCGGGAAGACCTCGCTCGCCAAGAGCATCGCCAGGTCGCTGAACCGGAAGTTCGTCCGGCTGTCGCTCGGCGGCGTCCGCGACGAGGCCGAGGTCCGCGGCCACCGGCGCACCTACATCGGCGCCTTTCCCGGGCAGATCGTCCAGATGATGAAGAAGGCCGGGACCGTGAACCCGGTCTTCCTCCTCGACGAGGTGGACAAGATGTCCATGGACTTCCGGGGCGACCCGAGCGCGGCGCTCCTCGAGGTGCTCGACCCGGAGCAGAACCACGCCTTCGTCGACCACTACCTCGACACGGAGTACAACCTGTCGAAGGTGATGTTCATCGCGACGGCAAACGTCGTCCACCCGATCCCGCCCGCCCTCAAGGACCGGATGGAGATCATTCCGCTTTCGGGCTACACCCCGAACGAGAAACTCGCCATCGCGAAGCAGTTCCTCGTCCAGAAGCAGATCCGGGAGAACGGCCTCACGAAGGAGCAGGCAGCCTTCGAGGACAGCGCCATCTACGGCCTCATCGAGAAGTACACGCGCGAGGCAGGCGTCCGGAACCTGGAGCGGGAGATCGCTTCCGTCTGCCGGAAGATCGCCCGCCGGATCCTGACGAAGAACCCGGAGCTGCCCGTGACCCTGACCGCCGAGAACCTCCCCGACTTCCTCGGCAAGCCGAAGTTCCGCCTCGGCAAGAAGGGGGAAAAGGCCGAGATCGGATTCGCGACGGGCCTCGCCTGGACCGAGTCGGGGGGCGACGTCCTCCACGTCGAGACGACGCTGATGCGCGGGAAGGGAAACCTCGTCCTGACGGGGCAGCTCGGCGAGGTGATGCAGGAGTCGGCGCGCGCGGCCCTCTCCTACGTCCGGACCCGGGCCGAGCTCTACGGCGCCGAGCCCGACTTCTACGAGAGGAAGGACATCCACGTCCACGTCCCCGAAGGAGCGATCCCGAAGGACGGCCCCTCGGCGGGGATCACGATGGCGACGTCCATCCTTTCGGCCGTCACACGGATTCCGGTCCGGAAGAACATCGCGATGACGGGCGAGATCACCCTCCGCGGGAAGGTCCTCCCCGTCGGCGGCATCAAGGAGAAGCTCCTTGCCGCTTACCGGGCCGGGATCACGACAGTCCTCCTCCCGAATGAGAACGAGAAGGACCTCGACGACCTGCCGGAGGAGATCCGGAGCGTCATGGAGTTTCATCTCGTCGACGATGTGGACGAAGTGGTCCGCCTGACGCTCGAGGGAGCGCCGTCGCCGGTCATGCCGAAAGGGGTTTCGGCGGAGGCCGGGACGACGCCTTCGTCCGACCTTCCCCATTAGCAGCCGGCTAACCTTTCTTTCCCGAGTCTCGTACAATAGGCGGCGCCGGGGGTCCCTTGCCCGGTCCTCCGACAGCGGCACGCGCCGCACCTTCCGAAGAGAGACGAACCGCTCGACCTCGATCCCGCACCCTCGCGGCCCGCTTCGGGCCGCTTCAAGGTTCCGATGAACTCCCTCCTCACCCCCCCGAGCCGCACCGCCGGGCGACACGCCGGACGGTCGAGGTCCGGCCCGAAAGGCCGGCTGGGCGCCGCCGTCCGCCTCGCGCTGGCCGGGCACCGTCCGGGCGAGCAGCCGATCGGGGCGAGCGTTCCGGCGCTGGCGGTCCTCGGCCGGTCGAACGTCGGGAAGTCGAGCCTCCTGAACGCGCTCCTCGGCGTCCCGGTCGCCCGCGTCTCGCAGACGCCCGGGCGGACGCAGGCCCTCTACTGGTACCGGGTGGACGAAGCCTTCGACCTCGTCGACTGCCCGGGCTACGGCTTCGCGAAGGCTTCCCGCGAGGTACGCGACCTCCTGGCCCGGCTGATCGAAGGGTTCCTCGCAGGAACGCCCCGGCCCGAAGCCGCCCTTCTTCTCATCGACGGCCGCCACGCTCCGCAGGAGTCGGACCGCTCGATGGCCCTCTTCCTCTCGAACGCCGGCATCCCGACCGTCGTCGTCGCGACGAAATGGGACGCCGTGAAGCCCTCCGCCCGGGCCCGGCAGCTTCGTACGCTCGCCGCCGAGTTCGGGCGCGACGACCGCCCCCTCCTGCCCGTCTCGTCCGAGACGGGCGAAAACCTCCACGCCCTCGTCCGGCTCCTCCGGGAGCGGGTCGGGGCCCGTCTCCGCGGCCACGTCCCCTCCGGCGTGCCCGCCCTTCCCTCCTGAAGGAGACCTCCATGCCCCGCCGCAAGGTTCCCGGCGCCGACTACGCCAGCCCCGTCATCGACCCCCGCGAGCTCCCGAACGACCTCGAGGATCCCCCGGCCGTTCTTCCCGCCGAGGGGGAGATGCTCGACATCCGGGCACTCCACAACCAGACGATGCCGCAGCTCCTGAAGATCGCGGCCGAGCTGGAGGTCGAGGGGGCGCCGGCGCTCCGGAAGCAGGAGCTGATCTTCAAGATCCTGCAGGCCCAGACCGAGCGGATGGGTCTCATCTTCTCCGAGGGGGTTCTCGAGGTCCTGCCGGACGGTTTCGGGTTCCTCCGCGCCCCCGAATACAACTACCTCGCCGGACCGGACGACATCTACGTCTCCCCGTCCCAGATCCGGAAGTTCGGCCTGAGGACCGGCGACACGATCTCGGGTCAGATCCGCCCGCCGAAGGAGGGGGAGCGCTACTTCGCGCTCATCAAGGTCGAGGCGGTCAACTTCGAGCATCCGGACGTCGCGCGCGAGAAGATCCTCTTCGACAACCTGACGCCGCTCTATCCGGAGGAGCGGATCCGCCTCGAGACGCCGAACCTCTCGTCGCGCGTCCTCGACCTGATCTCGCCCATCGGCAAGGGACAGCGCGGCCTCATCGTGGCCCCGCCGCGGACCGGCAAGACGATGCTCCTGCAGGCGCTCGCGAACTCCGTCACGACGAACCACCCCGAGATCACCCTCATCGTCCTCCTGATCGACGAGCGGCCCGAGGAGGTCACCGACATGCAGCGGTCGGTGAAGGGCGAGGTCATCAGCTCGACGTTCGACGAGCCCGCCACGCGCCACGTGCAGGTCGCCGAGATGGTCATCGAGAAGGCCAAGCGTCTCGTCGAGCACAAGCGCGACGTGGTGATCCTCCTCGACTCGATCACCCGCCTCGCGCGCGCCTACAACACGACCTGTCCGCCGTCGGGCAAGGTCCTCTCGGGCGGCGTCGACGCCAACGCGCTCCAGAAGCCGAAGCGCTTCTTCGGCGCCGCGCGGAACGTGGAGGAGGGGGGCTCGCTCACGATCATCGCGACGGCCCTCATCGACACGGGCTCGCGGATGGACGACGTCATCTTCGAGGAGTTCAAGGGGACCGGCAACATGGAGGTCCACCTCGACCGGAAGCTCGTCGACCGCCGCGTCTTCCCGGCCATCGAACTCAACAAGTCCGGCACGCGAAAGGAAGAGCTGCTCCTCGACAAGCAGGAGCTCAACCGGGTCTGGATCCTCCGGAAGGTGCTCAATCCGCTCTCCACGGTGGAGGCGATGGAGCTCCTCATCGAGCGCCTCGACAAGACCAAGAACAACGCGGAGTTCCTCGGCTCGATGTCGGCCGGCTGAAGGCGATCATGAAAACGCTGCGGACAGCGCTGATCCTCGCTCTGGTCGGCCTGGCCGGCCGCTCCGCGGCGAATCAGCCCGTCCTCGTGATTTCCGTCGACGGGATGGACCAGCGCTATCTGAGCGACTGCGACAGGCTGGGATTGAAGATCCCGAACCTTCGCCGGTTGATGCGCGAAGGGCAGTGGTCCGCCGGCGTCGTCGGTGTCATCCCGACAGTCACGTGGCCGTCGCACACGACGATCATCACGGGCGTCGAGCCGGCCCAGCACGGAATCCTGGCCAACAGGCGGCCCGCGAAGGATGGCGGCGATCCCTACTGGTCGGCCGATCTCCTGAAGGTCCAGACGCTGCTGGATGCGGCTCACAAGGCGGGGTTGAAGACCGCCTCCATCCACTGGCCGGTGACGGTCGGCGCGGCGAGCGACTTCAATCTCCCCGAGTATTTCCAGAAGTGGCGCGGCGGCCAG
>Ga0315286_10005657_pt1 | contig 12086 bp, 9 predicted proteins | sample YL17G10_0_MG_FD_205038 | JGI IMG/M metagenome (GOLD analysis project Ga0315286, IMG submission 205038) | Sediment microbial communities from Yellowstone Lake, YNP, Wyoming, USA - YL17G10_0 | ecosystem: Environmental > Aquatic > Freshwater > Lake > Sediment | place: USA: Wyoming | collected... | reverse complement strand
ACATCAAGCTCATGTCGGGAGGCATCCGCGACATCGAGTTCATCGCGCAGGGCATCCAGCTCATGCACGGGCGGAGCCGCCCCGGGATCCGTTCGCGCAACACCCTCGAATCGCTCGAGCGCCTCGCGCGAAACGGCCTCCTGAGCGCGGAAGCGAAAGAGACGCTCGAACGGAGCTACCGCCTCTTCCGCACCGTCGAGCACCGCATGCAGATGCTTCGCAACGTCCGCACGCACACCCTTCCCGCCGCGGAGGCGGATCTCGCGAAGACGGCCGAGCGCGTATGCCGGAGCGCGCTCCGCGGCGTCACGCCGGAGAATTTCACCGCCGAGCTCGGGAGATCGCTCGCCGAGGTGCAGCACCTCTTCGACGGCTGTTTCAAGAACCGCGTTTCCGGCGAGATTCCGCTCCTCCTCTCGCTCCCGGCGAGCGACCGCGCGGTCGAGGATATTCTCTCGAAATACGGCTTTGCCGAGGGGGAGGAGGCGCACCGCTTCCTGAGCGCGCTCGTCTTCGGCGATTTCCCGCGCCTCGAAGGCATCGAGACACTCGCGGCAGCCGCGAGATCGCTCCCGGGCGTGCTGGAGCGGGTGTCGCTGACACCCGATCCCTCCCTCACGCTGAAGAATCTCGTGCGGATCGTGAAGGCGACGGGCGCGGTCAGATCGACGCTCGAGCTTCTCGGGAGCGGCGGGGATCTCCTGCGTCTGCTTCTCTCGGTCGCATCTCTCTCGACGAAGCTCTCGGAGACGCTCGCCGGCCGCATCGAGCTCCTCGATTCTCTGGCGGAGGGGGCGCCGGTGGGGGAGTACCCGGACCCGAAGGCGAAAGACGCGCTCCCGCGCCTCGCGCGCCGGCACGAGGAATCGCTCCTCTTCATCCACAGCCGGAATCCGATTCCCGAGAATGGCCCGGAGATTCTCGGCCCGCTCTTCGCCGAGGCGTCCGAGCAGGCGATCCGCGCTCTCTTTGAAAAGAACGGCGGAGGCGCCTCGGGGCTCGCGCTCCTCGCGGCCGGCTCGCTCGCGACGCGCGGCGCGCGGTTCGGGAGCGATCTCGATCTCATCGCCGTGACGGCGGACGAGCGCTCGATGTCGATCGAGGCCGGGATCGTCCGCGGCGTCATCGACGACGCTCGCGCGATCCGGCTCGGGCCGGTCGACATGCGGCTTCGCGGCGAGGGGGAGGGCGCGCCTCTCGTCCAGACACTCGACTATTGCGAGAGCTACCTGCAGGCACGCGCGTCCCTGTGGGAGATTCTCGCGTATTCGAAGTGCCGCTTTCTATGCGGCGCCCCGGAAACGGGGCGGGCGTTCGAGGACATGCTCGCGCGCACGCTGCCGGTCGTTTTCGGGCGGGACGGCTGGAAGGCGCGGCTCAGTCAGTCGCGCGCGAAGCTCGAGGCGCTCTCGAAGGGCCCGTGGGACGTGAAGCATGCGGCGGGCGGGCTCTACGACATCGATTTCCTGCTGTCCGCGGCGCGGCTCCGCGGTATCATCGTAGAGCCGTCATCGGCCGACAAAGAAACCGTCTTCGCCCGCCTGGAATCGTCCGGACTTCTCGAGCGCGGCGACGGCGCGGCGCTCCTCGCCGCGTACCGGCTCTTCTGGACGATCGAGCACGCCGCGGCGCTGCACGAGATTCCCTACCCGCCGTCCCCCGAGCGGGAGAAATTCTTCGAGAGCTACTTCTCTCGCCTTTTCGGCGAGCGCATACCGGGCGAAGCCCCGTTTCTCGAACGGCTCGGAGGAATCAGGAACGATATCCGGGTGATCTGCGAACGCTGTATGCCGCGCATGCGGTAGCGGGAAATTCAACCGCCCGCGTCCAGCTCCGCCTTGAGCCGCAGCCTGACGTCGCGCATCGTCGCCGCGTCGGCGAGCTTCTTCCCGTCGGACGTCTTCACGTAGAATGAATCAGCGGCCATCTCGCCCCGCGTCGTTATCTGCGCGCTCTGTATGTCGAGTCCCTCCCCGGAAAGGATGCGGGTCACGCGGTAGAGGAGCCCGGGGCGGTCGCGCGCCGAGAGATCGACGATCGTGCTCTCGCGGGAGAGATCGTTCTCGAACTCGACGACGGTGGGGACGCGCCCTCCCTTCGCCGTGCGCCATTTCCAGCGCTCGACGTGGGCGGCGTAGGCCTTCTCGAGATCGATCTCGCCGGAGAGCACCGCGGCGAAATCGCGCTCGAGCTTCTTCGCCGTATCCGCCGGAAGCGCGAGACGGCCGTCGACGCCTGTGCAGTGGAAGAGATCGATCACGACGCCGTCCTTCCTCGTGAACGCAAAGGCGCCGAGGATGTTGAGATCGTTGATCGTGATGACGCCGCAGAGCTGGGAGAGCCTGAAGGGCCGGTCGCGCGTGCACATGGTCAGCTCGATCGAATGCTGGAGCCTCCTGATCTCGACGATCACGCCGCGGGATTTGAGACGGGCGACCATCGCGACGTGCGCCTTCGCCCGCGCGGGCGTGACGACCATCCCGTAACGGTCGGGAAGGTTCGCGAGGTGAATCTCCATCGCCGCGCGCTCCTCGTCGGTCTCGCAGAGCCCGATCATCTTCCCGTGCCGTTTCTCGAGCATCTTCCGGAAGAAGGCGCCCGATTCCGATTTGTCCGCGAGCATCCTCGATCCCTTGAAGTAGAGGTCCTCGAGGAGGTTCTCCTTCCAGCCGGTCCAGACGCTCGGCCCCGTCGCCTTGAGATCGGCGCACGTGAGGAGATAGAGAAGCTTGAGGTTCACGTGACTCTTCACGCTCTTCACGAACTGGAGCCCCGTGTCCCGGTCCTCCATGTCCCGCCGCTGGCTGAAATGCGAGAGGAGCAGATGGTTCCGCACGAGGAACCCGACAAGCGCTCGAGAGCGCGGCGAGACGGGAAACGCGCGAAGGAGAGATTCCGCCATGCGCGCTCCGGCACGGGCGTGGCCGCGCGCACAGGGCTTCCCGATGTCGTGGAGCAGCGTCGCGAGGAGGAGCTCGGTCCGCTCCGCGACCTCGTCGTATATCCGCGGCAGGAGCCCCCCCTCGCGCCCCTCGAGCTCCTCGAGGTTCGCGATCGCCTGAAGGGTGTGCTCGTCGGCCGTGTACTGGTGGTAGAGATCGTATTTCTTAAGGCAGGTGAGCTTCTCGAACGGCGGGAACAGATGCCTGAGCGCGCCGAGCTCGTGCATGCTCCGTATCACGGGCGCCTTCTTCCCCGGCATCTCGAGAAGCTCGATGAAGGACCGGCGCATCCGCTCCGTCGCGCCGCGCGGGAGCTTCGCCGGCCTGAACGCGTTTCTCACGCGGCGCTCCATCTGCGGGGAGAATCGCTTGCCCGCGCGGAGCTGTTCCTTGAAGGGAAAGAGCGGATCCTCTTTCATTCGCGCGCGACCGAGGCGCAGATCGAGCTGGCCGAGCCCCTTCGTCCCCACCCGCCGGTAGAGCGAGCCGTCGATGATCCGGAGATTCCCCTCGCCGGTCGTCTCGTCGAGGAAGCGCTCGAGGAGCGTGAAGACGGCGCGCGTCATCGAGTAATAGTCGCGCATGAAGCGCTCGACGGCGAGGAGCCCGCCGCCGTCCGTATAGCCGAGGCCCTTCGCGGCCGAGCGCTGGAGATCGAGCGTGAGCACGTTCCAGTTGGATCCCATGAGAAAATGGAGCTCGTTGCGGGTCCTCTGCAGGAAATCGTGCGCCCGCCGGATGTCGTTGATCTCCTGACGATCGATGATGGCGAGACGATACAGCCCCTCGAGCGTGCCGTCCCACGGGAGCACCATGCCCACCCACCGGATCATCTGGTGATCGCGGAGCCCCCCGGGGCTCTCCTTGACGTTCGGCTCGATGAGATGGAAGCTCCATCCGAATTTTCTCCAGCGGCGGCGCGCCTCTTCGAGCTTCGCCTCGAGAAGCTCGCCGCTCTCGCGCCCCCGCGTCTCCACCTTGATCTCCTGGAGCGCCTCCTTCATCGACTCGTCGCCGCAGATCCAGCGGCCGTCGAGAACCGCGGTTTTGAGATCGGTGTCCCGTTCGAGCGCCTTGCGAAGCTCGGCGACGGTGCGCACCGAGGATCCGAGCTCGAGTCCCGCGTCCCAGAGCATCCGCACGAGGTACCCCGCGAAGGAGGTTCCGGCGGGGCCCGGCTTCTTGTCCCAGAGAAACAGGAGATCGACGTCGCTCTTCGGGGAGAGATCGCGCCGCCCGAAGCCGCCGAGCGCGATCACGGCGGGAACGCGGCGCAGTCTCGGCCCCATCCATCCCCTGAGCGAATCGTGGAGATGCTGGACGACCGTCTCGACGCCCGCGGAGCACGCGCGCGCGACCTCGACGCCGGAACCGCCCGAGCGATGGCGCCGTTCCAGACTTTTCAGAAAATCCTTGTAGGAGTCCCTCACCTCGCCCGCGAAGGAGGTCATCCAGTCCTCGCCGGCGCCGAAGCGCGGCGACGGAAGCTGCGAGGTTTTGAGAATCGGAGATGTCATAGCGCACCGACCGGGCCGCCGCGCACCCCGCGGCATGGCCCGGCACCATTATACATCAAAGTAGATGCAGAATTCGAACGGGTTCGGCCTGATCATAACCGGCACGATCTCGTTCTCGCGCTTGAAATCGATCCAGGTGCGAATCACGTCCTCGGTGAATACGTCCCCCTTGAGGAGAAACTCGTGTCCCGCTTCGAGCGCGGCGAGCGCCGCGGGAAAATCGGCGCACGTCTTCTTCACGTTCGCGAGCTCCGAAGGCGGCATGTCATAGATGTTCTTGTCGAGCGGTTCCCCCGGATGCCTGCGATTTTCGATGCCGTCGAGCCCCGCCATGAGAACGGCCGCGAACGTGAGATACGGATTCCCCGTCGCGTCGGGGCAGCGGAACTCGACGCGCTTCGCCTCGGGTCTGCCGGAGGTCACGGGGATCCTGATCGCGGCGCTCCGGTTGCGCTGCGAGTACGCGAGGTTCACCGGCGCCTCGAAGCCCGGCACGAGCCGCTTATACGAGATCGTCGACGGGTTCGTGATGCCGAGGAGCGCGTGTGCGTTCGTGATGAGGCCGCCGATGAAGTAGAGCGCCGTCTCACTCAAGCCCCCGTACTCGGGACCGGCGAAGAGGTTCTTGTCGCCGCGCCAAAGCGAAATGTGCACGTGCATCCCGGAACCGTTGTCGCCGAAGATCGGTTTCGGCATGAAGGTCGCCGTCTTTCCGAAGGCGCGCACCGTGTTCTTCACGACGTACTTGAAGATCGACAGCGCGTCCCCCATCCGAACGACCGTATCGAAACGAAGCCCGATTTCGCTCTGCCCCGTCGCCACCTCGTGGTGCTGCACCTCGCACGTGAGGCCGCACGCCATGAGGTTCTTCACGATCTCGCTCCGGAGATCCTGGAGCGAATCGCTCGGCGGCACGGGAAAATAGCCTTCCTTGAGCCGCGACTTGTACCCGAGATTTGGGTTCTCTTCGCGCCCCATGTTCCAGGCGCCCTCGATGGAATCGACCGAGTAGAAGGCGCTGTGCTCGTCCTGCGCGAAGCGCACGTCATCGAAGATGAAGAACTCGGCCTCGGGCCCGAAGTAGGCGCGATCGGCGATCTTCGTGCTCGCGAGGTACTGCTCGGCCTTCCGCGCGATGAACCGCGGATCGCGCGCGTACGGCTCCCGCGTGATCGGTTCGTGGATGTCCCCGATGATGCTCAGGGTCGGGTGGCAGCAGAAGGGATCCATAAAGACGGTCGCGGCGTCGGGAATGACGAGCATATCGCTCTCGTTGATGTTCTTCCAGCCGCGGATGCTCGAGCCGTCGAAGGGGATGCCCTCGGCGAACATTTCCTCGGATAGCCGCGAGGCGGGAATCGTGAAGTGCTGCCAGCGGCCCGGGAAGTCGATGAACTTGATGTCGACGAACTCGGCGCCTTTGGATTTCGCAAATTCCAATACCTCTCGGGGGGTTCCGTTCATGGGGCACTCCTTATGAAAGATTATAGAAGACCGGGGACTACGGTCGCTCGTTCGCCGCAATTTTTAAACGCGCCGTCCCGGCGCGTCAACACAATTCTTGCCGCCGCCCGCGCGGCGCCCGGCCGGCGCCCTCACGGCGTATCGCGCCACTGCCAGGGGGCGAAATTGACGTAGCGGATGCGGGGCGGCGCCTCCTTGAAATCGATGAGCGACGCCGAAGCGTTCGCGACGGCGAGGCGGTGTATCGAGTCGAGATCCATGCCGAGATAGTGCGCGAGAACGGGCTTGATGACGTCGCTGTGGGAGACCGCCGCCGCCCGCCCCGTTCCCGTTTCCTTCACGATGCGCGCAACCGCATCGAGGGCGCGCATCTGGATGTCGGCCATTCCCTCGCCGTTCGAGAAACGGGCGCGGGTCGGCGCGTCGAAGTAGAGATTGAAATTCTCGTCCTCGGCGAGCTCGTGATACGTCTTTCCGATCCACGGCTCGAAGGGAGATTCGTTGAGCCGCGGCTCCTCGCGGAGCTCGGCCCCCCATTCAGCGGCGAGGATGCGCGCGCTTTCGAGGGCGCGCGCGACCGTGCTCGTATAGACGACGGGGATTCGTTTCGCCTTGAGAGCCCGCGCGAGCTCGGCCACGCCGGCCCTCCCGTTTTCGTTGAGCGGGATCGGGCCGGCCCCCATGATCCGGTGGTCCCTGTTCCAGTCGGTTTGACCGTGACGGATCAAGTAGAGATGCATCGCTGCCTTTCGTTTTGCGAGATACGCTTACGGCATTCAGAAAGAATGCTCATAGCCGAGACTGGGCATCGGGCGCTTCCTCCCGCTTCGACCGACGAGCGTGATTCCCTCGGCCACCGGGACGGTCGTGCCGATCACCGCCGCGCCCGCCATCGTCGCGCCGGCGCCCAGGCGCTCGGCCGCCTCGGGAGACACGGCGGCGAGCAGCACGTACTCCTCGCCGCTCGCGAGCGCGAAATCGACGAGCGCCTCTCCCTCGAGCCCGCAGAGCTCGCCGATGGCGGGGGGAACCGGCAGAGCATCCTCGCGAATCAAGGCCCCGACGCCGCTCTCCGCGCACAGCGTGCGCAGATCCTTCGCGAGCCCGTCCGAAACGTCGATCATCGCCGTGACGCGCGCGGGATCGGCGTCGAGAAGAGACGCGTCGAGCGGGATGGCGAGAGGAACGAGGTGACGCTGGACGAAACGCGCCGCATCTTGCGCACGGGGAAGCGCTCCGAGCGCGCCGGCCACCCGGTCCATCTCCCCCGGCGAGGAGGCGATCGATATATGCGAAAGTAATATCTTCAGGCCGGGCGCCGATTCGGCCGGCAAGCCCGCGACGGGCACAGAGCCCAGGGCGCCGGCATTCCCCGCGAAAAGCGCCGCGAGAACGCTCAGGCCCGCGCGCGAAAGCCCGATCTCGCCGAAGAGAACGAGCGAGTCCCCCTCGCGCGCACCCGAGCGGAGAACAGCCCTGCCGGGCCGAACCTCTCCGACGATCGCGACGTTGAAGCAGAATCCGCCGGGGTTCGAGACCGTATCTCCCCCGACGAGCTTGATGCCGTATTGTGTGCACGATCGCTTGAGCCCGTCGATGATCGAGTCGACATCGGCGGGCGCGCACCCCGAGGGAAGCCCCGCCGTGAACACAATCGATCCCGGCGAGCCTCCCATGGCGAATATATCGGATACGTTGGATGTGACGAGCTTCTGGACGGCCTGGCTCAGCGTGCAGAAGCGCCGGTCGAAATGAACCCCCTCGACGGCGGCGTCCGCCGCGAAAAGCATCTCCCCGCGCGGGGCGGGAAGCACCGCCGCGTCGTCCCCGATGCCGCAATCGGGAAACGCCGCGCGCAGGCGGCCGATGACTTCGAGCTCTTTCATGATTCCGCGAGCCCGGGGCTCACTCCAGTTCCTTGAGGGCGACGGGGAGCGCCCGCATGCAATCTCCCGCGATCATACCCCGCTCGCCGGTGTCGTACGCGGCGATCTCCGCGGCGCGCGCGTGGAGGTAGACGCCGAGCCGGGCCGCGCGCGCGGCGCCGACCCCTTGCGCGAGAAAGCCCGCGATGGCGCCGCTCAGAACGTCCCCGCTCCCCGCGGTCGCCTGTCCCGGATGACCGTGGACGCAGACGCCGGCGCGCCCGTCGGGATTGACGATCACGGTCGGAGCGCCCTTGTGGACGACCGTCACGCCCGTGTCCCGCACGAGCTCGCGCAGCCACTCGATACGCGGCACGGGAAGCTCCGGAGCGCTCTCCCCCGCGAGTCGCTTCAGCTCGCCCGAATGCGGGGTGATGACGATTTCCTTGACCTTCGCCGCGCGGACGACGTCCGCGAAACGCCCCTCGAGCGCGTTGATGCCGTCCGCGTCGATGAGGAGAGGCTTCGGACAGCGATCGAGAATCGAGCGGACGAGCTTCGCCGTTTCCGCGTCGGTCGTGAGGCCCGGCCCGATGACGAGGGCGTCGTAGCGAGCCTCCTCGAGAACCTTTTGCGCGCCGCTCGCCGAGAGAGCCCCCGCCGCGGTCTCCGGAAGCGCGATGAATATCACTTCGGGCGCGGCCCCCTGGACGACCGTACGGATCGATTCCGGGCCCGCGCAGTACACGACGCCGCATCCGGTCCTGAGCGCCGAGAGCGCGGTGAGCACCGCCGCTCCCGAGTAGCGCCGGCTGCCCGCGATGACGAGGAGCGAGCCGCATGCGAACTTGTGCGCCGTCGGCTCTCTCAGAGGAAAATCCTCGAGCGCGCGCTCGAGATCGAGCGTCTCGCACCTGATCCCCTGCTCGTCGATCACCTCGCCCGGAACGCCGATGTCGCCGACGACGAGATCCCCCGCGCATCCCTTGCCCGGGTAGAAGAGGCAGCCGATCTTGGGGAGCCCCATCGTGACCGTCGCGTCGGCGACGACCGCGGCGCCCATGATCTCTCCCGTATCGGCGTTGACTCCCGACGGTATGTCCACGGAGACGATCGGGAGCTCGCTCGCGTTGATGGCCTCGATCACCGCGGCGTACTCCTCGCCCACCGCCTTGTTGAGCCCGGTCCCGAGGAGCGCGTCGACGATGAGGTCCGAATCCTCGAGCGCCTTGCGCGCGAGCTCCTGCCAGCCGGAGACGTGGAGAAATACCTCGACGACCTTCGCGCCGTCGCCGAGCGAAGCGAGCCGCGCGTGATTCTTGGCCGCGTCCGGGGAAAACTCCTCGGGCGGGTGCAGGTAATGAAGGATCACCTTCGCTCCCTTTTCCGCGAGGAGCCGCGCGACGACGAGACCGTCCCCGGCGTTGTTCCCGCGCCCGAGGAATATCGACGCGGCGAGGGACTCGAGCGACGGGAAGGTCGATTCGATCTGCTCGAAAACGCGCTGCCCGGCTCGCTCCATGAGGGCCACCCCGGTGACGAAACGGCTGATCGTCGCTTCGTCGATCCGGCGCATTTCAGCTCCGGTCACGATCTTCATGCAAACGTTCCTTTCATCGCTTTCCGTCCTTATTGAGATCGTCGACGATCTTCACGAGCGCGTAGGCGTCCGATATCTCGTAATCGGCGCCGGACTCCTTCGTCCCGAAGGTATCTCCGTACCGCGCGAAGACGGTCCTGATGCCGACCTCCGCCGCGCCGACGATATCGCGCTCGGGCCAGTCGCCGACCATGAGCGCCTCGTCGGGCTTTATTCCCATCTTGTCGAGCACCATCCTGAAGGGCGCCGGACTCGGTTTGTATTCCCCCGTGTCCTCGTACGTGATCACCATGTCGAACATGTGATGGAGCTGGAGATAGCAGAGCCGGAGCCACGCCTCCTGGCGGGGAGCGTCGGAAATGACGGCGAGCTTGAGCCCCCTTCCGAGGAGCTGAATGAGCGTCACCCGCACGTGCGGGTAGAGAACGAGCGCCGCTTCGCGCGCGTGCCGGTAGCCGACGATCCCGGCGGCGAGAATCTTGTAGTCGACGTCGCCGATGAGGTTCACGAGGAGCTTGTTGAAGACCTTCTGGTGCTCGATGCCCTCCTCCTGGTAAATCTTCAGTATCTCTTCGCGGATCCGGTCCGGGGGAACGAGGAGCCCCGCGTCGATCATCGCCTGGATGGCGGCCTCGATCGAGACCTCCTTCATGCGGACGAAATCGGTGAGCGTGTTGTCGAGATCGAAGATGACGAGCTTGATCATTGAACGCCTTTCTCCTTGTCCGCGGCGCGCCGCGCCGATATACTGAAGCGATGCAGGATCAGAGAGACGACAACCGCGAAACTCCCGAGCCCGAAGAGCCCCCAGCGGGTCCGGGCGGGCCCGCCGTCGACTCCGCCGGCTTCCTGCCCGGGATATTCGACCGGATCAACAACTATCTCCTGCTCGTGTACGCGTTCGCCTGTCTCCTCATGAACTATTCTCTCGCGGGGCTTTTCTACTTCAAGGATATGATATTTTTCTCCCTCGCGCTGCCGGGGATCTTCGCGATCCTCATCCCCTTCTATTTTCTCTCGCGAAGGTCCATGCTCGGTTTCGCGCGGGAATTCTCGTTCGCCCGTCCCGACCTCAAAACGTCGGGGCTCGTTGTCGTCGTCGCGATCGCGGCGATCCTCCCCGTCGAGGCGTTCTCGAGCGTCTTCGAGCGAATGTGGGCGCCGGATGCCGATTATACCAGCTTCATCCTCTCAATCAAGCCCAAAGGGCCGGCGTCCTTCTTCCTCGTCGCGATCGGCATCGTGCTCGTCGCGGCGGTCACGGAGGAGCTCCTCTTTCGCGGCTTCGTCCAGAGGATTTTCCAGCGCAACATGAGCGGGCCGCTCGCCGTCGTTCTGGCCGGAATTCTCTTCTCCCTGAGCCATTTCAATCCTCCCGTTATCCCGGGAGTCGCCGCGCTCGGCATTCTCTTCGGATACCTCTTCTACCGGACGGGCAACCTCTGGTATTCGATCGCGGGGCACGCCATCTACAATCTCGTCATGCTCGTGCGGCTCAACGGAACCGCGGAAGAGGAGATCGCCGCGGCGAAGGTCGTCGCGCCCGACGCGAGATGGACGCTTCTATCGCTCGCCGTCCTCGTGCCGGCGCTCTGGCTTCTGCACCGCCTTCACCGCCGAAGCGGGCAATAAAAAAGGGGCACCACGGCCCCTTTTTCGAAGTTATCGCGATCTCTCTACTTGCTCGAGAACGAAAGCTCTTTCCCGATGCTGATTTCCCCGTTGTCGATACGAATGTTGAACCCGCATTCCGGATTATTGCATACCCACGCCTTGTAGCGGATGGGCGCGCCGTCTCTCCCGTAATCCGACATGGGGAGAAGGATCCCTTTGTTGCATTTCAGGCAGCCTGTAAAATGTTCCGTCATATTCCCCCGCGGTTCCTCCCCTGCGAACCGGCTGTCTCACCTCCATCTCCACAGAAATCCCGACCGTGACCACTGTTCGCGCGTTTTGAAGCTTCCCCATACTCCGCGTTCTCTGATATGCTGTCAAGCGAAAAAGGAGTACGGCCGTGCGGCAGAAAAAACACTCTTTTCTCCTCGACCGCATGCTCGGCAAGCTGTGCGTCAAGCTGCGGATGCTCGGCGTGGACGCAAAGCTCAACGCCGAGGGAGAGGCGGGACGCTTCCTCGTCAACGCGATGAAGGAAGAGAGAACGGCCGTCACGCGCGCGCGGAGCCAGGGGGACCGCCCCGGGCCGAGACCCGTGATCCTCGCTTCTTCCGATACGGCCGAGCAACTCGTCGAGCTCTTCGCCGCGATCGGCGAAGCCCCCCGCTTCGAGCCGTTCACGCGGTGCCTTGAGTGCAACGTGCTTCTCGTCGAAGCGCCGGAGGAAACAGTGAAGGGACGCATCCCGCCGAACGTCGAGAAGAACTTCCATCGATTTCACGCATGCCCCGCGTGCGGACGGGTCTTCTGGGAGGGAAGCCATTTCCAGGCGATGGCGGACGAGGTGAAAGCCATCGAGGCGCGACTGAAGACGTGACGCGCAGCGGCGCCGCGGGGTGCAACCAGCGGCAGGACCCGCGTTTCTGGCATGCACGTGCACACCACATCGAGAGGGAGGAATGAATGGAACGAGAACGCTGGGGAACCAAGATCGGTCTGATTCTCGCGCTCGCGGGAAACGCTGTCGGCCTCGGCAACTTTCTGCGATTTCCCGTGCAGGCGGCGGGCAACGGGGGCGGCGCCT
>Ga0315286_10005656_pt1 | contig 12087 bp, 16 predicted proteins | sample YL17G10_0_MG_FD_205038 | JGI IMG/M metagenome (GOLD analysis project Ga0315286, IMG submission 205038) | Sediment microbial communities from Yellowstone Lake, YNP, Wyoming, USA - YL17G10_0 | ecosystem: Environmental > Aquatic > Freshwater > Lake > Sediment | place: USA: Wyoming | collected... | reverse complement strand
GACTCCTTCGTCCTCAACGGCACCAAGCTCTTCGTGCCCGACGCCAACGTCAGCGACTACATGCTGGTGGCGGCGCGTACGAAGGAGAGCGCCAACCCGGAGGACGGTGTCACGCTGCTGCTGGTTGACAGCAAGAGTCCGGGCATCGAGTACACAGTGCTCAAGACCATCGGCTCGGACAAGCAGTGCGAGGTCCTCTTCAAGGACGTACGGGTGCCCAAAGCCAACGTCCTGGGCGATGTGGACAAGGGCTGGCCCATCATCCAGAGCATCAAGCCCAAGGCCACGGTCGCCACCTGCGCCTACCTGGTCGGCTTGGCCCAGATGGACTTCGACATCAGCGTCAACTACGCCAAGGAGCGCATCCAGTTCGGGCGGCCCATCGGCAGCTTCCAGGCCATCCAGCACAAGTGCGCCGACATGATCATCGATGTGGACGGCTCGCGGTTCATCACCTATAAGGCGGCCTGGTCGCTCCAGGAGAACGAGCCCGACGGCGAGATGCTGGCCAGCATGGCCAAGGCCTGGTGTAGCGAGGCCACGCGGCGGGTGGTGGCCCAGGGCCAGCAGATCCACGGCGGCATCGGCTTCACCAAGGACTACAAGATCCAGCTCTACTTCCGCCGCCAGAAGTGGATGGAGCTGATGTGGGGCGACGCCGACTACCACCGCGAGCTGGTAGCGCAGAAGCTGGAAGTCTAGCGCTTGACGCCGCATAGGGCCATCGACTACGATTGCCGCCAGCGATTCGGGGTAGCGCTAGGAGGACGGCTATGCGGTTTTGGCTGCTTGCTCTGCTGGCCGCCGGCGCAGCCTTTGGCGGGATGAGCGCCGCTCACGCTCAGTCCGATGTCCAGATCGCCGGCCTCATCTGCGTGAGCTCGATGGAGGTCGTGTCCATCGTGAACGACGGCAGCGAGGCCCAGGACTTGACGGGCTGGCAACTGCGCAGCGATCCGGTGGGAGATGAATCCGTCGACCTCTCACCACTGGGCACACTCGATCCGGAGGAGGGTGCGAGCATCTTCAGCGGCCCGGAAGCGCCGCCCACCAATCTGAGCAACAACTGGCTGCGCTGGACCACAGCCTACATCTTCCGGGACTTCGACACCGGCGACTTCGCTCGCTTGGTGAACGGCGCCGGCGCCACGGTGGACCAGATGAACTGCCCGGCGCAGGAACCCACCGCTACGCCTACGCCCTCCCCCACGCCCACTCCCGCCGCATCGGCCACCGCCACGCCCACCGCCACGGCCACGCCGACGGCGACCCCTACGCCCACGGCCACCGAGACGCCTACGCCCACGCCTGAGCCAACGGAGACTGCGCCCCCCACACCCACGCCCACAGAGACAGCCACCCCTTCACCGACCCCCACTAAGACGCCGACGCCTGCCTCCACGCCTCAGTTCACTCTAACCGCCAAGGCTACGGCTGTCCCCGCCACCAGCACACCCACGACGCCGCCGCCGACGGGTTCGGGCGGTGACGGCGGTATCGGCGGCCTGGGCTTGGCCCTGGTCTTTCTGCTGGCGGCGGCCCTGCTGGCAGGCACCGCCACCCTCATCGCCTTCTCCTTCCGTCAGCAGTCGTAACCTGGAGGGGACTGGATGGCGGACTGTCTTTTCTGCAACATGGCCTCGGGCGCAATGGCGGTGGACAAGCTGTACGAAGACCAGCAGGTGTTCGCCATCCGCGATATCCACCCGCGGGCGCCGGTGCACTTCATGGTCATCCCCAAGGAGCACATCCCTACGGCCGCAGACATCGAGGATGGCCACGGCCCGTTGCTGGCCAAGATGATGGCCGTGGCCAACGACATCGCCCAGCGCGAGGGCATCGCCGAGAGGGGCTATCGCCTGGCGGTGAACGTGGGGAGAGGCGGCGGCCAGCTCATCATGCACCTGCACATGCACGTGCTGGGCGGCCGTCACCTAGGCCCCGAGGGCTAGCGAAACGGGATACCGCTCATCCTGAACTTGTCGAAGGATGGGCGGCTGAGGCCATGGCCCGACAGATCGAGACCCTGCGCGCCGCCGTCGCCCGCCTGCCGCGCGGGCTCGCCGAGCACATCGAAGGCGTTGTGGCGGAAGCGCGCCGCCTGGCCCTCCTCCACGGCGTTGACGAGGAGCGGGCCGCCCTTGCGGCCTGGGGCCACGATATCGCGCGCGCCCTGTCGCCGGCGGAGCTGCTGGCCGAGGCCCATCGCCTGGGACTGGCGGTCGATCCCGTGGAGCAGCAGGCGCCCATCCTCCTGCACGGCCCCATCGGCGCCGAGATCCTTAGCCGTGACTACGCCATCGACGACGCCGAGGTGCTGGCGGCGACGCGTTACCACACCACCGGTCGAACCGGGATGTCGATCCTGGAGAAGGTCGTCTTTCTGGCCGACAAGGTCGAGGCGAGCAAGCTACAAGCCGAGCCTCGCCTGGCTACGGTAAAGAAACTTGCCGAACAGGACCTGGACACGGCCATCCTGGAGTACCTGAACCAGCATCTGCTGGAGGCCAGCCGCCGCGCCTGGCCCCTCCACCCTCAGACGGTGGCCGCCCGCAACGAGCTGCTGCTGGCAGGAACCTAGCGGGCCTGGTCACTGCCCACACCGGCCGAAATCCCACCCCTGCTATCGACCGGTTGTCCGTGCCATCGCCAACGTAGGAGCCCACACGGAGATCCGCACCGGCCTTCATGGGCACCCAGTGATAGGTGTTGCCGTTCCTGTTAACCCGCGTCGACGTGCCGATGATACCAGCGAGAGGGAGGCGCACCCTATAGCAAGCGTATGATGTGTGTCAGGAGTTGTCAGGACACCTGCCAGCTGGGCCGGATTCTGCAACCAGATGGAGCGCAGCGCGGCGAGGCAGCTGAAAGTGCGGCCGAGAGCTGACCGCTCTACTGTGTCGCATAACCCGACATTGGTGAGTTATTGTAGCTGTTGCCCGACGACCACGTCGAGGGCAAAGTCACCAGATTGGTTTGGCTACTCGTTCGGGCTGGACCACCACCGGAGGGCAAGTCCCGGAACTTCACCGCTTTCCCTGAGGTCGGCCCCAGGATGGCGATCCAGTATTGAGTCCCAGATGTGATCGGCGTAGCGGAGATCGAGACGCTGTTCCAGGCGCCGGCAACAGGGTTCGTAATTGTGCCCTGAGTGAGCAACGTCTGCGGATCATTGGTGCTCCCAGACTGGGTGTAGATTCCCACCACGACATTGGTCTCGGTGTTTGTGCTGTCGAGATACACCGAAAGCGTGGTGGCGGTCCCCGTCACGGAGGCGGTGTACTGGAATGCTTCCGCCATACCCACGGGGTTGGTGTCAACGGACGATTCGACGTTACTGTCGCCGATGAGTAGAGTCGACGAAGTCGTGGCGCTCGCCTCGCTGCTATTAACACTCCGCCAATTCCGGTAGTACGCGCGGACGACATAGTAGTAGGTTCCGGCGGTGGGGTTGTCCCAGTACGTTGTCGTCGTGCGAGGCGTGACCTGGGCGATCTGCGTATAGGGCCCTCCAGGGGTCGTGCTGCGGAGCACCCGATGGCCGCTGGCATAGGTGTCGGCCGTGGCCGTCCAGTTGAGCGTGATGGTAGTGCCGCCGGTGGCCGTCAGCCCGGTGGGCGGATTCAAGGTGTCGGTGGAGAACGTGTTGGCGCCCACCTGGGCTTGGTCACTAAATCTGGCCGCAACCTCACCCACCACGGCAACGGCCCAGGCCACCAGCAACAGCAGGGTCCCAGCCAGCAATGCTGCTTTCATCACGCACGTATTCTGGGGGAGTCTCGGCTCCCGGCCGGCGCCCATATCCGCCGCAGGGCGACAAAGCCCAGATAGGCCAGCAGCGGCAGGGCAACGAAAGCCCATCCCATCCGCGTCTGGAAGAACCAGAGGAGATAGCCCACATAGGGCACAACGTAGACCAGCCTGCCGCCCTCGCCGTTGATCGTCAGCTTCCAGGGGTCGAGGCTCTGGTTGGCGTCACCCTTGGTGCCGAACACCCGCTGGCCGTCCACCTCCTCGATAGAGATGATCCGGTGCATGAGGGGCGACCGCGGCTCCTCTGAGGATGGCGGCTGGAAGACGACGACGTCGCCGACCTTCAGAGATGCGGCGGGAACCTTCTCGATGAACGCTACGCTGCCAAGCGATGCGGTTGACCCCATGCTTCCGCCGTACATGACGTAGGGCTGATACCCCAACAGCCGAGCGCCGAGAGTGGCCAGGACAGCGACTAGAACCACAGAGACGACGGCTATGCCCAGCCAGTAGGTCGCGCGTCGGAGATAGCGGAAGCTGCGGTGCGCCTGAAAGCGCACCGCAGTTGCTGATACGGCTCCCATGCCCACGGCTCTGCCCCTTCCGAGGGTCTAGGCCCCAGGAGGCCTACGGGTTGTTCGTCGTCTGCTCGGCCTGGAACGCCAACGTCGCGGTCGTGTTGAGGCCCTGGAAGGAGTTGCCCGTGGACGACGGCAGCGTGACGTTGAAGCACAGAGTCTCGTTGCCGCTGGCGTTCAGCGTCCGATCGCCGGACTGCCCGCCCTGGGCCGGGTCGCCGATAACGTTGGTGCCTGCGACGCTACCCAGGTCTCCGGGGCCGTAGATCACCGTGCCGCTGGCGCCAAAGCCGCCGTTGGTGCAGGTGGTCACCCCGGTCTTGATGGTGAGGTCAAGCTGGGCGGCCAGGACGTTCTCTGTGGTCGTGCTGGTGACGGCGTAGCGCAGTTGCAACGTGCCCGCGTTGGTGACCGTGATGGGATTGGTCACCTGATCGCCGGGGGCCATGCCACTGAAAGTGACCAGCGCCGTCGCGGGGTTTGTCGATATGTCCAGGGTGCCGACCGTGAACGTGTTGTTGGGCACGCTCGCGGTGTCCGTAAAGATGGCGAAGCTGCCGAAGACAGCGAACGACGCCAGGAGACTGACCACCGCCAGGGTCGCCAGGATTCTCTTTAACATCCGTCCCGCCCTCCTTCCCCTCACAGGCGCTTCCGCGGCGTGTGAGCCGGATATAGCGTTGGGCTATGCCTTATCCCTTTAATGAAGAGACGTACGTATGCGCGATCCGTTACGCCTCCTCCTATCGCCCACAACGAGTTTGCCAATCGTCTACCGATCTCTACCCACCGTTCACCTCACGCACCTGACGCCTGACCCTTGACCTGATAGAACGCTTGTTCTATTCTGAGAGGGCTCAGGAAATTCCACCATGGGAGGGGCAAGTGATCGCTCTGGGGGATGCGCTGGCGGTGAGCCAGGACCTGGCCACCGCCCTCTGCGGGGGCTTCAACTCCCTCTACTTCTTCCTCTACTCTCTGCGACAGCCGCAGGCCCGGCGCCGGCGCATCGGCGCGGCCGCCCTGGCCCTGGTCAACGGCGGCGCCCTGGTGGAGAGCCTCTACCTGCTTGCCCTCTACCTCTCGCTTCGCTTGGGGTGGCGCGGCCAGGCAGAGCTGTGCGCTCCCGGCCTCTGGTTGCTGGCCCGCTCCCTGCCCTTCCTGGGGACAGCCTTTGTGGCCCTCCTGGTTCTCCGCTCCCTGGCCCATCGAACCAACGGTGAGGAGTGAGTCGATGCAGACGCTGGCCGTGGCAATCGAGCGCAAGCACTGGGAGCTGGCCGCCCTCTGCCTGCTACTGGGGCTGACGGAGGCGGCGGCCAAGCTGCCGCCCGAGGCCATCGAGGGCCTGCTGGAGGTGCTGGCCGCCGAGGATGGGCCCTCTCGCCGAAAGGCAAGGTCGCGACGTGACCGCGCGCACTAAGACCCGCCGCAACGAGGCGCAGGGCTTCTACGAGAAGGCGCTGAGCGAAGCCGAACGCCGAGAGCTGCCGGAGGCCCGCCAGATAGAGGGGCTGGACGAGGAGATCGCGGTCATGCGGGTACGCCTCCAGCAGGCGTTGAGAGAGCGACCGAAGGACGCGCAGCTCATCTCCAAGGGCCTCGACCTGCTGGTGAAGGCGGTGGCCGCTAAGTACCGCCTCTCGCCCAAGGCCCGCAAGGACCTGTCGGACAGCATCGCCGGGGTGGTAAACGGCATCGGCGCTGCCCTCTACCCCGAGAAGTTCTCGCCCGATGGCTAGCCGGCTGGAGCAGGCCCTGGCCCGCTTCCGCCGCCGACAGGCCGCCCAGGAAGCGGCCAAGGCCCCGACTGGTCGGGGCAGCGACGCCTTTCGCGCGCGAGTGGAGGAGCGCCTCCGCAACCTGGAGCAGCAGGTGAACGAGGTCAAGGGGCGCGTCAACGGCCTCATCTTCCTGGTGGCGGGCACGGCCCTGACCCAGGTGATCATGAAGCTGATGCAATGATGAGTGCACAAGTTTCCCGCCAACCCCGGAATATAGGGGAGGCCTTCAGGCCTCCCGCGGGCGACCTAAAGCCTGCCCTGAGCGAAGCCGAAGGGGTCGCCCCTACATCCCACATCCCATTCGAGGCCTCTTGCCGGCTGGGGTCTGGTAAGCCACCCGGCAACGCAGGACGCCCCCGCCTCCGCCACCGCTTGCGCCCGTACCAGGTGGAGGCAGGACGGGCCATCGCCCGCAGCGTCTTCCAGCGCCGCGGCGACAGCATATCGGTGATGATGGCCCGCCAGGCGGGCAAGAACGAGCTCTCGGCCCAGCTAGAGCTCCTTCTGCTGACCACCCACATGGGCCAGGCCGTGGACGCCATCAAATGCGCGCCCACCTTCCAGCCGCAGGCGCGCATCAGCCTGCGGCGCCTCTGGTCGCGCCTGACCGAGGCCGGTCTGGCACCCCTGTGCACTCGCGAAGAAGGGCACATCATCCGTCTGGGCCACGCGCGGCAGGTCTTCCTCTCGGCCGAGCCCCAGGCCAACGTGGTGGGCCACACGGCCCAGCTCCTGCTGGAAGTGGACGAGGCGCAGGACGTGGACAAGGAGAAGTTCGACAAGGAGTTCCGCCCCATGGCCGCCGTCGCCAACGCCACCACCGTCTACTACGGCACGCCCTGGGACGATTCGAGCCTGCTGGAGGAGGCGCGCGAAAGGCACCTGGAGCTGGAACGCCGCGACGGCGTCCGCCGCCACTTCCAGTACGACTGGCAGACGGTGGCGCAGTGCATCCCCGCTTATGGCCGCTACGTGGAGGGTGAGCGCCAGCGCCTGGGCGAGAACCATCCCCTCTTCCTGACCCAGTACTGCCTGAAGCCCATCTCCGGGGGCGGCCGCCTGCTCAGCCCGTCGCAACGGGCCCAGCTCCAGGGCGAGCACAGCCGCTCCGCCTCAGGCGGACCGGCGGAGGGCGAGACGTACGTGGCCGGCCTGGACCTGGGCGGCGAAGCCGCCGAAGGACAGGCCGAGCACCACCACGACGCCACTGTCCTCACCATCGGCCGGCTGGTCTTCCCGCCCAACGACGCTCTCATCCAGGAGCCGCGTGTCGAGGTGGTGGAGCACTGCGCCTTCCGCGGCGAGCCCCACGACGACCTGCACGCCCGCCTGGTGGACCTGCTGGGCCGCGTCTGGCGGGTACGACGGGTGGCGGTGGACGCCACGGGCCTGGGCGAGGCCATCGCCCGTTTCCTGGCTACGGCCCTGCGGTCGGAGACGGTGCTGGCGGTTCGCTTCTCGGCCGAGAGCAAGTCGCGGCTGGGCTACCGCCTGCTGGCCGCCGTGAACGGCGGCCGCCTCAAGGTGTACGCCCAGGACGGTTCGCCGGAGTATCGCGACTTCTGGCGGGAGATGGAGCAGGCGCGGGCGGCCTATCGGCCCAATCGCCTGATGAACTTCTACGTGGAGCCCTCGCAGGGGCACGACGACTACCTGATGAGCCTGGCCCTGCTGGTGGAGGCGGCGTTCGCCCTGGGCGGACGGCCGCGGACGGCGCGGGGCCGAGCGCGGGAGGTCTACGACCCGTAGGGGAGGCTTGGAGATGAACGACAACGCGAACGGCAACGGAAACGGCCACCAAGCGGCAGCAGCCCAGCGCGTGCGGTCGGACGCTCTGCCCGAGTTGACCCGCTACCGGGACGAGGGTTGCGACTTCCATCGCTCGTGCCTGAGCTGCCCCCTGCCCCGCTGCCGCTACGATGAGCCGGGAGGCGTGCGCGCTCTGCTGAACCTGGGCCGCGATCGCGAGATCCTTCACCTGCGGCGGCGGCAAGGCCTGGCGGTGGATATGCTGGCGCAGCGCTACGGCGTCTCGCGCCGCACCGTCTTCCGCATTCTTCAAAGGGGGAACCCATGACGACCTCGACCGCTAACGCCCGCACTGCCGCCTTCCCGCAGCAGCTCCTGAAGATGGACCTGGCGCGGCTGAAGGCCTATCGCGACAACCTGGACTTCTATCAGGGCAGCCAGTGGCTGGAGCCCCAGCGCCGCCGCGAGCGCCGCCTGACCTTCAACTACGCTAAGACTATCACCGACAAGTCGGCCTCGTACGTGATGAACGGCCTCAGCTTCGCCGTAGACCCCGCGGACGGCTCGCAGGAGGCCGTGGAAGCGGCCCGCCGCACCGAGGCCGTCCTGCGCGATGTCTACGAGGCCAACAACCTGGAGCAACTGGACTTCGATACGGAGGTCGATTGCTCCGTCCTGGGCGACGCCGCCTACAAGGTCACCTGGGACCCCCTGGAGCGCCGCGTGCGCGTCTCTGCGCCCGATGTGCAGGGCCTCTACGTCTGGTGGCTGGGCGACGACGTGACCCGCGTCTGGCGGGTGGCCAGCCGCTACCAGCTATCGGCGGAAGAGGTGCAGATGCTCCACGGCATCCATCCTCCTCAGGCGGACCGCCGCCACGAGTCGACGGTGGTGGAGGTGTGGACGGAGGGGGAGTTCGAGCTGTGGCTGGACAACGCCCTGCTGGAGGCCCGGCCCAACCCTTACGGCTTCATCCCCTTCGTCATCGTCCCCAACCTGCGAGAGCCGAAGAAGTTCTGGGGCGCTTCCGATATCCCCGCCATCCGCGAGTCGGTGCGGGAGCTGAACCGCGCCATGTCGCAGCTTTCGATGATCCTGGAGCTATCGGGGAACCCCATAGCCGTGCTGGAGAACGTAACCGAGGCCCAGGATATCGCCGTCCAGCCGGGGGCGGTGTGGGAGCTGCCGGAGAAGGCGCGGGCCTACCTGCTGGACCTGCTCCAGGGCGGCGGCGTCCGCCTCCACGCCGACTACATCGACCTGGTGTACCGCACTCTGCACGACCTAGGCGAGTCGCCGCGAACGGCCTTCGGGGAGAACCGCCAGGGGCTATCGGGTGTGGCCCTCCAGATGGAGATGGACCCACTGCTGAAGAAGGCGCAGCGCAAGCGGCTGATCCGCTCGGCGGCGTACAGGCGGCGCAACGAAATGATCCTGCGCATCCTGGAGCAACAGACGGGCGAGGCCTACGCGCCGTATCGATCGCGTGTTGTGTGGGGGCCGCTGCTGCCGCAGGACCGCAGCCGCCTGGCGGAGGACGAGGCGCGGCTGGTGGAGGCAGGCATCCACTCCCGCCGGCGCGCCGCCGACGAGCTGGGGGTAGCCGATCCGGAGATGGAGTTCGCCCGCTGGCTGGAGGAGGAGCGGGAGGCGGGGGAGGGCCCTACGCCTCGAGGAGGCCCGCAGCCATGAGGGTCTGCCGCACCTTTTCGTCCAGGGTCAGGGCCAGGTAGATGCCGCTGTCCTTGGCCAGCGCGCCGGGCCGGTAGACCACCATGAGCACGGCGAACACCGGCCCGCGGGTGAAAGCATAGCCCTCGACCTGGTATTCGTCCCCGGCCTCCACGTCCCGCAGTGTGAGGCTGTAGGCGAAGCGCACATTGCCCAGCCCCTCCGCGCCGCCAATGCTCACCGCCTCGGGCTTGAGGGGGAGCTCCTCCTTCATTAAGGAGTCCCAGATGTCGAGGCGAAGCTTGGCCACGTCGAGCTGATTGGCCTGGTTCAAGACCCGCCGCACCGCACTGAGGGTGTCGATGTCGGTCGGCAGGGTGACGAAGGACCACAGCCAGACGCCGCCGTCGCTCCCCACGAAAGCGGACGCTTCCCAGGGGCTACTGCTCAGGGGCCCCGAAGAGCCGGGCCGCCAGGGCAGACCGTTCATCGTCAAGGGGTCCCGTTGCGGCGCAATGACGGGCTGGAGCGCTTCCGGCGGATTCTCGACCGGCTCCAGCCAGCTCAGGGAAGGGGGCAGGTCCTCCTTGGTCAGGACCATCTCGCCCAACGCCGCCTCTGGGTCAGCCTCTAACCCCGCCCAGGCCGGCGTCGCCGGCGCTGTCGCCTCGGCCGTCGCCTGAGACGTGGCCTGTGGCGTAGCGTCGGCGGCCTCCTCGGCGTCCGAGCCGCCGCAGGCCGCAAGCAGAACCAGCCCGCCTGCAAGCACGAAGAAAAGCAGGCGCATCATACGCCCTCCGTCCGCGCTCTTAGATTCCCCGCGCTATGAAAGACGCAGGGGCAATGTCCTCGTTACACGGGCGACGAGCGGGCGATGCCGCGGGCGGACGGGGGCGTGGGTTCTGGGTTCTTCGCTACTCGACGGTCCAGAGCTCGCGGTGGCCGTGCTCGGTCACGGACTCCATCTCCGCGAACCAGGAGTGGAACTCGGGTATGTCGAACATGCGCTGGCGCATCTTCTCGAACTCGCCCAGATTCTCCCACTCGTTCTCCCAGACGACGGTGAACATGTCGCCGGTGAGGTCGGTCAGGACGCGCCCGGGGCGATACCCGTGCTTGGCGAAGATCTTCTCGCCCTTCTTGGCGAGGGACACCAAGTCCTTGCCGTACTTGACCTGGAACACTAGCCGCTCAACAACCATGGTGAACTCCTTCTGCCCCCACCAGCCGGGGGGCGATGCGTAATAGAATAGTTTACCACGGAGTGCGTGATAACGGCCAGCGCCACGTTCGCCTCACCTTAGCCCACACCGCCACGACATCGGCATACTCTGTGATGGCGACACATCGGCCATCTTCACAGCGTCTTAACATTCTCGCTCTATTCTGTCATCCGCAGCGAACGCGCAAGCACATCCCGGAAGGGGTCGACCCAAAGAGAGCCTGGGTGGGACGGTACAGCCCGTGCGGGGACTTGACGTGGATGTCCAGAGTAAGGTAGTATACCGACCGACTGGTCAAATGACACCTCGAACTTCGGACGCCAGGAAGTGCATCGTTCAGACAGCCCTCGCGCTGTTCGCGGCCCGGGGCTATCACAACACCGGGATCGCTGACATCCTGAAGGAAAGCGGCGTCGGGAGGGGCAGTCTCTATCATTACTTCCCGTCCAAGAAAGAACTGGGCCTTGCCGCAATCGACGAGATGACACGCCTGCTCGCGGAGGAGGGGGCGGGCCGACACCTGCGAAGCCCGGACCATCCCATCGATAACCTGTTGAAGATGATCGACGAATTGCCCGGCCTCATGAAGCTACGGTCGGGGGAATCTCTAATGCCTAGTCTTGCTGTTCGCCTCGGTGCTGTCGAGCCCGAGTTCAGAGAAAGGCTCTCGAGCCGTTTAGCAGGACTTATTGATGGAACCGAGGCCATCCTGCGGAGGGGCGTGGCCGAGGGCCAGATCGTGGAAGGAGTAGACCCTCGCGTGCTGACCCACGCGTTCGTGGTGATGTGCGAGGGGATCCAGTTCGCGACTGTGTTGGGGCATCAACAGGCCGCATGGGAGGACGCACGGCACTGGCTAAAGGAGTATTTGAATTCACTGCGGAAGTAGACAGAAGCAGCGGGGGCCGGTATCGGCCCTGCCGAAGGTACGATAGAGGGGAGGACAAACATGGCGACGACAAGGCGGCAACTGGAGTCCCCCACACGGCGGCAACTGGAGTCCCCCACACGGCGGCAACCAAAGGGCGGAGCCAAACTCGACGGCGCGAGGGGCCTGGACCAGTGGACGACGATCTACCAGGCCTACAACGCCGTGTTCAAGGTGGCGGAGTTGGTGCTTCTAGCGCAGCGCATTTCTCTTCCCCAGCTCCATCTCTTGGCCATCCTGAAGAACGGGGGCGGCATCCTCACCACCGGTGAGATCGGTCGCGAGATGGTTAAGGCCAGCCAGACGATAACCGGCCTCGTCGACCGGCTGGAAGAACCAGGATTTGTGGAACGGGTCTTCGACAGGAAGGATCGCCGCAAGACCTGGGTTCGTATGACCAA
>Ga0315286_10005655_pt1 | contig 12088 bp, 9 predicted proteins | sample YL17G10_0_MG_FD_205038 | JGI IMG/M metagenome (GOLD analysis project Ga0315286, IMG submission 205038) | Sediment microbial communities from Yellowstone Lake, YNP, Wyoming, USA - YL17G10_0 | ecosystem: Environmental > Aquatic > Freshwater > Lake > Sediment | place: USA: Wyoming | collected... | reverse complement strand
TCGACGCGCGGCTCCACCGGCACCTTGGCATCCAGGGGAATGTTGCGTCCGCCCCAATCGATGATCACACCCTTCGGAGAAACGATCAGGTGAGTCACGCTCAGGTATTGCCCGCGCTGGCCGGTCCGATCGAAAAGCGTCTCCCCTTTTCGCACCGGCCGATCGCTGGTGATTGAATCGTAGCCGCTGATCCAGAGATCGACGCCGTCCACCTGTGCCGCCAGCGCCGTCGCCTCCGCGTCGGTCACGCATCCGAGGACCACGACGATCTCGGCCTCCCGGCGCAGTCCGGGCAGGAGCTCTCGGATCGCCGCGGCCGGGTCCTGATGGATGAACTCGACGCCCACCGGCGCACTCACCTTCCGGTACGGCTCCGCGCCCAGGATGCCGAGTACGCCGACCCGCACGCCCTCGACCGAGAGGAGCGCCGTGCGGGATCCGATTGTGTGCGTGGCGCCGTCCTCCCGCACCCGGAGATTCGAGCTGACCACCGGGATGCTCCGGGGGGCCATGAGCGAATCGAACGCCGGCCACGCGCTCAGCTCCCGCGGTCCCGGGGTGATGGCCGGCTCGCCCTCCTGTTCGAGCCGGTCGAGAATGAGCGCATTCGCCCGCGCGGCACGCGGCACGTCGATCTCCATGAAGTTGCCTGCCTCCAGAACCAAAGGTCGGCCCCAGCGTCGGATCGTCTCGAGCACCCCGGCCCTCCGGGCCAGGCCGCCCTTGCGGGCGTTCGCTCAGCCAATCGGCGTAAGCTGGCCCTCGAGCATGCCGCGCGCGACGATGACCACCGACGCATTGGCGGGTCGCGGCGCGACGCGGGCGCTCCCGGCGACACTCGCGACCAGCGCGGCAACCGGCAGCAGCCCGCTCAGCAGCAGCTTCCGTCGCAACCCACGGCGTGCGCCCAATGCAGCCCTCATGCGGATTGGATTCCTAAAGATGGCATCATGAACCTATATTGTCACGGCTTCTACCACGCGAACGCAATCGGTACAACGCCTACTCCGATTTGCGGCGTTCATACTTAATGTCGGGCAGGTCCTTCACGGCGATGCGGAAGTAGAACGCGGAACGTCCTCCGCTGGTCCGCCGCTCCAGGTAGGCCTGCCAGCAGTGGAGGTCCCGCCATAAGCTGTATCCCTGTGAAGTGACTTCGCGCTCTGTCAGGTCGTAGTAGACACTGTACTGCAGTCGCCACCCGGTCGTGACCGACATGCCCAGCGCCAGGTTCGCCGAGCTGCGCTGACTCACCTGCTCGTCGTTGCGGCTGCGACTGAGCGTGTGCGTGACCGTCATCTGCCAGGGCCCGGTCGCGGCCGCGGACGGCGCCGCCCGCTCCGGACCGACCCCGCTGCCACCCGCCGGATCGCCGAAGTCGCCGTGGCCCTCAAAAGCTTCGTCGCCCGGCGTGTCCCCCGGGGCGCGCGTCTCGCCCCCTTTCAGACGCAGCGTGGTGCGCAGCGACAGGTTGTACTCGCGACGCCAGCGCTCCGCGTCGTGCGTCAAGGACAGATCGCTGCTCAGGATCTGACCCGGCTGCAGTCGCATCGAGTGATTGATCCGGCTCCAGGGATGCGCGCGCTGCCCGGCCAGCGCCTTCTCTCGGGCAAGGAAGTTGTAGCCGGTGGACGTGCTCCAGGTGAAAAGGTTCTCCAGCTTGCGCGTCTTCTCCCCCTGACGCAGCTTGACATGGAACCGCTGCGTCAGGGAGAGCGAGAGCGTGCTCGCCTTGGACCCGGAGAGCGAGATGCCTCCGACGCGGGGGAAGTCGCTCGCCCGGCGATTCTCCGGGCGATAGGCGTAGGACGCGCTCAGCTCGATGACGTGGCGCAACCCCTCCCAGGCGCCGAGCCGCGGGAAGAGGGTGCCGTACAGGGTCGAGCCCGCCGAGAGGCCCAGGCCCCAGGTCGCACCCAGCGGGTTCTTCTTCTCACCCGTGCCCTCGTGCGCCCAGGCCGCGGCGATCGTGGCGGAGGGGGTCAGGTTGAGCCCGCCGAAGAGCCGGCGCTTGTCGGAGAGCGAGAGGTTGAACCCGGCCCCCTGGTTCGTCGTGCGCTCCTGCGTGCATCCGGTCGTGTCGCAGTCGAGGCAGGCGCGCTGGTAGGTTCCCAGGAAGCGCAGGTCGCCGCGTATGTAGGTGCTCGCCAGCCAGGGCGACCGCCCGCCGCGCCCGCGGGTATCGGCCTTGACCCCGAGCGGAAACGCGTTGAGCGAGAAGTTGAGGCTCGGAAGGGTCTGCGCGATGGAGCCGCCGGGGCAGTCATCCGAAGGGAGGTTCTCGGTCCGATCGGCGGCGAGCGAGAGGGAGGCGGCGGACCATCCCTTGCTGAGTCCGATCTGGGAGCGCAGCGACTGGGTGATGCGTTCGTCGACCGAGGCGCCGAAATCGCGATCCGCGCCGTAGTCCTTGTCGCTCTGGAAGCGGCTGGAGACCTTCAGGCTGAAGCGCTCCCCCAGCACCTGATCGTGATCCACGTTCAGCAGCCAGCGCGTTCGCCGCCGGCCGAGGTAGTTCGCCGCACGCGTGTAGGAGGCGTCGACCGAGCCGTCGAGGGCGTAACGCAGGCGATAGCGCGTGCGCGCGTTGAACGTGAGCCGCGGGTCCTTCTCGTAGTAGTCGAGCCAGAGGAGCGCGTCGAGGTAGTCGTTCGGCGCCACATAGTACCCGACGTTGTTGAGGAAGCGGCCCCGTGAGCTGTCGAAGCCCAGCTCGAATTCCGGGATCAGGATCCCGCTCTGGCGTCCGCGACGGGTGGGAAACACCGCGTAGGGGATGGCCAGGATCGGGACCCGGCCCAGGAAGAGGACCACCGGGCGCGCGATCACCTTCTCCTGCGGGATCACCTTCATCTTCGGCGCGAGGAAGTGGAAATGGGGCGTGTCGGCGTCGCAGGTCGTGAATTCGCCGTTGCGCACGTAGAGGGTGTTGGCCGCGACGCGCTTGACGCGTTCCCCGAAGTAGTGGCCGGTGCCCATCTCGCTGCGCCCTTGGAAGACCAGCCCCTGCCGCGTGTCGACGCGATAGCTCATGCGCGTGCCGCGGACCTCGCTGTTGCGGTCACGCAGCACCGGCGTGCCCCAGGCGACCACCAGGTCCCGCGGCGAGTGGAAGACGATCGAGTCCGACTGCAGCTCCGTTCCCCGGTAGGCGACCTTGCCGTGGCCGGTGATCGTGATGTTCTGGTCCGCCACGAAGAATTCCAGACCGTCGCCGGAGTAGCTCACGGTTTCGGCCGGATCGAACGGAAGACGCGCCACGATCGAATCCGGCGGCTCGCAGTGTCCGCCCTCGGCGCGGGCGCGGAGTTCATCGAGCACGTCGGGGGAATACCCCGAGACGCGCTGCGTCGGACCGATCGCGACCGTGTCGGCGGACGCGCGGCGCGGCAGCAGATAGCGGCCGTGCACCTCACCCTCGAACTCCACGCGATCGACCCCGTCGGCCGCCAGGCTGAGGCGCAGCCGCCGGCCCGCGGTCCAGTTGAGGCCGACCCCGCCGCGACGATCGCGCAGCGACGGCAGATAGAGCGCTTCCGCCGCTCCCTCCAACCGCACGGTGCGGATCGCGCCCCCGGTGAGAAACGCGGTCAGGGTGTCGCCCACCGCGAAGTGGGTTTCGCCCGGGTTCCCCCGCGGTTCGTACTCGGCGACCGCACGGGGACGAACCACGAGGCGATCGGCACGGCCCCCGCGCAGCTCGACCGACATCGTGTCGCCCCGGATGCGCCCCTCGCCGTCGTGGATCTCGGGCTTCCCGAAGAGCAGCGCCCGGTCCTCCGCCTGGAGCAGACGCAGGCGGGCGCAGCTCCCCGTCGCCGCGCCGTATTCGAGGGTGACGTTCCCCCGCGCCTCTCCGCCGCGCGACTCGGTCTCCAGCCGCAACGTGTCCGCTTCGACGGCGAGCCGGGTCGCCGAGTCGCCCACGGCCTTCCGCAGGCGCGGCCGGCGTTCCGGCGAGCCGAGGATGGTCATCAGACCGGCGCGGCGGTCGTACTCGAGTCGGCGGCCCTCGATGGTCACGCTGTCGGCGAGATCCTCCAGGCGGATGTCGTCCCCCGCGGTGGCGAAGGAATCGGCCAGCATGTACCGGAGCCACTGGCAGCGCAGGTCGCGTTCATCCTCGTGCAGGCGAACGAAACCGGTCAGGGTCAGCTCCTGACGCACGCGGTCGTCGACCAGCTGGTCGGCGTAGAAGCGACCCTCGGGACCCTGGCCGCGGACATCCTCCTCCAGCTCGAGACGTTCCGTCGCGCGGTAGTAGCGGCCGCGACGCGCCTCCAGCGTGCGGGTCGAGTCGCGGATCTCGATCGGGCCCTCCAACTCGACCCTCTGCTCCGCGGGACGCCACGTGCCGCGCCGGGCGCGGATCCAGAGCGAACCGTGCCGGACCTCGAGGGAATCGATCTGGGTCGGGCCGTCCAGCGTGCCCGAGAGACGCGAGCCGGTGACGTGCCAGTTCTCATCCTGGGATTCCTCGGACGCGGGAGGCGTGCCCCGCGCGTGGAACCACGCCGACCCGAGCGGCAGCAGGAGGAGCAGCAGCACCGCGCGCGGAGGCCGCATCCCGCGCACCTCCTTCATCCCGCGAGGCCGCGCAGTGCGTGCAGCGCCGCCCCGATCAGGCCCGCGCCCGTCCCGAGGGCCGCGGGGAGGACCGCGGGGACGCGCGAGGCGCCCAGCATCGCGCGCTCGGCGAGTGTGCGGCGCGCCGGCTCCAGGAGCAGGTCGCCCGCCTGGGCGACGCCGCCGCCGATCACGAAGACCTCGGGGTCGATCAGGTTGGTCAGGTTGGCCAGGGCGACGCCGACGACGATCCCGGCCCGGGCGAAAACCTCACGCGCGGCGGTGTCCCCGCGGTTGGCGGCGTCGTAGAGCAGCTTCGGATCGAGCTCCTCACGCTCCCCCCGGGCGAGGTCGAAGGTGATGCGGCCGGGTCCCCAGCCGGCGCGACTCAGGTAGGCGGCGACCAGCGCGCGGCGGCCGACGTAGAGCTCGAGGCAGCCGCGGTTTCCGCAGGGACAGGGCGGGCCATCCATCTCGAGGGACATGTGCCCGATCTCGCCGCCGAACCCGAAGCGACCGCCGCGCAAGCGCCCGTCTTCCACGATCGCCCCGCCCACCCCGGTCCCCAGGGTGATGCCCACCACGGGCGAATGCCCGCGTCCGGCGCCGGAGTGCGCCTCGGCCAGGGCGAATGCGTTGGCGTCGTTGAGCACCGAGACCGGCAGCGAGAGCACGCGCGTCGTCCATTCCCCGAGAAGCGCGTCGTGCCACTGCGGCAGGTTGGGCGAGACGTGCACGATGCCCCGCGCGCTGTCGACCAGACCCGCGCAGCCGATACCCACGGCCCGCACGCCGCCACCGCGCGCCAGGCCCTCAATCGCCCGGGCGATGACCCCCACCGCCTCTTCCTGGGGCAGGGCGACCGGGGTGGCGATCTCGGCCTGCGTCACGATTGCGCCCGATGGCCGTACCAAGCCGAGCTTGATCGCCGTGCCCCCGATGTCAACGCCGACCGCGAGCGTCTCTTCAGGCATCGCGCCGGGATCTCCTCTCCCGCGCCCCTCCCGGGGCCGGGTCGTCGAAAAGGTGGCGCAGGAGCGGCACCCCGAGCAACCGCATTCCTGCCTCGACGGTGAGGAACGAACCCGTGATCAGCACCGCGTCGCTCCCGGCGCACGCGGCTTCCCACGCCTCACCGATCGCGGGGTGCGCCCGCGGCGCGAGCCCGGCACGCCGGGCGGCCCGCATGATCGTCGCGAGGGGACCTGCCCGCGGCGAATCGAGCGCGACGAGATGCACCCGGCGCGAGATCCCGCGCAAACGGCCCAGGAAACGCTCGTGGTCCTTGTCCCCCAGCATGCCGACCAGGAGCGCGGGCGATTTCGCCTGCGGCAGCCAGCGCCGCCAGGTGCGCGCCACCTCCGCGGCGCCCTGCGGGTTGTGCGCGACGTCGAAGACCCCCACCGGTCGATCGGGAACCCGCACGATCTGGAAGCGCCCCGGCCACCGGGTCCGCTCCACTCCCCGGCGCCGCGCCGCGGCCGGGACCGACCAGCCCCTTCGCCCGAGCACGCGCCCCGCCTCGAGGGCGAGGAGCGCATTTCGCGCCTGATGCGCGCCGCAGAGCGAGACGGTGAGCGCCCCGGCCGATCCGTCGGCGCGACGCCAGCCGAGACGTGTACCCGCGTCGCGGGGCGCAATCGTCGTCAGGGTGACGGCATCCTCCAGCGCGAGGACCGGCGATCCGATCCGCGTGCCGTGTCGCTCGAAGACGCGCCGGACGCTGCGGCGGCAGGGCCCGAGCAGGAGCGGCACGCCGGGCTTCATGATCCCCGCCTTCTCGCCGGCGATCCGCTCGCGGGTCCGTCCCAGCGATTGGGTGTGGTCCAGGTCGATGCCCGTCACTACCGTAAGGACCGGATCGACGACGTTGGTCGCGTCGAGCCGGCCGCCCATGCCGACCTCGATCACCGCGACCGCCACCCCGTGCCGCGCGAACGCCTCGAAGGCGAGCAGCGTCGTCGCCTCGAAGTAGGAGAGATGGTACCGCTCGATGGCCGGGCGCAGCGCGACGACCAGGCGCACCACCTCCCGGCGCGGCAGGACCCGACCCCCGACGCGCACGCGCTCGTTGAACTCCAGGAGATGGGGCGAGGTGAGGAGCCCGGTGCGGTGTCCGGCCGCCTCCAGGATCGAGGCCAGCATCGCGCAGGTCGAGCCCTTGCCGTTGGTGCCGGCGACGTGCACCGTCGCGTAGCGTCGCTCCGGATGATGCCGGGCCTCGACCGCGGCGCGAATCCGCTCCAGCCCCAGCGTCACCGAGCCGTGCTCGAGGGTGTAGAGGAACTGCGTGGCCGACGCGTAGTCCATCGGGGGCCGGGTGCGTCGCATCCGCTAGTGCCCCGCGGTCGCCGCCGAAGCGTCGTTCGCCCCGGGCGGACGCCGGGCGAGGCTGTCGACGAAATGGCGCAGCAGGGTCGCGAGCACCTGGCGGAGCTGGCTGCGCGGCACGATCCGATCGACGAAACCGTGCGCCAGCAGGAACTCGGCGCGCTGGAAGCCGGGGGGCAGGTCCTGGCGGATCGTCTCCTTGATGACCCGGGGTCCGGCAAAGCCGATCAGCGCGTTCGGCTCGGCCAGGATCACGTCTCCCAGGGACGCGAAGCTGGCGCTCACGCCGCCGGTCGTCGGATCGGCCAGGATCGAGATGAAGGGCAGACCCGCCTCGTGCAGGCGCGCCAGCTCGGCGCAGGTCTTGGCCATCTGCATCAGGGAGAGGATCCCCTCCTGCATCCGGGCTCCACCCGAGCTGGAAACGATCACCAGCGGGATGCGCTCGCGGCGCGCCAGCGCGATCAGCCGGGCGATCCGCTCCCCTACCACCGAACCCATGCTGCCGCCCATGAAACCGAAGTCCATGACCGCCAGGGCGACCGGGATGCCCTCGATCCGCGCGGGGCCAGTCAGCACCGCCTCGCGCTCCGGGTCTTCGATTTGCGCCTCGTGGAGCCGATCGCTGTAGCGCCCGCGCGCGTCGCGGAAGCGCAGCGGATCGACGCTGCGAACCTCGGTGAAGCGCGGCTGGAAGGAATCCGGGTCGCAGAGCAGCGCGAGGTACTCGCCGGGCGGGATGCGGAAGTGGGCGCCGCAGCGGCCGCAGGTCCAAAGACTGCGCTCCACCTCCTTGCGATAGAGAATCTCGCCGCAGGCGTTACACTTGATCCAAACCCCGTCGGGGGTCTCACGCAGGCGCGGCACGCTGGGTCGCGCGACCTCCTGCTTGCGCAGCCAGGACACCCTCTCCCCTCCTACTCCCGGACGCGGGCGCGCGTCGTGAGATCGAGTTCCAGAAGCAGTGCGTCCTCGCCGTTGTCGGCGTAGTAACTCCGCCGCCGCCCCACCGGACGAAAACCGAGCGCCTGATAGAGCGCCCGCGCCGCGGCATTCGATTCGCGCACCTCGAGCCGGATCCAGCGTGTCCCGCGGCGCGCCGCCTCCTCCAACACCGCGCGCACCAGCCGGCGACCGAGGCCGCGGCGACGGAACTCCGGCGCGACCGCCAGGTTGGCGAGATGCGCCTCGTCCTCGATGAACCAGGCGACGACGTATCCCGCCAGCTCCGCCCCCATCGCCACCAAAGGCCAGCGGACGGGCGGGGCATCTCCGATCTCGGCGAGGAACGCCTCCCGTACCCAGGGATCCGCGAAGCAGGTGCGCTCCAGGGCGAGCACCGCCTCCAGGTCCTGCTCCTCCATGAGGCGCATCCGGATGCCGACCTCGCTCATGGCCGTCCGCTCCGCCGCGCCACTGACCCGCGCAGATAGACCGGCTCGAGCGCGTCGAGGGCTTCCCCCGTCAAGAGTCGGTCCTCCGGCGCCCCCGCCGCAAGCACGGCGATCGCGCCCGGGATCGCCCCCGCGTCCTCTCCCGGCGCCAGAACCAGCGTCGCCGGGAGAGGCCACGTCCCGGACTCGACCAGGATCTCGCGCAGCGCCGCGACCGCGTCTCCGGTGCAGAGCAGCGGCAGCCGTCCCGCCCGCGCGGCGGCGTCGTGCGCCTCGCGCACCCAGACGGCGGCGTCCCCCATCGTGCGCGAGTCCTCCTCCAGGAGATCGTGGAAGCCGCCGGCGTCGCACCATCCGGCGCGCGAGAAGACCTCGCCACGCCGATGCGATGTAGCGACGAGCACCGCCCGATCCCCCGCGCCCAGCGCGCAGGCGCGCGCCTCGGAGCTGGAGAGCGCGACCACCGGGCGGTCGAGACCGATCGCGAGCCCTTTCGCCGTCGCCAGCCCGACCCGCAGACCGGTGAAGGAGCCCGGCCCGATCGCGACCCCGATGCGCGCGATTTCGGACCGCGTGACGCCCAGGCCGGCGAGCAGCTCGTCGATCTGGAGCAAGATTCGCTCACTGGTCGAGGCCCGCGCGTTGGTGCGCACCTCGCCCAGCACGCGCCCCTGACGCGCCAGCGCGACCCCGCCCAGCAGACATGAGGTGTCGATGCCCAGCACGGTCATGCCTGCACCCATCGCGCCAGTGTCGCCCGCAGCGTCGCCAGCACGCCGGCGGGTGCCTGCATCCGGATCCGCCGCGCGTCGTCCCCCGCGAAGGCGAGGGTGATGCGCCAGGCGCGCGCGGGGAGGGAATCGCCCAGACGCTCCGCCCACTCGACGAAGGCGACTCCCTCTCCGTCCATCAGCTCCTCCCACTCCGCCAGCTCGAACGCGTGCCCCCCGGGTTCCCAGCGGTAGAGATCGAAGTGATAGATGACCCGTCCGCCGCGATAGACATTGAGCAGGGTGAAGCTCGGCGAGCGCACGCGCCCGCGGTAGCCGAGACCGCGGCACGCGCCCTCGACGAAGCGGGTCTTGCCCGCGCCCAGTTCGCCGACCAGCGCCACCACGTCCCCCGGGCCCAGCTGTCGCGCCGCGTACTCGGCAAGCGCCAGCGTCTGGTCGACGCTCTCGGTCCGCAGCTCCAGCGTCGCCGCGGGGCCCATGGCCGAGCCGCCTCAGCCCGCCCGCAGCGGGGTCAGCGTCGCCAGCGGGACGATCATCTCCTCGAGCGAGATGCCGCCGTGCTGGAAGCTGCCGCGGAGCGCCCGTTCGTGCTCGTAGCGGTTCTTCGGATAGACGAAGAACCGGTCCTCCTTGGCGAACAGGTAGGTCTTCATCAGCCGGTCCTGCGGCAGACCGAAGGCATCCGGATCGCGCAGGCGTATCGCCTCCTCCGGATCGCAATTGAGCGCGTGACCGAACTTGAAGCGCACGCCGCTGGAGGTCTCGCGGTCGGCGCGCACCGTCGCCGGGCGCTGCACCTGGAGATTACCGTGATCGGTGGTGACGATCGTGGTCCGTCCCTGCCGGCCCATCGCCTGGATCGCGCTCCGCACCACCGAGCGCTCGAACCAGGTCGCCAGGTGCGCCCGGAACGCGCCGACGTCGTGGGCGAACTCGGCCAGGATCGCGTCCCGACCCCGACCGTGAGTGAAGGCGTCGACGAAGGTGAAGACCAGGGCGACCAGGTCGAGATCGGCGAAGCTGCCGACCTGACGCTGGAATTCCTCCGCATCGCCGCGGGAGACGACCTTCACATACTGCACGCGCTTCGTCCCCAGGCCGTGACGCGCGAGCTGCTCCAGCAGCAGCTCCCGCTCGAACCGGTTCTTGCCGGTGACGTCTTGCTGCGCCTCGCGCCAGAATTCCGGGTACTTGGCGGCGATTCGATTCGGCAGCAGACCGCTGAAAATCGCGTTCCGCGCATAGGGCGTCGCCGAGGGCAGGATCGAGCAGGCGGTCTCGTTGCGGACGCGGAACTCGGGCGCGAGCAGCGGTTCGCAGACCAGCCACTGGTCGAGCCGGAGGCAGTCGATCACGATCAGCGCCGCCTTCTGCCCCTCGCGCAGCACCGGCACCACCCGCTCCGGCACGACGTCGGGCGAGAGCAGCGGGCGGTCGCCGGGCGTGCGCTCGACCCAGCCTCGGTAGCTCGCCTCGACGAAGCGGCAGAAGTGGCGGTTCATCTCGGTCAGGTGCGCCCGGTGCGCCAGGCCCAGACCCTCCTCGCGCAGCGCGTCGAGCTCCAGCTCCCAGCGCACCGCGCGCCGGTACGCCTCGGTCCAGGGCGTCCAGCTGAGCTGATCCAGCGGCACCGACGGCGCCTGCCCGCGCTCGCGCACGTAGTCGCGGACCGCGGTGCCCCGCTCCAGCTCGCGCGCGTCGAGGACCTTCTTGATCGCCATCCAGATCTGGCTCGGGTGGACCGGCTTGATCAGATAGTCGGTGATGCGGCGCCCGAGCGCCTCGTTCATCAGGTTCTCTTCCTCGCTCTTGGTGATCATGATCACCGCCAGCCCCGGTCGCTCCCGCTGGATCCCCTCCAGGACCGCCAGACCGCCCATGCCGGGCATCATCTCGTCGAGCAGGATGACGTCGAAGTCCTCCCGCTTGATCAACTCCAGGGCGTCCTGACCGTTCGAGACCGGGGTTACGCGGTAGCCCTTGCCGCGCAGGTAGAGGATGTGCGGTCGCAAAAGGTCGATCTCGTCGTCGACCCAGAGGATGCTGCGGGATGTCGATGCCATGGGATCCGGTCCGTGGGCCTAGACCGGGAACGAGACGACGAAGGTGGTGCCCTTGCCCGGCTCGGTCTTCTCGATCCAGATCTTGCCGCCGTGGTTGTCCTCGATGATCCGTTTCGCCAGCGTCAGACCCAGGCCCCAGCCACGGCTCTTCGTCGTGTAGCCGGGGGCGAAGACCTGGCGCGCCTCGGCCGGGGTCATGCCGCGCCCCTCGTCGCCGATATGCACCTCGACGCACTCGGTCTGGTGGCGATGGAGCACCGAGACGCGGATCCCCCCCCGGGTGCGGGTGGCGTCGATGGCGTTCTTGAGCAGGTTCTCGATCACCCACTCGATCAGCTCCTCGTTCAAGCTGACCGGGGGGACGATCTCGTAGCGCTCCTGGATGTCGATCTCCTTCTCCAGGTGGGGCAGACGCCGACGATAGTATCGCACCGCGGAGCTCACGATCGGCACCACATCGACCATCGCCAGCCGCGGGGCGGATCCGACCTGGCCGAAGCGCTTGGCAACCTTGTTCAAGCGCTCGACGTCGTCCTCCATCTCGTTCAGCACCTCGGAGACCAGCCCCGCCGGCAGCGACACCGCCGGCTCCGGGTCCGCCCCGACCGTCGCGGGAGGCGCTTCGGCCAGCCGCTCGCGTAGGATCTCGACCCAACCGAGCATCGAGGAGATGGGCGAGCCGAGCTGGTGGGCGGTCTCCTTCGCCAGCCCGATCCAGATCGAGCGTTGCTCGCTGGTCTTCATCGAGCGGTAGCCGGTGTAGCCCAGGGCGATGAAGAGCGCGATCACCCCGAGCTGCACCAGCGGGATGTAGCGCAGCTCGCTCGCCAGGCGCCGCTCGCCGTAATGGACCATGCCGAAGGGGCGGGCCCGGTCGCTGGTGTAGATCGGGATCGGCGGGTGCTCGCGGTCGAACGCCTCCATCTTCCCCAGCACCCGTCTCAGCACCGGGGGGGGGGCCTCGCGTGGGCTCCAGCGCGAGATCACATCGATGTCGATG
>Ga0315286_10005654_pt1 | contig 12090 bp, 4 predicted proteins | sample YL17G10_0_MG_FD_205038 | JGI IMG/M metagenome (GOLD analysis project Ga0315286, IMG submission 205038) | Sediment microbial communities from Yellowstone Lake, YNP, Wyoming, USA - YL17G10_0 | ecosystem: Environmental > Aquatic > Freshwater > Lake > Sediment | place: USA: Wyoming | collected... | reverse complement strand
GCCAAACGATGGCGACGGTCGAATACGGCGAAGCGCCGGCCCGGCCCTATGCGTCCCGGTACGAAATCGACATCTGGACGAACCCGTCCCGGTCGTTCGTTTATCCCCACCGGGTCGACAAGGAGAAAAAGGCTCTCCAGGGGACCAACTATCTGGCCGACGACCCGGTCCTTTACAACCTCAAGGACAAGAAAACCTATGACGATTTCCTGGACCGCGTCCGTGGGCATATCATGAAAAAATACGGCGTCCCAGCCGACTTGGACAACGCCTATTGGGCGGCCCGGAACATCGTCGAATACATCCAGGACAACTATTACTATCCCAGCCGTCCGAAGCGGGTCCCGGCCGCCGTGGACTATGCCCGGCAGCACTATGACGCCAATCCCGGAAACCTCAAGATCGAGCTGTCGAACCATCCCTACGACCGGACGCAGATCATCGCCTGTTCGGGGACGAGCGTCATGGTCTCCGGAGCGTTGCGGTATCTCGGGATCGAAGCCCGCTGGCTGGGCACGGGAACGGCCCAAGCGCCCGAGGTCTGGGACAAGAACAAAAACGGCATCCTCGACGAGGACGAGACCGCGACGGTCACCAGCGGCCATCGCTACGACCAGGTCTGGCTCGGAAGCCGCTACGGCTGGGTCTGTTTCGACGCCACGCCGACGCTTCCCGACGACCTCGATTTCGATCCCGTCCCGCCGATCCAATCGCAATGGCGATACATGAACCGGACGGCGGCCGGACACCTCAAGGACCAGCGGATCGTGTTCAACGTCGGCTCGGAGCTGATCCCGCAGCTCTATCGCGATTTCGAATTCGACGAGAAGCTGAACGTCGACAACGACTGCGGGGGAGACCAGCGCTACAACCTCCAGGCCAAGTTCGACAAACCCGAGCTTTGGAAACAAGCCCGGAACAGCCTCTCTGTCCGAAACCTTTGCTTCCTCAAAGACGTCGCCGTAACCGGAACGAAACCGTCCCTGACCGTGAGCTGGACGCTCCTGGGGGCTTGGGCCAGGGATCCGCAGGCCAAGCTGGCCGTCGTCCTCCAGCAGGTCGATCCGGCGACGAAAAAAGTCAAAGAATTGGCCGTGCTGCAAAAGGGCGTTTCCGCTTCGGCGGGAAAGGCCGACGTCGACCTCGCTCCCTATGGCGGCAAGAGCTTCCGAATCGCCGTCCGCAAGGTCGGGGATGCGGAAACCGGGGGCCTTTCGCAGGTGTTTGATTTGAACTGATATCACAGCAACAGATCATTTTTATTTTTTTTCTTGACAAATGAAAGAAGGGGACTCATATTTATATCAGAATTAAGCTAAACGATTGAGCCAAACGATTGCTTTCAAAGGAGAGCGGAAATCGTAAAGCCGAGTCGGATTTTCTTCTGGGATAATCAAATTTGCACATTATCTAAATAAGGAGGGATTATGGCCAAAAAAATCCAAGTTTTAGTAGGTCTTTTTATCCTGCTTCTTCCCCTTATTCTTCAGGCCCAGGAAACCAGCGGAGCACTTCGCGGGTTCGTCACGGACGAAAAGGGCGAGCGGTTGCCTGGCGTTGGCATCGAAATTCAGAGTGAGGCGTTGATGATGCCGCGGTCCACGCTCGCGGATGTCAACGGCTTGTACCGCTTTCTTTATCTCCCCCCGGGCATGTACACCATCTGCGCCAAGCTTCAGGGATTCGAGACCTGCTGGCTGAAAGGGATCCGCGTCCAGGTCGGGAATACGTCGACGGCGAACATTCAATTGAAAGTGGGGGGCCTGGAAACGACGATCGTGGTCACGGCGACGGCCCCCCTCATCGATAGGGAACGAAGCTCCAAGTCCATCTCCATCAACTCAACGATGCTCGAGACTCTTCCCATTGCGCCTCGCCTGAATTATTCGGATATCTGGCGCGCTCTTCCGGGGGTGTCCATCGGATCCGGCGATCAGCCCTATGTGAATGCCGCCAGCGTGGCGATCGGGGAACAAAACCAGAGCTACCTCTTCCCAAAGCACATGCAGGATGAGTCCTACGAAAACAGGATCACCGTGGATGGCATGGACATCAATGACAGCATGAGCGGGCTGAACTACGGCCAGTTCAATTACGGGGCGATCGAAGAGATGGACATCAAGACCGCGGGAGCCCCTGCCGAATTCGGGAATTCGCGGTCGGCCTTCATGAGCATCGTCACAAAAAGCGGCGGAAACGAAATTCACGGCTCCGCCCTCATGGAATGGTCGCCGAAGTCCTTCAATTGGACAAACATCCCGGGCGGCACGCCGAGCAAGACGTCCTACCTCAATCCCGCATTTACCATCGGCGGGCCGATACTCCGAGACCGCATCTGGTTTTTGGCTTCGTACAAGTACAACTCGGAAGACTATCAGTATCCTCTGACCCTGGCTACGAGCAGCATGGTCCGGACGACGCGCCAGAATCTTTTGTATTTCAAGCTGACAGCCCAGCTCAGCGATTCGAACAAGATCAGCCTGGCTTTCCAGGACGACCGCGCGGTCTATCATGCCTTCCGCGGGGACGTTATCCATGCGTTGCCCGAAGCCCTGCCGATCGATGTCCGCGGCGGGCCGACGTTCATCGCCACATGGGATTGGACGATCAGCAGTTCCCTATTGTTGAATGTGACGGGCGGCTACAACCACAAGCCCCGCTATTACTACGCGCAGAATGATCTGCCCGCCCTCTATTACTATGATCGCGCGATCGGGAATCTCCAAAAGATCACTCAGAGCTATGGGGAGGGCTACAATTCCAGCCGGGACGTGGTTCTGGGCCGAGCGGATTTGACCTGGCAAGTCGACGATCTTTGGAAGACGGGCGCCCATCAGTTCAAACTGGGCGTCGAAATGCGGCCCTACCAGCACACGCCCTTCGGGAGAAACTACAACGCGGACCAATACGGATTTAATTCTTACTATTATGGTCTGGATTACGCCAATTACGGACTGACGCAGCCCTACCTTTGGCAGGCCAGCGGCCCGGTTCCCACAACCAGCTTCAACAACATCATCGACGTGTACAATTACAACGCCTATTTTCGGGATACCTGGACGGTGAATAATAACTTGTCGGTTTCGTACGGTCTTCGCTGGGAATCGAACCGCATGGTCTTCCCCGGGCGGGATAAGTTTCCGGCATGGATGGACGCCATTTCTCCAAATGAAAGATCAAACGTCGAATTCAATGACAACGGCTTTGCGCCCCGATTGGGATTGACCTATAATCTCGAAAAAATTGGGACGTTCAAGTTCCACTTCGGCAAATACTTTGAATTCGTAGGCACAGGTGACTATCCGAATTATGCCAATAATGTGACAACCCAATCGTACCGAGTGAACCCCAGCGATTACGGCAAGGGTGTGGAAGCTCTCAAGCTTTTCTCAAGCGGCAACGCCGTGATTCAAATGCCCGATTACACCCAGAACCTGAAGATGGAATACAACCTTGAGTTCCTGGCGTCCTACGAAAGGGAGCTCCCCGGGCATCTGGCCTTCGATGTGACGTTCGTTTACAGGAATTATTTAGGCAACCAAGCGGAAAACGTCAATCCGATTTTCCAAGACGGGAAGTTCATCGGATATCGCTTTCCGGAATTTGATACGATCTGGCAGGAGACGACCTATGAAGGAACGGCGCGCCGCCAGCACTTTAACTCAAAGTCCCTCGAATTCAACATCAGGCGGAACTTCAGCGGCCGTTGGGGCTTCATGGTCAACTACACCCATTTTTGGAGGGACTTCGAGAGAACGGCTTGGGACCCGCGCGATCCCTATCAATTCGTCTATGCCAGTCCCGGAAGCGTCAATATGCACAATTATGGGGTCACCTGGGCTTTCCACGCCAGTCTCTTTTACATCTTCCCCTGGGACATCCAGCTCTCGACGTTCATCAGCGGGCAGTCCGGCTCATGGCAGAACGACGTATCGGGAGACTATGGATTTTATCAATCCTCGCCGCGCGTGACCCTCTCTAACGGACGGGTCGTGGGCGACATCGGCTGGTCGGCCTTCAACTCCTACTGGAAAGGCGGGACTTTCGGGCTGTTCGGACGATATACCGACCCGCTCTGGAGGGTCAACGTCAGAATCGAGAAGAAAGTTTCCTTCTCTAAATTCAAATTGGCGGCGGCCATCGACTTTTTCAACGTGTTCAACTCCGTCGCCTATGGAGCTTGGTTGAGCAACGATGTCCGGAACACGAATTATACCGTCCGGAGTTCCGCTTCATCTCCGCGCGCCGCACAAACAAGCCTGCGGTTCGAGTTTTAAAATGATCTGATTTTGTTTATCGAGAGGAACGGCCCCACTCGCAGGCGCGAAATGGTGGTTCTTGGGGCGGGAAGAATTCGAGCAGCTCGTTTATGCCGAGTCCTGACCTGCGCCCCAGAAGGATGGCAGATTCTTCGGGTGTTCCCTTTCGGCGCCTACGATCGATTTCCTGGGGACAAAGCCGGTCCCGGAGAAAAGCGGAGCATTGACGGCCGTATTTCCGAGATTCCCGGGCAGCCGGGTCGTCCGGTCCGCCCCCTGATGCAAAGCATTGAATAGGAAGGATGGGACAACATGAAGAAACATTCGCCGATCAGAGTCTGGACCGTCTTCGTGATCGTTTCGTGCCTTTTTCCGCGCGCTCTGTTTCCGCAATTCGCGGAAAAATATTTCGATGGCGCAGGGCCGAAGTCCGCGGAGATCCGACTGACGATTCTCGATCCATCCGAAGAAAGCCTCCGGGCCGTCATCGGGCTCAGAACTCAGGGGTTTCTCCCCGACAAGGGCCTGATCGTCATCGGGATTTTCCATGCCGAGGAGCGAGCCAACTACCTCCGAGCCATGGAATATGTCGAAAAAAACAAGATGGATTGGATGAAATTCCATAAGCTCACGGGCGAGATCAATGCCCGCAACCTCTTTGAAAAGAACCCATTGACCGCGGATTTCAGGGATATTTTCGAAAAATCCGACGGGATCATCTTTTTGGGAGGATACGATATCCCTCCTGTCGTTTATCATCAGAAGACGGGTCTGCTGACCCAGATCCAAACTCCCTACCGCCACTTCCTGGAAATTTCCTTCGTCTTTCATCTCCTGGGCGGATTTCAGAACGAAAGTTTAAAGCCATTCCTCGATTCCCATCCCCAATTCCCGGTCATGGGAATCTGCCTCGGCTCCCAGACGCTGAATGTCGGATCGGGCGGGACGCTGTTCCAGGACGTTTGGTCGGAGATTTACGGGAAAAAATATTTGGAGGACGTGGTTGAGATCGGGAGGGAAAACCTGCACAAGAATCCCTGGGCCCGCCTCTATCCCGAGGAAAAATTGTATTCCGTGAATCTTCACCCCATCAGGCTCGAGGCGAGCGGGATCTTCGTCAAAGAGCTCGGCTACAAAAAAACCGATAGGCCCTATGTCCGCTGCGGTCATCATCAGGCGATCGCCCGTTTAGGGAAGGGGATGAAAGTCGCCGCGACGTCAATCGACGGAAAAGTGATCGACGCCATCGAACACGAAAAATATCCAAATATCCTCGGCGTTCAGTTTCATCCGGAGGATCCCGTTCTTTGGGACGATTCTCTCAAATCGAGGTTCACCCCTCAGGAGCAGGACCGCATCAGCCTTCGTTCCGTTTTGGAGAACAATCCTCCGAGTTTTGCCTTCCACGCTGGAATCTGGTCCTGGTTCCGCGGAAAATTGGACGCATTCCACAGAGCGAAGTAAGAACCGTCAATTCCGCTATTCCAAGACAGGCAATCGAGGCCGCATTTTGGGAATTGACGGCGAATTCGAACACTTTAGCTCCTTCTTTGAGGTCGACTTCAGGGAACAGAAATACCTGCGGCGGCCAAATCGGTCTTGTCGGTCCCTCGACGGTCTTTGGGAAAAGGTCTTTGGGATCGGCCTCCCTCTGCCCCTTGACCACCAACTGGACGATTCCAAACGAATCGCCGCGGACATAGAACGTCTTGAAGGCGCAGGTTCCGTCCCTCCGTCCCCGCGGACAAAGGGACGGAACTCCGTTTTGTCTCCGATCAGAATTCGTAGCGCGCGCCGATCCGGATGATGCGTGGCGCCTGAAGGCCCAGCGTCTTGCCGAAAGTGAACAGGGTCGGATTGCTGGATCTCGCTTCGACGCTCGTGGCCGTATTGAAATTGAACACGTTGAAAATGTCGATCATCAGCTCGAGCTTCCCGAAATGGCCTGGAAGACCGAAGGCTTTATCGACGCGGAGATCGAGGTTGGACAGGTTGGAGAGGTGCCGGGCCCCTTTGCCTTCGGCGTTGATCGTCACGGTGCCTTGGGCAAGGCTTAGTCCCAGATCGCTGCTCCGGATCTGCCTTGTGTAGGGATAGCCCGCCAGATAGTAATAATACGCGCTGGCGTTGATGCCCCAGGGGCCCGAGTAGGAGCCCTGAATCTTGATTTGATGAGGGGCCACGAGGGGATCGCGCCCATAGGCATTGATCATGACGTTGGGATTATTGAAGAGACTCGTCGATCCCATGCTGCTCAGGCCGATCAAGTCCTTGGCGTTCGCATAGACATACGAGGCCACAAGTTGCCATCGGTTGGAATATCGCTTGTTGAACGTAAGCTCGACGGCTTCGTAATCCCGCTTGTCCCCCGGAGGATTGGTGATATACATGGATGTCGGAATGGCCGTGTTCGTGACACCCCAGAAGGTGATGCTCTGTCCGTTGTAGGGATCCGTAACCGCATACGGGGTGTAGTTCATCCAAGCCAGGTTCCCGCCGTTCAAGGCGTTAATATCCAGAACGTTTTTATCCACGTCGTCGATTTGATTCCGGTCCCATTTCCGAATATAGCGGAGACTTAGCCGAGTGTCCTTCATGATTTCCCTTTCGATGCCGGCCGTGAGCTCGTCAACGTAGGGTATCTTGAGGTTCGGATCAATAGAGGAAGCGGATGAAGCGCTGAACAGATAAGGATCTCCCTTCAGCGTCCAATCCGGGTTCAAGGCCTGTCTCCAGGAAATGGCCCCGTTGGGATTCACCGCGACGAACCAGTTGCTGATCGCCGAGGAATAGTATCGTCCATAGCTGGCCTTCAGGACGGTCTTGTTATCCTTTGTCAGGGCATAGGCCACGCCCAGCCTCGGCGAAACGGAATTCCAGATCAACGGCTTGAAGGATTTCGCAACCCGCGGGTCGTAGGTGACGCCCTGGTAGACGACGGGCGTCCGATTTTCTCCCTGGACGGGAACGATGCCTTCCTGGTGGTCGTAACGGACTCCGATGTTCAAAGTCAGCCGAGCGGTCGGACTCCAGGCATCCTGGATAAATCCGCCGATCATGATATTGGTGTCCTTTCTCGTGTAATCCATCCGGTTGAGGATATAAGAGGGCACGCCGCTGCTCAAATAGATCAGATTGCTGAGATTGTAGCGGGGATCGATATTGTAATGGTTGCTCGCTTCTTCCCAACCGTACCACACTTCCAAGCCCGCCTTGAATTCGTGTTGGCCCATCCACGCGTCGAGGAAATGGGTGGCGTCAAGGTTGAACTGGAGTTTCGGCCGTTTGGTAATGCTGCTGTTGCCGTAGCTTTGGGAATAGAAGCCCGTCACCTGATCATAGAGGCCGATCATGTCGTTCTTGGGCGTGAATTCGAGTTTATGGGTGACGTAAGCCACCTTGGCGTTCATGTAAAAATCGGACCCGAAAAACCTCGTGTATTGGGCATTGAAGGTGTTGGTCGGATTGTTCTGAAAGTACGTGGTGTCCACGTTTCGGTACATGCTGGCATCCCGGTTTGTCCGGCGGATGTTTTGATGATTGTAGGACAGAACGAGCCGGCTCTGGTCGTTGATCTGAAAGGTCAGTTTGGCATAGGGATAATACCGCCAGTTGTCCACGGGAAGCCGCTGGGATTTGTCCCAGGGAAATCCATCGACATACTGATCCAGGCTGTAATAGGACATATTGGCGAAAAACCACAGCTTGTTCTTGATGATGGGGCCGCCGAGATTGAAAGACCAATCCGACTCTTTCTTCAGGCCGACGAATTGGCCCGCCAGAGGCGTACCTTGGGTATTGTCGCTTTGCAGGCTCTTGTCGCGATAATAATAGCTCGCTTGGCCATGGAATTCGTTTCCGCCGGACTTCGTGACGGCGTTGATGACCGCGCCCCTTACGTTGCCATATTCGGCCCGGAGCGCTCCGGTATCCACCGCCAGTTCCTCCAGGATGTCGAACCCGTAGCTCACCAGGAGACCGCCCGTGAGCGGGTCCGAAATATTGACGCCGTCGATCATGAAGGCATTATCGCTGGTGGCCGCCCCGTGGTAGGTCTCGTTGATGACTCCGGGGACGAGGGAGAAGAACGAGATCAACAGCTGACGCTGCGTCGGGATGCTCGTCAGGAATTCCTTGGAGTAGCTCTCGGTGATCGTCGTTTTCTTGATATCGACGGCCGGGGATTGGCCGGTCACGACCACGGTCTGATTGATCGGAGAGAGATCAAGGTTCACGTTCAGGGAGGTAGTCTCCCCGACCGTGATCCGGATTCCCTCGCGGACGAGCGTATTGAATCCGGACAATTCAAAGGTTACTTTGTAAGTTCCGGGGGGAAGAACGGGAAACCGAAAATTGCCCGAGGCGGTGGTGAGCGTCGTCATCTGGGGCGCAATCAGGGCCGGAGAGGTGATGGTGATGGTGGCGCCTGGAAGGCCGCTTGCGTTCTTGTCCTGGACGAGGCCGCTCATCGTGCCCGTTTGGATGATCTGTCCATGGGCAGTCAACGAAAACGCGAGAAACAGACTTAAAACGGTCAGAGACTTTTTAGAAGACATGCTGCACCCTCCTTTTTTAGATGCGCGGTAGAGCGAGATAATGTTGGAAGCGAGCCATCGGGGCCGTTTAGCATTTGCAATCGTTTGGCACAATCGATTGTTTTATTCCAAAAATTATTCTCCGCTTTTAAATATCAATTGTCAAGAAAAAATTGTCCGCCGTTTCGGGCTCTTGCGGGGAAGCCGTTTCTCAGCGGTAGAGAACCGGGTTCTGGCGCCAGTCCTTGGCTTTGTCATGGCCAAAGGCCGCCACCCGGGGACGCCGCTCGCGGAGGCGCACGGATTCGAGGCTGCAGTTGAAACCGCCGCTTTGGGCACTCTTGCCGACGCATTCGAGCCGGACCGTGTACTTGCCCGGATCCGGCCAGAAGTCCAGAAGGTGGTATTCCTGGTTGGCGGGCCGTTCGGCGTAGAGATCGAGCGGCCTTCCGATTTTAACGCCGTTGAGGAACGCCTGATAGCGCCCCCCGTCCGGGGATCTCGTCGCATTGATCACCAAATGCAGCGGTTCCTTCGCCGCCACGTCGATTGGAATTTCGAGCCACGCGCCCGCTTGCTGCAGGGGTTTATAGGCCAGCTCCTGGCCGTCGTAGAGGTTGTTCGCTTGCTTCACGGCTTCGCCGTTCCCGTGCCGGCCGGAATCCGCGACGTTGCGCGCGTAGGCGATCACCCGATCCAGGTTGGGCAGCCGGCGCTCAGACACGCCGGGAGCGCGGGCGGCAAACGTGGGTGTGCCGATCTGATACCAGAAGGCCACGCTCGCGTAATCATCCTCGCGCTCGTTCCAGCTGGTGGATTTGTAGTCGGGATTCTCGTCCTGCGACATCCAGCCCATGTGTTCCATCGTGACCTTGATCCCGGTCTTGAATACGAGGGGGTCGGCGAGATGCCAGCGATACGCGCTGGTGTGGCCGCCGATGCCTCTTTGATCGAAGAAGGGTACGCCGAAGTAAGGCGTGCTGGTCGTCTTGAGCCCCCAGGCCGAAAGAAAGTAATCTTCCGTGCCCGTGCCCCAAATCGAGGCCTTCGCCTCCCCGTCGATGTAGATCTTCTCATCGCCCTCTCCGAACCACGCCGGGCTACGCATCCGGACGGCGAGGACGGTGCCTACATAATGACCTTTGCCGGTCGTTTCCAGGAGCACGTAATCCTGGCCATTTCGGACGGGAGATTCCTGCCGGTATTGGGCGTAGAAGTAGGGCGTGTCCTTCGGCAGCTTATCCAACTTGATCCAGTCGATATTGTAATACAGCATGCTGAGGGGTTTGTCGCTCTGGTTCTCGATCTCGATGCGGGCCGATTTTCGAAACGGCATGTGCCAAAAAGAATTATAGGAATCGGCATCCTCGACGATGACCGGAAGGCTTATCACTTCACGGCGCTGCCCGAAGCAGTTGGCGAAGAAATCGCCCAGCGGCGCTTCCACCGCGGGCCGTTCGTTGCCGTCCCAATACATGCGCAGCATCATTTCCTGGTGGTTGGCCGAGCCCTTGGGGGCCCAGTTCTGCGGCTCCGGGCCGAGAAAGGTGATCCACATGTGGGTGATGAGACCGGGGCCCTGCTCGTCGAGCAGGATGTGTTTTCCACCGGGAGGGATGTTGAAATTATCCCAATTGCTCTCGACGCCGGCATCGCCCCGCGGATCGGCCTTGGGATCGTACTTGCGCTCGCCCGTATCGCGCTCGCCATTGGGACCGCGCCGAATCTCGCCCACGCGCATGGCCGACGTCGCTCGCATGGAACGGCCGTTCTGCGGTTTGGCGAGATCGTCGAGAAAGCCGCCGCTGCCCGGACCGCCGGAGCCGCCGTCCCCCGGGCTGCAGTTCCAGGCCAAACCGATGAGGATAAGCAAGGCCAGGACCGCGCCCATCGAGGCGATACGCTTGAACGCACGTTTCGAATTGAGTTCCATGATGCCACCCTCCTCAGAATTCCGTCCCCCGAACTAAAAAGCTCGTCGGACGGGCGGACGGCATGATTTCCGTCGGGACCGGATTTTAACATCCTCCGTTCGCTGGATCAGCTTAATCGCGGTCTTGAGGATTTGTCAAGAATCAAGACGAATCGCCGTCTTGCATTGTGTTGCGGCTTCATTCTTCAATTTCGACGCGAATTTGGAGCTTGACTCCCGCGCCCGCTGGCCTGGCGGGACGATCCTGAGGATCCTTACGATATCGGGCGACGCAAGGCGTCCGCTTTCTTTCTGATCTCCGGCTGGTTGGGGTCGAGCTGTAGGGATTTCTCCCAAGCGGCCAAGGCCTCTTTCGTCCGTCCCAGCTTGAGATGGCATTCGCCGAGGGCGTTGAGCAGGACCGGATTCACGCCGAAATGGGCAACGGCCCGGTCGAACACATCGATGGCGCCGGAAAAATCGCCCCGCAACCGACGGGTCTGTCCGGCGAGGACGAAGATATCAAACTGAGGCGCACGGGCCGGACTCACAAAGGAGGACAGCAGCGCATCGGCTCGGTCATAGTCTTTCAAAGCCACGTAAGCCAGGGCCAAGGTCAGGGCCGTTTCGGCCGAAGCCGGATCTGCCTGAAAAGCTTTTTCCAGATGGCCCCTGGCCTCTTCGGGACGTCCGGCGTTTATATACTGTCCGCCGATAATCCGGTCGTAGAGAGGATCCAGGAGGCCGGGCATGAGCTTGGAAGAGAACCAGGGACGGGGCACGGCGGCCTGAAAGGCGACGTCGAATTCCTCCGTTCCGGCGAGGAGTTCCTTTCCCTCCGCCATCAAAGAGACCCGCAGGCCGTAGTGGGCGGGGAGGAAGTCGGCCAGGGGAAATTCCTCGAAGACGAAGGGCAGCTCGTCGTACTCGCCGATGGACCTTTCTTTCTCCCCGGCCGGCTGACCGTTCTTTTGAAAGGCGAACCGGATCCGGCTCGAGGGCCGCTGCTGAGGCGCGAAGCCGAAGACCTGGAGGGCCACGGTCAGCGTGTCCTTCCGGGCGAAGACGCGGGATGGCTGAGCATACACGAGCCGGGCGCCGAACTGAAAAGACTGGAGCGTCTTTTGGGTCCGGTCCGCGGGCGCCGTTTTATATCCAAGGAGGGGCGAAGTCATCTGCAGGGTCGGGGTGTCTCCTGGAATGACGACCGTCTGCTCAAGCGAAGTAAATTCCTTGGAGACCTCGTTCTTGATGAGGATCGAAAGCTTATAAGTGCCCGGGATCAAGGGGAATAGGTCAAGGAGGTTGAACGGCTGGACACGAGCGGCCTTTATCTGGGACCCATTCAGATTCACGATCACCGTCTTCTCAAACTGGTAGATCC